>Ga0193726_1000355_pt1 | contig 52772 bp, 48 predicted proteins | sample H2c1metaG_FD_144928 | JGI IMG/M metagenome (GOLD analysis project Ga0193726, IMG submission 144928) | Soil microbial communities from a riparian zone of the East river system, Colorado, United States - H2c1 | ecosystem: Environmental > Terrestrial > Soil > Riparian zone | place: USA: East River... | reverse complement strand
TGCGTCTTGTTCAGCACAATGCGCTCAAACTCCGTCTCGCATTCATCGCAAATATATTCGTAAATAGGCATCGTAGTGATCCTTAGCGTGCGGAATCAAAACAGCGCGGGAAGTAATTAGTTAGGGCTGGACGGACTTTCCAAAGCCTTCCACAAAAAAACCCCCGTAGCGATGCCGACAATTCCAATCGCATACCACACAAAACGGTTTCGTCCCGCGCGAAGAGGAGGACGTCCTTTGCCTCGGGATCCTACCCCTTCAGGGCCTTGAGCAGCGGCGGCAGATGCTTCTGCGGCAGCAAGCTCTGCTTCGCTCGGATCCAGCACGATACGATAAGACATATTTTCCGGCACTACTCGCACATCGTCATCGACCGCGACCGTCAAAGATCCTCGAGTGCTCCTCACCATCAGTTCCTTGGGGCCAATCACGCTTATCTGCGCAACAGTGGGCTGGTCGGTCTCCGGTCGGATACTCATGCTGCCAACGTGCAAGGTGAATGCTTTCGAATTGGCGGTTGAGAAAATCGCCGTTCCGCGAGTCAAGCTCGCAGCGGGAGTCTGATCCTTGGCGAGCACCGCGATACTGGCGCTCGAAAGCAGCAGGCGAGCCGCCCCGACACGTACCTGCACACTGCCGGCTTCATCCGTAAGCAGCCTGTCGCCGCCAAATACCGTGGCGCCCACGGAAACGGGGCCGGCGCCAACGCGCGCTCGCTCAGCGGTTACAATTGTTCCAAAAGCAGGACCGGTCGCAGTCCAACTTGGCGTAATCACTATAGTTACGGCCAGAATTGATGCCACTATACTGCGCAGCAATAGCATGTCACCGCTCCAGGAGGGCTAGGGCTCAAGAGTACTCAGTCGCTCGTTCACAGTCAATCGTCAACATCAGGCTGGTTATGTCTCAGCCCCGTCGTAGCACGTAATCTTTATAAATCAACTACATATCCTGGGATCAGGACCGATAACCGGCGGTGGCACCCATCATATACTGTTACTTGTCGCTGAGGGTTTTGTTGACTGCCGCCAACTGATGAACACGCCAACTTTTCGTCTCCTTCCATGGATTCTGCCGGTGGCGTGCGTTTTGCTGACCCTTGGTCTGTTGACGGTCGGGTTGTGGCCTTTCAATCCGTTCCCGCTCAACAGGGCCACTTGGTTGCCGGGGCGTCATGGCGTAAGGCTAAGTGAACACAGCCAGATTTTCTCGCCAGGTGCCATGCTGGCATCCGCACAGACACTTCCTGGCTCATTCTGCAGCCTTGAAGTTCAACTTATGACGGAACTCCATGATTTCAGAAACGCCGGCACTATTCTGGGCTTCTATACTCCGGACAATCCGTTGCAATTCAGATTGATGCAATACAATGACGAACTGCTGATCAGAAAAGATTACCAGGATGAGCACAATCGACGGAAGACCATTGAACTTGAACTGGAGCACGCCCTTGTAAAAGGCCAGCCAGTCACCTTCACAATCACAGCGGGCTCCGACGGGGTGACCGCTTACCGCAACGGTGTGCTGGCTGGAAATTCACCGAAAATGAAACTTTCCTGCGCGGACTTCTCCGGGCAACTGATCATTGGAAATTCGCCAGTTACAGAAAATTCATGGCGGGGCACCTTGCTGAAGGTGTCGGCCTACGATCAGAGCCTCTCTCCATTGCAGGTGTCTCACTACTACCAGTTCCATTCGAATGATCTATCGGAGCTTTCTCAGGATTCCGTGAGTGACCACCGGATTGCCGAATATACTTTCACGGAAGGTTCCGGGAGAACAATTCACAACAGAGCCGGCGCCGCGCCCGATTTGCGCATGCCCGAACGCTTTCGAACGCTGCACAGGCAGTTTCTGATCTGGCCGTGGGAAGAAACCGGCGACAAACTTGAGCTTCGCGATATCGCCATAAATGTTGTTGGTTTCGTTCCTTTCGGTTTCTTGGTTCTTGCATATCTCCGCCTGATCCGCGGCAATCCCCATGCCTTGCTGATTACCGTGCTCTCTGGATTCACCATCAGCCTGACGATTGAAATTCTGCAGACTTTTATCCCTGAACGAGGCTCGGGAATCTTGGACGTCTTCACCAACACTTTTGGAACGTATTTGGGAGCTTGGCTGTTTCAACGACCGGGCATGCAGAATTTCATTCTACAATGGCGCTTGTTTACGGGCCCTCAACCCCCCTCAGAGATCGAAGAGTGACTTTCTACCCTCGGCATTGCTGGCCGTCCAACTCCTCGACTGCTACAATGCAGTCACCTTTATGGCAGATTGGAAACAAATCACGGCGCGCATTCGCCGCGCACGCACCTCCAAAGATCCTGTTGGCCAGCTAACCGCGTTGTACGAAAAAACTCACGACGCCATGGTGGCTTTTGAATTAGCGAAATATTTTGAAACGGCTGCCAACAATCCAGACGCTGCAAAATGGTACGCGGCTGCCGCCGAACGCTTTCGCCGCGCCGACTGGAAAACCAAAGCGCAGGAAGCCGCAGTGCGTCTGGGAGCCGAACCGGGCGCCTCGGTACCGTCTGCGCTAAGCGCTGAAGTGGAAGGTACCGCGGTGCTGGGCCTTGCGGTGCCCGAACCGGGAATGCCGTTTGAGCAAAGTGCCGCGGCGTTTGAGTCCATCGTTTCGTCGGATGCACTAACGGCAGAGAGTGATGGAGAACCTGCCGATGCGTTGTCCTCTGCCGTTGGCGAAGCTACTCCGCCAGCAGGATTGGATTCAGACGACAAGCGTCGCCGCAGGCGCGGGCGCCGTGGTGGCCGCAACCGTCGCAAACCAGGTTCGGCGACAGAACTTGCGACGGCGGCGGCATCCCGTCCGCCCTCCACACCACCATCGCGCCGCAGCGCCCCGCCTACCCCCGCGGAAGTTTCCGAGCCCGAGCCGCGGCAAGTTTCACGCCGTAGCATGCCGCCGTTGCCAGTCGAAACGTTACCTGATTCAAGTGTGCCGGGACCAAAGGGACGTTATGGCGATCCTGGTCTATCGTCTCGAATTTCTTTATTGGAAATGCAGTTCCGGCGCCTGTTGAGTTGCGAAGCCGTCAAATTGGAGGAAGCCAATACCGCTCCCGTAGGTCCGGGAGTATTCGTCCTCACGGATTCCGATCTCACCAGCTATTACTACGTGGAATCTTGCCAGACTCTGCGCATCGCCGTGGCTAATCTTCTTCGCGGAAACGCCAGCCGCCGTGGAGCCGAGTCCATCACCAAGCAACTTGCCGAGCACCTGGGGATCACCGAAGCGCGTGTGCCCAAGTATCTAGCGGAGCATTGCGTGGTGCGTTGGCTGCAACTGGATGAGGGCGCCTCGCACTTCGCGCACTTCGTGATCGCCGTGCTGCGTCCCGTTCTCAACGAATAGTTTTTTATCGATCGCTTCTTCTGGCCGGCGGGGCCCGCGGCTCAGACCTTGCGGAGAACATATTTCTGGCCAGCGCTAATAGAAGTTTCTAACCTGAGGATGGTTCGATCGCCGAGCTCAACCTTCGATGCCCATATTGGTCCCATCCGCTCACTGATGCTTTTCACCCTTTAACCCCCAATTCCAACCGTTCGCCGCAACCCGCTAGTACTGGCCGCCTTTACCAGTCAAACTATAGGAGGTCAAAGACTTATTGGCCTGACCAGCCCTGCCGTGATAGCGTTTTATGTAGCACTTTCCATCGCCCGGGGGCACTCGTTCGCGGTTTCATTTCGAACGATTGAACGGGCCAACTAGCAAGCCGGGCTAAACAAAGTTGTTCTGAAATTCGGAGGGTTTGAAGTTTATGGCGAATCGAGTCGCAACGCAGATTTTTAGGTCTATGGATTGGGTCGTGTGCAAGACCGCCGGGATCACCTTTAACACCATTCAGCATTTCAATAAGCGCAATCCGAACCCATCCGTCACGCCGCAATGGTCGGATAAGCCACTGCTAAAATCATGGGAAAAGACCAAGCCCACGCTCGGATTCCCGCGGCAGACCGATTCGCTTTGTCCCGCGTGCGTGAAGGAAGCGCGCGAAGCCATCATCGCCGGCAAGAAAGACTGGCGCGATTTGATGAGCGAGAAGGTCGGCGAAATTAAGGCTCAGATCGTGGAACGCGATGGCGAAGTGTGGATGGTGAAAGACTGCCCGCAACACGGCCACTACGAAGACATGATGGCTGTGGACTCCAAGTGGCTCAACTGGATCGAGCAGCGCTACCCTGGCCGCGATATTCCCGCTCACAACGACGAAGATCTTCACAAGCACGGCTCCAGCACGGTTCGCTACGGCCGCGGTTCTGTGCTCACCGTGGACCTCACCAATCGCTGCAACATGATGTGCGATCCCTGTTTCATGGACGCTAACCAGGTAGGTTACGTGCACGAACTGGGCTGGGATGAAATCCAGGAAATTCTCGACAACGCGCTGAAGATCAAGCCGCGCCGCCAAATGTCCGTGCAGTTCAGCGGTGGCGAACCCACCATGAGCCCGTACTTCCTGCAGGCCGTGGCGCACGCGCGCAAGATCGGCTACAACAGCGTGCAGGCCGCCACCAACGGCATCGAATTCGCCAAGAGCAAGGAATTCTGCCGCAAAGCTTTCGACGCAGGTATGCGCTACGCCTACCTGCAGTTCGACGGCATCGGCAACGACGCCAACGGCCATCGCCAGATCGGCAATCTCTTTGACGTGAAATTGCGCGCCATCGAAAACATGCACGAAGCCGGCATTGAAATCGTATTGGTCGTCACCATCGTCAACAATGTGAACAACGACCAGGTGGGCACCGTCGTGAAGTTCGCGATGGAAAACCCCAAGAAAATCGCCTTCGTCAGCTTCCAGCCGGTTTCTTTCACTGGCCGCGATGAAGACATCACCCCGGAGCGCCGCTTGCGCCAGCGCTACACCCTTTCGCATCTCGCGAAGGACGTCAGCGCCCAGGTCGGCAAAGTGGAACCCACCCGCGACTGGTTCCCCATCTCCTTCATTAGCACCTTCGCGGGCTTCTCGGACATGGTGAAGGGTCAGGATTCACAATGGGGCTCACTGTCCTGCGGTTGCCACCCCAACTGCGGCGTAGGCACTGCGCTCATGATCAATAAAGAAACGAAAGAGTGGGCGCCCGTTCCGCGCTTCCTTGATGCCGTGCAGCTCACCAAAGACGTCACCGACATCACCGACGCCGCTCGCGGCAAGACTTTCTCAAACTTCATGATGGCTATGGCCCTCTTGAAAAACTACAAGCCCTTCCAGGGTCCCAAGGGGCTGAAGCTGTATGACCTCTTTAAGAAGTTCGACAAGACCTGGGCGCTCACCAAGGGCTCGGAAAAGAAATACGGCCGCACTTCTCCGGAACGCACCTACGAAGACGCCATGAAGCGCCGTCAGACCGATCCTTGGAATTTCCTCTTTATCGCTGGAATGTGGTTCCAGGATCTTTTCAACTACGACTTCCGTCGTACGGAAATGTGCATCATCCCCTACGCCACGCAGCAGGGTGAAATTTCCTTCTGCGCGTACAACACCGGGGTAGGCTGGCGTCAGATCATCGAAAACATGCACAAGAATGCCACCGTGGCCCAGTGGTACAAGGAACACGGCAAGCACGAAATTTACGCCAAGGGCAAAGCCGTCAACCTCGATACGTTCGAACACTCGCTCATCATTGACGCCGATGACGCCGCGCGCGTTCGCCACCTCGAACACGACATCCCCTTGACCGCCTCGGAAGAGGATCGCATTCGCCGCAAGAAAGCTATGGCCGAGCAGGCTAAGGTTCGCGCCATTTACGAAGAACTGGTGCTGAAGAAGCCCCAGCCGACCGTCGTGCAGATTGGCTCCGTCAGCGATATCGCCAAGGCTGTGCCGGCAAACTTCAAGCCCGTAACCATCGTTCCAGCAAATGGAAACGGCACTGGCCACGCTGCGGCTCCCGTGAAGGAAACCGCCACCGAAGCCGTCGCAGGCGACTAAACAATCATTTCAATCTGATTTATCTAACTGCCCCGGATCGTTTTCGGGGCAGTGTTATTTTAGGCAGGAATAGTCTACGGTTTCAGGCCGCGGCAATCACTTCAATCTCCACCAGCGCGTCCTTCGGCAACCTCGCCACCTGTACCGTGGACCTCGCCGGCGGCGCCGCGGTGAAGTACGTGGCGTAAACCGCGTTCATCGCCGCGAAATCGTTCATATCCTTTAAAAACACCGTGGTCTTCACCACGTGATGAAGGTTCGAACCGCCGGCTTCCAGAATGGCCTTCACATTCTCCAACACTCGCTGCGTCTGCTGCGTCACGTCTGTTCCGGTCATCTCTGACGTGGCCGGATCAAACGCCACCTGCCCGGAAATAAATAAAAACCCATTCGCTCGCACTCCCTGCGAATACGGCCCGATGGGCTTCGGTCCACGTTCGGTCAGCACGATGTCTTTCATGGCGTTGTCTCCTTGGGTAAGGTGTTTTTGTCCGCGGTCGTATTTTCATACTTGGCGCGAAAATCTGCCGGCACCCCGGGGTGCTTCATCCACAACCGCACAAATTCGGCGGTATTCCCGTGCGCTTCCTGGTCAAACGCGGCAATCAAATCATCGAGATTGAATCCGCTGCTGCGCCGCGCGTCGAGCATATGCCGGATCGCTGTGCGGAACTTATCCTGGCCGTAGCGATCCTCCAGCCCGAAGAAGAATAAAAAGCTTTTCGCCCGCACCACCGCATCATCCGTTTCCAGTTTGCTGCTGTCTTTGGGAACCCGCGTTAGCGCGCGACGAATCGTATTCGTTCGCGCTGTCGGGCCATTCAAAGCATCGTTGCCGATGGCCGCCGCGAATGCCGGAAACGCCGACAGAGGCGCATCCTGCTCATAAAAACCAGGACTCTGCCCATACCCCAGCCAGCTTGCGGCCAGTGCCGGAGCCACCGCCGAAAACATTTTCTTGATCCCCGGTTTAGGGTCGATCACCGCGCTATCCACCGAAATCATCTCCCCCGGAATATTCTCGTCTTCCGCGCCAAGAATTTTGGCGTTCCTCGTGGTCTGGTCGGCAAAGCATCCCGGCATAACGGGGCATTCCACCAGCCACAGCGGAGGTTCACTCTTTCCTGTGGACTTCTTGTGAATAGAAAAAAAACCATGGGGAGCCTGCGCAACCGACCTTCCCCCAAACATCATGTTGTAACCTTCCAGCGTCTTCACCAGCGAATCGCTCACCGCGCGCAGGTCGCCGGCCTCCTGCGCCTGGCGCGTCCAAAGATGGATTTTCTCGCGCTCCGTTCCGATCTGCTTCGTCACATACCGCCCGGCCACCACGTACGGATAGATGTCCGCCACTCGCTGCGTCGCGCGCACCGTCAACTCTTCGCCATGCTTGGAGTTCTTGATTTTGTCGCCGCTGGTGTGTACCACAAAATCTTTTGGTGCCTGCACGGTCAGATTCCATTTCGCCGGTGGCGCACCTCCCGTTCCAAACGTGCCTTTGGAAGGCAGTAACTCCGGCGCCCACCCTTGTGCCGGTAAGAAAAAAGCATCCGGCGCAAAGTCGAGGTGCTGCGCGTCTCCCGTGGCGCTCCGCAGATCCATGGTCACGCTAAGACTGTGGCTGTCTGCGACCGTCCACGCACGCGGCAAATTCAGAACCGTCTCTCGTGCGTTTTCCGTGGATGGTACAGCTTCGAGCGTTTTTCCGTCCCACTCTATCGCCACATTTTCGGATTTGAATCGACGCCGCGCCGGCAGCCGCAGTTCCAGCAGGGAAAGTTCCCGCGTGCCGGTATTTCTCAGTAGATAGTCAGTCTTGATGGAGATGTGCGGCGGCGGCCCGGGTTCGAAATGAACATCGATGTTCTGCTTTTCGACCGTGTATCCGGGGCCAAACGACGCCGCGCACCCACCGGCAATTCCCGAGCATCCGAGAACCACCAGCACCGGCCACGCGCGAAGGTAAGACGCAGGTTGCAACGGTTCGATTGTAGCGGGGATTCTGGGACAGCAAAAGTCAGCTTTCGATGGCTTCGGCAGGCGCTCCCAACCATTTTGCTCGAATATTGCTGCGAGCCTCAGCGAGGCTTTCGCCCGTGGATGCGCGTGAAGCCTGTGCCGTAATGATTCCGTGCCGAGGTGCGTGCCAACACCTCTTTTTCAGCCTGCTCGTCGGTCATCCCCTGATTGATGCGCTCCAGAACCTGCGCCTCCGTCAGCCCCGTGTTTTTCAATCGGGCAATTTCGCCGCTAGATAGCGTCGCTTGATCCAGCAAATGCCTCTGCAACAGATTCTGCACCGTGGAATCCGACAGCCCGATCAGGCGCAAGGTAACCGCGTCACCGCTCACGGTGTCGAGTTTGTCCACACGCGCAATCTCCAGGATCTGCGGCTCTCCAAACCCCGCTCCCGCCAGGCTGTTCACCGCGTCCGCGCTCGTGAACGTCCGCCTGTTCTGGTGCGAAGTCGTGACCAGCGTCACACACGTCTCGTCAGTGATGCCTGCTTGTTTGGCGCTCACAAGTTGCAATGTTTCCGCATCCGAAGTATCCAATTTTTTTAACTGTTCGATGCTCGCCGAGGACATCCCCACCTTCACCAGCGGCCGGTAGTCCGTCATCGGATGATGCGAGCACCCCGCTGAAAAGAGCAGCGCCGTCACCGCCATCACAAGCTGAAATCCGGCGCACCAGTACGCCCCTCGCGAGGCGATATCACTGCGAATTTCGCTGCAGAAACGCATAATTCATTGTAACGGACGCAACACAACCGCCCGGAAGGTGTGTAGTGGGTGATACCCGGCTAAAGGACAGGTGTGTCTCAGGGCGTAAAATTGGCCAATTCCGCGGAACTATCCTTGCTGGTAAACGCGCTCGACTCCGTGAACCGCCGCTATCTTCCTGATGTTCACGAGAATCGTCTCCAGTTGCCGCCGGTCCACGATTTCCAGGCTCGCGTCAATGCGCGCATTCAACCCGTCCGGCCGGCTGACCAGGTTTCGAATGTTCGATCCCGCTCCGCTGATCACCGCGGTAATGTCCGCCAGCAAACCGGAGCGATCCCGAGCGCGAATTTGCAGTTCCACCGGAAACGTCGCGGCGTTCTCGCCGCCCCACTCCACCGCGATACGCCGCTCGGTCTGGTACAGAAGATTTTGCACATTCGGGCACGCTCGCGTGTGTACTGCTACCCCGCGCCCGCGCGTGATATATCCGACGATCTCGTCCCCGGGAATCGGATTGCAGCATTTCGCCCGGTAAACCAGCAGGTCGTCATGCCCTTTGACGATCAGCGGCGCTTCGCCAAACCCCAGCATGCGCTTGACGGTTTTGACCAGCGTGGGCTTGGCGTCGGACGTTTCGGTTTCCGCCGTCTTGTCTGGCTCGCCCAACACTCGCGTCAGGATCTGTCGCGCCGAATATTTCCCGAACCCTACCGCGGCGTACAAGTCTTCAATCTTCGACAAGCCATGGTCGGTCGCCACTTTCAACATATCGGCTTCCGGAATCTTCTTCAGGCTGCGATCGAAATTCCGCGCTTCATTCTCCAGCAGCTTGCGCCCCATCTCCGTCGCTTCCTGACGCTCTTCCAGATTGATCCAATGCCGGATTTTACTTTTCGCGTGTGAGGACTTAACAAAACTCAGCCAGTCACGATTCGGGTGATGGCCTTTCTGCGTCAGAATCTCCACCACATCACCGCTGGTGATTTCGTGCCGCAGCGAAACCATCTGGCCGTTCAACTTGGCGCCCGTACACTGGTGCCCCACCTCCGTATGGACCGCGTAGGCGAAGTCCACCGGAGTTGCCCCGCGCGGCAATTCCAGCACCCGCCCCTTTGGCGTGAACGCGTAAACCTCCACCGGCGCGAAATCCACCTTCAACGTGGCCAGAAATTCGCCCGGCTCTTCCAGTTCCTGCGACCACTCAATCAGCTGCCGCATCCAGGTGATGCGCTGGTTCTCTTCTTCCGAGCCCGGCTTGCCGCCCTTATATTTCCAGTGCGCCGCCACGCCTTCTTCCGCAATGCGATGCATCTCCTGCGTGCGAATCTGCACTTCCAGCGATTGGCCTCCGTGCAGCACCGTGGTGTGCAGCGACTGGTAAAGATTGGGCCGCGCCATCGCGATGTAATCCTTAAATCGCCCCGGCACCGGATGCCAGATGTGGTGCACCACTCCCAGCGCCGCGTAACAGTTGCGTTCGCTGTCGGTGATCACCCGCACCGCCAGCAAATCGTAAATCTGTTCGAGCCCGCGCTCCTGCCGCACCAGTTTTCGGTGCAGCGAATACAAACCTTTGACGCGTGCTTCTAGTTCCGCCGGAATTCCGCTCTCCACCAGTTTGCTCTGAATTGTGGTTTGCACTTCCTCCAGAAATCGCCTATGAATCTCGGCTTTGTCCGATACTTCCTTTTGCAACCGCAGGAACGCCTCCGGCTCCAGGTATCGGAAAGCCAAATCCTCAAGCTCATTGCGAACGTTGCCCATGCCCAGGCGGTGCGCAATAGGAGCGTAAATGTCTAGCGTCTCGCGCGAAATGCGTTGCTGTTTGGAATTTTCCAGATATTCGAGCGTGCGCATGTTGTGCAGCCGATCTGCGAGCTTCACCAGCACGACACGTACGTCGTTCACCATGGCCAGCAGCATCTTGCGGATGTTTTCGACCTGCCGGGCTTCCGGCGCCATCATGTTCAGCCGGCTGATCTTGGTGACTCCTCCCACCAACCGCGCCACTTCCGGGCCAAACCGCTCCTCAATTCGCGACAGCGGAAATTCCGTGTCTTCCACCACATCATGCAGCAGCGCCGCGGTCAACGTCGTCGCGTCCATGCGCATGTCCGCCAGGATGTGCGCCACTTCCAGTAGATGTGTCAGGTAGGGGTCACCGGAGCTGCGCAGCTGATCGCGATGGCGTTCCGCCGCGATTTCATACGCGCGCCGAACGACCCAGGGGTCTTCTGAAGGCCGGTTCTTCCTCAGCTTTTCGAGCAGTTCTTCCAGACGGGTATCAAGCTGCCGCTCGGTGCGGTCGCGATGGAAATGCAGCGGCAAGTTACTGTGCGGCGGCATAGCGTTTGGGGTTACTCCGTATCTTTAATTGTAACGCAGCCGTGCCGGCATGGGCATTGCCGTCCCTTCTCGTAGCGGCCTCCCTCAAAGGCGTTGCTGCCAGACTCCACCCTGGTATACGCTCACGCGCGAAACTGGATTCCAGATCAAGGAGATGCGCGCCCATGGAAAAAAATAAAGACCAGAGAAAAACACAGCCGCTGACCAGTCACGACCCTCTGGGCCACTCGGCGGAAAAAACCTCTGCCTCCTTGGATCGCCGCGAATTCCTGCAAACTTCCACCCTCGCCGCGGTAGCCGGCGCCGCCACCCTAAACTGGCCTCTGCGTTCCCGCGCCGACGCCGGCGACCTGCAAGCCATCAGCGACGAAATAGCCAAGCGCCATGAAGAAAGCGTCAGGCGTCTGCAGACCTGGATTCGCCAGCCCTCCATCGCCGCGGAAAACCGTGGCATGAGTGAAGGCTGCGAACTCACCATGAACATGCTGCGGGAAGCCGGCTTCGGCCAGGTCTCCAAGGTCTCCACCGACGGCCAGCCGGGAATCTTTGCCACCCTCGACGCCGGCGCTCCCCGCACGGTGGGCCTCTACTTCATGTACGACGTGAAGCAGGCCGATCCCGCCGAATGGTCCTCTCCTCCCTTCGAAGCCCAACTCGTGGACAAGCCCGGCCTCGGTAAAGCCATCGTCGGTCGCGGAGCTGTAAATCAAAAAGGCCCTGAAGCCACCTTCTTTGCGGCGCTCAACGCCATACGCGGCGCCGGCAAAAAGCTTCCCGTAAATTTTGTTTTTGTCGCCGAAGGTGAAGAAGAAATCGGCTCCCCGCATTTTCCTCAAATCGTAAATCGCCCTGAAGTGCAATCCGCTTTGCGCAAGTGTACTGGCGTATTCATGCCCTATGCTTCGCAGGGACCGTCTGGCGACGTAACCGTATCTCTCGGTGCAAAAGGCGTTGTCGAGCTTGAACTCACTTCCAGCGGTGAAAAATGGGGTCGCGGTCCAAAAAAAGACATCCACTCCAGTAACAAAGCCCGCGTGGATAGCCCCGCCTGGCATCTCGTCGAAGCGTTGGCCACCCTCGTCTCCGCTGACGGAAACGATCCTGTAATTGAAGGCTTCGCCTCCAAAGCCCGCCCGCTCTCGGCCGCGGACAAGCAGATGATTGCGGAAGCCTCGCGCCGCTTAAGTGAAGCCGAAGCCAAAAAACTCATGGGCGTGGAACGCTGGGTTCACGACGTGAATTGGCAGGAAGCTTTGGAATTACTCTGCTCTCGCCCCACGGTAAATATCGAAGGGCTCGTCGGTGGCTACACCGGACCAGGCGGAAAGACAATATTGCCGGGGAAAGCCGTGGCCAAGTTGGATTTGCGGCTCGTGCCGGACATGACCGCAGCGGACGCCTTGGCCTCTCTCAAGGCCCACCTCGCCAAGCATGGCTTCGCCGACATGGACGTTCACATGAGCGGAGGTTACGACCCCACCACCACGGCGGCGGACTCGCAGATAATTCGCGCAGCCACGGCAGTCTATCGCCGCAATGGCATCGACCCTGTAATGTTTCCACGCCTAGCCGGCTCCTGGCCAGGATTCGTATTTACGGGAGATCCCTTGCGTCTCCCTGCCGGGCATTTTGGATTGGGCCATGGAAATGGCGCGCACGCACCCGACGAGTACTACGTTATCGAATCCACCAATCCAAAGCTGCAAGGCATGGACGGCGCGGCGCGCTCTCACGTGGAATTTCTCTACGAGCTGGCTTCAGCCAGTTAGCGCCCGGCCGACCAAATAAAAAAGGGTCATCCTCGTCGAATGACCCTCCCGCTATCTCAATCTGCTGCGGCAACCTACGTGGCTTGTTGCGGTTGCTCCGCGCGCTTCTGCTTGATCTCTTTCACCTTGTCTACCAGTGCATCGGCCTGCTTCTGGTAGCTCGCACGTTCATCGGCACTCTCCACCATGTCGGCCTTGCGGCGATACAACAAATTCAAATAGGCCATGGCGTCGTCGTAGTCGGGTTTGATGGTGATGGCCTTTTGCAGGTAGGTAATTCCTTCGTCGACCAGTTGCCCGTCCTTGGCCACATAGTCGGTGCGCACCGCTGCCGGCAGCGCATCGCCTTCCTTAATCTGCTTGTTGATGTGATCTTTATTGTAAGCCGTGCGCAACTCCGCGTTCGCGCGGAAAGCCAACGTCCAGTCGATCACTCCGATCCAGTAATATGGCTCCGGATCGTTGGGCTTCAGCTCGATATGCTTCTGGTGATAGGTCTTGGATTCCTGGAATTTCGCTGGGTTGAACGGCTGGCCGCTCATTTGGAAAAGAATCGAGCCGATCCCATCGATGGCGCTCAAATTGTTAGGATCTTTTTCCAGCACGCCCTTGAACTCGTCGATGGCTGCGTTTCCACGGGTTACGTTCTCGTCCGACGGTGCGCCCGGAATGTATTGGCTGGCATACGCCGTCGCCAGGTAAAGGCGGGCATTCATCAAACTGGGATCAAGGTCCTTGGCTTCCTTGAAGTTTTCGACGGCTTTGTCATATTGGCCGTTCTTGAAATTCGCAACGCCCTTGTTCAGCAGGTCGCGAGCCTTTAATTTGCTGCAACCCGCTCCAGCCGCCGCGATTACCACTAGCGCCGCCACAGAAAAACCGCGGCGAGCGATTCGAACCGATGAAGCGTAAGTCATCGAATCATCCATCCCTGTAAGGCGCGCCCTCCAACCGGGCCACGCTAGGATTCACGTCCGCCCTGCGAGGGGCATTTTTCACTTGTTGATTTACTGTCCCGCTTCGAGCTTTGCGGTAATCAGTCCCACTTTGTCTATGCCCGAGCCGCGCATCACGTCAATGGCCCTGGCGACGTCCATGAACAGTACATCGTTATCGCCTTTGACGAAAGCTACTTTCTCAGCGCGATCCTTAAAGATTTGTTCCATGCGCGGACCCAGCCCGTCCCAGGTGGTATCTTCGTTATTAATTTTCAACTTGCCGTTCTGGGCAACCTGCACGACCACCGTCTTGTCGTTCATTTCCTGGTTCTGATCTTTGTTCGGGTTGGGCTGCGGCACCAGCGTATCCAATCCCTTTGGCGTCAACGGCGTGATCACCATGAAAATAATCAGCAGTACCAACAAAATATCGATCAGCGGAACGACGTTCATTTCCGCCATCGCCCCGCCCTTATTTTCTCCTACGCTCATTCCCATTGTGCTTCTCCTGGTTGGTACTTAAGCCGACGGCGCCACGCTCAAAACTTTCGCCTTGGCGCTACCGTCCTTGATTGGATCGGTGAGCAATCCAACTTTATCGATCCCAGATCCCCGTATGATGTCAATCGCTCTGGCAACGTCCATGAAAAGAACATTGCTGTCGCCCTTCACGAAAGCCACCTTGTTGGCGCGATCCTTAAAAACTTGCTCCACCCGCGGGCCGAGGGTATCCCAATTTGTATCTTCGCCGTTGATCTTCAACTTACCGTTTCTCGCAACTTGCACCACTATCGACGTGTCCGGAGGAAGTACCCTTGAGGCCGGATTGGGCTGCGGAATCTCGGTTTCCAAACCTCGTGGAATGGAAGGCCCAATCACCATGAAAATGATCAACAGCACCAGCAGAATATCGATCAACGGAACAACATTCATTTCCGAGATCGAATTCTCTTTGTTCGGTGCTGCCGCATTCATTCCCATGTTAGCCTCGCAATGGTGCCACGAGCTGGCGCTTAGGTTGACGGCTGCGTGTTCGGCGGTGGAGGCGGAGTCTCGCGCTCGTGGCTGCGCTCGGTGAGCAACCCGAGTTGGTCCACACCCGCCGAGCGGATCTCATCCACTACCGCAACCACGTCACCGTACTTGGCGCGCGAATCGCTTTTCACGTACACCGTCTTGTCCAGGCGGTTCTGAATGCGATCCTTGATCTGGCCGGTGATATCTTCTTTGGCAATAGCAGTATTCCCGAGATAGATTTTTCCATCTCGCGTTACCGCTACGATCACCGCATCGTCTTTGTCCGCATCCTGCATATCCCGCGGATTATTCGCGGTGGCCATATCCACGGAGACGCCCTTCTGTAACATGGGCGTCACCACCATGAAGATGATCAGCAGCACCAACATGATATCGGCCATCGGAATCACGTTGGGCGCAGCCATCTGCGCTCCGACTGTTGGCTTGTACGCCATAGCCGGTTACTTCCTTGCGCCGCGACGGAGGATGAAATAGTTGATCAACTCCATCGAGGAGTTGTCCATCTCCACGTCAAACGCTTCCACTTTATTGGTGAAGTAGTTGTAGGCCCACACCGCAGGCACGGCCACCAACAAACCGAATGCGGTGGTCACCAGCGCTTCCGCGATACCGCCGGCTACTGCCGACAAGCCCGTCGCTTTGCTGGTCTCGATACCTTTGAACGCGTTTAAAATACCGACCACCGTGCCGAACAGTCCCACGAATGGCGCCGTGGATCCGATCGTCGCGAGGGCCGACAAACCGCGCTTCATTTCCGCGTGCACGATAGCGATGGAGCGCTCCAGACCGCGCTTCGCCGCTTCCACTACGTCGGCGTCCGACACTTGCTGCGAAGCGGACTGAAATTCCGACAATCCCGTGGCGACAACTTTGGCGATGTGGCTCTTCTTGTTGCGTTCCGCGATCGCGATGGCTTCGTCCAGTTTGCCTTCCTTCAAAGCCCCGGCAACCTGCTGCACGAACACCCGCGACTGCTTGCGTGCCGCGCTGTACATCAACGCGCGGTCAATCATGACGCCGAACGAATAAACGGACAGCACGAACAAAATACCTACAACGACTCGCGGCAAGGTGCTCATCGTCGACCACATGCTCTGCAAGCTCCACGTGCTGGTTGTGGCCGATTGCAGGAATATGGCCGCGCTTACGTACAAAGTGGCTACCATTCGTATGCTCCTTAAAAGTTTTTGCTGAAACCGTTCTACTCGGCCCGCTACGCCTGCCCCATGACGGGCGCTAAAGACCGTACCAAATCCGTTAAAAATTCCGTTACTGGTTGAGAGAGAAAATCACGTCAATCGTGGTATCGACTTCCACCGGTTCGCCGTTCAAGGTGGTGGCCTGATACTTCCACTGCCTTACGGCGTCCAGCGCGGCTTGCACCAACAGCGGGTGCCCGGACATCACTTCCAGTTGTTCGACCGCGCCATTCTTTCCGATAATGGCGTGCAGTCTCACAGTTCCGGAAATTCTCGTCTGGCGCGCCAGCGGTGGATATTGCGGCTGAACCTTGTTCATCAACTTGGCCGCTGTAACGTTGCCGCCCTGGCGAATACGCGTTTGCGTCGGCTTCGGTGGGGGAGGTGCGCCACCCACACCGCCAATCACGCCGCCAATGACGCCGCCCATTTGACCGCCGGCAACACCGCCAACCACGCCGCCCTGCATGCCCATCGAGCTCATGTCCGGCGCGTCTTCCTTAATGATTTTGATGTCCTTCGGGATGACCTTCGGAGTAACCAATTTTCCGGCATCCATCAAGTGCACTTGCGGCTTCACGTGCACGATTTGCGCAATCGGAGGTGGTGGAGGCGGAGGTGGTGGAGGCGGAGCGACCAGCAGCGTCGCCATCATCGTCTTCGGCAACGCCTCGGTATAAATCAGCGGTATCAAAATCAACACCGCCAGAAAAGCCGTCTGGAAGATCATCGACAGAATGACCGTCCACGGCTTGTTCGTTTTCTTGGGATTCGGACTTGAGACCACCATCTCGTCAAACATGGTTCCCTACCTCCTCCCGGCAGGTGCCAGACGCCCAGAGGCGCCCGAACTTGCACGGGTTTGACCGGCTGCAGATCCGGTGCTTGCCACAAGACCTTGGCCGCGCCAACGATTCCAGGCCACCACTAACGGCGCAGCAATGCCAAAACTGGAGTACGTTCCTACCACAATCCCTACCACCAGAGCAAAGGAGAAAGCACGCAACACCTGCCCGCCCATGAGAAACAAAACCAGCACCGTCAAAAATGTCAGCCCGCTGGTCAGCAGCGTCCGCGAAAGTGTTTGATTGATGGATTTATTCACTACGTCGGCGAACGACTCGCGCCGCAGCAGGCGGTTGTTTTCGCGAATACGATCAAAGATGACGATGGTGTCATTCATTGAATATCCGACCAGTGTCAACAAAGCCGCAATCACCGTAAGGGAAATTTCAAAATGCAGCAGCGACAAAAATCCTATGGTGATCAGGACGTCGTGAAATACCGCAAGGACAGCAGCAGCCCCGTAAACCCACTCGAATCTGAAGGCAATATATACCAGCATGCCCGCCAAAGCATAGAGGGTAACCAAAATCGCCTGGCGCCGCAGCTCGCCGCCCACCTTCGGCCCCACGATCTCCACGTTGCGTATGGCGAACGCGCCCAGTGTGTAATTTCCTTTCACTGCGTTGAGCACCGCCGGCGTCGCGCCATCCACTTTTGCGAGGTCATCAAAATTGGTCAGTACCCCGTTCTTATCGCGATCGCGATACTCGAGGACTTTCTTCGCCAGCTGCGAATATTTATCTGCGGCGTTAGTGCTCAGCAGAAGCGGGTCTCGCTGCGCGAGATACGTTGAAAGCGACGAGGGTGTCGCGGCGTTAAAATCCGGCTTGTCCGCCGTTGACGTCCCGTAAATAGTATTCAGCGCGTTAATGATCTGAGTCTTGCTGACGTCCAAAGCCTGATCGCCTTGCCCCTTTTGCTCCAAACTGATAACCACTTCGTTGGCGTTGGGATTGGCAATGTCGCTGATCCCTTGAATTTCGCTGTTGGTCAATCCTTGCGCGGCCAGCCCCGAACGCAGCTTGTCGATATTCGGCGGTTGTGCAAAGCGCACGTCCACGTTCGTGCCACCTTTGAAGTCCAGTCCATAACGGATGCCGCCCTGCGACACGATGGACACAATTCCGGCTAGCAGGAAAATCCCGCTCAACGCGAAGAAGTATTTCGCCTTGCCCATCCAGTCGATGTTGGGCTGTTTGAAAAGCTCAATCATTCCGTATGACTTCCCTTCCTTAGACTCCAGGAGGTTCCCGTTTGTTCCCGGCGCGGTAGGTTACAAAAGGCAGAGCGGAGTCTTGCCCATAACTGCTCTCTTTTGTATCCAGTGAACCGTGTATTAAACGGGTCCTAGTACAGTCTAAATGGCCTAAATACTCAGTTCCGACTGTCTGTCCATCTTTGCCAGGTGGTATTGAAAAATCGTCTTCGAAACGTAGATGGCTGTGAACACGTTGGCAATCAGACCGATCGTCAACGTAATCGCGAATCCGCGAATCGGCCCCGTGCCGAAAAGAAATAGAAAGAACGCCGACACCACGGTGGTGACGTGGGTATCAATAATTGTCAGAAACGCCTTCGCGAACCCTGCTTCTACGGCGGAGGCCGCAGCTTTCCCGTTCCGCAGTTCTTCGCGAATGCGTTCGAACACCAGCACGTTGGAATCGACGCCCATACCGATGGTCAGAATGACGCCGGCAATGCCCGGCAGGGTGAGAACCGCTCCCGCCAGCGCCAAAATCGCCAGCAAAATCAAAAGGTTCAGAATCAAGGCCACCACCGCGTTGGCGCCTGATAACCGGTAGTAAAACAGCATGAAGATCATCACCACCAAGAGGCTCAGAACTGACGCCTGCACACCGTGGCGAATGGAATCCGCGCCCAATGAAGGACCCACGGTGCGCTCTTCCAGATATTTGATCGAAGCCGGCAATGCACCGGCGCGCAAAACAAGCGCCAGATCGTGCGCCGATTCCTGGCTGAAATTACCTTCAATCATTCCGGAGTCATCGATGCGGCCGTTAATCACCGGAGCTGAATAAACTCGATGCTCCAGTACGATGGCCATCTGCCGGCCCCGGTTTTGTTCCGTAAAAGGACCGAACCGTTTCGCGGCGTCGCCCGACAAGCTGAAGTTCACTTCGAATTGGCCCGGATTGTTGGTGTTTCGATTTTCCGTCGCGCTGCGCAAATCTCGGCCCGTCACCACGGGAGCCCGGCCCAGCAGGTACCAGCTTTCGCCCGTATCCTGCGCGCCTGTTGCCGTTCGCCGTTCCGATCGTCCCGGCACCAGTTCTGTGCCCGGCGGCAAAACCCCGCCATGCTTCACCAGTGCTTCCGATTCCGAAGCATAGGCGGTGGGATCTTCCACCAATTTCAGTTCCAGTTGTCCGCCCGCCTGAATCACCGCCTTGGCTCGCGTCGGATCACCTTCACCTGGCAATTGCACCAGGATTTCGTTGTCCTTGCGCCCGTGCAGCTGAATCGTCGGCTCCGTCAATCCCAGGGCGTTGATGCGCCGCTCGATCGTCTCGAGCGATTGCTGCATCGTCTGGTCCTGGATTTGAGCAATCGCCGCGGCCCGCAACGTCAGGGTATAGCCAGAAGGATCACCCGCCGTAGGCGACATATCCCAGATGTTGCCGTACTGCGCGCTCACGATGTCGCGAAAAGTCGAAAGCTGTGCGGAGTCCACGTTGCGCACCAGGATGTGCGTGTCGTCCACGCGCCGAATCTCGTCGTAATGAATATCTTTCGCGCGCATCTGGCTGATCAGCCGGTCCACCGTCTGGTCCGTCTCCTGCGCGATCGCTTCCTGCACTTGTACCTGCAAAATCAAGTGCGTCCCGCCCTGCAGGTCCAGGCCCAGCTTGATTTGGTGGCTAAAATTGTCTCTGATCTGCTGGACGGAGGTCGGGAATGTCGGCGTGCCAATCAGCACGTAGACACAAACGAGAATGACAGCCAGGATAAACAGCGCTTTCCACTTCAGATTGGGGTTCATGATTAAGAAATGAGGCGCCCGGCCGGCATACCATTCAAATTATTTTGCATCTTCCGGCGTCTCCACCTGTGCGATCGCGGAACGCGCGACGCGAATTTTTACTTGCGGATCCGTGGCGATTTTCAATATCACCGAATCCCCGTCAAGGCCGTTAATAGTGCCATAAATTCCGCCGTTGGTGATGACCCGGTCGCCCGCTTTAATGGCTGAAAGCATCTCTTGCACTTTCTTGCGTTGCCGCTGCTGCGGCATGATCACCATGAAATACATGATCCCGAACATGAGCCCCAGCGGAATCAGAAAACTCGAAAATCCCGAACCCGTGCCGGCCTGAAAATACATCGCAAAAATCATGTGGATGAATGAAACCTTTCCCTGCCCCTACTGTCCGTTCTATGCCCCAAAAGCGCCACTCAGCATACCCTAAAAGGGCGTAAGAAAATGCCCTCGCGGGCCATTCTCCGCGTCTTTTTTCCGCCATCATCTTGGGTGAAGCGGCCGCGTTGTGACTGTCCGCGGTCAGTTCAGGCGTTGGCTAGGTGCTGACGTAGCTGGCCCCAATTTCGTGTTCAGGCTGGACCGGCCAGATAGCAAGCACGCAGCTCTGCTGAGAATTTTGCGAGATTCTCAAACTCGATAGCCTCCCGGATTCGCCTCATGATGTCAAGGTAAAAGTGGACATTATGGTGGGTCGCCAAAATCGCCGCGGTGATTTCTCCGGATGCAAAAAGATGCCGCAAGTATGCGCGCGTATAACGCTTGCAGACGCTGCAGCTACAATGCGGATCGATCGGCCGCGTGTCGGCAGCGTACCGCGCGTTCTTGATCAGCACCCGACCTTCGCTCGTATACAAACACGCATGTCGCGCCGCGCGCGTAGGAAGCACACAATCCATCATGTCGATTCCCAGCGCCACATAATCGGCCAGCTGTTCCGGCCTTCCTACACCCATCAAATATCGCGGCCGCTCCGCGGGCAGTAAGGCAGTAACCTCACCCGCCATCTCGCACGTCATCGTATGCGGTTCGCCCACGGCCAGCCCGCCCACCGCGTAGCCCGGAAAATCCAGCTCCAGTAATTGTCGCGCGCTCTCCCGCCGCAAATCCGCGAATGTCGCGCCCTGCACGATCCCGAATTGCCACTGCTTCCCTGCGCCAAGAGATTTTTCCGTCGCCAAAAAATGTTCCCGCGCGCGCATGGCCCACATCGTCGTGCGCACCAGCGCCGCCTCGGCTTTATCCCTGGGAGCCGGTGTTTCAATGCACTCGTCCAGCACCATCGCAATGTCCGAGCCCAGCGCGAACTGAATTTCCACGGCCTTCTCCGGCGTCAGCAAATGTTGCGAACCGTCCAGGTGCGACCGAAACACCACTCCTTCGTCCGTCATTTTTCGTAACGCCGAAAGACTGAACACCTGGTAGCCGCCCGAGTCCGTCAATATGGCGCCCGGCCAGGCCATGAACTCATGCAGGCCGCCCAGTTTGCGGATCAACTCCGGCCCGGGCCGCAAATATAAGTGATAGGTGTTGGCAAGAATAATGCTCGCGCCCAATTCCTCGAGCGCTTCGTTCCTCAACGCTTTGACAGTTGCGGAGGTGCCCACCGGCATGAACACCGGCGTTTCGATTTGGCCGTGCGGAGTGTTCAGCGTCCCGCGCCGCGCCCCTGTCGCATCGGTTTTGGATACCGCGAAAGAAAAACTCACTCCCTCAGTCTAGCAGCAGGCATCTCAGAACATGGCCCACGCGACTTTGCCCATCACCCACACCGCCCAGATGCCGAACACCGTCAGAAAAGCCCCCGCCGACTTGATCTTCTTTGGGTTCGCTGCTGAAAATCCAATGGCGATCAGCGCCAAAGCCCACATCCAGAAAAGTTCAATCGATTGCCCCAGCGACTCCAGCCAGTGCGGCGCGTCATCCGGCAAAAACGCCGCCACATTGCTCGCCAGAAAATGTTCTGGATCCACGTCGCCACTATGCTTGATCAACAAAATAATGACGGCCAGAATGCTGCTGATGATCCATGGCACGCACGCGTGCGTCACAATTCCGAATGCCGTCGCAAAACCTAGCCCGGCGCCATTAAATAGGTTAAACGCCCCCCAGTAAACCAGCGTCAGGAGCATCATCATAAAGGCGGTAATGATCAGCCCGAACACAAACGCGATCTTCGGCGCGTATTTTACCTGGCTTTCCAGGATGCGGTCTTTCTGCTCCTGCGGCATCTGTTCTGTTCGAGGATTCTTGCTCATCTGCCGTTCGAAAAATCCGCGCCAGTCCGTTTTTTGCGCGATCAGCGAGGACACCGCAATGCTCAACAAACAAATAATGACAAATGGCGCCGCCCACGTCGGGCGCCGCGCGATCTCCGTGAAGGTCTTCCTTGGAGCAAAGATAACTCCGGCCATTCTGCCTATGGCACTGCTTTCAGGTGGGGCCGCAAGTTTCGGTACAGGTGAGGTGGACATTTTAGCTCCTTGACGCGAAGTGGCCGGCAAAGGCCTGGAGAACGCCTTGGACAACACCCTGGAATACTAGTTGGCGGGAGTTTAGCCCACTGACGCCCTACAAACAATTACGCAAGGAATCCGCGCTGGGTTACGCGTTCGAGGAAAAAACTTAGCCCGCCTGCAAAGCCGGCATTTCGGGAACCGCGGACAATAATTCGCGCGTGTATTCGTGCGCCGGTTGCCGCAGCACTTGATTGGCTTCTCCTAGCTCCACAAACTTTCCCGCATGCATCACCGCGATGCGCGTGGCCAGTTGCGCCACTACCGGCAGGCTGTGCGAGATGAAAACATAAGTCAGCGCGAACTCTTCCTGTAATTCCCGCAACAATAGCAGCACTTGCGCGCCCACCGAAACATCCAGCGCCGACACCGGTTCGTCCGCCACAATCAGCTTGGGCCGCAGAATCAGAGCCCGCGCGATTCCTATTCGCTGCCTCTGCCCCCCGGAAAATTCGTGCGGATACCGCCGCAAGGCATCCCCGCCCAGCCCTACCCGCTGCAGAATCGCCGCTGTCCGCGCGCGTCGCTCGCTCCCGGAAAGTTTAGGCTCGTGTATCGCTAGCGGCTCGCTGACAATTTCTCCCACGCGCATCCGGGGGTTCAGCGATGCAAAGGGATCCTGAAAAATCATCTGCATCTCGCACCGCTGTTGGCGCATCTTGGAAGCCGAAAGTTTCAGCAGTTCGCGGCCGGCAAATTCAATCTCTCCGCTATCCGGCTCGATCAATCGCAACAGCATGCGCGCCAGTGTAGTCTTGCCGCACCCGCTTTCACCCACTACCGCGAACGTTTCTCCGCGGTTCACTGCAAAGCTAACCTTATCTACCGCCACAAAGCGATCCCGCTCTGTTTCGCGCTGGAAGGCTCCGCCGCCGCGCCGGTAGCTTTTGCTCAGCTCGCGCACGGTGAGTATTTCAGAAGTGCAATTCTCAGCGCTCACAATAGCTCTCTCGCCGGCACTTCATTCCCCACCAAAATGCATCTCGCGAATTGCTGGTGCCCGGCATCCCGCAGATGCGGTACCGCCAGCTGGCACTCCCGCAAGCGTACCGGACAGCGCGGCTCGAACGAACACCCGGGCGGCAGTTCCGTCAGTTGCGGCACAATCCCGGGAATCGGAGAAAGCCTCCCACGCTCCAGCGTCGGCGACGCCGCGATAAGTCCCTGGGTGTACGGATGCCGTGGATTCCGCAGCACATCGTGCACGCGACCCTCTTCAATGATTCGCCCCGCATACATCACCGCGATCCGCTCGGCCACTCGCGCGACCACTCCCAGATCATGCGTAATAAATAGCAACCCCAGCCCCAGCCTCCGCCGCAATTCGTCTAGCAACTCCAGAATCTGCTTTTGCACTGTCACGTCCAGTGCCGTCGTAGGCTCGTCGGCAATCAGCAGTCGCGGTTTCATTTGCGGCGCGCTCGTTATCCCCACCGCGCCATCCGCGCCACGGCCTTCAGGATCGCTGACGCCTGCCGCGATCGCCATGGCCACCATCACGCGCTGCCGCAGTCCGCCCGAAAGTTGGTGAGGAAACTGTCCGCTTCGCCCCTCCGGCTCCGGCACCGCCGCAAGTCTCAATGCTTCCAGCCCGCACTCTTGCAACCTCTCCGCATTCATCTTGGGAAAGTGCGCCGCGATTGCTTCCGCAACCTGATCACCCACGCGCATCACTGGATTCAGCGAAGTCATCGGCTCCTGAAAAATCATCGCTACATCCAGGCCACGCAAACGCCGCCACCGCGCCTCGTCCAGCGTCGCCAGATTTTGCGCATCGGCGTTACCGGCGGCCAGCCGCGCCTCGCCACTCACTTTCGCTCCGGTCGGCAGTAATCCCATCAGCGCCAGCGCCAGCATGGTCTTTCCGCTGCCGGATTCTCCGACCAATCCCAGCGATTCGCCCGCGCCGATGCGCAACGTGACTTCATTCACCGGACGCACCCATCCCCGGGCCGTCGGCAAATCCACGATTAGTTCACGCGTGGTAAGCAGTTCCCTCATGCGTAGCTCATGGCGCCATCATAGACAGGATTCTCGAATCGCGGAACGCGACAGCGCGCCGCTATTTCCATACACTTCGTCGTCCAATTTCTTAACGATACTGAAGGCCGGGTGGGTGCCCCAGGTGCCGACTGTGCATCTGGGGTTTTTGTGATGATTTCTTTAAAGACGAACCCTATCGCGCCAAAACAGGAATCACAAACTTCAAAGCCGTGAGCGTCATTGAAAATCCCACCACCTTCACATCCTTCAAGCCTACAGCTCTTCCTGTTGATAAAACGTCCCCTTCCGTGATCTCTCGCTGCCCTTTCGGATACAGCACCCACACCGCCGCTGCTCCGCGCATGCCTTTCGAAATTCTCGACAGCTGCTGCAAATCCGCTTTTGCCACCACCTTAAGAAATATCCATTGGGTCTCGGCCTTCAGGGGTCCCTCGCTGACCTCTTTCGTACACGCTTGCAGCTCCTCAAGAAATTCGCGGTCTTCCTTCGAAAATCCCAGAGTCACAATTTTTTCCCCGCCCTTGATCCCCAACTTTTCTATCCGGGTCTTGGGATGCAGTATCTTCTCGCACCATTTCGCCGCCGCGCCTTCCCCGAGTTCCAATACCACCACGCCTTCCGCCGTGCGCAACTCCAGTTCCCCATCAACCGCCTTGGCGGATTGAATCATTGCGAACGGTATTTTCAGCCGGAAGTCCCCGCGAAAAATAATTTCGCTAGTCCCCAGCAGCGCTTTCCCGTGCGACGCTTTCTTGCCGAATCGCACCCGGCACTTCAGTTCCCTGCCCACGCCATCCTCTTGTCGGGCTCCGCCGTGCTGTCGTAAGGCCAAGGTTCAACAACAACCTTCGCGCCTTAATAATCCCACGGCCGCCAAAATAGTAAACTACTCAATTGCATGTCTACCGCAATCGCCAATCGTGTTGATTGGAGGCTGATCTGGGCGCAGCGCGGCTTCCGTTATTTCTTCACCGCTATGTTTGTTTCCCTTTTTGGTGGCGGCATGAATTTCGTGGGCGTCAGCTGGTACATCATGGCCGCCACGCACTCCACGGTAAAAGTCAGCCTGCAGGTCATCGTCGTCACTCTGCCGGGGTTGTTCATTCCCTTTATCGGTGGTGTACTGATCGATCGCTTCGACCGTCGCTACCTGGGCGTAGCCCTCGATCTCGCTCGCGGCTGCACCGTTCTGGCCACCGCCTACATTGCCTGGCACGGCCATCTGCAGCTTTGGCATCTCTACGCCATGACCCTCGTCAATGGCGTAGCCTCCGCCATGTATTGGGCCACTGTCAACGCTCTCGTCCAGGAGGTGATTCCCCCCAGTCAGTTCACTGGCGCCAACGCCGCCGTGCTCATCGGTGTGCAGAGCGGTATGCTCATCGCCGGCGCTTTCGTCGGCTTCACCTACGACACTGCCGGAATCGCCGGCATCCTCGCGATAGACGGTGCCACCTACTTCGCTTCCGCATACTGCCTCTACAAAGTCCGCCGCGGTTACGTTTCTCCACGCCAACTCCAGAAATATCGCGAATACTCCGAGGCCACCGAAGCCACCGCCGAAGCTCTCTCTGGCGGTGAAAATCCCGAAATCGCCGAAGCGGGCATCTCTCTCGCGATGTACAACGACCTCCGCGAGGGTTTCCATTATTTGAAGCAACAGCCGCTAGTGCGCGCCCTGGGCGTCACCCATTCCATTTTGATGGCCGGCGTAGTCAGCGCCAATGTAGTCCTCGTGGCCCTCACGAGCGATATTCTCCACGCGGGAGCGCGCGGCTTGGGTTATCTCGAAGCCGGCTGGGCCGCTGGCGCGATCATCGGCGGTTTGATCGCCACGCAATTACGGGAAGAATTGCGTCTCATCCTTTATGTCTCCGCCTTTGCCGTCCTGGCTGTGGGCCACGCCACCACGCCCTTCATCACCATTCTCTTGGCCGCCACGCTGCTGCAAGGTATCTTCGGATTTTGCCGCGCACTCGGTGGCGTGGTCGCTCAATCCGCGTTAATGTCCATCGTCCCGCGTCATTTCATGGGCCGCACACAATCGGCCATGGCCATCGTCACCACTGCGGTGCAGCTCGCTATGTGCGTCGCGCTTGGATGGCTCGCCGAAAAAGCCGGCATCATCGCCGGCTACACTCTGCTCGCCCTGCTTTATGCCGGCGCCACCTTCACGGCTTTTCGCGCCCGGCAGTTACTAAAGTTTCCGCGTTAGCATCTCAAATACGCAAGGAGTCCCCTTTGGAAATCGCCACCATCGGTCCATTTCTCAAATACTTTGACAACATCCGCGAGCGCACCATGCGCGTGGCCCACTCATTCCCGCGGACAAAATTGATTGGGCCTACGGGCCCGGAAAATTTACCCTCGGCGATCTCCTGCGCCACCTCGCCGTAACCGAACGCTACATGTTCGCGGAGAACGTTCAGAATCACGACAGCCGCTACACCAGCCACGGCGCCGAATTTGCCGCCAGCTACGACAGCATCATCGAACTAATGAAACGCTTGCACGCCGAATCTTTGGCCATCTTTGCGAAGCTAACCGCTGAAGATTTGCAGGGTAAATGCAAAACCCCCGGCGGCGCGGAAATTCAAACTTCTAAATGGCTACGCGCCATGGTGGAACACGAAGTTCATCATCGTGGCCAGATCTATTTGTACTTGGAATTCTCGGTGTACCCACGCCGCCACTCTACGGTCTTACATCAGAAGAAGTGCGCTCCCGCAGCCGCGCCGACTAACTTTTGGTGCTGAGCAGTTCGGTCGACGCATCCGCGGCTTCGACTGGCGCACCCTCTCCAATCTTGATCGTCGCGCCGCCGGCATCCGCGCTAGCCCCTCCGGCAACATCCTTCGCCGCCAGCAAATCCATCGCCACGCCATACAGTTTGCCGCGCAACTGGTAGCGCTCGTTCGCGCGCGTGATATAGCGCACGCCCAGCTCCACTCCCCCGATCACCGGCCGCACATTGATAGCCGGAGCAGCCGACAACGCGCTCATGTCCCGTGATCTCGCCGCGTGCTGCCATTCCTTTTCGGCCAGCCCAGTGCTTTCCGCGGTGACCTCTATAACTTTCTTTTGAATGGCCTCCACAATCGGAAACGGATCCTTGCCCGCCGGCAGCACAATCTGTAATTCATCCCACATCCACTGCCCGGACGTGGAGAAGTTGAAGTAGTGCCCTTCAATCGCAAAACTGTTCGTGAACGTCACGCGCCGCCCGGTGGGATGCCCCGAATCCGTCCAGTTACCCGTTTCCAGCAGCACGGTGTGGAACATTCCGAGCTCCACAACTTCGCCGCTGACTCCATTTATCTCCACCCAGTCGCCCAGCCGGATGCCATTTCTGCCCATCAGCACGAACCAGCCTACGAAGCTCACAATAAAATCTTTTAGCGCAACGGTAAGGCCCGCTCCCGCCAACCCCAGAAATGTTCCCAATTGCCCCGGCGGTCCAAAAATAACCAGCAGCGTCAGTAACACCGCAAAAATCTGCAGCGACAATCTCGCTACTGCTCGCAGCGTGTCCACCTGCCGTCGCGCCAGCGGCAATCGTCCCAGCAGACGCTCCATCCACGTACTAAACAATATGGCCACCAGTAAAATGAATAAAATGATCGTGAAGCCCCAGATGGCTCGTCGCAGTGTGCTCCGCTGTTTCGCGGCAACCAGCGTGCCCCACTTGTCGTACACCGCCGCAAGATCCTTGTAGGTTTCCACGCGCTTGTCGTACGTGGCCAGCTCGTTCTGCTGTGCGGAACGTTCCTTCGTCACCTTCACCACCACTGCGGCCTGCTCGTGGCTGGGCACCACTGGTTTTGCTTTTGTCGTCGTAGTTCCCGCGATCGTTGCAGCTGGCTGGCCTGCGATCGGATGTCCAGCACGGGCAGCTGGGTTGGAAGGCTGTTCGGCCTGCAGTTCCATTTTTTCCAACTGCTGAATGTTGCTGGCCTTCTTTTCTCCAACCAGCGCGATCAACGCGTCATGCTTCCCCGAAAGCGCCACGGCCGCCGCCGCTGCGTCTTCCTGCGCCTGCCTCACCTTCCCCAGCCTCTGCCTTAGACTGATCCATTGCTGCACGCGGTGCACCAGGCCGGCTTTCTGAACCGCATCGGCATTCGCGCCCGTGCCCGGAGGCGGCGTGTCATGCAGCACCGCCTCGTGTTCCTGCACCATCGCTTGAATGCGCCCTTGGGGGTCGCCGCCCGAACGCATCAAGTCCTGTTTGGCGTCCCCGACTTCGTCCTCATCCAATCCCAACTGCGCTTTCGCAATTTCCAGTTGGTCGTTTACGGAAATTTTCTTCTCCCCTTCCGTCCGGGATTCCAGCTCCGTCAGCCGCGCCACCTGAGCCTTGTCGCGCTCTAGCGCCGACTCCGCCTCGCTCAGCGCTGCCTGGCGTTCCCGAGCTTCAGGGTTCAGCGTCGGTGGATGTTGTGCCGCGTTCCGCAAGGCCGTGGCGAATGCCAGGTCCACTTCGTGATCCGCCAGCCGCAGCGCCTCTTTAGCTAGTGGTTGCTCATCTTCCCCACCGGCCAGTAGCGCCAATCGCTGGGCCGTCTGTAGTGGCGTCTGGTCTACGTAGCCGCTCTGAATATTCGAACTTCCGTCTGTGGAATCAGTATTGGATAGCGGGCGTGGATCGTTGGTGCGGAACAGCCCGTAGGCCGCGCCAGCCAGCAGCAAAACCAGCAGCACCGCTGCGGTTTTTTGTCGTTTGCTCATAGGAAGAGACCTGCCTCCATCTTATAGGCCAGTTCCCCGCCGGCGGGGCACGGATCTCCTCTGCGTTTCACCTGTCGAAACGTTTACTCTTTGAAATACGGGGGGTGCCCACCTGCCGGTGGGGTTCGTAACGTGGGAACACCAGCAAATTATCCGCGAAGCGAAGAATAGGAACTAGGTACGCGGCGAACAGTCCTCGCTGAAAGAATTTTCTTTCTCTGCACAACCGCTGTCAAAGCTCTGCAAAAACTGTGCGCCACTAAAAATAAAACGCCCCCGGGCTCTGCCGGAGGCGTCCTTCACACTATAACTCAGTTCGACCGCGGATCTTCCTAGAGGTAGTCTCGCGACGGCCCTTCGAGAAACGCTCGCAATTTTCGCGAACGCGATGGATGCCGCAGTTTGCGCAGTGCCTTGGCTTCAATTTGCCGGATGCGTTCACGCGTAACCGCGAACGATTGCCCCACTTCTTCCAGCGTGTGCTCGCTGCCGTCGTCCAGCCCGAAGCGCATCTTGATAACTTTCTCTTCGCGCGGCGTCAGCGTCTTCAACACTGAAGAGGTCTGCTCCTTCAAATTCAAATTGATGACCGCGTCCGACGGCGAAACCACCGCCTTGTCCTCGATAAAATCGCCGAGATGCGAATCCTCTTCTTCTCCAATCGGCGTTTCCAGTGAAATCGGTTCCTGCGCAATCTTCAAAATCTTGCGCACCTTGGACACTGGAATGTCCATGCGCTTGGCAATTTCTTCGCTGGTCGGTTCGCGCCCGAGTTCCTGCACCAGCTGGCGGCTCGTGCGCACCAACTTGTTGATCGTTTCGATCATGTGCACCGGGATGCGAATCGTGCGCGCCTGGTCCGCAATGGCGCGCGTGATGGCTTGCCGGATCCACCACGTCGCATAGGTGGAAAACTTGTATCCGCGGCGCCACTCAAACTTATCCACGGCTTTCATCAAGCCGATGTTGCCTTCCTGAATCAAATCCAGGAACTGCAATCCGCGGTTGGTATATTTCTTGGCAATCGAAACCACCAAGCGCAGGTTGGCTTCGATCAATTCTTTTTTCGCCTGATCCGCTTCCGCTTCGCCGCGGTGAATAAATGTGAGCGTGCGCTTCAGTTCCGTCAGCCCCACTTCGCTGGCTTCTTCGATATCCTTCAGTTCGCCGCGCCGGTTGCGCAATTCCTTGCGCGCTTCAAACGCCACGTCGCCTTTCGCGACATCCGCGCGGCGCTCCAGCCGCCCAGCCTCGCGCTCCAGCGATTGCAGCCGCTCCACCGTGCCGCGCATCTTGTCGATCAGCCGCTTCTTTTCAAACGGGTTGAAAACAATCGCGCGAATGGCCACGGAAATTTCTACGCGGGTGCGGGCTACTTCCCACTTTGCCCGGATGTACGGCTTCTTCTTGGACTTCGCCGTCTTGTCCAGTTTCACCGCCTGCTTCAGCGCCGTCTCGTACAACTTTGCAATCTTGTCGATGTACTTGAGCGTCTGTTTGGTCTTGTTGGCGATCTTCTCTTCGGTGAGTTCTTCGTCGTCGAATACAACAATCTCTTTAATGGACCGCGCGCCCTTGCGCAGATCCTCGCCCACCGCAATAAGTTCCTTAATAACAATCGGCGACCGCGTGATGGACTTCATCACCACCAATTGCCCGCGCTCAATGCGTTTCGCGATAGTGACTTCGCCTTCGCGCGTCAGCAACGGCACGGTACCCATTTCGCGCAGGTACATGCGCACCGGGTCGTTGGTCTTTTCCAGCGAGCCCGGCGTCAGATCCAGGTCGCCGTCTTCGCTGTGTCCTTCCTTTTCAACCACCACGACATCGTGGTCGCCACCCGGTTCGGTGGACACTTCCACAGCGCGCGCCGCCTTTGCGGACGCAGCATCCTCGTAAATCTCGATTCCGTTCCGCTCGAACGTGGTCAGAAGATCGTCAATCTCTTCCGAGGAGTGCACTTCGGCAGGCAGTGAATCGTTCACTTCGTCGTACAGCAGATACCCGCGCTCTTTGCCTACCGCAATGAGCTGCCGTACTGCATCGTATTTTTCTTCCAGACCCGCTACTGCCACGTATTACCTCCCCAATATCAAAAACCGAATTTCTCGTTTCGCTGAATTGTGCTCGTGCAGACAGCTTGGCGCGGGTTCCGGGGAACGCCCCTCAAACTCGCATCGAATTGTTCGTGAAATCCCACCGCGCGCAACGCTTGGCGCCTGCCCGTGCGTCGCCCCCGCACGAAACGCCTGTAAACACATCTGTAAGATGCAGTTAAGCCCAAAACAGTTACGCCTAAAACCCTGTTACGCTATACGTTTAACCCGAACAGAGTCAACGTATTAATCGTTGGAAATAGTAGAATAACCTAACTCCGCCGCTGCCGCCGGAAAAACGTTCTCAATCCGTCAACGTCCCGCCGCCAGCCTGCGCATCAAGTCCTGTTTCTTTTCCAGCAGGCTCCGCAGCTCGGCCGGCGCCGGATTCGCCTCAATACTCTTCTGCACCTCTGCCAATGCCCGTTCTGCTCGCCGGTTTTGCAGCGATTCCACGCAGCTTTCCGCCTCTTCCCTCGTCAATTCACTCGACTCTTCGAAAAGTATCTCAAACAGCATCCGCCGGTCGCGTTCTTCCAGGCCCGCTGCGATGGCCGTCGCATCCATCGTGATTCCCGCCACGTTGGCGGCAATCAGCGCGGCAAACACCTTCTCTGTCTCCAGACCCTCGTACAGCCGCGCGTTTTTCAATCGCTCCGCTAACTCCTGCCGGAAGTCGTCCGCCTCTGCCAGCATGCGGATCAATCGTCGCTCCGCCGGCTTGGCCGCTCGCCCCACCAACTCAGGCGCCACCTTCAATCCGCTCTTGCGCTCTGCCGCCGCCTTGCTCAATGCCGCTCGCAGCACCGGCTCGTCCAGTCGTAATTGCTGCGCTATGCGCGTCGCCCATTCTGACCGCAGCAGGCGGTTTGGAATTTTTTGCACGTACGGCAAAAGATAATTCACCGCTCGTAATTTTCCCTCCCCCGTCGAAAGGTCCATGTGCCGCGCCCGTGCGATTAGGTAATCCACATAGGGCGGCGCGTCTTTCAGCAACTTCGTATATGCCTCTACGCCCATCTCGCGTATATAAAGGTCCGGATCGGCATTCTTCGAGTATTTCGTGCCGTCCCCTCTCGTCAGATTCATGGCCGGCAACGCCAGCACGCGCACCTCAAAATCATTCTCCAGCAGCAGCGAGATGGAGCGTTCCGTGGCGATCTGCCCGGCGGTATCCGGGTCGTAGTTTACGATCACCCGCTTGGTGAACCGCGAAAGCAGTTTGATTTGCGGCTCTGCCAGGCTCGTCCCACAGCTCGCTACCACGTTGCTAATCCCCGCGCGGGCCACCGCGATCGCATCCATATATCCTTCCACCAGTACCGCAAAATCCGCTCGTCGCAGCGCTTCCTTCGCGCGGTCCAGGTGATACAGTACGTTGCTCTTCGAATAGATCGGCGTTTCGGGCGAGTTTAAATACTTCGGCTGGTCGTCGCCTAGCGCGCGGCAGCCGAACGCTACGATTTTCCCGCCGTCATTGGCGATGGGAAATGTAATCCGCCTCCGAAAGCGGTCGTACATCCTCGTTCCGCCGCTGTGGTCTCGCGATATCAGTCCTGATTCCATCAACTGCGGCTCGCGATACTTGGCTTTCAGGAATCGCAGCAGCGCGTCGCCCCCGCTCGGCGCGTATCCAATTCCAAATCTCGCGATGGCATCCTTGTCTAATCCGCGATCCTCCAGGTACGCCCTCGCGGCCTTCCCTTCCAGTGTGCCGCCCAGTTGTTGCACGAAAAATGTCTGCGCCTCGCGGTACATTTCCACTAGCAGCGTGCGTTGCTGATTCTCTTTGCGCTCTTCCGGCGAATTGGCCTTCGGCCGCGGGATGGCGATTCCGCATTTTTCCGCGACGATGCGTATCGCTTCCGGGAACGCCACCTTGTCCACTTCCATCACAAATTTGAAAACGTCTCCGCCCACGCCGCACCCGAAGCAGTGATAAATCTGCTTCACCGGATGTACCGCGAACGAAGGCGACTTTTCCGCGTGAAAAGGACACAATCCCGTGAAATTCTGCCCGCTCTTCTTCAGCCGCACGTATTCGCCGATCACGCGGACGATATCCGCCTGCTGCTTGACCTTCTCCGCAAAGGATCCCGCTTCCGCCATTTATGCCCGCAGCTCCACTACCGTCACCGCTTTGCCCCCGCGCTCTTCCGTTTCAAATGTCTGGCTGTCCACCAGAGGGTGCTTCGACAAGAACTGTGCCAGCCCTTTGCGCAACGCCCCCGTGCCATGCCCGTGAATAATCCGCACCCGCGACCTGTTCGCCAGCACCGCTTCATCCAGAAATTTGTCTACCCGACCGGTGGCTTCCTCTACCGTGCAGCCGATCAAATTAATTTCTCCGCCAACGCTTTCATCGCTGGCTTGTGTGCGCACGGTCAGGCTACCCTTCGGTGACCTCGCAACTCCGCCCGCTAACGGCCCCTCGACTCCGGTTATTTCCTCCAAGCCCACCTTCATGCGCAGTGGTCCAGCCTCAATCTCCGCGGACGAGCCCTCCACCCGCCGCAGCACCACCGCCTTGCTGAATCCCCGCACGTGCACCCGCGTGCCCGGCTGCAACTGCGGCGCCGAAAAATTCTCTTTTCCGGCCGCCTGCAATCCCAGGTCTTGTTGCGACTCCGCCATCGTTTGCACCACGGCGGCGTTCAATTCCTCCCGTGCTTCGCCGCGCACCTCTAGGGTTTTGCGTCGCGCCGATTTTTCGAGCGACCCGCGCAAATCCCTCTCTTTCACCGCCTCCATTACCCGCGCCATGTTGTCATCAAAGCGCTTGTGCATCTCCGCGAATTTTTCTTCCAGCTCGCGGATGCGCTTCTGCTGCCTTTCCACCCATTCACCGCGTAATTTCTTGCGCTCTTCCTCCAGTGCGTGGCGTTCGGCGGCCATCTGTTGCTGCATGCGGTCCAGCTCATCGCGGCTGCGATGCAGGTAGGCGATTAGATCCGCGGCCTCCAGCGCCTCCGGAGCCATCAGGCTGCGCGCTCGTTCAATGATTGAATCCGCAATTCCCAACCGTCTCGCAATCGCAATGCCGCTCGAGCCGCCCGGCACGCCCACCATCAGACGGTAGGTCGGCCGCAGATTTACCTCGTCAAATTCCACCGCCGCATTCACCACGCCCGGTGTCGTGGAGGCATAAGTTTTCAACCGGTCATGGTGCGTGGTGGCCAGCACGATGCAATTCTTCCCGCGAAACTCGTCCAGCAGGGCCACCGCCAGGGCCGCGCCTTCCTCTGGCGCCGTACCCGTGCCCATTTCGTCCACCAGTACTAGCGATGCGGGCGTGGCCGCCTCCAGCATCGCTTTCAAATTCAACATGTGCGCAGAAAAAGTAGAAAGGTCCGCGGCAATGGACTGTTCGTCTCCGATGTCCACCAGCACGCGATCGAACCAAGGCAGCACCGCCCGCTGCGCCGCCACCGGAATTCCCGACTGCGCCGAAAGCGCCGCTATGCCGGTAGTTTTTAGCGCCACCGTTTTCCCGCCGGTATTTGGTCCGCTGATCACCAACACGCGCTCTTCCCCGCCCAGCTCCAGCGTCATGGGCACTACCGTGCGCCCTTCTTTGCGCAGTTTATTCTCGAGCACCGGGTGCCGCGCCAGTTCCAGCCGCAGTTCGCTGGACTCGGAAAATTCCGGCATCGCCGCATCAAAATCCTGAGCAAATCTCGCCCGCGCGAACACGCTGTCCAGCTCCTCGATGGTCTCCGACGCCAGCATCAGCGGCTCCCTTAGCCGTTGCAATCGATTTGTAAGCTCCCGCAGTATCCGCACAATCTCGGCGGCTTCGTCCTCCGCCAGTTGTACCAACTGGTTGTTGGTGTCCACCGTCTCCAGTGGTTCCATAAAAACGGTCTGCCCCGTGGCGCTCGCTCCATGCACCACTCCAGGCACGCTCCGCCGGTTCTCCGCGCGCAACGGAATCACGAAGCGGTCGTTGCGCAGCGTCACGTAATCCTCACCGGCCTCGGCGTTCTTGGTGCGCAGGATATGTTTCAGCGTTTTCTGAATAGCCTCGCGCGTCTGCGTGATATTCGCGCGAATCCTGCGTAGCGCCGGTGAAGCATCGTCACTGATTTCTCCGTTCGGCAAAATACTTCGCTGGATGATCGTCAGCGCATCTTTGAAGTCGCTCAATGCCCCGGCACGGGCCGCCAGCAACGGAAAATTCGCCTCTTCCTCACGGAACTGCTGCCCCAGCCACCCGGAAATTTCCAGCAAAGTCGCGGCATCCAGAAACTCGCGCGCCTCCAACACCATCCCTGCGCCTTCCAGCCGCTCCAGCCAGTTCTGCGGATCCGCCAGCCCGCCAAATCCTAACTCTCGCGCCGCGCGCAACCACTCGCGCGCTTCCCGTATCAGCGCAAAAGCTTTCGTGACCTCGGCTCGTTCCGTCCCCGGCTGCAATCCGTCCACAAATCTTTTTCCCGGAGCGCACGTCGCCCTGTGCCGCAACAATTCCAGTAGCTTGTCGAATTCCAGAACGTCTTGCGCCGATCGTGCCATTTACTTTTTACTCTTGACCCGCGAGCCCGCTGACTAAAATCTCTGCCGCTTCTTCTTCCGCCGCCGCCGTGCGAACGATCTGCGCGTTGGCCTCGGCCCAGGGATTTTTTTGCCCGGTCTCTACTTCTCTCACACACTTCAATATCGGCTGCCAGAATTCCCCCAGCGCCACAAACGGTTTCGCGCCGATCACCGCTTTATTCATCATTTCCCACGCCACCGCCAGCTCCGCCAGCGTCCCCGTTCCGCCCTTGCAGGCCACGAACCCGTCCGCCAGCCGGATAATTTCAAACAGCCGCTCCTGCCACGTCTTCACGCGCACTTCCACGTCCACCCACTCGTTGGCTTTCGCGGCCGTAAAAAACTCCGCGGTCACTCCGTACGTTTTCCCACCTGCATCTTTCGCCCCGCGGCTCACCGCTTCCATCGTTCCGCCGTATCCGCCAGTGCACACCGCCAATCCCTTCTTCGCCAGCGCGTTCCCCAAGGCCCGCGCCGCTGCGTATTCCGAGTCACCTTCGCGGGGGCGCGAACTCCCGAACACGCTGATGATCAACTCTTTTTTCATTTTTTTTCTCTTATCGCGGCTGCTGGTGTTCACGGGAACGCTTCGCCGGCACCGTGTTGAATTCTTCGATCATCGCCACGCACAATCCGCCCATCGCATCCGTCGTTTCGTGATTCTTGCCGCCTTGGTTGTTGCTCAGGAAAGAAAACACCAACCTCCGCCCTCCGGGCGTGTCCGCAAATCCCGACATCGCCCTGACGTGCTCTACCGAGCCGGTCTTCGCGTGTACCCGACCTGCGGCCGGCGTATTTTTCATCCGGTCTTCCAGCGTCCCGTCAATGCCGGCCACCGGCAGCGACGCATAGTAGCTCTCAAACCACGGCTGCGTCTGTGCCCAACGCAACAGCGTAACCACAGCGCGCGGCGTCACCAGGTCATGCCGCGACAGCCCCGAGCCATCCGTCTGAATCACGTCGCCGGGAAAGATTCCCACCTTGACGTAAAAATCTCCCGCAAATTTCATCAGCTCATCGGGAGAATTCCACGTTCCGGTCTTTCGCATTGCCGCTCTCAACAGCGATTCCGTATGCAAGTTCTGGCTGATCTTGTTCACCAGCTTCACCGCATCGCGCAAGGGAACGGAATCGTGCACGGCCAAAACCGTCGGAGCAACTCCCGCCGGTTCCGCGATGGCTTCGTGACGCGCCCGCACTCCTCCGTCGACTCGTATGCCGCGTTCTTCCAAAGCCGCTTTCAGCAACGAGGCGGCATTCAGCGCCGGCTCTTCAATCCCCAACACCAGTTTTCGCGGCGCGCTCTTTTCCGGCAGCGTGCCCGTCAATATCACCAGGTGCGCGCCCGGTTCGCGCTTTAGAGTCAGGTCAGCTTTCCCATTTGCGGCGCTCGTCAACACCCGGTTGTCCACCGCAAAATCCGGCGTCCGCGGACTTACGGAGACCGGCACTCCCTCGCCCGTCGTTCCAGGAGTTAGCGTGATCGTCGCGGTATTGTCATTCACCACCAGTGCCGAAATCGCTGCGCCGTACTCCCAAACCATGTCGTCGATTTCCCACCCGTTCGGATAGCGCTCTTGTGGAAAATAACTGTCATCGCCAACCACGTCCCCGGAAATCTTCTTCACTCCCTTGGCCATCAGCTGGTCGGCCAGTTCTGCCAATACTTTTTCCGCCGGCCCGTCGAAACTCTCTTTCAGGTCAAATGGAAATTTCCGGTTGGAGAGATTCGGATCGCCTCGGCCCACCAGCACCACGTCCGCGGTCAACTCACAAGCTGTTCACGACTTCCCTGTGCTTTCCAATGTGGTGTGAAAACGGAAGTCCGGCCCCAGTTTGTCCAGCGCCAAGGAAGTCGTGAACAGCTTCATATTCGATGCCGGAACGAAATACTTCGCGCTGCCCTGATCAAACAGCAACTCGCCGGTTTCTGCATCCGCCACCAGCAATCCCCACTCGCCCTTGCTGACGACATCCCCACCCAGCAAGGTATCCACCCTATGAGCGAATCTCTCCGTGGCCTTTTCAATGGCTTTCGCGGATTTGTGCGTTTCTGCGGACCCGTGTTTTTTCTGCGCCCACGCGGCCCCGGCGCCAAAACCAAAAACTATGGCGCACGCCACTGTCACGCCGGCAATGCCCCCGCGCAGCCCCCGGATTCGCCCGCTTCTCATCGCTCTCCCACTGGTAAAATACCGGTAACGAAAGTATAGTCGAAGAGCCGCGCAACACTTCCTCTTGGAGCGTCCGCTTGGCGTTAGCGGACATCGTGTGGGTCTAAACCAGGAAGGTTCGCCGGTCGCGTCCACGTAGATTGTCTTTCCACGATTGATGCAAAATTGAAAACGAGGTGAATTGAAAAATGAAGCGAATGATTTCGTCCCTTTTGGCTTTAGCCACCATTGCCTTACCGATGTCCGCGTCCGATCGCAAAGAAGAGCAACGCCTTCAGAATTGCGGCACCGTTCTGCGTGAAATTATGGACATCCCCGAAGACATTCCCCAGGACCTCATTGACAAAGCGGAATGCATCATCGTGTATCCCTCGGTCCTCAAAGCGGCTTTTGTTGTCGGCGGCAGCTACGGCCGTGGCGCCATGACTTGCCGCAGCGGCGAACACTTCAGCGGTCCCTGGAGCGCACCCTCCATGATGGCCCTTGAAGGCGCCAGCTTTGGCTTCCAGATTGGCGGGCAGGCCACTGACTTCGTGTTACTGGTGATGAATCCTCGCGGCGCGCGCTCCATCCTGAAGAGCAAAGTAAAGCTCGGCGCCGATGCTTCTGCGGCGGCCGGTCCCAAGGGCCGCACCGCCGAAGCCTCCACCGACGCCACCTTACGCGCTGAAGTGCTCAGCTATTCGCGCTCCCGCGGACTTTTCGCCGGTATTTCTCTCGCCGGAGCCACCGTGCGTCCGGACAATGACGCCAACCTACGGGTGTATGGCCGGGAAGCCAGCGCTAGCGACATCATTTTCGGTAAAACCAAGCCCACCAGGGGTTCCCAGCGTCTGATCTCCTATCTCAACCGTCGTACTCCCAAGAACACTTCAGACCCCGCTTCGCTACGCGACGAGTAGTCGCTCACGCTCTAAATACAGCTAGGAAGGTCATGATCACGCCCGGAAACGTCCCTAGCGCTCCGGGCGTTTTCGCGTTTCCACCACATAAAAGCCTGTCTCGGCTCTGTTTTAAAATGCTACAATGACCTGTAGTCATATATGGTCACTGGTCACATCAAGCCCGCTCTCTCCGATCGCCGCCATCGCCGTTCCCTCGAGATCCGCGAACGCCTGTTCCGCTCCGCCCTCGACCTTTTTGCCGAACGCGGCTTCTCCGACACCACCGTCGCAGACATTACCAACGCTGCCGATCTCGGCAAGGGCACCTTCTTCAATTATTTCCCCAGCAAAGATCACCTGCTTCTGGCCTTCGCCGAGATGCAGCTCGCCAAGCTGCAATCCGTCCTCGAGCACCTGCGTACCACCGCCGAACCTCTGCCCCAGTTTCTTCGCACTCTCGCCGTTCGCATGACCGCAGAACCGGGCCGAAATCCCTCCATCGTTCGCGCCATGTTGCTCGCCAATCTTTCCAGCACTCCCGTCCGCGAAGCTATGCGTGGCAATCAGGCGCGCGGGCATGCCCTCATCACCGAATTCGTTGCTATTGGCCAGCGGCGTGGCGAACTTCGCAAGGATCTCCCGGCCGGTGACATCGCTCACGTCTTCCGTCAGACCGTCTTCGGCACACTCTTGATCTGGTCCTTATACGGAGACGATTCTCTCGCCGAGCGCGTGCGCACCGCCCTCGATGTCCTTTGGCAAGGATTGGCTCCTCGCCCCGATCCCGTCCCCCAGCCCCACCAGGAGTCGCAACATGAGTCGTAAACAAATCACCATGGTGCTGGTGTTGATTGCCCTCGTAGTTGGCGGCGTTTTCATTGCCCGCCGCATCCAGCGCGAGAGCGACGCCGCCCTGCAGGGTTCCGGCACGGTCGAAGCCCGTTACATCCGCGTAGGTTCCAAAGTCGGTGGTCGGGTGGACAAAGTTCTCGTCCGTGAAGGCGATTCCGTTCACAGTGGCCAGGTTCTCGTAACCTTCGACGACCAGGAATTACAGGCCGCGCTTGGTCAATCCCGCGCTGCGTGGGAAAAAGCTCACAGCGGCTCGCGCCCTGAAGATATCGCCCAGGCCCGCGCCGCCACGGCCGAAGCTAAAGCCGAGTACGAGCAGCGCAAGAACGGTTACCGCCGCGAAGACGTCGCCGGCGCGCAGGCCGATCTTGATCGCGCCGCCGCCGAGGAAGTTCGCACCCACAACGATTTTGACCGCTACGATGCCTTGTCAAAAAAAGACCTGGTCTCGCGCCAGCAGCGCGACGCTGCTGAAGCGGGGTGGAAAATGTCCGCCGCCCAGCAAAAAAATGCTCAGGAAAGGTTAAGCCAGTTGCAACGCGGTTATCGTCCCGAAGAAATCGCTGCCGCCGAAGCGCGCTACCACCAGATGGAAGCCGCCCAGCAGAAATTTGAGCGCGGTAGCCGCGTCGAAGACGTTGATCTTGCCAAGGCCGCTTACAACTACGACGCAGCCCGAATTCGCGAAGCTCAAGTCGTTGCTCCCTCCGAAGCCAGCGTCGAAGTTCTGGACGTCCGGCCTGGAGACCTCCTCGCTCCGAACGTTCCGGTCGCCACCTTGCTCGAGCGCGACCAGATTTACATCCGCATCTACATTCCCGAAACCGAGATCGGCCGAATCCATCTCGGCCAGCAAGCCGAAGTTCGCGTGGACTCTTTCCCCAAAACCATTTTCAACGGCGTTGTCGAACAGATCAATCAGCAAGCCGAATTTCTTCCTCGCAACGTGCAGACGCGCAGCGAGCGCGTCCACGAAGTCATCGGGGTAAAAATTCGCGTGAACGACACCACCGGTGGAGTGAAAAGCGGCATGGCCGCGGACGTGAAATTGACATCCGGAAACTAATGCCTACTGTCCAGCAACCCGCCGCCCCCGCTGCCGAGGTGTCCATTTCCGCCGAACACCTCGTGCGTCGCTTCGGTGATTTCGTGGCCGTAAACGATGTGAGTTTTCACGTGGAAAAAGGCGAGATTTTTGGCTTCCTGGGCCCTAACGGCAGTGGCAAAACCACTGTCATCAAGATGCTTACCGGGCTGCTGCCGCTTACCGAAGGTTCCGCCTGGGTGGAAGGCCTCGACGTTGGCGCCGACGCGGAAGGCGTGCGCGAACACATCGGCTACATGTCGCAGAAATTCAGCCTCTACGACGATTTGACCGTCGCGGAAAATTTACAGTTCTACGGCCGCATCTACAGTTTGCCGCCCGCGCGCATGAAGCAACGCATCGATGAAATTGTGCAGCTCAACGGTCTCGCGCCCTACATGGACCGCCTGGCCGCGCGCCTCTCCGGCGGTTGGAAGCAGCGCCTCGCGCTTGGTTGCGCCATGCTCCACGAGCCCAAGCTTCTCTTTCTCGATGAGCCAACAGCGGGCATCGACCCCGTGGCCCGTCGCGAGCTCTGGGATTTGCTTTTCGAACTATCCGGCCACGGCATCACTTTTTTCGTCACCACTCACTACATGGACGAAGCCGAGCGTTGCAGCCACGTGGCCTACATTTACTACGGCAGAATCATCGCCGACGGCACCCCCGCCGAGCTGAAGCAGATTCCCGAAGTCCAACCGGCTGGCACCCACCGCGTCGAGATCAGCACGCCCGAAATCACTCGGGCACTGCGCGTCGCTCGCAAAATCCCCGGCATTCGCAGCGCCACCATTTTCGGCGAATCCATTCATGCTCTCGTCGAAGACCGCTACGACCTCCCGGATCTTCGCGCCCAGCTCGCAAAACAAGACATCACCGTGAGCGACATTCGCCCTCTCACTCCCAGCCTCGAGGATGTCTTTGTCGAGCTCACCTATAAACACCAGGCACAACTGGAGAAAACCCGTGACTGATCTATTTCGCGGATTCGGTGCGATCTTCTACAAGGAAGTCCTGCATGTCCGCCGCGATTCCGCCACGCTATTTTTCTCTCTGTTCATTCCGCTGATTCAGATGTTTGTGCTGGGCTTTGGCATTGACACCAACGTGCGCCACGTAAATACCGTCATCTTCAACGGCGACGGCCGCCGCGAAAGCCGCGAGCTCATTGATCGCCTTACCAACTCCGACACCTTTCACATCATCGATTACGTCGCAAGCGATGCTGCTCTCAACGACGCCATTGTAGGAGGGCGCGCCCGCGTCGGCATCAAAATCCCGGTGGATTATTCCGACCGTCTCATCCACAACATGAGTGCTCAGGTGCTCGTACTCATCGACGGTTCCGACTCCTCCGTCGCCGGACAAGCCATCAACGTCACCACCGCTATCGGCCTGGACGAATCATTGCGCCGGGTACTCACCAACCGTGGCGCCATGGCCGTGGACATGCGCCCCAAGCTGCTATTCAATCCCGATTCACGTTCGCCAAATTTTCTTTTGCCCGGCCTTACCGCCATTCTCTTGCTCAACGTCACCACTTTCCTCACCGCCTTTGCCATCGTCCGAGAGAAAGAGCGCGGCACTCTCGAACAGCTCTTCGTCACGCCGGCCAAACCCTTTGGCCTGCTTCTAGGCAAGCTGCTTCCCTACTTTTTCATCGGCTTCACCGAGCTCTGCCTCATCCTCACCTGCATGCGCTTCATCTTCCAGGTTCCTATTCATGGCAGCGTGCTGCTGCTGGCCTTCCTGTCACTGCCCTACATATTCGTTTCGTTGTCGCTGGGCATCCTGATTTCCAGTAAAGCCGGCACGCAAGGCGAAGCTATGCAACTCGCCTTCGTTACCATCCTCCCCAGCATTTTCTTTTCCGGTTACATTTTCCCTCGTGAAACCATGCCGCTATTTTTTCGCATCATCAGCTATTTTGTTCCCGCCAGCTATTTCATCAACATCACCCGCGGCATAATTCTTCGCGGGGCGGGCATCCAACATCTCTGGATCGACGGCCTCGCGTTATTCGCCATGGGTACGGTTTTACTGATCATTGCCGCCCGCCGCTTTCAGAACAAAGTCATCATGGCTTAAATAAACGCCGTAATGCTTGAACGGCTAAGCGGCCGGCGATCGACCAAAGCCAGACCCACAGGCAAGTACACGCAAGATCAGCCGAGTTGGACACCGAACATCCGCTTTCTAGCTGGCTTTGCTGAGCGCAGAGGTTTCCACCCAGCCGGATTTGGGAGTTTCCGGTTTCAGGCCCTGGATATTCAATTTCAAAGACATCTGCGCGCAGGGCGTGGACCTATTGCGTTCTTCCCACGGCCGCGTTGAAAAACCATACTCCTTGCGTATGCGTGCCACGCGCGCGGATGCCTTGCGTCGGTATTCTTCTGGCGCGTAACCATTCTTCGAGTACCACTGGGCATACTGCTTCGCCAGTCGCGGAAATTTCTGCCGCACCAACGGCAAGAACTGCTTGGCCGACGACGGCATCAGAAATAGCACGCCCGAAAAAAACCATTGCGCCCCGGCCGCGCGCACCGCTGCCGCCACTGCCTCCAGATCGCCTTCGCGATCGGTGATACCCGGTATCAACGGTGACGCCGACACCCCCACTGCCAGCCCTGCATCGCTCAACTGCTTCACTGCGGCTACTCGCAGGTCCGGTCGTGGTGCTCGCGGCTCCAGCAGTCGCGCCAGCCGCGGCCGCAAGGTCGTAATCGTAATATTCAGCGATAGAGAAGAACGGGCCGCGATTTTTTTGAATACATCTATATCCCGCACGATCTGGTTGGACTTGGTGATTACCGAAATACTCAGTCCTTCTCGTTTCGCAAGCTCTTCGAGGCACGCCCGCGTCACTCCGTATTCTTTTTCCGCCGGCTGGTAAGGATCCGTGGCCGTGCCTATCGCGATGTGATCCGGATACTCTCCACCCGACGCCTGCGACTGGTACGAATATTTTTTCCCTACGTCCCAGGCCAATAGCGCCGCCGCATCCTTTTTCACAAAGATCTTTTTCTCGAATTCGCCGCCGTCCAGCTCCATGTATTCGTGGGTGTAGCGCGCGTAACAGTAGTGGCACCCGAATTCACACCCGCGATACGGATTGATCGTCCATTCAAACGGCACACGCTGGGAATCGCACTTATTCAGGATCGATTTCACGGGCAGCAAAAAATACTCCGGCCGCTCATCCGATTTCCGGCGTGATTCCGCCAGGGAAGATTTTGCTGCGAGGCGGGCTATCCCGACCAGCGGTTGTGAAGCTCCACTGGCCGGATCCGCAACAGCAGCACGGGTACCGGTTCCCGTCGGGTTTTGGGGACCTGGCGAAACCGTTTGTGACGGGGGGCAATCCGCCACGTTCGTACCCGTGTTGCTACTGCGTGGATCACTGGCGACCGGGGCAAGGTTCGTGATCCCGTGCTTGGGGCTCTGCGTGTCAGGGCAATCAGGAAAGAGAGATGCTGCAGTTGGTGGTACGTAGCGCCGTCGAGCGGGAACTCTCGCCGGCGAGGGGAAGATAACTGGGGACATAACCCACCTCGAAGCACGCCCGAGTATTTCGCCTTTTGTTCGCTACGTCAACAACTATTTTCGTGTTTTGTTCGCCTAGGGTCTTCGGCCACTCTTATTATCGAGTTCGCGCAATTGTTTCTCCCCCTCCTGAAGAGTATTCTGCCCTAGCCCAAAAATGCCGTTTGCCAGTTCGCTCTTTAGGAGACCCCGGCGAGTATGCGTTTTCGTTCCCTCACCTTCCTGTGCTCGTTAATTTTTTTGAGCTTCGCAGCCGCCCATTCGCTCCTGGCGCGAGCGCCGCAAAAACCTGCGCCCAAATCTTCTGCCCAATCCAAGCAACAGGTTGCAAAATCCGCTGCGGCTCCACAGTCCCTGCAATCCACGCACTATCCGATCCTGCTACTGGGACATGGCGCTGCTCCTGACTGGAATGTCCTCATCGGCCAGAAAGGCCCGGAGCGTTTTGAGCGTGCCAACTATCCGCCCATGGCTCTGGAAGCCGTTTCCGTGAATGGCGAAGGTCCCGACTCCTGGTTCTATCACGCCAAGGATTCCGCAACCGCGGCGGAGGTCACCATTCGTCTTGCGCGCGAAGCTTGCAGCGACGGCGCTGCCCTGGCCACTCCGGAAATTTCTGCCAAGACTCCACCACCTTCTGCGAAGGCCACCTCCTCAGCGGTCAATCCGTCATCGCCGGTGAAATACACCTTCAGCATCACTCTGCAGCACTCCCAGGTCGGTTCTTTTAAAGGTTGCGCTCGCATCGCCGCCGAGCTTTTTCCCAAGATCGTGAATCAGACTGCCGAAGACGAGGATGACGCCGATAAGAAAAAACCACCTGTCGCCACCGTCACCCATTTCAAAGTTCCAAGCGCTGTAGCATTCCTCAGTTCCACCGGACAAATCACCGTCAGTCGCGGGACGGCTAAAAAAATAATCCCCGCTTCCGGCACCGAGCTTTCGCTCTCCCACGACGGTAAAAAACTTCTCTACACGCGCAACGACGCAAAAATGGGCTCCGAGCACACCATCGTCCTTTATGACTATGATTCGGGACGCTCCAAAGATCTGGTCCATGGCACCGTGCGGCAAGCTTTCTGGTCTCCAGACGATTCACGCATTGCGTACCTGCAGTCGCAGGATCAGAAATGGCGAGTCGTCTCCGCGGCCGCCGCCGCTCCCGACAGCGCCGCCGCCATCTACAATGGAAATGTCGATGCGCTCGACGGTTGGGTCGATGGGCACATCGTCGTAGCCGGCGATTCTCAAAATTTGTACTGGATCAGCGATGACCGCCCGCAACAGACACTTTCTCTAAAGGAAGTCTACGGTGACGCCTTTCGTATTTCGGAGACGGACTCCATTCGCGTCAATCCCGCGAATCCTGATCTCCTGCTGGTCTCTGCGAAGTACACCACGCCGCCCGCCAGCGCTCCGGATGCTGCCGGCATTTTCCTTTACGAGATTCGCGGCAAACGCCGCGTCACGCTCACTCCGCCCGACCAGTGGGCCAATCATGGCGAATTTTCTCGCGACGGCATCCAAATCTTTTATACGCGCCGCATATCGGCGACTGCCTCCGCCATTTACCGCGTATTTTGGGATGGCAGCGGCGCGAAGCGTTATCTGGATGGAACCGACCTGGTAGTCGGCCAGTAGCACGGAGAAAACTCATGGCTGCAAGAATTTTGTTTTTGCCCAAAATAAACAAATCGTTCACGTTGTCCCTGTTCGCGGCCACTCTGCTCGTTTCGCCTGCCCGGGGTGCGCAGCAGCCCGACCCTAATCCCATACCGCCGCCCGCCCAACCTGCCCCCACATCGCCCGCCGCGCCGACTGCGCCCGTGCCGTCATCAGCTTCGCCTGCGGGTGCGTCGCCATCTTCCCACTTGATGCGCACGTGGCGACGCCTCACCTACCGCTGCGATGCGGATGCCAAAGTCGTCGTGAATGTTCACGCCCAGCAGGCTCGCCTCGTTTTCAAGGACAAGACTTACAACCTGCAGCAAGTGGATGAAACGGACGGCCAGAAATATTCCGGCAGCTCACTCACATGGCGGCTCCAGGACGATGTGGGCACCCTCGAACACTCCGCAAAGCCCGGGGAAAAGTCCACGGACAGCAAACCCCTGGCCGCAGGCTGCCACCTGCAAAGCGCGGGAACAAATCCTTCGACCCCGCCCACCAAGACCCCGCCAAAATCCCGATAAGCGACGCCGGTTTAGCTGGCTCGCCGCATTTAACGCCCCGGCCTAGCACTCCGTTCATTGCCCGATACGCCGCACCTGTACTTCATCAAAACATTGATACTCGTCCCAAACCTTACAATTATTGAATGGAACGCGCCCCCGTCCCGGCCGTCACGCTGCGGCAAGTCGGAATTCTCGTCCTTGAGGAAGACGCGCAAAACGCCGCCGGCGTTCGCCAACTCCTCGATTCTGAAGGCTGGCTCGTCAACATTGTTGCCGACCCTAATCTTCTCCTCGAAGAACTTCGCAAAGGCGAATGGGCTCTGGTGGTCGCCAATATTGCGGTCATCGGCGTAGATACTCCAGCTTTCATTACTTTGCGCGAGATTGCTGCCGTACCCAGCGACGAAGGCGGACGCATCCGCGTCCTCTATATTCTTCCGGAAATGACCGGCAGCAAATTTGTGAAAACATTGGAACAGGCCCGGCTGCCCTACGTCACTCGCCCTTTCCACTTCCACGATTTCCTTGAAAAAGTCAGCGATTTACTTTTTGAAGTAAACGCCATCGCCGCTCCGCTTCGCCAAGTAAGCTACGAGTTTGGTGGTGTCCGCAAAAAAAAGCAGGAAGCCAAGCGCGCCAGCACTATGTTTGCCTCGCGTAGTGATTATTCCTACACCGAAGAAGAGGTGGCCGAGTACGAAAAGCAGGAAAGCGCCGCTGGCAAGCGCCATAAGCCACGTACCAATCTGGGCGACCCCAACAAGTAACTGCCTTCCTTCAGCCGCCACTGTCACGCAAAATTATTTGCATGCGGTGTGCAAGAATTTTCCGGTACGCCGTTCTAATCCCGTGCGATCACGCACGGGAGGATTCACATGGAACGCTCGCTGTTGGGCGCCTTGGCAGGCGCTTGGCTTGGAATTAGTACCCTAGGAACTGCTGCTTTCGTCTGGGGCGGTTCAGCGCCGTCTTCACCACCACCCCAACCCGAAGGCGACTGGCACCTTCTCGATCCCATTACCTATGAAAACATCTCCATTTTCCCCGTGGTCAGCGCTCTGACCCAGGATACCAGCGCGTTCGTAACCCTCGACGACGGCCTCGCTTCTGGCGACGTCCTCGTTCGCGAACAAGGATACGGAGATATGGCGCGCAGCCGCGACCGGCGCGCGCCCGCTCAGCAATTCAATACGGGAGCATCCGTGAATCAGTTGGTGCTCATCAATCGCGGCAAACGCCCCGTCCTTCTCCTGGCCGGCGAACTCGTGAGCGGCGGCAAGCAGGATCGTATCATAGCCAAAGATCGGATTGTCGCTCCCGGCTCTGATCCCCTTCCGCTCGATGTTTTTTGCGTGGAGCACGGGCGCTGGTCCTCAGGCACACAATTCAGCGCCGCGAAAACCATGGTGCATCCCAGCGTCCGTGAACAGGCCGCTGTAGTGCAGAACCAGCAACAAGTCTGGGCCTCCGTGCAAGCCGGTTCCACCGCATCTCGCGCGGCCGCTGCTCCTCCGCCGCGCATCGCTTCGGCGGATCTCGCCGCGGCTATGGAAACCAGCGCACCCACGCAGTCTTACGCGAAGCTCTACAAAAGCAGCCCCGTCGGAGCTTCTATTGACACCTTCGTCGAAGAAGTCGAGCGCCGTTTCGCGCGTGCCACGCGCGGCGCAAAGGGTGAACACATTGAGGGCGTGGTGGTGGCCTACGGCGGAGAAGTGGCCTGGAGCGATATCTTTGCCTCCAGCGATCTCTTCCATCACTACTGGCCAAAATTGCTGCGCAGCTACGCCGTCGAAGCCCTCGCGCGTCCTACGTTGCGCGAAGTGGCCTCCAGCGATGACGCCCGCGGTTTCCTGCGCCGCCTGAACGGCCGTGAGACAGTCGAAAGCGAACCTAACGTATACCGCTGCCGCGAAATCACCGAAGGCAAGCTGACGCAAATCGAGCTGGAAGCGCTGGAGCCCAAACCCATGACCCTGCATCGCCTGCTTCTCCACCGCACCAGCTAGATTGCTGCAGGGCTTAACGCGGTGGAGAAAAACTCAATCTAACCGACCGGCGCGAAGCGGAATCGGTGGTGCAAATGTGGACGCGCCTACATTTGTACGTTTGGTCGGAAACTGTGGGAAGCCCTTCACGTGAAACAAGGAGGTCTGATCGCTATAAGGTGACGTAGCCGAGAGAGTTGCACGCCAGACGGAGTCGGTGCGCGTTCGAATGCGCAGCGGATTCGAACATGCAGTCTATTCGAACGTGCTAGAGATTTGATGATTTAGCTATTTCTCAACGATCAACAACCTTATTCACCACACTGCCGTCCGCCAGTCCGCACAACAATTCCGCCACCGTTCCGCGCCAGGACGGATGCTTCAGGTCCGGAGCGATTTCCGCAAGCGGTGCCAGTACGAACCGCCGCAAGTGCATGCGCGGGTGCGGCACCTGCAGCTCTGCGGTATCCACAATTTGTTGCCCGTATAACAAAATGTCCAGGTCAATCAGCCGGGGCCCACGGGCGATAACTTTCTTGCTGCCCATGCGCTGTTCAATTTCGCGCAGCTCGCGCAGCAGTGCCACCGCAGGCACAGTCGTCTCCCCCTGCACCACGCAATTCAAAAACCACGGTTGCTCCAACAGATCGACCGGCTCCGTCTCATAAAACGACGACACTTTTTTCACCTGCAGGCCCCCTCCCGGTAAAGACTCGAGCGCGGCACGCAAATTTTTTTCGCGGTCACCAATATTCGAGCCCAGCGAAAGAAAGACTGTCTCCGGTTTTGGTATGTTCTCCATAAGGCCCTTCGTCACTTCACGCCAAGGCAGTGTGCCACTGCTATATTAAGGTTTTTGGAGAGGCCATGAGCAAAACACCAGGCAACGGTATGATTCTTCTGAGCAGCCGCCACTCCGTCGCCGAAACGCTGGCGCGCCTCGAAGCACTCGTGAAGACCAAAGGCCTCACTGTATTCTGCTGCGTCGATCACCGCGGAGAAGCGGCCAAGGCCGGCCTGAAGATGAATCCGACGCAGTTGGTTATCTTCGGCAGCCCCAAGGCGGGAACACCACTGATGATCGCATCGCCAACCTTGGCAATCGATCTTCCCCTCAAGGCCCTGATCTGGGAAGACGCTGGCGGCCAAGTCTGGCTTTCCTACAACAGTCCGGAATATCTAAAACAGCGCCACAATATCCCGGACGATTTGCTCCCAAACATCGCTGGAGTCGGTCCTCTGCTCGAAAAAATTGTGGAGTGATTCGCCGGGGACGACGCGCCCATTAGTTAAGAAATAATCCGCGCCACAATCAAATCAAAACAGGCGCGGCTGCCGTCGCGGCAATTCCCGCCCAAAATACTCATACGCCCGGGGAGTCGCCACCCGCCCGCGAGGCGTGCGGTCAATCATCCCGATCTGCATCAGGTACGGTTCGTAAATTTCTTCAATGGCATCTTCTTCTTCGCTCAGTGCCGCCGCCAGGGTGCCCACGCCGACCGGGCCGCCGCCATATTTGTCCAGCAGCGCCAGCATCAGGTTGCGGTCCACCTCATCCAGGCCCTGCTCGTCCACGCCCAACATGGCCAGCGATTCCTGCGCCACCGCTGGAGTGATGCGCCCCGCCGCCCGCACTTCCGCGAAGTCCCGCGCCCGCCGCAGCAATCTATTCGCAATGCGTGGTGTCCCGCGGCACCTCCGGGCAATTTCCTCCGCGCCGCCTTCATCCATCTCAATGTTCAAAATCTTGGCCGAGCGCCGAATGATGATCAGCAAATCCGCGGGCTCGTAAAAATCCAGCCGGTGCACAATGCCAAAGCGCGAACGCAAGGGGGCGGTAATCAATCCCGCGCGCGTCGTCGCGCCAATCAAAGTAAAATGTCCCAGCTGAAATGGATGGATCCGCGCGCCTGGTCCCTGCCCAATGATTAGGTCCACGCGAAAATCTTCCATGGCCGGGTACAGCACCTCTTCCACCGCGGGCTGTAGCCGGTGAATCTCGTCGAGAAAAAATACTTCTTTGGCTTCCAGCGAAGTGAGTATGGCCGTCAGATCCCCTTTGCGTTCCAGCAAAGGTCCCGCGCTCGTCTTGATGGGCACCTGCAGTTCGTTGGCGATAATTTGCGCCAGCGTGGTCTTGCCCAGCCCCGGCGGCCCGTACAGCAAAACGTGATCGAGCGCTTCTCCGCGGCTGCGCGCCGCTTCAATGGCAATCTGGATATTTTCTTTGACGCGCCTCTGTCCGATGTATTCGTCCAGACGCGTCGGCCGCACACTCGCTTCAATGCGGGCGTCTTCATCGAAGGGCTGCGCGGATACGATACGTTCTGTGGGCTTACGCATCATTCGGTTTGCCATTCCGTCTGTCATTCTAAGTTGTCCTGGCCGCGCGTCCCTTGCTCTGGCTCAGCGTCTGCAGCGCGCCGCGCAACAATTTTTCAAAGTTTCCGGCGCCCGATTCCTTGCGCGCTTCTTCCGCGGCTTTTTCCGCCGTACGCGCTTCATATCCCAGATTAACCAGCGCGGAAACCACGTCGGCCTCCACGCCTGCCGGCGAACTCGCCGCCGGCCTCTGTACTTCGATCACCACCGCTTCCAGCTTGTCTTTTAATTCCACCACCATGCGCTCCGCGGTTTTTCTGCCCACTCCCGGAATTTTCGTCAAACGCCCCAGGTCGCTTCCGCGTATCGCCGGCACCAGTTCATCCACACTCATCCCCGACAATATTTTCAGCGCCAGGCTCGGACCCACTCCGGAAGCCGAAAGCAGCAACTCAAATAGATGTTTCTCGCGCGAAGATACAAATCCGTATAATGACAGCGCGTCTTCGCGAACGTGAGTGTGAATCAACAGGGTCACTTCGGTGCGCAGTTCCCCGAGGGCCGCAAACGTGGAGAGCGGCACCAGCACCACGTAGCCCACGCCGCCCACGTCTACTAGAACCTGGTTCGGTCGCTTCTCCGCGAGCTTCCCGCGCAACTGGCCAATCATGGACTCAAAGTATTGACGACGCTCCCCACACTGTCAAACGCAGGGGGTGTCACACATCGCGGGGAAAGTGATTTCGGCTTCCGGAGCGACTGATCTACGATGCGGGTGCGACGAAACGGAATTACAGCTAGCTCAGAATTCACATATCCGGCAATGGCTGCCGGCTCAGATCCACCTTTACACAGCGGACTTATGTCAGACGTGCATCGAGCTGTCGAATGCACCGTTGGGGTCGTCAAGGTGTCGTAGCAACACATCCTGTGCAGCAGGGCCAGCTTGCAGAATCTGGAGCATCGGTGGAGTGAAGTTATAAACCCAAGTAGTTGGATTGGCTATGTTCTCCGGCTCGGGCCACTGGTCGTGTTTCAACTGTTCAATGAACCCGCTTATCTGACTTTCGGGCATCTCACTCGGGCCAATAAACTGGATGTCAAGTCTTTCCATGACGCTTTCAGGGTTAGGGGAAAGGCTTCCGGTTACGATTACCCTGTGGCGTTCATATTGCTTAAGTTGACTCGTCTTTCCAGTGACAGAATATTGCTTCCCGAGAGTAATCAATCCCCATCGGAATGAATCTTCCGGGCAAATCTGTTCGCCTTTATGCCCGTCGGCGACTGGCCTCTCGTCACATCGAATGTCATTCACGAGTAGAATGCCCGTGAGTGTTGTCGCGCTATGGTGAGACTCTGCCGCTTTCTTGTCGGTCTGCCCCCGAAAGTGATCGGTACACACTAGCAGGACTGTCAACAGACCTAATCGAGGACTGCTCATCGACAACATTATGTCATGACCAATGCAGGACTCGACCAAGTCAGCCGCACCTCCAACAGACGGAGGTCCAGGCTTAGAAGCCTGGCAAAGACGGAGTTTGCCAAACTACCCTGTGACTTTGGGTTCGTTGCGTATTAAAGCCAGCGCGGTCAGAGCACTCGCCAGTCCCAATCCCGCCGCGATGAGCACCACCGTGCGATAGCCCGCTAGGAAGGATTCTTTGACAATTTCGCGGCCGCGAGAGTCGGATGTCTGCGCAGCAGCAAGTTTGGGCCGCTGGGCATCGAGTTCCGCGCGAAGCGCCGGCGCAGCAGACATGGCATCCATTTCTCGATCCAGGGAGCGCTGGAAGACTCCGTTCAGCACTAAGCCGAGGACCGCAATCGCCAGCAAACCAGCTACGCGCGAAACAGCGTTGTTCACTCCCGACGCTACGCCAACGTATTTTTCGTCAACCGCACTCATGACCACGGTAGTAAGCGGCGCGACGCTGATAGCCATTCCGAAACCGAGCAAGATCGTCGCGGGAAAGAAAGTTGTCCAGTACGATCCGCCGATGGCGGGCCTTGCGAAAAGCGCGAACCCAACGGCGGCAATGGATGGCCCGATCACC
>Ga0193726_1000354_pt1 | contig 52811 bp, 35 predicted proteins | sample H2c1metaG_FD_144928 | JGI IMG/M metagenome (GOLD analysis project Ga0193726, IMG submission 144928) | Soil microbial communities from a riparian zone of the East river system, Colorado, United States - H2c1 | ecosystem: Environmental > Terrestrial > Soil > Riparian zone | place: USA: East River... | reverse complement strand
CAACTCCTAAAAAAAAACGCCTGCTGATCATCGGCGAAGAAAAAGGCTACCGCCACGAATCCGTTTCGCACGCCATGGCCACGCTCGAACGCCTCGGTCGCGAAAATGGCCTCTGGGACACCACCATCCGCACCGATACCGAAGCCCTTACCAAAAAGAAACTCGAGTACAACGCAAGAAATCTCAACGATTTTGACGCTGTTGTTTTTTTCACCGGCGGCACTCTTGAAATGACACCCGATCAGAAATCAGACTTCCTCTCGTTCATTCACGATGACGGCAGGGGTTTTGTCGGCATTCATAGCGCCACCATCACTTTCACGGATTGGCCCGAATACGGCGAAATGATCGGCGGCTATTTCGACGAGCATCCTTGGGTCACGTTCGACGCTCCCATCTTGGTTGAAGATCCCAATTTTCCGGGCATGTCCCAGTGGCCAAAATCCTTTGTTCTACGCGATGAAATCTACCAAATCCGAAATTACTCGCGCGAAAAACTCCGCGTTCTCCTTCGCCTGGACGCCGGTAAGCTCGACCTCAACAATCCCCGTGTCCATCGCAAAGACAAAGATTTTGCTGTAGCCTGGGCCAAAATGTACGGAAAGGGCCGCGTCTTCTATTCCACGCTCGGCCATCCTGAAGAAAATTGGGACAATCCCAAAATGCAGGATATGTACGTCGGCGCAATCAAATGGGCCATGCGCTTGGTTGATGCGGACGTTACGCCGCGTCCATTGCCGGCTAACTAAGAGATTCTTTGTTTCACCGAAAGTGTGTACATAAATAGTGCAGGCCAGGGGCTTTAGTCCCGGAACGCTGGAGGCAACTTAAACCATGGGGCGTCTTTGGATTGTCTTTTCTCTCCTTCTTTTTTTTCTCTTCCCAATTCTGGTCACTGCCGATGAGCCGTCAACGCACCCCATCCTGGCCCTAGGCTCTCCTGCCCCCGATTTTTCTCTCCCTGGCGTGGACGGAAAAACTCACAGTCTCAAAGACTATGCGGCCAGCCAGATACTGGTGGTTGTTTTCCTCTGCAACCACTGTCCCATTGCCCAAATGTACGAACAGCGCGTCCAACAACTGGAAAACGATTACAAAAATAAGGGTGTCGCCGTCGTTGCCATCCAGCCCAACGATCCCAAAGCCATTCGCATCGACGAGCTCGATTCTTCCGACCTCAGCGATACTCTGGAAGAGATGAAAATCCGCGTCGCCTACAAACATCTCCACTACCCTTATCTCTACGACGGAGAAACACAAAGTGTAACCCGCGCCTACGGTCCGCAAGCCACGCCGCACGTCTTCGTTTTCGACAAAGGTCGCAACCTGCGTTACGAAGGCCGCATGGACAACAGCTACCGGATCGAACTGGTGAAAACACAAGATGCGCGTAGTGCCATCGATGCTGTCCTCGCCAACAAAGAAGTGTCCGTCAAGCATACGGGGGTTTTTGGGTGCTCCACAAAATGGGCGGAGAAGCAAACCCAGCGGATCGAAGCTTTGCAAAAACTGGATGCCCTACCTACGCAACTTGAAATGGCCACTGCCGATGACTTGAAAAAACTTCGTGCCAATGCTTCTGGAAAAATGACGCTCATCAGCTTCTGGGCTACCTGGTGCGGTTCCTGCATTCATGAATTTTCCGACCTGGAAGACACCTATCGTATGTACAGTGTCCGCGATTTAGCGTATGTAACGGTCTCAACCAATATGCCCGATGAAAAGGAAGGCGTTCTCCGCATGTTGAAAAAGTTCCACGCCACCAGCCGCAATCTGCTTTTCGCCTCCGACGATACCGCCGCCCTGCAGACCGCTTTTGACCCCAAATGGGAATCCGCAGTTCCCTACACCGTCCTTCTTTCTCCTGAGGGGAAAATCCTCTATCAAAAACTGGGTCCGGTCGACATTCTGGAGCTCCGGCGCACAATTCTTGCCGAGCTTCCGTCCGACTACATCGGTTTTAATAAATATTGGTCTGGCGGCAAGTAATTTCGGAAGGGCACGGCTTCAGCCGTGCTCCAAAATGCTGGTGATAGCGGGTTTTAGCCCTGAGGCAACCGCGAATTGTTTGCAACAATTTTTGATTCACGGTCTGCACGCATTTTTTGCACTGGAGGCTTGAGAGCAATGTCGAAATTCATTTCATTTCTCCTCTCTCTTAGCCTGATTGCTTTTTCACTCCTGCCGCGCAGCGCGAATGCCGCGGAGGTCTCCCGCAAAATTATTCTCATCGCCGGTAAGAAATCCCACGGCCCAGGCGAACACGAATACGTAAAATCCGTAAAACTCCTAAAAATATTGCTGGACCAGTCCCCCAATCTGCACGGAATAACCACCGAAATCTATTTCAATGGCTGGCCCGATGATCCCACCGTGCTGGACTCGGCGGCCACCATTGTCTTGATTTCAGACGGCATGGAATGGCTGCCCTGGACCTTCGCCGAAGACCGCGTCCGCATAATGGAAAAACAAATCGACCGGGGCTGCGGCTTCCTCACCCTGCACTTTTCCACCTACGTGCCCATCCAATTTGCCCGGCAAGCTCTCAATTGGAACGGCGGCTTCTTTGACTATGACGGCGACCCTGCGATCCGCTCCGCCCAAAAAACCATCGAGACCGTTATCGCTCTCCCCACCCAAGACCATCCCATCGTTCGCGGCGTCGCGCCCTATCACTATAAGGAAGAGTTCTATTACAAAATGCACTTCGTTCCAAACGCTGCACAGATTATCCCCATCGTCAGCGTGCCCGCCCTCTCCGACAAACCGCAGGAGCAAATCGTCGGCTGGGCCTTCCGGAGCAAAAACGGCGGCCGCAGCGTCGGCTTGACCTTCGGCCACTATTACGAGAACTGGAAACTGGACGATTATCGCAAACTGATTTTGAACGCCATCGTGTGGACTTCCGGCGCAGACGTTCCTGTCGGAGGCGTGCAATCCACATTCGTGGGAGAAACAGAAGTGAATAAAATTCCCGATAACGCAAGAAATTGATGCAAACGACAGCAAAGTTCAGTCGTGTGTTCAGCGCATTCGTACAATAGAAATTCAAAAAAACGCATGTTACCGTTTCTCATGTCCGCTTCGACTTCCCTCCCGCATCAGCGGGGAAGTCTCCTCGTCCGCTTCGCTGGCGCTCCTCGAGCTTCCCTATCGTTGCGCTTGAGCGCTCATGACTTGCCGCTTTGCTACAGAACTCCGGCGCTTGCGTTGATCGGTTCGGACATGGAGCGGTCGGCAAGGTCACTCAGCCCTTCGCTCCTGGGCACTCTGCGAAACGTAGACCATTTATTTTCAATGACGTGCGGACTCTTTTGCTGCTTGAGGAGGGCGGGGAGTGACAGCCGCCCAACGCGAAGAGTGGCCGGGCGCTTGGCCCGTCGGGCGACCGGAGTTTTGGACTTTCATACCGATTTACTCAGACCCTACCGCCTGCCTCGAGGGAAAAAATGAAACTTTGCTTACTCACTCTGCTAGTCCTGGGAATCGTTGCTTCGGGTCGTGCCGCGGAACTCAACTTGATGCCGTGGCCTTCGCAAATCACGCAACAGACCGGATCCGTGCGAATCGACAGATTGCCAGCATTTCGCGTGCAGTGCGCGGATCGACGCGTCCGGTCGGCGGTGGCGCGTTTTTCCGAGCAATTGAGATTGCGCACCGGCATTCTTCCGTTTCCCGGCCAGAACAGTTCGCAAAGCGGACCCCTCATTGCGATCCAATGCACCCTTCCGGGTTTAGCGGTGCAATCCGTGACTGAAGATGAGTCTTATGAGCTGATAGTGGAAGCAAATCAAGTCTCTGTATCGGCTCCCAATGCGCTCGGAATTCTTCACGGACTGGAAACTCTGCTGCAACTAGTCCAGATGGACGAACGCGGATGGGAGATCCCGTCTGTCCGAATTCAGGACACTCCGAGATTTCCGTGGCGGGGATTATTGATTGATGTTTCGCGACACTTTATTCCCCTCGACATCCTCAAGAGAAATATCGCTGGAATGGCGGCTGTAAAGCTGAACGTGCTGCACCTGCATCTGTCCGACGATGAAGGTTTTCGCGTTGAAAGCAAGGCGCGCCCCAAGCTTCACACGATTGGATCCGGCGGATTTTATTACCAGCAGAGTGAAATTCGAGAATTGGTTTTGTATGCGCGGGATCGCGGGATTCGCATCGTGCCGGAATTCGACATGCCCGGCCACGCCGTAAGTTGGATTCTTGCCTATCCGCAACTGTCTTCCGGGTCACCTGCCAGCCGGCTGGTGCAGGATATGAGCGACAGTGTGCGCCCGACGATTGATCCGACCAAAGAGAGCACCTACAAAACCATCGATGCGGTTTTTGGAGAAATGACGAAGCTCTTCCCCGACAAATATTTTCACATCGGCGGAGATGAAGTAGATGGCAAGTTTTGGGATCAAAACGAGAAGATCCAGCTTTGGATGCGAGCGCACAAGATCAAGGACAACCGTGAACTGCAGGCCTATTTCAATAAGCGCTTACAAAAGATCTTAGTGAAATACCGAAAGCGGATGACCGGGTGGGATGAAATTCTCTCGCCTGGTTTGCCAAAGGATACGCTGGTGCAGTCGTGGAGAGGGCCCGAAAGCCTCGCGCAGTCTGCCAAGCTTGGCTACCAGACAATGCTTTCAGCAGGCTGGTACCTAGATCTGATGTATCCGGCGTCGCAGCACTATGCGGTTGAACCGTTAAGCGGAGACAGCGCCCATTTGACGGAAGAGGAGAAGGCGCGGGTTTTGGGTGGCGAAGCGGCGCAATGGACCGAATTTGTTACGCCGGAAGTCTTGGACAATCGGATCTGGCCGCGATTGGGAGCTATCGCGGAAAGACTGTGGTCCCCTGCTTCGCTCACCGACGGGACTTCGATGTATGCGCGTCTCGCTGTCCTGAACGCAAATTTGGAATGGCTGGACCTGCGCCACCGTACAAATAGCCTGAGAATGCTGCAGCGCATCGCGGGAAGCGCTCCGCTGGAAGCACTGGAGGTGCTTGCTTCGACGGTCGAGCCCCTCAAAGGATATGAACGCGGAAAGACGCAGCCGTACAGCGTAACGACGCCGCTAAATCGGCTGGTTGATGCGGTTCCGCCGGAAAGCGATGTGGCTCGGAAAATAAGTTTGCTTGCGCAACAGGCTGTCCACGATCCGGCTTCACGGCTGGAGTTACGGAAGTGGCTGCTGCGGTGGCGGGACAATGATGCGCTGCTGCAGCCCTATTTTTCTTCTTCAAAGTTCCTGGCGGAATTATCTCCGCTTTCGCGAAGTCTGGCGGTATTGGGAGCGATCGGAATTGATTCACTCGATGCTCTTGATGCCAACCGTTCCGTACCGGAAGAGAAACGCGCTCAGCAGCTTGCGTCGATCGACGGAGCTACAGTACCCCACGCTGAAGTGCGAATCATGATCGGACCGGCCATCCGCCAGTTGGTGGACGCCGAACCATTCACAAAGTAGTTCTGGAAAAAAAGATTCAGAGACTATTTCCCCTTTGCCGCTTCCGAGGAAATAACGCCTGTTCCTTCCTTGATTTTGTAGAAGCGGTCAGCGGCCAGGTCAGTGAAACTTTCAATTTTCCCTGATGGCCAGGATATTTCCAGCTTTTGGACTTTCTGGTTTTCCCCCAGTCCGAAGTGCAGCCGTAAATCATTCTGTGAAAGGTAGCTTCCGCTGCTGCGAATTTCATCCGTCTGAATCAAGTCGCCGCATGTGACTTTCGCGCGCGCATTGAGAGCCAGCCGATTGCTTTTTGTTCCTTCCAGTTCCAGGCTGATCCAGTGATTCGCCGGCGCAGGTTGCGTCTGCAGAATGATCGGCTGACCTTTTAGATTTTCGACGACGATTTCAATTCGGCCGTCATTGAATAGATCGCCGAACGCAACTCCCCTGCTCACTTGCGCGAGTTGTATCGCCGGCCCCGCAAGTTTGCTGACGTTTTTGAATGTTCCGTTGCGCTGATTCTGGAACAACAGCATTGGTTCTTTGTATTTCACTCCCACGTCAGACGAGTCAACCTGTGGATAAACGTGACCGTTGACCATAAAAAAGTCCAGCCAGCCATTATTTTGCAGATCAACAAAACCGTCTCCCCACCCAACATAGGCCGTGGTGGCCGGAGCAATTCCAGAAATATAAGAGACATCGGTGAAATTCATTTTACCGTCGTTACGATAGAGCACGGCGTACTCTTCGCTGAAATGCGTAATGGCGAACGAAAAACGCCCCGCATGCTGAAAATCGCCGAGAGCCAGTCCCATGTTGGCTTGCTCGACTCCGTCCTGGCTGACAGCGACGCCTGCCGCGTAGGCAACATCCGTGAAATGGCCGCTGCCGTCATTTTTGTAAAGATAATTTGGCTGGCCATCGTTGAGAACAAGAAGGTCCAGATGGCCATCTCCGTCAAAATCGGACCAAGCCGCCGTTAATCCGAAACGCCGCTGTGGATCGTCGAGACCAGTTTTTTTGGATACATCGGTAAATGTTCCGTCGCCGTTGTTGTGATAAAGATTGTCGGAAGACCCTTTGAGTCCTCGGGGACCGCACTGGACGTCGATTCCGTGATATTTGCAGGTTTTGCTGGAGCCAAAGCTTGGAAGGTCCTTCAAATTCAAATCCACGTAGTGCGAGACGAATAGATCGGCAAGACCGTCGCCATCGTAGTCACCGAAGGCGGCGCCGGTGGCCCACCCCGAATCGGAGCTTAGTCCCGATTGCGTGGTGATGTCGGTAAAAGTTCCATCGCCATTGTTGCGATAGAGCACGACGCCGCCGAAACAAGTGACCAGTAAATCGGGCCAGCCATCGTTGTTGTAGTCGCCGACAGAAGCGCCCATGGCCCAGCACGGAGTGGCGACGCCAGCTTTGTCTGTAACATCGGTGAAGGTGCCATCATGATTGTTGTGGTAAAGCGCACTGCGTGATTTTTTTCCCGCCAGGGCCATTTCGACGCTTTGCGCGTTGGTAAAGTAAATATCGGGCCAGCCATCGCGGTCGTAGTCGATGAGCGCTACGCCACCGCTCATAGATTCGACGATGTATTTCTGCTCGGGGCTGGAAAGATGGTCAAAGTGAATGCCCGTGGAATTCGTGATGTCCACGAGCTGGGGAATCGGGCCAGGAGCATCCGGCTGCGCTCGTTTCTGGCCCGCTTCGGCCGCTGCAGCCAGGCAAATAACAATAAGAACAACAAATCCGGCGTGAGCGAGATATTTTAGGAGCATAGGAAAGCGCCGCGGCTAGCCGCTGACAAATTATAAAGGACGATGCCCTGCAATGTTCCGCTATCTGCCCTTGTGCTTCGTCTGCACGGAATACAGCGAGCTGCGGGCGGCGATGAACAGGGTCCGTCCGTCACCGCCACCGAACAGAAGCTGGGTAGGACGTTCGGGTACTTCGATCGTATCAATCAGCTTGCCAGACGGGTCATAGACAAACACTTGTCCAGCGGCGATATATACATTGCCATCGGCATCGGTAGTGATTCCTTCTCCGCCGACTTCAGCGAACAGCTTCAGATTGGAAAGTGTTCCGTCGGGCTCGACCGTAGCCGAGTAGGTTTTCTCCTCCGATTCATCGGAGACATAGTAAGTCTGTCCGATGGTTGCCGGCGACAATCCGAACGCACGGATTACGTCATGGATTTTTGAACCGTAGTACAGCTGTCCCTTGACAAAATCCTCCCCAGCAGGAATGAACGTACTGTGATCAGGCGAGACGAATTGATAGGGCTTCTTCACCGGAATTTTCTCCGTGAAATCATTTTCGTTGCGCCAATGAATCACTGGCAGAACAGGTGTCATGCCGGGGCGGGGGACAGAAGGTTCGGCTTTCAGCAAAGTGACGTCGCTCGATCCAGAATCTGGTTTGAAACTGTAGACGGTGCCATTTCCGGAATAAGAGATGACCATCAGGTTGCCGGATTTGTCGAAAGCCAGGTTGACAGGATCGAGCGGATTGTCGCTAATTTTTGATAGCTGCCGCGTCGCTGCCGACCAACGATAGATGGTTTGCCATTTGGCGTCGACGAAATAGATGTTCCCGGCCGCGTCCACGGCTCCGCCAGAAATATTATAGAAACCGCTTGCAGCTTGCTCCAGATGCGCACCTTGGGCAACGACCGACGCCGTTTGTTCAGATTTGGCCGGCGGCGCTTGACCGGAAATATCGAGCCAGGAGATTTCCCGTTGCCGCACGTTTACGTGATGCGTTTCATCACGAAGCGAATTGTCGAATGACACTTTGCTGTCGCTATAGCAGTGCAGATTGCGAAAACTGATGTTTTTTGAATTCCATACCTTGATGGCGGTGGGATAGGGTTGCAAGCTGCTGACCACCCGGTACATGTGCAGATTTGCGAAGAGAATGTTGCTGGAATCGCGAATTTCAATGGGCAGCGCGAAGCCGCCTTCGCCGCGTTCTTCCTCGGTTTGCAGAGCGTAGACGCGCCAATTCGAAGCGTTGTGGAAGACGGCTTCGTTTCGAACATGGTGTTCGCTGGACAGTTCGTAAATGCGGCCCTCGGTGGATGTATTGGAAACGTACAGGCCGGCTTGCGCGAATGTGCTGGGAGTCCAAAGATCGACGAAGGTTCCGCCGCCGCCATTGGTAATCCAAAGGCTGGGATATTGCGCGTCCCATTTGCGATTGATGTCGGAATCGGCCGTGTGCGTGTTGTTGTAAATTTGCGTCCAGGTTTTTCTCATCTCTTCGGCAGAGGCTTCGGGCTCAACAGTGCCGTGACCGCCGAGAAAGCGCACGTCGTTCATCATAGAGTTGGTTCCAGCCATCCATTTGGCAGCGACTGCTCGCGGATTGATGCCGTTGGTATACAGGCCGATGCCCGTGACGATATTGCTTCCGCCTTGCGGTGTTTCCAACAAGGCCTTCGGAGCGCCAATTCCCTGAAATGCCGGGGTGGAATCGGCAAGAATCAAGCGTGTTGTGCTTGGGTGAAGACCAATCAGAACCGTGTCCGGCTTCAGGACGATCGTGTCAGAAACGCGATACTGGCCCGACGGCAAATAGATTGCGCGGTGAGCCGCGATTGCTTTTTGCAGGACTTCGGTGTCATCTGCTTTGCCGTCGCCGCGGGCGCCGAGAGTGCGCAGATTGACCCAGGTGTTCATAGGCGGCAAATCTAGAATGTCCGACTTCACGGCAGCAGGAATTGCGGTTAGCGGCTGGCTTTCAAATACGCTTCGAATGTCGGCGGTGCTTCCAATGTCGTCATAATGCAAGCCATGGGAAAATATTTTAACGGAGTACAGTTCGCCGGGGCCATTCGTTTTCCTGCCGCTTTCGCGAAGCAATGAAAAGACCGGAACTTTTTGGCAGATTACGTTCTCCGCGTTGATTTCTGTTCTTGGATTGTTTTCATTGCTGATGATGATCGCGGGACCGGAGATGTTTTCCATGCGCGCGTCGCGTATCCATAGTTCGTCGGAATATCTCTGATCAATATCGATCGCCGTCGGCACATTCTTAAAAGATGGCCGGATTAGTGTGAGCCCGGCTTCATGTTCGCGAATCGCTGCTTTGCTTTGTCCTTCGAAACTGGCATCGATAATCGTGAATTGCCAGCCCGGAGAGGGTTTGCGGGTCCAGATGCCATACTGACCTCCATAAAAATGCACATCCTGAGCGACGTTGCCGCCGTCGTGAATCCCGGCTAGCCCTGAACCGATCTTGAAATCCATGTGCGATAGATAACAGTGTTGCGCGTAGCGTGCGCGAACGCCGACAGCACCTGGATTGCCGTCCTGGATTTCAATGTCGATATTGCTCATGGCGGAATAAAAGGTTCCGGGGTTGGCGTCGGGGGGAGTAACCCTTTTTCCGTCGGCAGAGACCGCCTCGACATTCGCCTTGCCACGGAAGGCAGCGGGCCGGGCGCCCGTAAAAAAAACCATATAAGCGGGGCCGTTCTGAAAATTGGAGGAATTTGGGGCGAGAAAGAATACCGGGCGATTTTGTCCATAGCCAATCACGCGGATACCGGGCCACACATAGATAGTTTTGCTGATTCGGTAACGGCCTTCGGGAACAAACAGGATTCCCTGGCGATGCGATTCTTCCACCTGATTGATAGCCTGCTGAATGGCGGCGGAATCATCCGCGCTGCCATCCGGATGAACTGGAAAGTTTTGCGGCGTTAGATAAACGGCCTTCGCGTCCTCCGGCCTTAGGGTGTATTCGGAAGCGGCAAATGCCGGACGAACCGTGGAAGGGACTAGAATCAGGACGAGAAGAAGCGTTTTTAGCATTCGGGATCTCACAGGGTTGATTTTAGAATCACTAATTCTGTGCATCGGTTTCATCGGGACTTATTTTGCCAGGCTCTAGTTGCATGGCGCGGTACATTTCTCGGAGCTTTTCTTTCATATCTTTGTACTTTTGATATTCGCTGAGTTCTTGCTTGGCTTCTTCGGGCCGCCCGGTTTGGCGATAGAGCGTGCTCAGCCGGAAATGGGCGACAGCAATTGTGGGGTCCACCTGAATGGCGTGTTTGAGGAGAGCTTCGGCTTTCTCCGGCTGATTCGAAGACATGAGAACTTTGGCCATGCCTATATTGGCTTCGGGATCATCTGGTTGAAGCTTCAGCGCGCGCGTGTAGTATTCCTGGGCCTTGGGCAAGTCATTTCGCTGGGCGGCAATGTCGCCGAGCCTGCATTCGGATTTCGCGTCGTTCGGATTGGCTTTCAGCGCCGCTGCGTACTCTTTCTCTGCCACGTCAGGGCCACCGGCCGCTTTTGAGCTATTGATCAGCTCGGCGTATTCAAAGCGAAGACCGGGAAGATTTGGGTCGATTTTCAAAGCTAGGGAATAATTTTCAAGAGCCTCCGCTGTTTTGCCCTGGCGAGAGAGTTCGTGAGCCATCATTTGGTGCATACGGGCAGATTTTGGTGCCAGCACAGAAAGGGTAAGCCGCGACTCATCGGTGAGGTCGGAATAGAGGCGATAGGCAGTGTAAGCAAGTTCAGCGTTAGTGGGATCGATTTCGCGGAGGGTGCTAGCGATGGCGGCGGCTCTATCCAGCCTTCCTGCAGCAGAATAGATATCGATTAATTGCAGACCGGTATCAATTTGAATCTTCTTTTCGGTTAGATTGGGGAAGGATTTTTCCAGATCGGCGAGAGCGCCCTGAGTGTCGCCGGTGCGCAATTCCGCTGTTCCGAGAAGAGCTTGTATTTTCCAGAGAGTTGGCTGGAGCTTCAGGGCTGCGCGCAACTGCGGGACCGCTTCGGCAAAAGCACCGCGAAAAAAATAGAGCACGCCGAGATTACCGCGGGCATCTTTGTTGTTCGGTTCGAGCGTAACGATAGCCTTGAATTCAGGGATGGCGAGGTCCGGTTTGTTGGCGGCGAGATATTCCTCTGCCTTTTGCTTATGCACCTGAACTCGTTGTTCGCGAGTCGGGGACGTTTGTGATTGAGCAGGAGCTATCGCGAAGAAGAGAGAGACGCCCAACAAAGGCATTAACTTTCTTTTATTCATGGCACCAGTATAAGACGGATGGATCTTCTCTAATTGGTTCAGCCTAAACAAAAAAGGACGGCGGGGTGGAGTCCGCCGTCCTTTTCCTCGACTGCTATTTGGTTAGAACGAGAAGCGGGCGCCAAGTTGTCCACTACGCGGAGCAACCGTGGTGCCGTTGGCTGTGAGTGATCTGTCGATTTGTCCAAAATTCGCCTGGGAGATATCTCCCTGTGGAGGTTGGAAACTGGGATGGTTGAAAGCGTTGACGAAATCCGCGCGGAGTTGCAGGCCGAACCGTTCGCCAAACTTGAAGTCCTTGGCGAGGGATAGGTTCACAACTGTCAAGCGAGGACCTCGGAGGGTGTTGCGGCCTTCGGTGCCAAATTCACCATGGCCGGGAAGCACGAACGCTGCCGGATTGAAGTAAGCGCCAGCAGGAACGTTCGAGAAGGGATCGCTCACACGATCAAGAAATAGCACGCAGCCTGAGCACTGAGAATTACGATCTTTGCTATCGCTGTCATACACGGTGAACGGGTTGCCGCTCTGGTGGATGAACGTGCCAGAAATTCTCCAGCCGCCCGCGATTGCATCTTCAACATGGTTGCCGCTGAAATATTTCTTGTTGTGGCCAAAAGGCAGTTCGTACGACACGATGCCCTTCAGTGCGTGGGGAATGTCAAAGTTTGAGTTCGCGTAGTTCAGCTTGGGATCGTTGCCAATTTGCCAGCGCTGATCGCCGCCGCGGCTGCCCCAACCTGCCGAGTCCTGGTCGTCCAAGAAGTGCGACCAGACATAATTCACTTGGAAGGTGAGACCGCCAGAGAATCGCTTGTTGATTGAGGTCTGCAACGAGTTGTAGTTGGAAATTCCATTGTAGAAATTGCCTTGGAGGTTCCCAAAACTCGGAAACGGGCGTTGGTCCTGCGTCGTGGAACCAACCGCAGTCAAAATTGTCGGATCCGTAATTTGGTTCAGGTCTGTCGGAAATTGCAGATTTTCGCCATGGCTACCAACATAGGCAATCGATGCGGCAAAGTCCTTGGCGAACTGATGTTCAATGCTGAAGGTCCACTCGTTGATCCTGCCCACCGGAACGTTGTAGGGGATATAATTTAGGTTCTGCACGGCTCCTGGCGTGATGTAAGTGATAGGTTGCCGAGCCGCAGGTGAACCGACAATGTAGTTCAGCTTGCCATCAGCTGTAGCCGCATCTGACGATAACGTGACGAAGGAAGTCGGTCCGTGTCCAAAATCCGGATCAGTAGTGTCTCCCTTATTCGTACCAGCAGAACCGAAGCCTAACCCTTGGCCGTAGGTGTCTTCGCTGAAGTTGTAGGAATACATCCCGAACCCACCACGTATTGTCGTGTCTTTCATGAAGCCCGGACTCCAAGAAAAACCGACGCGCGGCAAGAAGATGTCGTATATCGGTTTCTGAAGCGTGTTTCGATTGGTTTGTCCTGCAATATAGACGCCACCAAGCGTCCCATCTAGCGGGTTAAGCAGATTGGGGTCGAAACCGCCGAGCGAGTTGTGCAATTCGCTCATACCGGTCGTCGCTACGTAGCGCAGACCGAGGTTGATCGTCAGATTCGGACGCACCTTGAAGTCATCCTGCACGAACAGTTGTGGACTCTTGATGCGCATGTACGTCACAGCCTGGTTCGTTGCGCTCCAGTGATACACGTCGCCTAACAGGAAGTCAGCCAAACCTGCACCTCCGCTTCCATCATTCTGCTGCGTGTAAGCACCGGTGAAATCAAACACGCCCGACTGCAGGTTTCCCCACGGTGTGGTGTTGCCGTCACCCATCAAGACTTCCACACCGAAATGCAAGATGTGCTTGCCCTTGATGAGGGTCATCATGTCCGAAGGATTGTAGAGGTGTTCGATGTAGATTGCGTTCGTGCCAGGCTGAATCGTGCCGCAGCAGGTGCCGTTGATATTGAACTGAGGCAGAATGTCGGCCTTGGCGTACTGCAGTCCGAGGCTCGAGGCTGCATCGTAACCAATGCTTTGGGGTACGAACCAGTTGCCCTGTTTCGTATAGCCCATGCGGAACTCGTTCACGATGGTGGGGCTAATGGTCCAAGTGTCAGAAAGCTGAACGTTATAACCGTCAATGTCCCCAGAGAAGCAGTTGATGGGGCAGGGGAACTCGTTGAAGTTCTGACCTGGATTGTCTTTCTGCGTAATCGAGAAGGTGACTCGGTTATTCTTCATCAAGTCGTAGTCGATGCGACCAAAATATCGCAGGTTCGGATTCGAAGACGGGGACGCCAACGAAAAGTTATTGTTCTGCAGATCCGGTCCGCCGACATTCGGCAGAGGGAACAACGCCAACGCCTGCAGTGCAACTGGGTCGATGCGGTTTGCAGGAATGACGTTGCCAGCAAACGCCGTTCGTGGGCCGTTAACGCCAGCTGTCGTCGGGTCGTAAATGGTTGGAAGCCCACTGAAATCATAGGCACCAGGATTCGCCGTTCCCATGCCGCGCTCAGCAAGAGTCGGCACAGTGGTCAAGTGCACGTTACCAGAACCGTTGTTGCTAATCTTGTCGCGGACAAAGAAGAAGAACAGTTTGTTCTTGATGATCGGACCACCGACGGCCCCGCCCCATTCGTTGTAGCGTAGGGTGGGTCTATTTTTTTGTCCAGTACCGGGATTGACAAAAGTATCGCCAGCATTCAAAACGTCGTTTTGCCAGTATTCGTACGCTGAACCGTGGAAGCTGTTCGAACCGCTTTTGCTGATCTGGTTGAAAACGGCCCCACCGATGCCGTACTGCGCAGAGAAACCTGAAGTGGTGACCTGAACTTCCGAGATGCTTTCGAAGATGGAGTTGTCTACGTTGCCGCTGACGGGGAGAACGACTGAGGCGCCGTCGGCCATGATGTTTGTGTACATGGGGAGGTTGCCGTTGACGGAAACTGCGTCACCGGCGTTGTACGCGCCGCTTCCTTCAGAAGCAGGCTGTGACGGGGCGCTCGAAGTTCCTGGGAGGAGAATTGCGAAGTTGGCCCAGTCGTTACCGGTGATGCCGGCGCCGATCTGCGGCAACGCATTGATTGTTTTCGATTCGAGAATGGTGCCTTGCGCGCCGGTTTCCGTTTGGAGGAGGGGGGCGCCCATTTCGCCTTCAACGTGGATGACTTCACTGGCTTCACCGACAGTGAGCGTGGCGTCCACAGTGATGATGGAAACCTGCAATGTGATCGGCCCGCGGCTGGTCTGCTTGAATCCTTCTTTTTTGAAGGTGAGATTGTAGTTTCCAGGGCGAGTGGAAACCGTGTCGTAAATGCCGCTTTCGTTGGTGGTAAAATCCTGAGATTCGCCGGTATCAATGTTCGTCAGAGTGACAGTGGCGCCTGCCACCGCGGCTCCTGACGAATCCATTACGGTGCCGCGAATATCGCCTGAGTTTGTGCTTTGGGCAAATCCGTGCGCTGTCCCTAACAGCAATAGACACACTGCAACCACAAATCGAGTTGCTTTACACATTATGAACCGCCTCCCCAAATCAACGTTCCGTTTTTTTAAAAACTGGAAGCTTGCCTACCCCGATAGACCGCATTCCCACTTCATTCGTACGCTCAGTCAGCAGGGCTAGGCGAATCTAGCCAATCGTTTGTCTGAAATTGCTGCAACGATAACTGTCGTACGCTTTTGGGACACTACAACCTGAATCAAGGCAGTGTCAAGGCAAAAAAGAAAGTACGGTGCCAGACAAATCGTTTGTCTTAACGTTGTGGCTCCAAACCCTACCTCAAAAGTGGTACGCGGGCCGTTTAGCTTGACTAGAGGTTGGCAAACGAAGCGGGAGGTGATATATGGTACAAACAATCGTTTGTCTTATGCGAGTCGGGGTACGTGATTAAGAATAAGGTTATTCCATGCAGGATTGAGGGGAAAAATGGGTCGCAACACCCGTCGAGAATTCATTCGAATTAGCGCTACAGCTGCAGCCGCCATCACCGCTTCAACTTCTTCGTTTCTGAAGGCCGCGCCCACCCCTCGGGTGCGCGCGTGGGTTACCTCCCCGGACTCGAAATACCAACCAATGAATGTCCCGGACTGGCAGCCCGCTTCCGGCAATCCGACAAATCTCATTCAACTGGACCCCAAACGCCAGTTCCAGAAAATACTGGGATTTGGGGCCGCCTTCACGGACGCTTCCTGCTACCTGTTTGGCAAAATGAACGCCAGCGACCGCCAGGGATTGCTATCCGAACTGTTCGGTCCTGAAGGATTGCGACTTTCCGTAGCCCGCACCTGCGTGGGTGCGAGTGATTACGCCACGAAGGTATATAGCTTTGATGAGAGTCCGGAGCCGGACCCCGAACTCAAGCGCTTCACCATCGAACACGACAAGGAATACATCCTCCCCACGCTGCGCGATGCCCGCAAGATCAATTCCGACTTGTTCTTGTTCTCGTCGCCCTGGAGTCCTCCGGGATGGATGAAGGCCGGCGGCTCCATGCTGGGCGGCTCTATGCGCAAGAAATACTTTGGCCCCTATGCCGATTATTTCGTGAAATTCCTGCAGGGGTATTCTGCAGAAGGCGTAAAGATCAATGCGATCACGATTCAGAACGAAGTCGATACGGATCAGGACGGACGGATGCCCGCGGCTCTGTGGGGCCAGGAATATGAAATTGAATTCGTAAAAAAGCATCTGGGGCCAGCCTTGGAACGGTCATCGCTCGACACTAAAATCTGGATTCTCGATCACAACTACAATCTTTCTGGCCGCGCCATTGATGAGTTGAGTGACCCCCTATTGAATAAATACGTTGATGGAGTGGCGTGGCACGGCTACATGGGCCTAGCCGGCAATATGACAAAGGTCCACGAGGCTTTTCCGGACAAGAACACCTACTGGACCGAAGGTGGACCCGATATCAGCAGCGCCGACTACGGAACCGATTGGGCAAAGTGGTCCCATACGTTTACCGACATACTGCGCAATTGGTCGCAATGCATTGTGGGCTGGAATCTTCTGCTTGATGAAAAGGGCAACCCGAACATTGGTCCCTTTCCTTGCGGAGGCCTGGTAACCGTCGATTCAAAAACGGGACAACTTACCAAGAGCGGACAGTATTGGGCCTTTGCGCATTTCTCAAAGGTCATTCAGCGCGGGGCGCGGGTGTACGACTCCCACTCCGAGGTCACTGGTGTAGATCATGTTTCGCTGGAAAACCCAGATGGCAGTCAGGTCCTGGTCCTTACCAATCGAGGAGAGAAGCAAAAAGTCACCTGCCGCTCAGCGCAGCAAGCTTTGGCTCTGGAGCTGGCGTCGAACTCCATCACCACGCTGACTTGGTAATTTATTTGGCACTTTTGGCGTTTTCCGATTAGCGCCGATTTGCAGTACACCTGTAGTTAGCCGTTTTAGGTCTCGGGGGAACTTCAGTGAAAATACGCGTCCTGGCAGGGCTTTCCTTAGTATTGATGTTGCTCAATTCCCCGGCTCTTTGCGCCCAGGGAAAGGTAAGCGTTTGGTTGACGAATCACGACAAGTCGGTCCTCTTCGAACAGCAAAGCGTTGCCCTGCATTTTTCAAATTCCGCAACACAAAATCCAGTCATAGAAGTAAATGATCGTCAGACATTTCAGACGATCGATGGCTTTGGCTTTGCTTTGACGGGCGGAAGTGCTCAGCACATTTTTCGCATGGACGCCGCTAAGCGTGCGGCCCTGCTGCGGGAAATATTCGCAACGGACGGCAAGGATATCGGGGTTAGTTATCTGCGCGTGAGCATCGGAGCTTCCGACTTGAACGACCATGTCTTCTCCTACGACGACATGCCCGCGGGACAAACCGACGAGGAGTTGAAGAAGTTCTCCATTGCCGAGGATCGCGCCGAGGTAATTCCCGTTCTGAAGGAGATACTGGCGATCAATCCCAAAATCAAGATCCTGGGTTCACCGTGGTCGGCGCCCGCGTGGATGAAGACCAACGGCAATGTGAAGGGCGGAAAGCTCAAGCCGGAATATTACGGTTCCTATGCAAAGTATTTCGTTGCGTATATTCAATCCATGAAAGCCGAAGGCATCGAGATCGATGCCGTTACCGTTCAGAATGAACCTCTGAATGAAAAGAACACGCCCAGCCTCGAGATGGTTGCCGAGGAAGAGGCCCAGTTCATAAAAAACAATCTGGGGCCGGCTTTTGCAGCCGCACATATCAAAACAAAAATCATTCTCTACGATCATAACTGTGACGTTCCCGAGTACGCTCTCGCCATTTTGAAAGACCCGGCGGCTGCCAAATATGTCGATGGCTCCGGCTTTCACTTGTACGGCGGCAAGATAGAAGCAATGTCGCAGGTACATGAGGCGTTCCCGGCGAAGAACCTCTATTTCACGGAATTCATGGCTGTGGATCCGGCCGGACATCCCACTATTTCCATTGTGAAACCAGTCGCAGGGACCTTCATTGGCGCCACGCGCAATTGGAGCCGAAATGTGCTGCTGTGGAACCTGGCGGCAAACTCCAAGTATGAGCCTCATACCGACAATGGAGGCTGCGGCATATGCCAGGGCGCGGTCACAATCGACGGGAATGAAGTAACTCGCAATCTGGCATTTTATGCGGTGGCGCATTTTTCGAAATTTGTGCGTCCAGGTTCGGTGCGAATTGCTTCGACTACCTCAGAAGCCCTTGCCAGTGTGGCGTTCAAAACACCGGGTGGCAAAACGGTCCTAGTGGTCGCGAATTCGGAAAAAACTTTGCAAACCTTTGCGGTGCGCTATCATGGCCGGGATTTTGCGGCTACGCTTCCGGCGGAATCCGTTGCCACCTACGTTTGGTAACGAAAACGGATGAGGGCCCCGGTCCACTCCGCTTCCTGAACGAATTGCCAAGCGCCCGAGGATCAAGTTTCCAGAGCAACATTTTTGGAGGATTCGTGAAGAGCCTTTTTCCGCTCCCTTTGACGGCGCTGCTGATTTTGCTACTCCCTTCCGGTTCCCTCGGCAATGAAATCCCGAAAGCTGCCTGGAAGCGCCCGATTGGACTTCCGCTGGCTAACGCCGGCGTCTCAAAGGATCCCGGAGGAATTGATGACGGGTACTGGCAAGGCGTCCCGGTGGGGGGCTTCGGCGCCGGAACATTTTCGCGCACCTATCGTGGGGACTTCGCGCGTTGGCATGTCAAAGGCGCCGTTCACAAATACGAGACGCCGTTTGCAAATCAGTTCGCCATGTTTCAACAGTCGGCGGGCGATGAAAAAGGCACGGCGCAAGTCCTATTCACCGACCATCCAAAAGGCGGACAGCTTTCCGGTTGGCGCTGGGACTATCCTGTGGGAGCAGGAGAATATTCCGCCCTCTATCCGAAATCCTGGTACGACTATCAAGCAAAAGAATTTCCGGCACATGTAGTGGTCGAGCAGTTTTCTCCGGTACTTCCGGACAACTACAAGGAGTCCAGCTATCCGGTCGCCGTGTACCGCTGGACGGCAGACAATCCAACGAATCGAGCAGTCACGGTGTCGGTGCTGCTGTCCTGGACGAACATGTCTGGTTGGTTCCGGACCTTCCTTCGCGATTTCAAAGGCACACCAAATCAGGGAAATTTCAATTCAGCGAAATCGGAAGCGCTCGGGAAATCCGGAAACATGAAGGGAATCGTTTTCGACCGTCTCCGTGCGAGCGGGGTCCAAAACGAGTGGGATGGACAATTTGTTGTCGCTGCCGTGGACTCTCCTGGAGTTGAGGTCAGTTACCAAACAAGTTTTCTGGCAGACGCCGACGGAAAACCGGTTTGGAACGGTTTTTCCAAGGATGGAAGGCTCGCCAACGATGACACCAGCTGGGTGAGCGACAGCGAAAAACTGGCCGGTGCGATTGCTGTCCGTTTCACCTTGCAACCCGGGGAAAAGAAAACGGTTCCCGTGGTGATCGCTTGGGACTTTCCTATTGTGGAATTTGGTCAGGGCCGCAAATGGAACCGTCGCTACACGGATTTCTACGGAGCTAGTGGCAATAGCGCCTGGGCCATTGCGCGCGATGGGCTCCAGAATGCCGATAAGTGGAGCGCTCAAATAGACGCCTGGCAAGCGCCTTACGTGAATGACGAAAGCAAACCGCTCTGGTATCGGGGAATGCTTTTCAACGAAATGTACACGCTCACTGACGGCGGGACGTTCTGGGGTCGCCGGCAAGGCGGAGACCAGCAAGTTCCGGCTACCTTTGCGCTTCTCGAGTGTTTTGACTATGCGTACTACGCAACGCTCGATGTTCGATTTTATGCCTCAATGCCACTGCTGAAATTCTGGCCGGATATTGAAAAGCAAGAGCTTCGCGAATTTGCCGAGACTGTACCGCGGGAATGGCCGGAAAAAGGGCTATGGGTCTGGAAAACGCAGCAAACAGGTGAGCCCGTTCTCCACAAACGCAAGAAAATTGGGGCCGTGCCTCACGATTTGGGAGTGCCGGAAGGTGATCCATTTATTTCCGTCAATGAACCCGGATGGCAGGATACCAACGACTGGAAGGATCTAAATTCAAAATTTGTATTGATGGCCTATCGCGACTACGTATTGACAGGACGGAGTGACACCGCCTACCTGCGCGAAATGTGGCCCGCCATGAAGCAAGCCATTGTTTATCTGCAACAGTTTGATCATGGAAGCGGCATTCCGGAAAACAGCGGTTATCCGGATCAAACATATGATTCCTGGACAGTTCGCGGAGTCAGCGCATACTGCGGCGGCTTGTGGCTGGCCGCCCTGCGGGCGGCCGAAGAAACGGCACGAACCCTGGGTGAACCGGATGAAGCGGACAAGTACCACCAGATGTTTCTCACGGGACAAAAATCGTTCGTCAGCAAACTCTGGAATGGGCAATATTTTAATTACGACATGGAAAGTCAAACCAAGGACGACGTGCAGGCCGACCAGCTCGCCGGCCAGTGGTACGCAAACATGCTTGGTCTCGGCGATATCGTTCCCCATGCAATGGCAGCTTCTGCGCTGAAGAAGATTTTTGAATTCAACGTGATGAAGTTTGGCGATGGGAATATGGGAGCCGCCAACGGGATGTCGTCGACGGGCGCCATCCTTAGCGACAACGAACAAGGGCGCGAAGTGTGGGCCGGCACGAGTTTCGGCCTGGCGGCGCTGATGAACAGCGAAGGCATGAAACGGGAAGCCTTTCGTACGGTCTGGGGTCTGTATCACGTAATTTATGAGACCAAAGGTTATTGGTTCCGCACTCCGGAGGCGTGGGACATCACTGGCAACTTCCGGGCGTCAATGTACATGCGTCCCGCGGCGATTTGGGCCCTGGAAATGACTCCTGTTCGGGACCGAACCAAGTAATTTAACTGTCGTGGCACTCCGTTGCCCGGCTGAGAAATGAGGACTCCGGTGTCAAAATCGAATCGCTCCGTTTTACTCCTGGGAATCATCGCGCGGCTCGCTGGCTTGGCGCTGGCCGCTTTGTTGGCCGCAGGTGCGGGCCAGGCGCAGGCCGCCAAACCCAAGTTTCGCGTGATTGCCATCGCAGAACATGGCGGAATTCATCAGCCATTTGTGGATGCGGCCAAAATCTGGCTCAACAAACTCGCTGCTGAGAACAGCTTCGCCGTCGACTACATTGAAGATACCGACAAGATCAACGATTCTTTCCTTTCCCAATACCAGCTATTCATTCAGCTGAACTACCCTCCGTACGCCTGGAAGCCGGCGGCGGCAGCTGCTTTTGTGAAATATATTGAAGAAGGGAAAGGCGGCTGGATTGGATTTCATCACGCCACCCTGCTCGGTGAATTCGACGGTTATCCAATGTGGCCGTGGTTTTCTGATTTTATGGGAGGAATTCGCTACAAGAATTACATCGCCACGTTCGTGACCGGGACCGTAAGCGTCGAGGACAAAAATCATCCTGTCATGAAGGGTGTGCCGCCAACATTCGTGATCGATCGGGAAGAGTGGTACACCTACGATAAATCACCGAGGCCCAACGTGCATGTTCTGGCGACCGTTAGCGAGGATTCGTATACACCCTCCACGCCCATCAAGATGGGCGGCGATCATCCGGTGGTTTGGATCAATGAACACCAGAAGGCTAGAAATATCTATATCTTTATGGGACACCAGCCGGATCATTTCAAAAATCCGGCTTATACCACCCTCGTCAAGAATTCGATCTTCTGGGCGGCAAGCCAATAGCTGCACGTATCGCGAAGGCTTTGCCGGCCCGCGGTTCGGCCCTGAAACCTTTGGGAATTTCTGCTTTGCAACCTCGTTTACGCTACCATATGGTTCGCCCAAGGGACTACAGACCAAGGGGCTGGTCTTACTGACGTTCAAACAAGCATGGACTGCTCTTTGCATTGAAGAGCGCGTGAAAATGAAATGGCAAAACTCGAGCCGCAAGCGTGAAAAAAAAGGCACCAGTCACCGACGGACCGACGAGCCTTAAGAAGTTGGCTGAGCATCTCGGCCTAAATCCTGCAACTGTGTCCGTTGTCCTGAATGATGTGCCGGGCCGCACCATTCCTCAAGCCACCCGTGATCGCATCAAAGCCGCAGCCAAAGAATTGAATTATCAACCGAGCCTGCTGGCGCGTTCGCTTAGAAATCGCCGAACACTTACGATTGGAATTCTTGTGCCCGAGCTTGGCGACGGGTACCACACGCAAGTGATGAGCGGAATTGGCGATCACTTGATGGACGCGGGCTATTTTTACTTCACTGCGCATCACCGCCATCGTACGAATCTTGTTGAAGAATACAGTCAGATGTTGATGAACCGCGGAGCGGAAGCTCTTATCGCAATCGATACTGCTCTCGAACACTCCTATCCCATACCTGTTGTTGCCGTCGCGGGACATCGCCCGATTGGCGGCGTCACAAACGTATTGCTGGACCACCGCTTTGCCGCGGAGTTGACGCTCACCCATTTGCATTCGCTGGGACATCGCACGGTCGCGTTCATGCGCGGTCAACCTTTCAGCTCGGATTCCGATGAGCGGTGGCGCCATTTGGTCCAAGCGGCGCGCGATATTGGAATTTCGATTGATCCAGAGCTCATCCTGCAGCTTGACCGCGATATCACATCGCCGGAGCTCGGCTATCCCGCCATGCAGCATCTACTCTCTGCTGGAAAACGCTTTACTGCTGTTGTTTGCTTCAATGATATGTCGGCCATTGGCGCGATTCGCGCACTGCAGGACTTTGGCTTGCGCGTTCCTCTGGATGTATCCGTGATTGGATTCGATGATATCAAGACCGCGGCGTTCCACAATCCCAGACTGACCACGATTCGTCAGCCACTTGCGAACATGGGAAGAATTGCTGCGCAATGCATTTTGAACCGGCTTCATGGAACAGAACGTTTTCGCGAGCAGATCATAGTTGAACCTGAGCTTATGGTTCGCGAGTCAACTCATGCGGTAAACAGTTCGGGTCTTCCTCACGGCGGCCGCAAGGCACGGGCAAATCGAAAGTCAGCCAACTCTGAAAATCACGCTAAATAATTCTGGGCAGCCGCGATTTTTTGCCTAGCGACAACTACGAGCGCTGTTACCTGCGGCCCAGGAGGCTTGAGGCTCTATAGAGAGCGCCTTTGAGATGCCCTCTGGGCTATACGATGGATGCCGGAGGACGATGTCGATGTTGAAGGAATCTCCAAGGGTCATCATTGAATTCTCCCAGGTACTCAGCGTATCAAGACCAAGGCTCGCTTCACGACAGCCCGGATGTCCACTTCCCACTCGTGGACACTTTTGGATGTATCCACCAAGGCCATCACCTATATACGGACTCTCTCCGTCCAACCGGCCATGGGTTGACGATTACGTTGAACAACTCAAGGCGGGCTAGGATTTCGGACTGCGCGATTTTGTTGGAATTACGATTTCACGGCGGCCGAACAGTCTGGCATCGACGGAATACGCGCCTGGACCGAGCAGTGTAAGAGCGATGGACATTGCAATCATCTCAGGACTGGCTATCTTTGCGTCAAGAACGATCGATGCCGGTATTGGAATCCAGGAGAGGGCCACTCCCAAGGTGTAGAGCGAAGCATAGAGGCCGGCAAGGGGGGTTAGAAATCCAAGTACGAGGAAAACGCCGCTCGTCCCAAAGAGCAGGGTTAGGAATAGAAAACCTAGCTTTGGATCATTCTGGCGGGCGGTTTGCAGAACTACTTGAGTGAGGATAATCACACCCGCGGTAACTCGCAGCAAAACCAGCGCCACGCCGGGCCAACGGTTTGGAAACGCGGAAAATAGCCTTTGCAGCGCATTTCTCCCAGGGTGCAATTGGGACGCACACTTAAGCAGGCTACAGAATCAGTGACTCACATGGATACATAACTTTTAGGTATCTTGAAATACCACTAGTGAGGTACGGACTTGCCCGGCGGGACGGTCAAAGATGAATGATTCCGCGACGAACACCGATCGCCACCGCTTGGGTGCGATCGCTTGCTCCCAATTTCTCCATGATATGTTTGACATGAACTTTCACGGTTTCTTCGGAAATAAAAAGCAATTCCGCGATGTCCCGGTTCCGGTTTCCGCCGGCGATTCGTTTCAAGACATCAATTTCGCGATCCGTTAAGGCGTCGTCACTTAGATGCTCGGCCAAATGCATCGCAACTTGAGGAGGGATCCGCTTTTTCCCCGCGTGCACCTGACGGATAATCTCCACGAGTTCTTTTGGTGGCATGCTCTTGAGCATGTAGCCGCGAGCGCCTGCTTCAAGGGCCCGCTGAATATCCACGTCTCCTTCAAACGTCGTTAGCATGATAATTCGCGCTTCCGGGAATTCTGTTCGGATCGCCGTCATCACGTCAATTCCGCTCATATCCGGCAATCTGAGATCCATAAGAGTGACGTCCGGCTTGTATTTGCGAAATTGCTGGATGGCTTCCTGACCGTTCGTTGCGTCGGCAATCAACTGCATATCCGGCTGGTTGTTAATCATTGTCGCGATGCCCTCGCGAAGTAGTGGGTGATCGTCCACGCTTAAAATTCGGATGCGTTCCGTTGGGTTCATAAGTGTTGCTCATTTTTCAGTTTCGGGGTCCTGGCGCGCCTGAGTTGCTGCAGCCTGGACAGCCATCGCTGCGATCTTCTTGGTGTTGTTGAAGATTCAAAAGCAATTCGCCCCGGAACCGTCAATTCAATTTCGGTTCCTGCATCAGCGCGACTCATCACTTTCAGCTTCGCTCCAATTCTCTCCGCCCGGTCTCTCATTCCGGAGAGTCCCCAGTGGCCCTCCCGGCCCGATCGCAGAACAAGCTCATCAATTCCACGCCCATTGTCTCTCACGACGACGCGCAAATTGCTGTTGTCGTAGTCAATTTCCACCTCCACGCTGTTGCTTTGCGAATGGCGGAACGCATTTACAAGAGCTTCCCGGCCAATAAGGTACACCTCGTCACGCAGGATGGATTTTAGCGGACGAGCGGTTCCCTCCACAATGATGCGAAACTCAGTCGACGATGCGCTGCTCATTTCAAGCTGAACGTGCGAGAAAGCGCCTTCCAGAGTCCGCCATTCCTGGTTCGAGTAGCGAAGTCCCTTCACTGCATTGCGGCCTTCTTCGATAACGCGGCCCATCAATTGCAAAATGCGCCCTACCAGTGGCTTCGCCGGCGAATCATCCGCCAGCCTGTCATCGGCCACGTGCAACTGCATGGATGCGCTCAAAAAGCCCTGCAGCAGCGTGTCGTGCAATTCCTGGGCAATCCGCGTACGCTCCGCCAGCCTTTCCTCGAATCGCATGTTCATCTGCCGTGTTAACTGAAGCACGCGCAATCGAACCAGCAGCAGCCCAAGCAGACCAATCGCCAGAACACTCGCAAGGCGAAACCACCATGTCTGCCAAAATGCCCGGTTAATTTCAAATCTTATGCCCGCGTCCGTGCTATTCCAGTTTCCGTCGCTGTTGCTGGCGCTCACCAGAAATCGATAGGAACCGAACGGCAGATTGGTGTAGGAAACTTCCCGCGTATTCACGGGTTCGCTCCAGGCCTCTTCAAATCCTTCCAGCTTGTAGCGAAATCGAATCCGCTCAGGAACAGCAAGGCTTAGCCCTTCATATCGAAAGGAAACTCTTTGCGGATTCGCGGGAATACGTATGGATTCTTGCACGTCTATCCCTTTGCCATCCGCTGAAATTTGCTCAATATGAACCAGCGCCGGCACCGAGCCGCTTCTCGCACGCACCGGATCTACCACCGACAATGCTCCACTTACAGAAAACCAGATCTGTCCGACCGGATCACCAGTCACGCTTCTATCGCGTTTGACTCCTTGAGTTCCCGGCAGGCCATCGGCGATGTCGTATTCCCGCACCGCGCCATGCGGCAGTTCAGCGCTCAGTAACTTTTTTGGGTCCGCACGTACCACGCGATTGGCGGTGGCAATCCACAGGTCTCCGAATCGGTCCGTTTGGATCCCGAAGATCGGTTCACGCAAAGAAGCGGGGAACGGTTCTTGGACGCCAATGCGACCCGCGCGGAGAGCAGCCAGTCCTTTGCCGGTCCCAATCCACAGTGTGCCTTGAGAATCTTCTGTCATGCAATTGACATCATTTGCAGGCAGGCCTTCCCGCACCGTGTATGTTTCCCAGCGATCGTTCGCAAACGAATTCAGTCCATTGGGCGTCCCAAACCACATCGTTCCCGAGGCTGCCTCGTATATGGAGAAAATTGTATTTGAAAGCAGTCCGTCGCTGGTCGTAAATGTCGTGAAACGACCGCCGCTTAATCTGCTTACTCCGCTGTTTAGAGTTCCGGCCCACACTGTTCCGTCGCGATTCAAATTAAGGGCATATACGCCATTCTGCGCAAGTCCATCCGCTTCGGTGTAGGTCTTGGACAGGGGCGCGCCGTTTTGTGAATAGAGGTGGGTCAGTCCACCCCTCTGTCTGCCCACCCAGACGTCTTCTTTGGCGCCCGCAATCGAATAAACGACGTCCTTGCTTAGCGCCTCTCTTGTTTCCTCGGCGACGTGGCCGTCTTTCAGCCAAAGGAGTCCGCCGGTCGAGGGAGCGAACCAGGTGCGTCGTTCGGCGTCAACATATAGGGGGCCGTTGATTTCCGGCGGACCTGATTCGAGTGGCGAGTATGTCTTGAAAACAGGTTCGCGCAGGCGCTCGATGCCTCCGTTCGTTCCCACCCAGATATTTCCCTCGCGGTCCTCAAACAATGCCGTGACAGAACCGGTTGATCCGCGGTCGCTCGGATACTGGGTGGACCAGCCTTGGCGATCGATTCGGACAAGGCCATTTGAAGTACCGAGCCAGATATTGGATTCGCGATCCTTGATCATCGCCAGAACCTGAAGGTGACTTAGAATGGGCGGCAATCCGGTTTTGATAAAATCTTTTCCGTTCCAGCGTATTACCCCGTTGTCGGTGCCCATCCACAGGTCCTGCTCTCCGGATGGCAATAGACAATTGATTTTCAGGTCATGCATTTCCTTTTGAACTGGCAGGGTATGTCCGTCTTCGACCATAAAGAGTCCGGCATCCCGCGATCCCATCCAAACACGTCCGTCACCCGCCTGAGCGATTGCCAAGGCAATAAAGTTAGGTAAGTTGGATTTCGTTGCGAGAACGGAAAAAGCTCCGTGCTCGTATCGCAGCGTACCGTGGGCCAGAGTCGACAAAAGAATTGAGCCATCTTGTCCTTTGGTCATGGCCGTAAACACCGTCTGGGAACCGGGAAATTCCAGCGCTACCTCCTGCAGTTTTCTCTTGCGGAAGGTCATCAGGTTTGGCCCCTGATGTCGAACGATGAGATTTCCGTCAGAATCTGTCTGCAATCCCAGGACGGGGCCGATGGGCTTACCGGGCACGCTGGTTTCTTGCGTCAGTCGGAAATTAATGCCGTCAAAACGCACCAAGCCCTTTTCGGTGCCTACCCAAAGCACGCCGTCCGCGGTTTGTGTGATGGCGTAGACTTCTCCACCAGGAAAGCCGCGGTCCGCTCCCCACCGGGTACGCGCGTATTGCGCCTGTGATTTTTCTGGTCCTGCAGTAGTTCCAGCAAACGTAGAACTACAAATCACTGTCAGGGCGAACAGCATCTTGAATAACCTTTGGCGGAAGGCTATCCGTTCACGGGAGGAATTCGAACTTTTCAATGACAACCTCGGTCTCGTTCCGCGGTGGACTCGCAGCATTGCCATACACATACAGGTTCAAATGCACGAGTTCGTTGCCAGGAGTAGGTATGGCGGAGCTGAACTCACGCTGGGCAACTGCGTGGGAACTGCTTCTTGCTCCCCGCGTGGTTAGAAAGGAAACCGAACCTGGTTTCCAGCGAAAGGAATACGTCAACTCGCCTGCCGGTGCATCGAAGCGGGCAACGTTGGCAGGCACATAATAGGGTTGCACCACAAATTGAGCGTTCTTGCTCAGAGCATCACCCCAGCGGCTAATTTCCACATCCATCTCCCGGTGATTCTGGTCCTCTCCCCCTTCTTCCCATGTAAATAACCCGAGAACAACGGCTGGTTCGATGTGAGATGTATCGCGGACCACAAACCGGTAAAGCCCATATCCGAGACTACGGGTGAGACTTACTTCAGCGCACCGCCACTGCCCTGCGTTTTTGCTGATTCGCAGGTGCAGGGCGCCCCGCTCGTCGGTCCACGCATTGGACGGGTCGTAGGTGGTTATGTTGCCGCCGCGGTCGCTCGATGCGCTGCGAATTTTCCACTCATAGCCACTGAATTGCAGCGCCTGGTTCACTTGCGCACGCGGATTTTCGCCCTTCACAATCGCCACGCTGAGGACTCCGCCGCCAATTTCTGGCAAGCGATCCAAGGTCGGGGGTAGCTGGTAGTCGGATCCGACGAGAACGGCGGCGTACTCCGTTCCCAGATGAGTGGCACTGCTCCACTTGGAATCCGGTTGAATTTTCGTGAATGGTTGAACGGCGAGCGGTTGAATCCACCAGCGACCGCTCTTGGCAAAAATAATGATCTGCTGCCCTGGACGGACCCCTACGACACGACCTTCAATTCTATCCACTCGACCGGGGCCGCCTTCATCGGCGGGTGGCACCCGGGTGAACTCGACAGTGGGCTCGCTTTGCTGCTGTTTTGAACGGCATCCCCCCAGGAAAAAAAACAGGGCGACCCCCACTGCCAGGGCCTGTTTCCGCTTGGTGCCGGAGCGAGCGGCAAATGTGCCTGGTCCGTGAATTCTGACAATGGATGCGAAACGATCCCGGGACACATGGAGAGTTCTTCCGGCCGGGCGACACTCATCCGGACAGTTTTCAAGCTGGGCCTCAGGCCCAATGCCATGAGAGGGAGTCATTGCTAAAGCCTGCCTCATCCTACATCCCCCCTGATGCATTTGCCAGGTTTCCCGGACCTCTGCGGGCTCAGGCGCGCTATTTTTTTCAAGGATGGAGAGAATGAAGCCGGAACGAACTACAACTCTACCGAGAGCTCTGCCTGAGGTGACCTATCCCCTGATGGCCTCGCTCTGCCGCTTGCTGCGCAACGCAGTCTCGGAATAAAACTGCTCTAGTTGCTGGATATAGGAGGCGCAGGTGAAGTAGGTTGCCACGTGCATCCGGCCTTGGCTCGCCAATTTCCCATACAGCTCAGGATCTGAGAGCACCCGCTGCATCGCGTGAACCAGTGCCTCTTCATCACCGAGCGGCGTCAGGAGTCCCGTTTCGCCATCCTTCATCAATTCCGGAATTCCGTCGACCGACGCCGCTACCACCGGTTTCCCGGCGGCCAGGGCTTCCAGAGCAATAAGTCCAAATGGTTCCTGCTTCGAATTGACAATGATGCTGTCGGAAGCGGCTAGCACTGCGTTGACGTCGCTTCGCTGCCCAAGAAACAAAACGGATTCCTGCAGCCCCAGAGTTTCGACTTCTCGTTTCAGGGACTCGAAGTACTGATGATCATGGTCAAAGATAGCCGCGCCCACTACCAGCAGTCGCACATTCGGAACCCGGCTGCTCAGCCGGTGAAAGGCGCGGATCGTCTCCAGTTGCCCCTTGCGCGGCGTCAGCTGCCCGATGGTGGCGAAGACAAAGTGATCGCTGCCGAGGTGCAGACTCGTTCTAACCCGTTCGCGATCCGATGGTTCGGGATGAAATCGCTGCATATCGACGGCGTTGTAAATGACGGCACTCGGTATGCGCTTGCTTGCAAAACGCAGCAGCCGCCCCTTGAAGCGTTTTTCTGTCGATCGCGAAACGGCAATGATCGACAGAGGGGAAAGAAACAGGGCCACGCAGCGAATGACCACGCTGATGGGGTGCTTCTTCATGGTGTCGTGTACGTGCCAGATGACCGGTATGCCGGTGCCCCGCGCCGCAAAACTAGCAAGAAGGCCGGCGCGGACACTGTTGGCATGAACCAGGTCGGCAGACTCGAGCACCCGGGACCGCCGGATATCCCGGATCGAGTTGAAATAAGACCGAAAATAACGCCAGAGCCGGGACGGATTCCAGGTAAACCGGGCTCTTACGTGGGGCAGGCTTGCGAACTTAACACCTTTATTTTCAATTATTTGAGACAAGTCTGTTCCGGGTGGGCAGGTTACCGTCGCTTCAAACCGGCTGCGGTCAAGATGTTCGAGTATGACGAGGAGCACCTTCTCGGCGCCGCTGACCAGGCCCGTGTGGTTCACATATACTATTTTCTGCGGAGTTGACGTAGCTTCGTTCATTCTCTATCCTAGTCGTGCCTCTACTATGATTCGTTCCGCCCCCGATTCGTTTGGTGGAAGGCAAAACGCCGATAGCGTAATTCGCCAAGCTATTGTGGCTATGGGGGACTCGAACACCAAGATAAAACGGTGTTTAGCCTAGGCTAAGGACACTGGACATTATATATCCGGAGCCAGCCTACGGCGGACGCAAAACTTTTCATCTCCTGAATTGGTTCTTTGCGTTGGAGTCTAGTTTTCTCCTGTGCCATCGTTATCTCAGTCCTCAGTCGGCCACGTAAGCTGCCTCAAGGCCGCACCCCTAACCTGAGAAATGGGCCATAAGTTTCATTTTTCAGGCAATGACCTTAGGAGGCTATAGGTGTCTCAGGTGAGCGTACCTGGCCTAACGCTGAGTGGGAAATCAGTTGTTTCGGGTATGTTCGACGGCCGACGAGCCCCGTAAAATGCAGGAAAAAAGGAAAGTTGACTATGCAGATGATACAAACGAATAGCGCCATTGTTCCTGCTTCAACACCAGCCGTAAGCGCTGCGGTTGAAAGTTTCTTCCGGCAACGTCGCCTGTTTGTCTGGGTGGTATTGACGATTTTCGTGGCGACCCTCGGCGTGACGTTCCTGACACGTAAGCAGTACAGTTCCGACATGAAATTCCTGGTGCAGAACGCCCGCGAAAATGTTCTGGTCACCCCGGAGCGAACCACGCCGAGCAACGTGGTGAGTGATGTTACCGAAACCCAGGTAAATTCCGAACTGGAGATTCTGCACAGCCATGACGTGCTCGATCCGGTTGCCGATCCTTCCTGGGCACAAACACCCGAGAACGAGCGAACTCCGCAGAGAATCGCCCAGCATGAAAAATTACTGCAGGCTTTTGAAAAGCGCATAGGCGCCGAGCCGGTGCGCCGCACGAACATCATTCGGGTGAGCCTCATGGGTAACTCGCCGAGGCAGGCGCAGCAGGACTTGGAGCGCCTTTCTGCCGCGTATCTGGCCGAACACCGGCGTTTGAAGCGTCCCGCCGGGACCTCGGAGTTTTTTACCGCCGAAGCCGAGCGCACGCGCAAAGCCTGGGACGAAGCAGCGCAAAAACTGGTCGATTTTCAACGCAACAACCAACTGCTTTCCCTGCCCAACCGTTCCTCAGACATCAACGAACAAATCACCAAACACGAAACGGAACTGCTACGCCTGGACGCCTCCCTTCATGAAATGGACGGCCAGCTGGCCGAGGGCTCGAAACAACTAAGTGGGGTGCCCATGCGGCAAACCACGCAGGAAAAGTCGGTTCCCAATCAGGAATCCGCTCAGCGCTTGAATACCCTTCTGGTCGAGCTGCAAAACAAGCGCACCGGTCTGCTTACAAATTACAAAACCGATGACCGGTTCGTGCAGGAACTGGACAAGCAAATTGCAACAACCAAAGCCGCTTTGCAGGAAGCAACCGCGGCTACTTCCCGGGAACGAACGACAGACGTAGATCCAGCCTGGCAGCAGGTACACAGCAATTTTGTTCAAACCAAGATTGCGCGCCACGCCACGGAATTGCATCGCGGCGCGCTCATCTCCCAGGTCGGTTCCCTGAAAAAGCAGCTGAACGATTCCGAGGCCTTGACTGTTGAATACAACAATCTGGACTCCCGCACCAACGAGTTGAAGCAAAACTATGAACTGTACGCACAGAAGCGCGACCAGGCGGTGATGGAAGACGCCATGGATGAACATAAGCTGCTGAATGTCGCCGTGGCCCAACAGCCAACAATTTCCTATTCCCCCGTCAAGCCCAAGAAACTTCTGACTCTCGCCCTGGGTTCACTGACCGCGCTATTTGCCGGATTCTGCCTGGTGTACTTCGCCGAAGCCGGCAGGAACACGGTCGCGAGCCCGCGCGAACTTGACGGCATCTCGCGTTATCCAGTTCTAGCCACCGTCCCCCATCTGCCATTTCTTGAAGTCGCGGGTTCCCACGCAGCCGCTCGAGCCGCAGACAGGACTCTGGCCTCCGGCTCTGATGCGAACTCGTCTGGCACCCTTGCGCAGCCCTCGCTCGGCTATCGCAAGATTTAACTTTCAACCGTTTTTCATCGAAAAAAGAGGAAGCCCGAGATGAGCATGAGCACATTTAGTACGGTTTACGAAGGACTTTTACTGCGCATCTTTGAACAGACGTCCGAGGACATCGAGCGCGGCCTGGTCGTCGTCTTTACCTCCCCGCACCCCGGCGCTGGAGTAAGCCAATTAACGCGGGCCCTGTCCTCCCGGCTGCGGGAAAGCGACGAACACCTTTCGGTGGTGATCGACTCCAATGACTTGGACCTGACGTCTTCCTCCTCCCGGCTGGCTCCTGTGAAATCGACACGCCTGTTGCCAGCCGATGGACCGGCCAATGAGCGCGAAGCCGGGCGTGGCGGGACCCGGGACCTGATGAATTCACTCGATGCACTGCGCGCGCGCTACCGCTACGTGCTTATCGATTGCCCTTCGCTCAAGGAAGCGGCTCATGCCACGCGCCTGGCTCCCCTCGTCGACGGAGTCGTTCTGGTTATCGAGGCCAACCGGACTCAGAAACAACAAGTGCTGTATGCCGAACGTACGATTGAAAATGCTCGCGGCAAAATTCTGGGCCATGTGCTGAACAAGAGAAATTATGTGGTTCCCAACTGGTTCTACCGGCAGATGGAAGCAGCCGGACTGTAGCTCGTTTCACGGGATTTAGGAGATAAGGAGTGGCAATGAAAACGATAGTTCGCACCTTCGTGCTGTTGGCGCTGGTCGTGGGATGGGCCAATGCGCAACAGCTAAAACATCGGCCGAGATACCTGCTGCACATTGGCGACACCTTGATGCTGCAATACCGCTACACCCCTGAATTGAATCAGACGGTGACGATTCTGCCTGACGGCTACGTCAACATAAATTTGATCGGTGACATAAAGTTGCTCGATCTGACGGTTACCCAGGCCCATGACCTTATTCTTGAAAAAACAAAAGCGCATTTGAATGAGCCTGAATTGAATCTGATTTTGAAAAATTACCAGCAACCTTATGTGGTTATTGCCGGCGAAGTGGGCAAGCCCGGGAGAGTCGAGATCAAGGAAAACACCACCGCTGTGCAAGCCATTATGCTTTCCGGCGGATTCCTGGCCTCGGCTCACAGCAACCAGGTTTTGGTCTTCCGCAAGATCAACGGCGACACGGCGGAAATTCGCGTTCTTAAGCTCGGGAACCTGAAGAAAACTTCGGATCTTGAACACGACATGGAACTGGAATCCGGAGACATGCTGTTCGTGCCTCGCAACAAACTGGAAAAACTTTCCCGTTTTATCAAGGTTGCCAACCTCGGCACCTATTTCAACCCGTTGCAGTTCGTCCAGTAGGCGATCGCTATTCAAGCAACGGTTTTCTCGGTACTGCAAGAAGAGATGGAGAATGAACAAAGCCACCACAACCCTGGAGGATAGGCCGCCCACCGTTCCGGAAAAGCATATGAATCCGGCATGGGCTGTTGCGCAATCCGTCGCGACGAAATTCCTGACCATTGCCCTGAACGCCGCCACCGGCATTATCAGCGCGCGCGCGCTAATGCCGGAAGGCCGCGGTGAACTGGCCATTATGGTTCTTTGGCCGGTCTTTCTGGCCAGCGCCCTTACGCTCGGCATTCCGAGCGCTCTCACGTTTCAACTCAAGCGCAATCCTTCCCGGCAATCGGAACTTCTGGGCGCCGCGCTCCTGATGGCCTTGCTTACAAGCCTGTTGGCTATCGGGATCGGCTTGCTGCTGGTTCCCCACTGGATTTCCCACTATTCGCCACGCGCCGTGCTTTTTGCCCAGCTGTACTTGTTCAGCGCTCCGCTGACCTCGCTCCTGCTGGTGGGGCGCGCGGCGATGGAGAGCCGCAATGACTTCTCTTCCTCCAACAAGCTTCTGCTTTGGTCGCCGGCCCTTACCACCGCATGGCTCGTAGTGCTGTTGTTTACCCATAGCATGACGCCGTATAACGCCGCGGGTGCCTACGTGGTTGTCGGGGTGGTGCCATCGGCCATCATGCTGTATCAGCTTTGGCGGATGTTCGCTCCGTCCTTGCATTCCTTGTGGAGTTCGGCGCGGCTGCTTTCCTCCTACGGCATACGGTCCTATGGAATTGATTTGTGCGGAACTATGGCTCTGTACGTGGATCAGGCCCTGGTGGTTCGCGTTCTAGAACCAAAACTGATGGGTATCTACGTTGTCGCGCTGAGTCTTTCTCGCATGCTCAATGTTTTTCACACGTCGGTGATTATGGTTCTGTTCCCCAAAGCCGTCAGCCGGACGCCGGAAGCAGTGCGCGACATGACCAGCCGCTCGGTACGAATGAGCACGCTGCTGACCTCGATTGCAGGATTGGGAATTATTATCCTGGGTCCGCAAGTTTTGACGCTTCTTTACGGCGCTGAATATCAGACGGCTACCGCAGTTCTCCGCATCCTGGTCGTCGAAGTCGTGCTCTCCGGCGCAACTCTGGTGTTGGCGCAGGCGTTTATGGCCCTGGGCCGTCCAGGGATTGTTACCGCTTTGCAGGTGACCGGGCTTTTGCTCACGGTTCCACTGGTCGTCGTGCTGACGCCGCGCCTGGGAATTGTGGGCGCCGGTCTGGCCCTGCTGATTTCTACAACGACACGCTTGCTTTTTGTCCTGTTGTCGTTCCCGATTTTTCTAAAGATGCCGATCCCCGGCATTGTGCCCAAATGGGGCGATGTCAGCTTCATGCTCGGCACAATTTCCAAGCGCCTGGCCGTTGCAAAAAACAGAGGCGTTCTGGCAGCGGATGGGACCGACTAATGTCGCGCCCCCTCACTATCTTCGTGCCTCATTGCTCGGACATGCTGACAGATCATTTGCCGCACGGCGATGGTTTGACGGCCTGCGGATTTATTACTCACCTTGCAAAGCGAGGACATCGTTTGCACGTCGCTGCACTGCGGGTTGAGTTGCTTAAGCCGCTTCCACCCAATGTGACGGTTCACCAAATCTCGCCCAGGCGGACTGGCAAACTTTTGAGCCGGTTGGAATACATGTACCGAGTTCGCGCGCTGCTCGGCGAACTGAGAAGTGAGGTGGCTTTTGACCTCATCCATCAGCTGAATCCTGTTTTTACCGGGATGAGCCTGGCTCTCGCGGGCAGCAATTTGCCGCTGGTACTGGGCACCTACGTCGCCCGCTGGCCGAACGATCCCGATGCCGTTTCCTCCCAAGGGGGGCTGCTCGGCCGCCTGGCAGAATATGGCCGCGACGTGATTTCTTCCTGGCAGCAGCGGCAAGCGGACACTTTGCTGCTGACCACGCCGGCTGCCTGGAATCGCATTCCGAGTCCTGGAAGGCTCCGCGGACAGGTCCGCTTCCTGCCCCATGGCATTGATGCAAATCTGTTTTCACCGGCCGCCGTTGATGAGCGCGAACGTTCTACGGGGGCGACCAGCGAGCCTCGGTCGATTCTTTTCTTTGCCAATGTCTGGAAACGCAAAGGCATTTTCACCCTGCTCGAAGCGTTCGAGAGAGTTGCCCTCCGCTTGCCGGATGTCCGGCTGCGCATTGCCGGCGAAGGTCCCGACCTTGCCGAAGTAAAACGCCGAGTCGCGGGAACAGCCCATGCGGATCGCGTTGAATTTCTGGGCCGGCAAACGCGGGAGCAGGCTCCTCAGTTGTACCGCGACTGCACCGTGTACTGTCTCCCGTCTTTTGGAGAGCCCTACGGCGGAACCATCCAGGAGGCCATGAGCTGCGGGAAGCCGCTGGTGGTCTCGGATTCTGGCGCGCCTCCTCACCTGGTCAGCCAAGAAGGCGGCCGCTGCGTGCCGACCGGGGACCCGGTGGCCCTGGCCGCCGCGCTCACCGAAGTGCTCGAAGACTCCGGGTTGCGGACGCGCATGGGCCGTCACAATCGCCAGGTGGTCGAATCTTCGATGGCCTGGGAGCGCGTGGCCCAGCAGCTGGAAAGTATTTATGAGATTACTCTGGCCGATTGGCGTAACAGCAATTCGCCCGCTGTTGTTGGACGCAATTCGGCTGTTTCTGCGCAGAACGTAGTTCGTGAACGGATTGGATAGCATTTTCTGAAAATGAATCGACTTTGCATTGCCCCAGCCCGGCAAGTCGCACAGTGCGGGAGAAGATGAGATGAATAGCAGGACGACCGAACAACGAAAATATCCCATCACCGGGGTTGAAGGATTTGTGGGTGTATTTCTGGCGCTGGTGGCCAGTGTCATAGGCAACAGCTCACGCATCCCGGCCGGGGACGTTAGCCGTTTTCTTGAAATGCGTGTAACGCTTTTGAACGTCCTTTTCGCCGTGCTTTTCGCGTTTCTTTGGAATGCCTGTTTCCGGGCGCTCGATTTGCACCGCTGGAGACAGTTTGGCGCCTTTTACCGGCTGGTCCGACTGGGTCGCGGCTGCGTTCTGATGTCGTTTCTCCTGGTGTTCTACCTTTTGGTCACCCACACCGCCGGCCCAACGTTCAGAATCGCGGCCATTTTTTTCCTGTTGTCCTTCGGCTATGAAATCATGCGGGTACTTGGTTCTGCCTGGGCTTCGTCCCGCGATCCGCAGCTGGTCATAATTCTGGGAAGCGGCCGCAGAGCCGGCAAGGCTTGGCGCGAACTGCGTACCCGGCATCGTTTCAGCACCACCCTTCTGGGTTTTGTCGATGATCGCCCGACCGGCGAGATGGCGCCGGACGTGGCGGCTCGTTATCTCGGCAATATCGACAGTTTGAGTGAAATTTTGCTTCGTAACGTCGTAGATGAATTGCTTATCGCGGTTCCCATGAAGTCCTGCTACGAAAACGCGCAGCGGGCAATTTCAATTGCCGAGCAGGTCGGCGTTCGCGTTGTGAACATGCAGGATACCTACACCCATACATTGAAACAACCGGCCTTTCAGGATCAGGAACTGTTCAGCGAACTCGTGCCTTTGCCTGAAGATTACATGCTCCGGCAGGCCATCAAGCGGGTCATCGACGTGGTAGGCTCGGCCATTGGACTGGTTCTTCTTTCTCCGGTTTTCCTGGCGGTGGCCGTGGCCATAAAACTCACGAGCAAGGGTCCGGTGTTTTTCACGCAACAGCGTTTCGGCTATCGCCGCCGCCTTTTCTCCATTTGCAAGTTCCGCAGCATGGTCTGGAACGCCCCGGAATTGATGGCCCAGCTGGAATCGCAGAACGAAGCGGTTGGCCCCATCTTCAAGATCAAGCGCGATCCGCGGATTACTCGACTTGGCGGATTCCTGCGCGCTTCCTCGCTCGACGAGATTCCGCAATTGTGGAACGTTTTATTGGGAAATATGTCCCTGGTCGGACCCCGCCCGATGAGCACTCGCGACGTTTCTCTGTTCAGTGAAGCGATGCTCATGCGGCGCTTCACCGTCAAACCGGGCATCACCGGCCTGTGGCAGGTCAGTGGACGCAGCGGCGTTACCTTTGACCAGTGGATCAAGTTCGACTTTCACTACATTGACGATTGGTCTCTGGCTCTCGATTTTCAAATCCTGGCCCGCACTGTCAGCGTCGTACTGAAGCGCACCGGCGCAGCTTAGTTTCCGTACTTTGAGGTCCGAGATGAAAATCGCAGTCGTACATGATTACTTCACACAATTGGGAGGAGCAGAGAAGGTCGCTGCGGAAATGTTTGCTATGGTTCCGGACGCGGCGCTGTTCGCGACCGTGGCTCTCCCCCAGTGCATGCCTCCGCTTCTTGAAGGAGTGCCCGTCAACACCTCCTGGATGCAGAGGCTCCCCAGCATCCACAAGTACTATCGTCTCTATTTTCTCCTGTATCCCTTTGCGGTTAATTCGCTGGATCTGTCTTCCTATGAACTTATCCTTTCGAGTTCTTCCGGATATGCCAAGGGCGTAAACACCGGGCGCGATTCCATTCATGTCTGCTATTGCCACACGCCGACGCGCTGGGTTTGGAATTACGACGGCTATTCCAAACGGGAGTCTTTTGGCGCGCTGCAACGCAGCATTCTTCCGATGTTGATTCAAGGACTTAAGTATTGGGACCAGGACGCTTCGCGTCAGCCCGACCATTTTGTGGCCAATTCCAAGGTCGTCGCCGACCGCATCCAGGCGGCCTATGGCCGTTCGGCCGAAGTGATTCATCCTCCGATTGATGTAAATCGCTTTCATCCCTCGAGCGAACAGGAGGACTACTACATTGTGCTGTCCCGGCTGGTTCCCTATAAGCGGATCGATCTTGCGGTTCAGGCTTGCAGCCGGCTGAAGAGAAAACTTCTGGTAATCGGCGATGGTCCAAACCGCAAATCTCTGGAAGCGATGGCCGGGCCCACCGTTAAATTCCTGGGCCGCGCATCGGACAAAGACGTCGAGCACTACGTTGCTCGCTGCCGGGCGCTGTTGTTCCCGGGCGAAGAAGATTTTGGCATGGCACCCGTCGAAGTGGCCGCAGCCGGACGCCCAACGATTGCATTCCGGGCCGGAGGCGCGTGCGAAACCATCGTCGAGAACCTCACCGGTGTGTTTTTTGACCGGCAAACGCCGGAAGATCTGGCTGCCGCCATTGAACGATTTGAAAAACAGAGTTGGTCTGCAGACGAACTGCGGCGCCATGCCGACAAATTTCGCGTTGAAGTATTCAATGAGCGGTTTCTCTCCTTCCTGACCCGGATCGGGGCACCTGTACGCGCGCTCGATTCGGCTTCGCGGCTGGGAGCTGCGGTCAATACGTTCGCGGATGTAGGGGCCTGAGCATGCAAGCTTCGGTGTACCCGGCAGCCGTCTCCGCGCCTGAACAGGATCGCGGCGGCCATCTCGGAATTGCTTTGGCTTCCGGGCTAAGTCTTTGCGCTGTGGTCGGCCTGTTTGCTGCCGGGCAAGCGTCGCTGCTCCGCGTTGTGATTCCAGCCTCGGCAACGGTCATCGCGCTCGTGTTGTACCTCCAGCGTCCCGTTGTCTATGTGCAATTCACACTCTGGATGTGGTTTCTTACTCCTTTTCTAAGGAGATTGGTGGACTGGCGTTTTGGTTTTGCCGATCCAAATTTTATTCTGCTGACTCCGTTCCTGGTTGCGGCAATTTCCGGAGTTACCCTCTTGCGCCGGGATCCGCAATTTCCTGTGCGAATTCCTCCTACTTTTATTTTCTGCATTACCGCCATTTTCTATGGATTTGTCGTTGGCATGGTTCTGCATCCTTCCGGCGAGACGATTTACGGCCTGGTCAACTGGTTGTCCCCCCTGCTGTTTGGTCTTCATCTGTGCTTGCGCTGGCAAGATTACGAACGAGTGCGCGATGCCATCCGCCGCACCTTCGTGCTCGGAATTCTGGTCATGGGCATCTACGGCATCTATCAGTACGTCGTTGCTCCGGAGCTCGACGTCTACTGGCTTTTCAACGTGCAGTCTCCGAACGCGCTGGCCCCCAGCTTTGGACTGCCCGAACCATTTCTCCTGCGCATCTGGAGCACCCTGAACGCTCCCGGTCCATTCGCCGATGTCATGATGGTCGGACTGCTGCTCTTGCTCGGTACCAAATCAAAACTGAAGATACCCGCTGCGCTGGTTGGATATTTCACCCTGCTCTTGAGCGCCGTGCGCACGGCGTGGTTGGGATGGATAGTGGGTGTGGTACTGACCCTGCGCCGGCTAAGACCGGTGCTTTTGATTCGGCTGGCCCTGTCCGGAGCTTTGCTGGGAGCTTGTCTGTTTTTCTTCATGAAAGTGCAGCCGCTCAAGTCGCAAGTTACCGACCGGCTGCAAACCATGTCTGCACTGGAAAGCGACTCCAGCTATTCGGATCGCGCTGCCATGTACCGCACCCTCACTGCGGAAGCGCTGGCTTCTCCGTTTGGCGCGGGCGTCAGCAATTCCAATGAGTGGAAAAATTTCATGATCGACAGCGGCATCCTGGTCATCCTTCTGTCCTTTGGTTGGTTTGGCACGGTCGCTTTCATCGTGGGAATCGTTTTGTTCTTGCTGCAGACCAGGAAAAACGCTTCCTCTTCCAATACTCTGGATGAATTTCAAATCGCCTGTCGCGCTATCTGCATAGCGTTGCTCATGCAGATGATCGGCGGCAACGTCTTTACCGGCGTGCTGGGTGCGATGTTCTGGATTTTCGCCGGGATGATTTTCGCCAGCCAGGCTCACAGCGCTCACGAACCGGTATTTGCAGAGCCCGTGATTTCTGACAACTTCGCATTTGGTGCTGCAGGGCGTGCCGGATGAATAGAGACACCACCATCGATCCACACGGCCGCACGGACCTCACCCGCTCGGTGATCAGCACCTGGATTGTCCTCGATTCCCTGGAAGAAGAGACCGAATTCCCCTCCGCGGGTTCGCATTCCTCCAGCAAGGGTTTCCAGCGGATCTACTGGCGGTGCATCGTGGTATTTTTTGCAACCAGCATTAAACAAAATCCCGGCGCCCATCACGTTCTTTTTTGCAATCGTCCGTTTGAAGAAATCCCTGAAGCTGAAACCATCCGCTTGTTGCGCGAATGGAATGTCGAGCTGATCCATTTTCCGTTGACGTATCGCTTGCCAAAGGGCGCGGTAAGCCAGTTCGGAAACGTCTTCTACGAACTAGACATCATGAAATATGTTGCCAATCAGGATTGGCCGGCCATTCTGGTCCTCGATAACGACTGTGTGTGGGTAAAGCCTTTTACTCCCGTCGTGACCCAGCTGCACACGCAACCGCTCGTCGGCTACACGCTAAAGCCTGAAGACCAGAAAAATTATCAGGGCGACGTGCTGGTCAATGGGATGAGCCGAAAACGCATGAAAGTTGTAATCGAGGAGCTGATTGGTTCAGCCATGGCCGGAGACGTCAACTTCTATGGCGGAGAGTTTTTCGCGGCGACCAAGCAAGGAGCCCAAGCCCTGGTCTCTTATTTTGACCGGCTCTGGGAAAGAACCGTTCTGGAAAGTCGTGCCGTGGACTCGATCAAGACCGAAGAACACTTCTTTACCATCTTGTTTGAAGCAGAAGGCGCCCAACCCTTTGCGGCCAACAGTTACATCCGAAGGCTCTGGACGCATTTTGAAGACTTTAATGTTCGTTCTTCAGACCTGGATCTGGCGATTTGGCACGTTCCGGCAGAAAAGAATTTCGGATTCAAGACTCTGCACGCCGAAATTACCCATTCACCGTCGAGGTTCTTCCGTTTGTCGAACGAAGAAGCCGTCCAGCTTATCCGCCGCCACATGGGGATTCCACACCGCAGCTCGTTCAAGTTTGTGCGCGATGTCAGCCTCAAGGTGGTACAGAGACTGCGAGCCAAAATTGCGTCGCTTCCAGCGCGGCGGCCGGTCGCTCCGAGCGCTTCCCTGCCTTGACCGCCCGGAGATGTTCTCTGCAAAATTCAGCGCTGAATTTCCAGGATCGTGACGCGATCGCTTACGGCGACCGGTTGGGTTTTCGCAAGGTTCATAACGCTCGATTGCAGCCCGCCCTTTTCATCCAGGGTGTAAACGTTCCCTTGGACGGCTTGGCCAAACCTCACAGACAGCTGCCGCGCGCCGATCATCGCTCGGTCCTTCTTGTTGACGTCGAAAGCCTGTTCTTCCAGCCACAGGACCAGGTAGAACTTGCCGTTGCGCTTCTCGAGCAGCATGTGATGCACGTTGGTCAGGTCGCCGGACAGCGTTAAGTTCAGCGCGTGAAGCGGGAAGCTCGGTCCCGGATCCGACAATACGCCCAGAAGATTCTTCACCGCGTTAAAGGCGGGTTTCGGCGAATAGTCCTCGTGCACCAGTCCAAAGGAAAAATCGTTAAAGTGCTTCTTGGTTCCGAGGTCAACCATTTCATAGATATACGTTCTTTGAATCCCGTGGGCCAACTGCTCCAGCAGGAGTCGCGGGAAATACTTACCGGCAATATCTTCAGGGACGCCTTGGGCATTGCCTTCGTCGGTTCGATAACCAGTTTCAGTGGTCATAACCGGCTTGCCCGGCCACGTCTCGTTCGCCTGCGCGAGATTCCAGTCAATGCTTCCATATCCGCCGCCGCCCCATCCCTTGGTTCCCGGATTCCGGCCGCCCACGTAGTTGTGCAGATTGGCGTAATCGAAATACGGGGCGCATTCTGCCACTTTTGCGTACGATTCTTTTTTCACGAGAGAAGGGCCAATAATCGGAAAGTTGGCGGTCTCGGGATTGCCCTTTACAATCTGGTTCAGTTTGGAGACGTAATCATTCAGGGTCTCGGCCCAGTTAGGATCCCGGCTTTGATCGTATTCGTTGGGCGCTTCGTAACTTTCGATGCTGTCTTTCACTTTGCTGGGATAAGCCGCGAGAATACTCTCGGTAATTTTTGGAGATGTGACAAAGTCGGCTTTGATTCCCTCTCGTCCCAGTTCATTTAGCCGATCGTAAAATGCTTGCCACTTTGTATCAATCATTCCTTCGCGGATATGTCGGACGCCCAACTCTTTGAGGACCCGCTTCAAGGCAGGAAAATCTGCGTACGGAGTGTCCGTGTAGTGGATGTGGACGTTCACGCCCACGCTATCAACCACGGAATCCGCGCTCTTGGCTGTTTCCGCAAGATTCGCGTCCACACTGGCCGTTGATTTCGCAGCAGGCAGTGCCAGCAGGCCGCCAAGTGAAGCAAGAACCACCATTCCCAATGACTTTTTCATTAAAGTTTTCGCCCCTCTTTTGTGCGGTATCGAATGAGTTGCTGATCCTCTTACGCAATTGCATTGGGCAGGATCTATAGTTTAGCGTCATTCTGTCTGGCCCGGCGAATGAAATAGCCCGTCAAAAGCGATGGATTCTCGGTTCCCCACAAGAGTTGCTTGAATACATTCCCGCCGACAATTTCCAGCCGTGCGGCTGGATGACCTCGCATGGCAGATTTTCTGTCACCAATCCGTGCACGCAGCATCCAAGGCTTCGTGCCGGGAACTGAACTCTGGGCGCGCAGCGTGAACGGTCGAATTCCTGCTTCCCGTGAAAGATTTCCGCAAAAGGGGCTTTGCCGCATGAACCTCTGCGACCAGAAACCGGCAAATTGAGGTGCGCCGTGAGCAAGAGTAAGTGGCAACTTGGACTTCTGCTGACTTTAATTCCCTCCATCGCCATAGCGGGATGGCCACAGGATCCGCACGCCCACCTGCCAGCGTTTCCGGTAAATCCGTCGTGGTTGGAATCTGCAGCGGCCATGAACAAAATGCATGCCGCTATGTCGAGGGTCAAGTCCTCTGGCGATGACGACGTTGATTTTGTTGAACTGATGCTCCCGCACCACGAGGCCGCTATCGAGATGGCGAAAACACAACTGGCCTACGGCCAGGACCCGCAAATGCGCAGACTGGCGCAGGAAATTATTACCGATCAGCAATCGGAAATTGCCTTGATGCAACTTTGGCTCAAACGGCACGGGTCCAGTTCAGGAAAGTAAATCACGTTGCTGGTCCGCGAAACCTCGACTGGGTGGTGACATGAAGATTCTTCCGAGTTCCGTGTTCCTGCTTTTTCTATCGTCCACTTATGCGCAACAACCACCTTGGGGACGCGCCGACATTCCTGTTTCGGCACACGATCGGGTATACGCCGCGGACCAGACATCCAACACGGTTTCCGTGATTGATCCATCGGTCGACAAGTTGCTTGGCGTTATCAAGCTTGGCGATCCGGTTCCCGGCGCTTTGAGTCCCCTGTACCGGGGGGAGTTGCTGGTGCACGGCCTGGGATATTCACCCGATTCCCGAACGCTGGCCGTTGTTTCCGTCGCTTCAAATTCGGTGACCTTGATCGACACGGCAACCAATAAGGTGACCGGAAAGATCTACGTGGGCCGTTCTCCGCACGAAGCGTTCTTCACTGCCGACGGACGGGAATTGTGGGTCACGGTTCGCGGCGAAGACTACATTTCGGTCATCGATCCTGTGCAAAGGAAAGAAACCAGACGCTTGCCGCTGGCGAATGGTCCGGGCATGACCATGTTCGGCCCCGATGGCCGCTATGCCTTCGTCTGTTCGAGCTTCACTCCAGAATTGACTGTCTTTGATACTGCTTCGCATCAAATTCTGCAGCGGATCCGGCAGGCCAGTCCGTTTTGCCCCAACATCGCAGTGAGTCCGGAAAACGATGAAGTATGGATCACCTTGAAGGATGTTGGCAAAGTGCAGATCTTTAGTGCCCAGCCGCCCTTTGAAGAAAAGGCTTTGCTTGAAACGGGCCCCATCACCAACCACGTAAACTTCGTCAACAATCGCCACGGCAAATTCGCCTATGTCACGATTGGCGGAGCGAATGAAGTCAAAGTTTTTCGCCGCGCTTCGCCGCCGGAACTGGCCGCCACCATCCCCGTCGGAAATCTTCCGCACGGAATCTGGCCATCAGGGGACGGCTCGCGGGTTTATGTCGCACTCGAAAATGGCGAGATGGCCGCTGCGATCGATACCCTCACCAACAAGGTGATTGCCAATATCCCCATCGGACAAACAACGCAGGCGCTCGTGTATGTTCCCGGCGCAGTTCCCAACGGCCCGGGAACCGATGGTCTCGTTCCGCTCGGCGAAGCCGCCAACACCGCCCGCCTGCACTTGGAATCCGCTGCCGCGGCATGGCCCAAAGCGCAGGCCTCCGTTGCTGTAAATTCGCTCGGTCTACTGGACCTCGTTCAGATCGCGGCGCAAGGACTCACGCCCAAAGCGCAATATCAGGTGTATCTGGCTGAATCCAATCAACCGCCCTTCGGCAAACTACAAGCGCTGGCGGTGTTGAAAATCAATCCCGACGGAGCCGGCATTGTGCAAGCCATCGGCCCGCTGAAAATGCTCGGCAACCACAAGGCAACGGCTTCGGCCGCGTCTCCACGAAGATTTCTCATTGTTACCGACATCGAGGACCCTGCGCGGGTGGTGCTTCGTCAAGCCAGCGGTTCTGCTGCCCAGTAACCCGGGCGGCTAGTTCCTGGTCACGCGCTCAATAAACAGTTTGATGAAGCGCTCAAAGTCCACATCGTATTGCACCGACATCGGCATCGCTTCCTCGCCGCCTTCCCATATTTTTTTGGCGCCGAGCGTCGTTCCGTAATCCGGTCCATGGTTAATGTCGACATCCACGAATAAATCCACGGTTTTTACAAGTGTGGGGTCGATGAGGCTGCCAACCGTCAGCTGGTCATACATCTCGCTGTGGCGATCCGGATTTTTCTCAAACCCCGGCCCCATGCGCAGTTTGATCAGCTTCGTCAGCGGCGTCTCGACGGCGACAATCTGGTCGTAATACTTTTTCGAAAAATTTGTCTTCCGGGTCACGTTCAGTGGCGTCAGCACAATGGGAATTCCCGAACGGAATACCGCTTTCGCCGCTTCGGGATCGACCCAGATATTGAATTCTGCGTTCGGGGTCATATTTCCCCCGCCATCTGCGAGGCTGGCTATGGCGCCGCCCATGATGACGATTTTCTTGACCTTTTTTGCAAACCCGGGCTCCTGGCGAACCGCTGTGGCCACATTGGTCAGGGGGCCGAGCGCAATAATCGTAATCTCACCCGGATTCTCTCCAACCGCGCGGACCATGAAATCGACAGCGCTTTCTTTCTCCGCCTGTTTTTTGGCAAATCCGCCTGGTGGCTCCGGAGGAGCTTCATCGGACCACCATTTACCGTGCAGCCCAGTCGCCCATTGTGTTTTCTCATGGATCCAGGGGCGGTTCGCCCCGCGGTACACCGGAATATCCGTGCGGTTCGCAATTTCCAGCACGCGCAAGGCGTCCGAAGTTCCGCGTTGCACCGTGTCGTTTCCGGCTACCGTTGTGATACCCAGAATTTTCAACTCCGGGCACTTCAGGGCAAAAATCAGAGCCATACCATCGTCCTGGGGCGGAATAACGAAATCGGTGTCGAAGATCACTTTCAGTGGGCCCGCGCCGGCCGGACCGTCTTGCGCAGAGGCTGCAAGGCCAGTTGTCGTGGCCAGGGCGCATAGAACAAAAGCTTTCACGAACGTCTTAACGTTGGCTCTCAACTTGACTCTCCTTTAGAACCACTGTCCCCTGAATTCAGAATCCCGGTGTTTCCCCAAGACTCGCGGCCGTACGGTTTAGTTTCGACCGCCCTTGCCGCTTCCCGTTGGCGCCGTCATGAGCTTCACATACGCGTCATAAAACTTTTCCGTATCCAGATCAAATTGCACGGTCGCCAGCTTCCACCAGGCCGGCACTTTCACTTCCTTCTCGACAAAAATCGTCTGCCCGTAGCTCGCCCCGTGATCAATATCGATGTTTACGTAGAGTTCTTTCTGCTCCGTGATAATGCCTGGATCGAGGAACGCCGCCACCGAAATCTCGTCCCACATGTAGCTGGTGTGGGAAAACTTGCTCAAATACTGCGTCAGCGGAGTATCTACCTTTGCGATTCGCGCGGTAATTTCTTTTGACAGATTGGTCTTCACTGAAATATCCACGGGAGTTATCACAATCTCCTTCCAGGGAGCGCTCATCACAATTCGCACCGCTTCCGGATCAAACCACCAATTGAACTCGCGCCGTCCGTTGATGCGATGGATTCCGCCCATCCCCACGTTAAATCCGCTGCCCATCAAGACCAGCTGCTTGCTCAAGCGGACAACTTCAGGATCCTTGCGAATCGCCAAGGCAATATTCGTCAATGGTCCGCCAGCCCACAACGTCACTTCACCGGGGTACTTGTGCACCATGCGAATTATAAAATCCACGGCATGCTCGTTCAGTGCTTTTGTCGTCGGGGCGCCTTCCGGCATCGTTGGAATTACATCCGGCGCGTGATAGGTGCGCGCGGTCCATGCGCCCTTGAAACCGAACGCGCCAAACTGGGCCTCCCAAAGTTCTGACTCTTCCCGGGAATTGAGGAGCGGCGTTTCCGCGCCAGAGACTACGGGAATATCCGTGCGACCGGCTAGTTCGAGGGCGCGCAGGGTGTGTGCGGTTTCTTCCTTTACCCATTGATCGCCCGTCACGAGAGTGACGCCTAAAACCTCGACTTGCGGCGACTGCGCGAACATTAGAATGGAATTCATATCTGTCGAGGCTGGACCGCGCGCGTCTTGATCGACAATCACTTTAGGCTTTTGCGCAAATGCCAGTGCCGCAAAGCTCAGGCAAACGAGTGCCGCGCAAGAACCTTTTCGAATCGCCATCTTGGCCCTCCTCCGGGTCTTTCCAGATCAGCTGCACTTGTATTTCCTAAATATGCAAGCGAATCAATATCCGCTCATATCTTCGCGATCTCAATAGGATTTTGCAGTTGAGGAGTCCAAGGTTTCTCAAAGGAAGGTGGTCGAATCGGCCGGGGCGAGGCACGGAGGGGCGCGCGCGGCAAGACGCCGGCAGATCTGATTGTAAACGTATGTGCGGTTGGTGCGCTTTGGGATTATGAAGTGCTGGAGCCCCGAGTCTAGTGTCGATCGTGATAACGGTCCCTGTCCCGGTCGTGTTGACGATCCCAATGGTGATCGTGGTCGAACCTCCCGCGATCGCCATCCCAATAGCCTCCAAAAAATTGCCGTCCGTCATGCCGGGGCCCAACCCAATGGGCGCCCGAATAGGGTGGACGAGTCCAATACCCTTGATGCCATCGATAGCGGCCTCCTGCCGGGTACCAGTAGCCCTCAATCCAGACGAAGTCGGCTCCTGGTCTGGCTGGCAGCACCCGGACAACACGCGGCGGAGGCGGAGGCCCGATTCGAATTCCAACAGAGACCTGGGCGAAGGCCGCTGGGCTGCCAATGACCAATGTGAGTGCCAGTAGCGCCCAGAATGCTTTTCTTTTCGCAAAACTTTTCATATTCGTCAAACTCCCGGGAATCTTTGAGGTTCCAAACGACGGCAACAATTGTAATTCCACAACGCAACGCCTGCAACTCATGTCGGGCAAGCTCGCAGGATTCACGCTACTTGCCGCCGCTGCGCGCAACAATAGAGTAAAAACTGTATTCAGGCGGGCGGCGCTCACAGCAACGTCGGGATCGACTTCGCACAGCGCACCGCCGGCACTGAGCGCAAACTAGCCGTCATTCACTCGGTGGACTTTATCGAAATTCTCTCGCGGGTGAAACAGGAGCTGAATCGCGATGCGAACCCGATGGACCAGCGTCTCGATCTGTCGGGCACGCGCCGCTCGCTTGATCCGGGCCGGCCGCAGACGATGCGGCACGCTGCAACTGGATATATAAGGTTACCGCTCGTCGACACTTCGCTGGGTTGGCAACGCGTGGGCAACGGGACATGTGGCGCCGCTCAGCAAGCCTTGAAGTTAGCTGGGACTGGGGAACGGGGCGCCCGGACTAGTCCGGACGCCTTTTTTTTTCGCAGGAAGTCGCGCCGGCTACGCGGTCTCAAGCGTCCCGGCGTGCGCCGCCGCATCCATCCACAGGATCTCCCAGACATAACCGTCGGGGTCCTCGATGCTGCGACTGAACAGGAAGCCATGGTCCTGCACCGGGTTGGGATCGGCGCCACCGCCTGCTGCAACGGCGCGACTCAGCGTGGCGTCCACCGCGTCGCGTTTCTCGACACTGAGTGCCAGCAGCGCCTGGCTGTCGCGCCGGGCGTTGCCGATCGGGCGCTTGGTGAAACTGCGATAGCGGTCGTGGGTCATCAGCATCACGCCGATCGCGTCTGAGAACATTAGCGAAGTGGCATGCTCGTCGGAAAACTGCGGGTTCACCTCGCCGCCGAGCGCCAAGTAAAAGGCGGTCGAAGCGGCGAGATTGCGTACCGGCAAGTTCACAAAAATCATCTTGGACATCACTTTCTCCTTTTCCAGAACTGCGAGCCATGGTATCGTCTCGCTGCAATAAGAGTAGCCGCAATGTATCTTAATGTCAAGATACATTACGTCGAGAAAGAATGTGCCATGGATCGTGCCGACGTTGCCATAGAACAGTGGGCTCGCGAGCGCCCGGACCTGCCCCCCCTGCCGATGGCGGTGCTCGGCCGTCTGAGCGAAGTCTCCGAGCGGGTCATGCGCGATCACCTCAATCCGCTGTTCGCCGCCGCCGGGCTGCAGCCGGGCGAATTCGACGTGCTCGCAACGCTCCGGCGATCGGGCGAACCCTACATGCTGTCGCCCACCCGGCTTTATGAATCGGCGATGATCTCCTCAGGCGGCATGACCAACCGCATCGACCGGCTAGAACACGCCGGGCTGATCGAGCGTCGTCCCGACCCAAACGATCGCCGCGGCAAGCTGATCGCGCTCACCGCCGCCGGCAGGCGTACCATCGATGAAACCATCACCCGGCACGTCGCGAACGAGCGGCAGCTGCTGTCGGTGCTCACCTCGACCGAGCAGGAAACGCTCAACGCTTTACTCAGAAAACTGATCGCCGGGCTCTAGCGCCGATCCCTCGGCCGGCGCGCGTCATTCACATAGGGAAATTCAAAAAAAGTTTAGAACTCACTGGTCGCGAGGATCCTGCAAGGGCGAACGAAAGCAGGGTGTGGGCGGCACAGCTGGAACGCACTTCACAAGTCTTGTTCGATGGATGCCGCGTGGTTTCACAAACCGGCCCGCCTAGTGCACTGCCGTTCAATAACCGTCGACTTCCTGGACCGCCTTGGCAAAGGCCTGCGGAGCTTCCTGCGGCAGATTGTGCCCGACGCCGCCCTCGATCATCCGGTGCGCATATTTTCCGGAGAATTTTTTGGCGTACGAACTGGCTTCCGGGTGCGGTGCGCCATTCGCGTCACCTTCCATGGTGATGGTCGGAACTGTGATGACCGGACCTTCGGCACACCGCCGTTCCAGGTCGTCGTATTTCGGCTCGCCGGCAGCCAGACCGAGCCGCCAGCGGTAATTGTGGATCACAATGCCGACATGGTCCGGGTTGTCAAACGACCTTGCGCTCCGATCGAACGTGGCGTCGCTAAAGTCCCATTTCGGCGAAGCGAGCTGCCAAATGAGCTTCGCAAAATCATGGCGGTATTTTTCGTAGCCTGCGCGGCCGCGTTCCGTGGCGAAATAATATTGGTACCACCACGCAAACTCGGCCTTTGGTGGCAATGGGTTCTTATTGGATTCCTGACTGCCGATCAGGTACCCACTGACAGACACCATCCCCTTGCAGCGCTCCGGCCAGAGCGCTGCGATGATGTTCGCCGTCCGCGCTCCCCAATCAAATCCGGCGATGATCGCCTTCTGGATCTTCAGAGCATCCATGAGCGCGATGATATCCACGGCAACCACGGATTGCTGGCCGTTCCGCAGCGTGGCGCCGGACAGAAAACGCGTCGTGCCATAACCGCGCAGATGCGGGACGATCACTCTGTAGCCCGCCGATGCCAGTAAAGGTGCAACATCGACAAAGCTGTGAATGTCGTAGGGCCAGCCGTGCAGAAGAAGGACGGCGGGGCCCGTCGCGGGACCAGCTTCGGCGTATCCAATATTCAGGAGGCCGGCATCGATCTGCTTCAGTGGGCCGAACGACGGGTTCGCACCCGGTGCGCTCGCGCTCCGAGCTGTGGTTTTTGCTTCACTGGCTCGCGCGCCGAGTGAACCAAGGATCCCGAGCTGGGCGCCGGCAACACTCACGGCTGCCGTGCCCAAAAAGCGGCGGCGGGGATAGTTGATTTCCTCTGGCATTTCGTTCGCACTCATTCTTCAGTCTCTTCCTTCGATCCAATCGCATTCAGGCATGAATTTCCTCGGGAAAATCCCCAGGGGAGCGTTTCGCCGATGGCGATGTTAGTCCTGTTCATCGAGAGATTGGATGAACGTTTTGCCGTATGGATAGAAAAATTCCTTGCGACCTTCGTGCCACGCCGCTTTGAGTTCAGGCGTTGAGATGTCCCAGTCCGGGCGGCATTTCCTGGTAACAGCACGCAGATCCTGGCGGAGGTCTTCAACAGTGGGCCGGCCGAAAAACCAGTAACCGTTGTAGACCTTGTAAATGACCAGACCGGGCTCGAGGACAATGACGTGGGGGATCATGGGATTGTTGACGGGATCGGTGTATTCGGCGATGTCCAGATCTTTTTGGACGACGCGCCCAGCGTCGGAGAGGAAAGGCCAGTGGGCGCCGACTCCGCTGCGATATTCAACCGTCTGGGTGATACTGTCGGTGGTAATTGTGACAAGCCGGCAATACGCAACCTCGAGCTCACGATGGAGTTCGACAAGACCTTCAGCCTGCCGGCGGTCTTTGGGGCAGAAACCTCCGCGGCCGAGCACCAGAACCATCGGATGTGGTCCTTGCAGCCCGGAGAGCTTCCGGCGTTTGGCAGTGTGGTCAGAAAGCTCATAGTCAGGGAAAAGTGCTCCAGGAATAATGTCAGATCGCATAGGTAAGCCTCCGTGGTTCGATGCGCGTCGCCGTATCACAGCGTTAAAAGTTATTCGCCAGCGTTCGCGGAGTGGTCCTTGGCCAACATTTCAACGCGAAGACCCTGCGTTAATCGCATGCTTGCTGGCTACGAGCAGGGCGGCAGGATCGGGCCGAACCTGAGGGCGCGGATCGGCGGTTAAAGGAAGACCGCGTAAAAACCACGCACTAGGGCACCTCGCCTTAGACCTTCTCCAAGATGCCCTGCATGAGCTGCCCTGTCTTCCAATCACGAGAAACCACATGGCGTTCGCTCAATAGGCCAACATCCTGGGGCTGCCCACCTGTGACGGCTCGATGGGTAACAGCAAAGGTATCGGGATTGATTCCGACCACATCACCTTCGAAAGGACGGGCCACAGCACAAATACTTTCTTGGAAATCAAAACTATATTTTCCTATGAAGAGTCTTTCCATGCCAACCTTAGGCTCTTGTAGTCTCAAGATGTTCAGCACGCTCCAGTCGCGTGCATTTAGCCGAACCAGCGTGTCATAGTCAGTTGCCCAAAGCTCGGATTTCGTTTTGCGGAAAAAGAGTTGCGGATTTCCACGACGATCTCCTAATTTAAGCTTTCGAACAATTTGATTTTTGACGGGATCGTAAAGCACCGGCTGCGAATCTCTTTGTACGGAAATCGTCACGAGTGGACTGCCAGGAATATCGGTAGCCTCCAGCAGGCCCTGATACATTGTGTCGTAGGATTCCTTGTACCATGGCAAGGGCTGTATTTGACCGACTTGCTGATTCCAATTAACCAAAACCAAATAGGGTTCTGTGAGAGACCGAATGATGTAGGTCTTGGGCAGAGATGACCACACTGAAGTCCTGCCAATAATTTTTGAGACCGCGATCTCCGAGGGCCTCTCGGCGTTTATGTCCCCAATGTTCAATTCAATGGACGAAATGATTTCAGCAATATTTGCGAACGAATGTGCTGTTACGCGCAGACTTTTGTCTTCCTGCTGATGGATCAGCGCGAAGTAATCGTTCTCGCCTCGGATGAGAGAAATCCACTTGGCATCGGAGAGGTACAGTAGCTCGGGACGTGGATCGCCAAGGCCGTATGACCATAACTTTCCTTCATCCAACGAACCCATATTAGAAATCGCTCGCGTACCTGCGATATTTACGATCATCGACATCCCCCACAACTGATTCATCGGATTATCCAGCATATTGAGTAGGTCTTGTCCAGCTACGGACGACGAGGGCCTCCGCCCCACCCGCCACTCAGTCGGGCTTGCCATATATCCGTAACGGATATAGTATTGGGGCATGGCGAAGAAGAACACGGCGCAAGCTCCACTGACTCCCGCAGTGCTGCACATCCTGCTGGCGCTCTC
>Ga0193726_1000353_pt1 | contig 52964 bp, 39 predicted proteins | sample H2c1metaG_FD_144928 | JGI IMG/M metagenome (GOLD analysis project Ga0193726, IMG submission 144928) | Soil microbial communities from a riparian zone of the East river system, Colorado, United States - H2c1 | ecosystem: Environmental > Terrestrial > Soil > Riparian zone | place: USA: East River... | reverse complement strand
CATGGGGTTGCTCAACATCGGCACGCTCGATGACTACGCGCATCGGGTGAAACGCGACTCGCAGGAGGCCGGTGCGCTACGCAAGGATCTGCTCATCGGCGTGACTGAGTTCTTCCGCGACCGCACCGCCTGGAGCGCCCTCGACAAGCAGGTGTTGAAGCCGTTGGTCGCCTCGAAGCAACCCGGTGAACCGATACGAGCATGGGTGGCGGGCGCGGCAACGGGTGAGGAAGCCTATACTCTTGCCCTATTGTTGCTCGCCAGACTGAAACTGTCGCGCAAGCGCTGCCCGGTACAGATTTTCGGCACCGACGCCGACCCGAGCTCCTTGAGCTGCGCGCGCGCCGGCCGCTACCCGTTGGGAATCCGCGATCAAATCGGTCCGGAACTCTTGAAGCAATACTTTCAACCGGTCAACGACGATGGTCACTACCAGGTCAACATGGCCGTGCGCGAGAGCGTCATTTTTGGCGAGCATGACCTGCTGGCCGATCCACCTTTTTCGCGCTTGGATTTGATCACCTGTCGCAATGTGTTGATCTACTTGGAGCCGGCGGTTCAGGCGCGATTTTTGATGCTGTGCCACTTCGCGCTGCGGGCCGACGGATATCTGTTTCTCGGGAGCGCCGAGACGGTGGGTGCGCACGAGAAATTCTTCAAGAGCGTCGATCGGAAGTGGCACATCTACCGACGCGTCGGCACGACACCGCGTGAGCAGATTGAATGGCCGATTGGTATTCCCAAGCCGCACAGCTCACCGCAATTGCCGGGATCCTTCGCGGCTGCACCTCGCACAGCCCGGTCCGCGGCCTCAGGCATGAATACTTCGACCGGCGGTAAGGGTCCGGCGGCGCAGCGTCAGCTCCGGCAGACGTTGCGCGAGACCCAAGACGATTTACAACTTGCCGTCAGTCAACTGAAAAGTTCGAACGAAGACCTGCGCGCTTCGCACGAAGAAACGATGTCGGTTAACGAAGAATTGCAGTCGATGAATGAGGAACTCGAGAGTTCCAAGGAAGAGTTGCAGTCGGTCAACGAGGAACTCAACACGGTCAACACGCAGCTTCAGAGCAAGGTCACGGAGCTCGAGGTTGCAAACTCGGACTTGCGCAACCTCCTGGCCTCCAATGAGGTCGCCACGCTCTGCCTGGATCGCACGTTCCGGATCAAATGGTTTACGCCCGCCGCGCACCGGCTCTTCAATCTCCTGCCCTCAGACATTGGGCGTCCGATCACGGATTTGACGCTGACCACCATCGATTCCACCTTGATCGAGAATGCGGCATCGGTGCTGCGCGCGGAGGGGCCGCGGTCGCACGAACTGGAGCACAAAGGCATCTATCTGCGCCGCGTAGTGCCCTACTATACTGATCACCGGAAGATCGGCGGCGTCGTGATCACCTTTGCCGATATCAGCGACGCAAAGCGCGCCGCGCTCGCCGAAATCGAGGCCAAGGTGAAGGTCAATGAACTCCTTGAAGCGAGGGTTCGCGAGCGTACCGAGGAACTCGAGCGCCTCGCGCGCGAACTGGCGCTGGCGGAAGTGCGCGAACGCCAAAGCATTGCGCGGAATCTGCATGATGGGTTGGGTCAGGAACTGAATGCCGCCTCGATTAAAGTGGACGCCCTGCGAAGTGCCAACGGCTCGCCCGCTTTGGACGAAATCGCCGGGCTGCTCGAGGGCGTGGTAGGGGAGATGCGCAGCTTGACGGCACAGTTGAATCCGCCTGTGCTCGAGCAACTGGGGCTGGTGCCGGCGCTCGAATGGCTGGCAGAGGAGATGCGCAAGACCTATGCTTTGGATGTCGTCCTTGAAGATGACGGGGCTTCGAAGCCCTTGGACTCCGTCACGGCGTCCATCTTATTCCGCGCGGTGCGGGAGCTTCTGATCAATGTGGCGCGCCATGCGAAGGTGAATCTAGCACGGGTAAAAACCGCGCGCGACGCCGCTCAATTGATTGTCACGGTTCTTGATCAGGGCGACGGATTTGCCAGGACATCCAAGACGACGGGATCGAGCGGTCTCGGCTTGGTGACGCTGCGAGAACGGCTTGGCTACATTGGCGGCAGCTTTCAGATCAGCAGCGAGCCACGGCGCGGCACTACGGCCACTCTAAGAGCGCCGTTGAGTCTTACATGACTCCTTTGCGAATCATGTTGGTGGATGATCATCCGCTGATACGCGAGGCGATCGGCCATCTGATCGCCCAAGCGACGGACTTTGAGCTGGTCGGGGAGGCTGCTGACGGGAAGGAATGTCTGGCGCGCCTTGCCGATCTTCGTCCCGATATCGTGGTACTCGATATCGCGATGCCGCACCTCAATGGCGAACAAGTCGCACGCGAGCTACGCCGTCGATATCCGGACATCAAAATCGTTGCTCTGAGCGGCTATGCCGATCGGCAGTTTGTGCGCGCCATGAGCAAGGCCGGGGTCAAAGGCTATGTGTTGAAGTCCGCCTCGGGGCGAGAACTCATTACGGCGCTAAGAGCGGTCGCGGACGGCAAGCATTACCTTTCTCCCGATGTGACCGGTGCTGTCATGACGCTCTGGGACGAATCGCCGTCCGGTGGCGCCGAAGTTGCAATCGATGGACTCGGCAAGCGAGAGAAGCAGGTGCTCAAATTCATCGCGGAAGGACAACGAAGCGCCGCGATTGCGCAAAAGATGAGCATCACGGTGGCGACCGTGGAAGCGCACCGGCGCAATATCCTACGTAAGTTGCAGCTTCATAGTGCGGCGGATCTTACCCGCTACGCCATACGTCATGAGCTCGTCTCGCTGTGACGCGCGAGCCGGCGCACCGCTCATTCAGCGCGGTGCGCCTGCGCGCCATCACGCGGCCCTAGTAATTGTCATAGTAGCCGTTGATCCGGGAGCCGTAGTCTCGGTCATACACCGGCACGCTGTTTTCATTGTATTTGGGAGCGTTGCTGAGCCTTTCCTTATCGAGCGGCACGATGTAGCCGCCTCGCTCCGTCGAGTACTTCAGCACCCGCCAAGGGATGGGATATCGATCAGTGCCCATACCGAGGAATCCGCCGAATTCAAGCACTGCGTAGCAAACTTGGCCGGACAATTTATCGATCATCAGATCGTCGATCGACCCGAGTTTGTCGCCGCCGGGGTTGTAGACCGAGGTGCCTTCTACTTTGTCGGAGGAAATAACGTCGGCCGGGACTGTGCTGGTATTCACATGACTCTCCTGAAAAGTGATGAGTAACGGGAGGAGACGTTATGGCACCAATCGAGGGGAGTAACAGTCGCCTGAACTCCTGTCCGAGTGTAAGAATCAGCGAGGCCATGAGCGCGTGATATATGGCGCCTTGCAGCAACTCGCCGGCCGTGAACTCCTATGACTTTCTGCGGTATGCTTCACATCGGTGTTTTACTATCAGCCCCGAGAGGCTGTCGACGCCCCCACAATTCCCCATCAACCTGACACAGAGGGAACAAGTCATGACACAGCTGGATGAAAACAAGTTGAACGCATTCATCGGTAAGATGCTGGGCGATCTCGGGGGCGCCTTCAGTGTGCCGACAACGCGCATCGGTTTGCGGCTGGGACTGTTCGACGCGCTGCAGGCGAGCGGACCCTCAAGCGCGAGTGAGCTCGCTGCGCGCGCGGGCGGCCTGGCGCCCCGCTACGTTCGAGAATGGGCGCTGGCGCAATCTGCCAACGGCTACATCAATTTTGATCCCGCAAGCGACAAATTCAGCATCACTGCTGAACAGGCGATGATTTTCGTCGCGAAGGACAGTCCGGTCTACCTTGCCGGGGCGTTTGATCTTGCCGCGGCCATGATTGAAGGTGAGTCCAAGGTTGAGCAGGGATTTCGCTCAGGGGCAGGCGTGCGTTGGGGCGATTCAGCGGGTTGTCTTTTCTGTGCGACGGGGGCCTTCTTCCGGCCCGGTTACGTCAACAATATTGTGCAAACGTGGATTCCCTCCCTGGACGGCGTGCAGCAGAAACTCTCAGGCAACGCGAAAGTGGCGGACGTCGGCTGCGGCGTGGGTTTCTCCACCATTCTCATGGCACAGGCGTATCCGAATAGTCGGTTCGTCGGGTTTGATTTTCACGAGCCCTCAATTGATGACGCGCGCAAGCACGCGAAGGCTCATGGGGTGAGTGATCGAGTCCGATTCGAAGTGGCCACCGCCAAAGACATCGCTGAGACTGATTTCGACTTGGTCACCATGTACGACTGCCTGCATGATATGGGCGATCCGCGGGGTTGCGCGGCCCAGGTGCGCAAGATTCTCAAGAGGGACGGCACTTGGATGATCGTCGAGCCGATCGCGGGGGATAAACCCGAGCAAAATATGAATCCGGTGGGCCGCCTCTACTACAATGCATCAACCATGCTGTGTGTTCCCACCTCTCTAGATCAAGAGGTGGGTGAAGCACTGGGTGCTCAGGCCGGTCAGGCAAAACTTTCGGAGATTGTCGCCGGGGGAGGGTTTTCCCGAGTACGGCGGGCTACGGAGGGTCCGTTCAACATGGTCCTCGAGGCTCGTATCTAACCCCATGGGCGTGGCCGCTCAACCAGTACCGTTTCGTTTCTACGACAATCGGCAGAAATACTCGCCTTCGTCAATACCTGCAACGAAAAGTCCGCAGTGGCACGCCGCATCGGCACCTGGTTACTCGCCCCCGTAACGTATTCATTGTGCGCCGCCGCCGTTGCCTCTACGTCGGTGTCGAAGGCCGCGACGCTTAAGGTGAAGGCGCGGGCGCAGGCGAGGGTGACGGCGAAGGTGATGTTTGCGGATGTGGCGGCTGCGGCGTGGAAGCCGGCGTCGGCTCGTCAGGCAGCGCCGGGGACCGCGGCACCGTGCGACCGCAACCACCCATGAACAACACAACGCCGGTTAAAACCAAGATAGGTTGACGCATGCGAGGCTCCCCTGAAAATACATGGTCATTACACCAGGAAAAAACCTGGGTAGCTGCTCGTACCTTTCAACCAATGCCGTCAGATTCGACTGACAAGTCACCTCAAGATCAGTTGTATGCGGCGCGGGTTGCCGGCCCAAGTCTTGGGGACGCGTGTTCATCGGCCGAAGCCCAGGTACGGTGTGACGTAATAGGTCGTGAACACGAACAACCACACCGCATCCACGAAATGCCAGTAAAGCACGCCCGCCGAGACGACCAGGCGACGGCGCGGGCTGAAGTAGTCGAGAGCGGTCCAACCGAGCAACGCCAGCAGTACCGCCAGGCCGAGGAGGACGTGGGCCATGTGAAAACTGGTGGTGACAAAGTACAGCGAGGCATAGCTCGACCTGCCGATCCCGTAGGTCTTCGAACGCCATTCCAGCCATTGCACGAAGACGAAGACGCTGCCCAATATCAGGGCACAGGTGAAGCCGGCCAGGGCCCGTGTTCGCGCCGCTTTGAGGATCCCTTGCTCGCCCCACCACACCATGACGCTCGACAGCAGCAACAGGAGGGTATTCGGCAACGCGAGTTTCAGCGGCGGAGAAGATTCCAGCACCCACCCCGGGGGTGCGGTCGCGCCGGTATAATAGTAGGCAAACAAGAGATAGGCGAACAACGCTGCCTCGCTGGCGATCAACGTTCCCGCGCCCCACCAACCGATGCCGTGGCGCCGGATGGGACCGACAGGGAGATTCACCGGAGATGCAATCACGGCTTCAACCATGCGCAGGCTCCCGCTCGCGCAAATCGGTTCTTGGCCAGAGCCACGCCAGAACCGCCAGCAGGGCAATCGCGCCGCCAAGGCCTGCCAACACCCACACCTTGAGCAATAACCCTACGAACAGCGCCGACAATCCGGTCGCGAGCAACAGCGGCGAGATGCTGTCGGCGGGCATTTCGAGCACCATGTCCGGCTGCGCATCGAGTGCCGAGGTGCCGATCGTTTCCTTGCCATGATCGAGCATCATGCCGCGGTCAATCGACGACAAAGCGCCCTCGCTGCCGATGCGTTCCTCCCACAGCGGATGGCGCGACGCCACCGTCGGGATGACCGCAAAGTTGTAGGCGGGCGGCGGCGAGGCGACCGACCACTCCAAGGTCGGCGCATCCCAGGGATTCTTGCCGGCCAGTGCGCCACTCTTCAAGCTCTTGAGCACATTGACGAAAAACAGCAGCACCCCGATGGCAAACACGAAACTTCCGATGGTGGTAACGAGATTGAGGATCCCCCAACCGCCGTAATCAGCATAGGTGTAAACGCGCCGCGGCATGCCCAGCAGGCCCGTCAAATGCATCGGCAAAAAGGCGAGGTTGAATCCAATGAACATGGTCCAGAAATTCCAGCGCCCCAGCCGTTCATCGAGCAGGCGGCCGGTCATTTTGGGGAACCAAAAGTAGGTGGCGCCAACCACTGGAAAAACGTTGATGCCGATCAGAACATAGTGCAGGTGAGCGACCACGAAATAGGTGTCCGTCAATTGCCAGTCGACGGGGACGCTCGCCGTCATGAATCCGGACACGCCGCCGATCACGAACAGCAAGATCATGGATGCGAAAAATAGAAATGCCGTAGTTATGACGGGTCGACCGAGGCGGATCGTAGCGATCCATGCAAAAACGGCGACCGCCGACGGCACTACGATCGCAATCGATGCTCCGGAAAAAAAGGCGAGCCCCAGTCCAGGTAATCCCGTGGCGAACATGTGATGCACCCACACGCCGAAGCCGAAGATCATGGTCGCAACGGTGGACAGCGCCACCAGCGAATAGCCGACCAAAGGCCGGCGGCAGAAAACCGGGAGCCCATCCGAGACCATGCCCATGGCGGGCAGCACGATCGCGTACACCCAAGGATGGCCAAATATCCAAAAAAGATGCTGCCACAGGAGTGGTTTGCCGCCGCCTGCCGGATCAAAAAAATGGCTGCCGAATTGACGGTCCATCCACAACAGAAAAAATGCCAGGCTGACCGCCGGTACGACGATTAAGTTCGCGAGGCTGGCCGTCAACGTACCCCAAATCAGAATCGGCAATCGATTGATCGACATTCCAGGCGCACGAGTGCGAAACGCCGTCACGATGAAATTCGCCGCGCCCACGGTGGTGGAAATTCCCAGGAACACCATGCCCAACGCGTAGAAGTCTTCGTTGAGACCGGGATTGTAATCTCGCGAAGCATACGGCACATAGTTGAACCAGCCGTCATTCGGGCCGTTTCCCGTGACAAATCCGGCGTAAAGGAACAAGCCGCTCGCCAGATAAATCCAGTAGCTCAGCGCATTCAATCGTGGAAACGCCATATCGCGGCTGCCGAGCAGCAGCGGCCACAGATAGTTGGAAAAACCGGACAAGATCGGCGACGCATACAGGAAAATCATGGTCATGCCATGAGTGGAAAATAGCTGGTTGTACTGGTCCGGGGTGAGCAGTGTGAGATTGGGGCCGGCGAGCTGCACGCGCATCAGCAGCGCCTCGAGACCGCCGACGGCCAGGAAAAAAAACGCAGTGACGATATACCGAATGCCGATCACTTTATGGTCGACTGTGGTAAGGATTCCCATCCATCCGGGGGTGGTCTCCCACTGCCGCAGAAGGCGCGCGTCGTGTTCCATGCTATCGACGCCAACGTTCGGCGTGCGAAACTCGGGCAGTCTCATCGGAGCGTCTCCAAGTAGGCGAGGGTATCGGCTAGTTGCGGAGGAGCAAGCCGTTGATTGGGCATGAGGTTGCCCGGCTTGAGGTCTTGGGGATTCTGAATCCATCCGGCAAGATTTCCGGAATCGTTCAGCAGTGTTCCCGCCGCCAAGCTCCGCCGGCTCATGAGGTGCGTCAAATCCGGGCCGCTGACCGCCCCAGCCGCCGTGCCGCGAACCCGGTGACACAGCCCGCAGCGATATTCCACGAGCGACAAGCCGCGTGCCGCGGCTGCGGTGGCCGGGGCGAGGGCCGCCTGCCGTTGCGCACCGACCCAATGGTCGAAGTCCGCTTGAGGTTCGGCGACCACCTCGAATTGCATGTGCGCGTGCTGATTGCCGCAAAATTCCGAACATTGCCCAAGATAGCGGCCCGGCCGATCGGCCTGTATCCAAGTTAAGTTGGTTTGACCGGGGATGGCGTCGGTTTTCCCGGCAAGTTGCGGCACCCAGAAACTATGAATCACATCCGCCCCGTGCAGCCTCACCAACACCGGCACGCCGACGGGAATGTGGATCTCGTTGGCGGTTTCAAACACGTCGACTGGATTCGGCGCGCTGTACGCGACTTGCCACCACCACTGTCGGCCGGTGACATCGAGCGTGAGCCCGGGATGGGCCGGCGGTCCAACGACAGCCGCCAAGGTGATCATGGTCCAGAGGAATGCCACGGCCAGCGGAACCGACGACGCGATGACGCCGATGCGGATCCAGCGTGCGCCATCGGCGCCGCGTTCGATCGGTATGCGGTCAAGCTGCAGCGTCTGGTCCTGCGGCTGTGCGCGGCGCAGCGCGGCCCACAGCAACGCCGCGATGATGAGACACACCCCCGCGGATACCAAAAGCATGTACCAAGTGAGCGGCACAATGTGCTGTGCCTGCGGGCCGGCGCTGCTGAGATAGCTCAGCGGGCCGCCGCTCATGCCGGGTGCGCCCGCTCGAGCGACCCCCACAAACGAGCCAGAGAACGCAGTGCGCTCCAGAGGAAGAGCGCAAGACCCGGGACCCACATGAGCGAACCCCCCAACTGCTGATCTTGCAGCGGCGACAGGCCCCAGGCCTGGGTGGTCATGGAGTGCCACTGAAACAGCGGTCGACCGGCGAGAGTAAGCACCGCACCCAGCAATCCCATCTGCAAGAACGTCAACATGCTCGCCGCCAGCACCGGGCCGATCCGCGCGGGAGGATGCTGCAGCAGTTCGCGCCACAGCCAAATGCCGCTGCCGAATAGCGAAATGTGCATGCCCCAATACGCAAGCGAGGATCTGAAGGTCTCGTCATAAGGGATGGGCATGTGCCAATACCACAGTGCCAAGAAAAACACCGATGTGGCAATCCACAGTGCTTGCTTGTGTTTCGAGGGCTGTGTAATTGGCCAGGCCATGGCAATCAGCGGGGCCGCGACCAACACAAGAATCACGTGCTGGGCAACTCGTGCAGAGAACAGCGCCACCGACAGGGCGCAGAGCGGCGATAAGAATGCGCTCGCCGCGATCAACCATCCGGTGAGCGCCACGAGTTGGCGTGCTCGTCGGTCGTTGGCGCTGTGGCGAGTCGCCCACAGTTGGCAGGCGCAGAGCAGACAGAGGCCGATGATGAGCGCGGGGTCAAGATTGAAGCGCCCCAGCAGTGCGCCGGGCACCGGCGCGAACCCGCAATAAGGCAACTGAACGGCCACAATCCGCTCCCTGTCTCAGCCACGAGTTAAAACGTTAGGGAATTTGTTGTGGGGCTGCTGTCGGTCCCGACCGGTGACTTCAAGTAGGCTAACCCTTACAGACTTGGGTCATGTCATTCCCACTCGGCGCCGTCAGCATCGTCCGGGTGCCGATGGCGACGATCTCTCTCACATTGCTCGCGCCTCCAGCGCGACAATGTCCATTCCTACCCACTACCGGAGATACACCATGGGGCAAAATCTAAAGGGAATCAGAGTGGCCATTTTGGCAACCGACGGATTCGAGCAGTCGGAGCTATTGGAGCCCCGGCGGGCGTTGGACCAAGCCGGTGCCAGTACCGAGGTCGTCTCGCTCAGAAGCGGCGAAATCAAGGGGTGGAACCACAAGGAGTGGGGCGAAACAGTCGCAGTGGACAAGACGGTTGATTCTGTCGATGCGAAGAACTTCGACGCGCTGCTGCTGCCCGGCGGCGTGATGAATCCTGACAATCTCAGAATGAATGCAAAGGCGGTAGCCTTCGTGCAGGCGTTCCTCGCGGCGAAAAAGCCTGTCGCCGCCATATGCCATGGGCCGTGGACAATAGTAGAGGCAGGCGCCGCAAAGGGGCGCACGCTGACGTCTTGGCCTTCGCTCAAAACCGACATCCAGAATGCGGGCGGCAAATGGGTCGACCAGGAGACGGTGGTGGATGACAATCTCGTGACGAGTCGCAATCCGAAAGATATTCCCGCGTTCAACCGCGAGGTCGCGAAACTGTTCGCAACCGCCCAGTCGCGGGCCGCTTAGATTCTTTGCGGTCGCTGGATTCGCCGGATGGGACCAAACCCATCCGGCACGGCTAGTGACTGTGTTCTTTCAACATATCTGCGTGTCGATGGATCAACTTCCAATGTTGACCTTCTCGTCTACAGTGTCATCGGTTCTCCTAGTGGGCCTGGGTTGATACCGGCTCTGTGGTTTGATTGAGCGCCGATGCGCAATCCTTGTTTTTCGCAAGGCCAGGATCGATGAAGGCGATCACGGCGGCAACCGGGGACAGCAGAGTCCCCAGAGCAGCCGCCACGGTCCCCTGACCGGCAAGCTTTTTGACGTCCACGCCGATTGCGGGATGCGCCAACGTCCCCCCCACGGTGATGGGCGCGCGGATGCGTGTGAATCTGATGTGCTTCGGGTCGCCTTTCAGTTCCAAATTCAATTTTTCATCTTGCAGGTTGATATTGCCGCGCCCGCTGATCAAAACATCCGTGGTATCGATAAAGAATGTTTTCTCCGCCAGCGTGCCTTGCGCCGCCTGGAAATCCATGACGCTGCAGCGGATCTCGGTCTTTTGGTCCTTATTCCCGAGCAGCAGCCCCAAGCCGCGCGTCACGTTGATGCCGGTCAATTCTGCGATTCCGGCCCCGATCTCTCCCCGTGGAATGATCACGCTGATGGCGCCCTGGGCCGACGACGCAAATTGGTGCACGGAATTGCCGGTTCCCGCCAGCCGCATTCGCCCCTCGAGAGAACCGGTTAAGGGGGCCGAGCTCATCGCCGGCGATTTGAACTGGCTCAGATCTACGTTCGCAATCCGCATATCGATGGCCGATTCCGGTACCTTCTTGCGTGCGTCGATTTTCACTGTGCCCGCGAATTTCCCGCGATCCAACACGAATGCCAACGGATCCATGGTCAACACACCCTTGTCGAGTACCAAATGGAAGGCGACTTGCTTCAAAGGTACTTTCGGAGTGATGACCGAACCTGCCGCGTAGTATACGTCGGCATCCATGCCGCGGACGCGATCAACCTGGAGCACCGAATCCGGCAATAGGCGGTCATGGAGTCTTTGATAGTCGGTCACGGCCGGCTTCGGCGCAGCCGCGCCGCTTTTTGCGGCCGCGTCTGTCGACGCCGATAGAGTGTCGCCCTTGCCGGCGGCGGGGGCGCCTAGGGCCGGCGCCACATCGACGATATTGAGACTCTTCGAGGTGAGATGACCAGTCAATTTCGGCACTTTCGAGCGGGTTTCTACGGTCACTTCTCCCGAGAGGTCGCTTGATCCCACGCGACCCTTCAGGTCATCCACTGTATAGGTCGTACCGGCGACTTTTACGGTGGCAGCTAACCGATAGGGCGGGGTATTGGGTAGAGCGAGTCCGGTCAAGTAAAAGGCATCCGCCAAATCCTTCCCCATGATGACAAATCCGACATCAAGGTCCCCTAAGTCGAATGGCTTCTTCACGGTCACCGTGGTATCCAGCCTGATATCGGCTGCGGCGACTTTAGCCGTGAAGGCATAGGGTTTATTCGGCGTGAGATCTTGCAGCGGCGCGCCGTCGACCGCGAGGGAGAAGGGCTTCTCATTGAGAGTGCCGCGGGCGCGAATTTTGAACGCCGATGGGTCATCAGAGCTCGTTTTGTCGGCGGCGACCAGCGACCCTTCGAATCTCAGCTTCCGTACCTGGTCGAGCACGTGCAAGGAGCCGTCGTCGATCGTCAATGACAAAATCGTGGGTAGCTTTGCCGGCTTTGTGTTCTCGGTGGGCGTTCCGCTCTTGTTCGCGAACTCCCAACTGGCACGGGCCGACTTGTCTCGCTCGAGATTGATCACGGGCTTTGTCGCTGATACTTGCGGTAAGACAATTTGGCCGCGAAGTAGACGGCCGAGACTCACGCTCACCCTCAGTTGATCGGCGCTGAACATGGTGGGTTTATCGGCCCAGGGTGGGTTCTTGATCGTAATTCCGCTGATAACGAGGCTCGGTGTCCAGGACAACAGATGAACGCGAAGATCGCCATTGATCTTGGTCTCGCGGCCGGTCTTGCCGGCGATGGCGTGCTCGAGCGTCGGCCGCAGTAGGTTTGAATTGAGTACCGCGATGACAGCGAGCAGCAGAATCAATAGAACGGCGAAGGCGCTGCCAATCGCCGCGGCGACCTTGTGGGTCCTGAAAAAGCGGCTCACTGACAATTCACTCAGGAACCGGGGACCAACGGCCGGCAACCGCAATGTCGCCCAGGTCTTCGGACTCGGCCGGCACCCGTCGCGCTCGTTCATACGTGCCGATCAAGTAACCGCCGGCAACCGCGCGATTCGCTATCGCGTCCATCACCTCATGCCGGCCCGGAGTGGCGGAGAAATCGCCACCGTGACGCAGAGCAAACACTTGGAAGACATATCGATGGACGCCATGTCCCCGGGGGGGATCCGGGGGAAGCCATGCCTGCATAAGGTACGAGTTGCGCCCGGCCTGTAGGCCGATTCCCTGGTGGCCGGGACATTGAGCGCACCTTCTGGGACATGCGTGTCCTCGGCTTCGAGATTGACGATGATGGCATGCACCAGCGGCTGCGGGGTCGGCGAATCCGCGTCTTCGACCATGACAACGATGGACTGTGCGTCTGCCGGAGCGTTGCTCCATTCCAACGGCGGTGAAAGGCCGCCGCCGTCCGCAGTGTATTTGTCGGGAATGGGGCTCGCCGCACCAAACGCCGAACTTCTGACCGTGATCGGCAACAGGTCGAATGGATTCGAGAGTTGGTAGAAGACGATATGGGCGAGTCCCGCACGTTGGCGGCGCAAGGCTTCGCCAATGGAATCGGGCAGCTGTCCCAACATGGTCTTTCCTCCAGGTGTCTGAATAGAGGTAACAGTTGCCATGGCAGCGCGTGACCGACAAGCCCTGCAGGCCGCGGTCGTATGTCAGAAAAGACCCCTGCAAGAAAAATCTTACGGAATAAGAAGAATAAGCCGCCGTCAAAACAACTCGTTTCAAGCTCATCATTCACTTATTCCTCGCGGCCTACGGCACATCGGAGACGCACTCATGACCAGCATCACACGGCGGACAGTGCTCACCGGCGGCGCCGTACTGGCAACGGTCGGCGTTGAGCCGTTGGCCGCGACCCCCGGCGCTGCGCCGTCCACGCGCGACACCGTACCCGTCGATTGCCTGGTCAATGGTAAGCCGCGGCATTTGACGCTCGACGTTCGCGTTACCGTACTCGATGCCTTGCGCGACCATCTGCACTTGACCGGTACAAAGAAAGGCTGCGATCAAGGTCAGTGCGGTGCATGCACGGTGCATATTGACGGTGTGCGCGTGTTGTCGTGCCTGACATTGGCCGTGGCGGCACAGGGCAAACATATTGAGACTATCGAGGGTCTTGCCGGGGCCGATGGCAAGCTGCATCCCATGCAGCAAGCCTTCATCGATCAGGATGGGTTTCAATGCGGGTATTGCACGCCCGGGCAGATCATGTCAGCCGTAGCGTGTGTCCGTGAGGGGCACGCCAACACCGATGCCGACATCCAGGAGTACATGAGCGGCAATCTGTGCCGCTGCGCTGCCTATCCCAAAATACTTGCTGCGATAAAGCAGGCCCGCGACCAAATGAGTGCAACCTAGTGCGTCCGTTCGCCTTTGAGCGCGCAGGCGACCCGGCACGGGCATCCCGGCTGGGCCTTGGTACCGGGCAAGGGCAAACCGATGCGGCCGTGCAGTTTCTCGCCGGCGGAACCACCTTGATCGACCTCATGAAATTAGACGTATTGAGACCCCGGCGTGTGGTCGATATCGGGCTCTTACGCCCTCGCTACGATGCAATCCAGGTCGGGCCGAACGGCCTGCATTTGGGAGCCTTGGCGACGATGTCCAAGGCGGCCGATCATCCGCTGGTCGCGCAGGAGTTTCCCGCCATCGCCCAAAGTCTGCAGCTCGCCGCGAGCGCTCAATTGCGCAACATGGCCACCCTGGGCGGCAATGTACTGCAGAGAACGCGATGCCCGTACTTTCGCGATCCGAGTTGGACTGCTTGCAACAAGCGCAATCCGGGGTCAGGGTGCGCAGCCATTCGCGGCTTCAATCGCAATCATGCGGTGCTGGGGATCGACGACAGCTGCATTGCGCAATACCCCGGCGATTTGGCGACCGCGCTCATCGCACTGGATGCGCAGGTGGAATTGCACGGACCGCAGGGCGCCCGGCATATCCCGTTCTCTTCTCTGCATGTTCCTGCCAACGGCCTGCCGCACATTGAAAACACGTTGCGATCCGGGGAAATCATCACGGCGTTTCACGTGCCGTCGGGGGACTGGAACCGCCGTTCGCTGTACCTCAAGATACGCGATCGCAGCTCTTACGAATTTGCGGTCGCGGCGGCCGCGGTGGCGCTGGACCTGGAGGGGGACAAGGTCAGACATGTTCGCATCGGGCTCGGAGGTGTGGCGTATCGGCCCTGGCGCTCGATCGATGCGGAGCAAGCCCTGATCGGCAAGACTTTGACGGAGACCGCGGCCGAAGCCGCGGCCACAGCCGCCCTCAAGGGCGCTACGACTCACGGTCACAATGACTACAAGCCGGAACTGGCACGGCGCACCTTGGTTCGCGCCCTGCTGCAGGCCCAAGCGCTGCCGCTCGGGGCGCAGGCGTAGATCCGTGCAAGACGCACTGGGTCAGCTATTGGGCAAATCCACGCCGCGGATCGACGGCGTTGCCAAAGTCACGGGCGCCGCCCGCTTTGCCTCCGACGAGCCGCTGGCCCATCCTGCCTTTGCCTATCTGGTGACCAGCGCCATTGCGCGCGGCCGAATCGGCGCCTTCAATCTCGCGCGCGCACAGGCAGTCCCGGGGGTGCTGGATATCCTGACCCACGAAAACGTCGGCACTCAGGCCAAGCCGATGCCGGGACCGGACGGCAAGCCATCGACCACCTCCCTCGAGAACGACCGCATTTGGCACGACGGTCAAATCATTGCCATTGTCGTGGCTGATAGCTTCGAAGCCGCCCGCGAGGCTGCAAATAAGGTGGATGTTACCTATGTGCAGGAACCGCCGAGCGCCGGTTTCGATTCGCCGGGCATAGAAACAGCGCCGCGACAGACGGACTCGGGTGCCGAGCCGAAGAAGGGCGACGCGGAGGCCTCGTTTGCGAGTGCGGCGGTCAAGATTGACGCGCGCTACTCGACGCCCACCCAGCACCACAACCCGATTGAATTGTTCACCACCACGTGTAGTTGGGAGGGACCCCGTTTAACCATCTTCGAGCCTTCTCAATTCATGTGGGGCACCAAAACGTCGGCGGCCGCTCGCCTCAATCTTGATCCGAACAACGTGCGTGCCATCTCCCGCTACGTCGGCGGCGCGTTTGGAGCGAAGGGTCCCAATCCTCGTACGGCGTGGGTGGCCATCGCCGCGAAGCGGATTGACCGGCCCGTCAAACTCGTACCCACTCGCGATCAGGGATTTACCATTGCCACCTACCGGGCCGAGACGCGCCACCACGTGAAATTGGGGGCGATGCGGGATGGCAGGTTGACCTCCCTGTCGCATGAGGGATGGGAAGTCACCTCTCGGCCGTCGGGCTATAACGTCGCCGGCGTCGAAACCACCGCACGCATGTATGCCTGCCCCCATATTGCGACGGCAGTAAACATCGTGCATGCGGACCGCAACACCCCCGGTTTCATGCGCGCTCCGCCGGAAACACCCTATATGTTTGCGCTCGAGTGCGCGATGGACGAGTTGGCGTATGCGTTGCACATGGACCCTATTGAATTGCGCCGCGTGAACGACACTCAGCTCGATCCCGTGGCGGAGATTCCGTTTTCTTCGCGATCGCTCATGGCATGCTTCGATCAGGCCGCCGCACGATTTGGCTGGAACAAGCGCACCACGCAGCCCGCCTCGATGCGCGATGGTGATTGGTTGGTGGGCTACGGGTGTGCCACTGCTTGCTATCCCACCAATATTGCTCCGGCGGCCGCGAGAGTGTCGATAACCGCCCAGGGCAAAGCGGTCGTGGGGTTGGCCGGTCACGAAATTGGAACCGGCGCCTATACCACGGTCGCCATCACGGCCGCCCGCGCTCTCGGTCTTGGCGTTGAGGATGTAGCCGTTCACATGGGCGACAGCGAATTGCCGCCCATGATGATCGCCGGCGGCTCGAACAATGCCGCGTCGGCAACGCATGCCGTGGCCAAAGCGTGCGAAGAACTGCGGCGCCGAATTGTCGATGCAGCCGTCACCGACAGCAAGAGCGTGTTCCACGGTGCCGATGCCCGGACTTTGACACTGGCGGGCGGCAGGCTGACCGGCCCCAACGCGTCCAGTGAACCGTTAAGTGCCGCCGTACTGCGAACGGGTCATCGCCTGGAAGTCTATGCCGAGAATATTCCCGAGGGGCTGCCGTCGACTGCGATGGCCGACCTGATGAAGGGAAAACCGGCGATGCTGCGCGGCACCGGCCGCAAGGACGTGACCGCCTTTGCTTTCGGCGCCCATCTGGTCGAGGTGCGGATTCACCGCCTCACGCGAGAAATTCGCGTCGCGCGGGTGGTATCGGCCTTCGCGGCCGGTACCATCGTCAATCCCTTGACCGCGTACAGCCAGTTCATGGGCGGCGCCATTTGGGGCTTGTCTTCTGCACTGCTGGAAGAGACGCAACTCGATCAGGACACGGCCCGTTATATCAACGACAATTTGGCCGATTACCTGGTGCCGGTGAATGCCGATGTGCCCTCGGTCGAAGTGATCATAGTGCCCGAGAGTGACGAGCGAGTGAATCCACTCGGGGTCAAGGGAATCGGCGAGATTGGCATTGTCGGCATGAATGCCGCCGTCGCCAACGCCGTGTTCCACGCGACGGGGACCAGAGTGCGCGATCTGCCGATTCGGCTCGAGAAGCTGTTATAAACTACTGCGGGTACGGCACTTCTAAGTCGTTGGTTCTTTAGCAGGCGCGAACAGCGCCTCCAGGTGCGTCGGATCTATGGGCTTGGTCAAGTGATGATTGAAGCCCGCGGTGAAGGCAAGTCGTTTGTCATTCGCCTGGCCCCAGCCGGTGATTGCAATCAAGACCATGCCTGCACCCCAGGCTTGGTGCCGGATACGTTCCGCCAGTTCGTAGCCGCTCATGTCCGGTAATCCAATATCGAGCAAGCCGATATTGGGCCGCGTACGGCCGCCCACTTCCAAGGCCTCGGTGCCCGTATGCGCCAGGTGGACCTCGTGTCCTGACAGTTCCAACAGCATGCCCATGGTCTCGGCGCCGTACCGATTGTCATCGACAATCAAAATACGCCGTGGAGTTCCGTGGACGGGAGCATCAGCTGACTGGTCGGCCGTGGGCTCGGGATTCTCGACCACCAATGATGTCGGCAGCACGATACTGAACTCACTGCCTTGTCCGAGGCCCGCACTACTCACCTCGATGCGGCCACCGTGCAGTTCGACCAGTCCTTTGGCGAGCGCCAGGCCAATGCCCAGTCCTCCCTCCGAACGGCCAAGGTCTGTCTCGACCTGAGTAAACATCGAAAAAATCTTGGTGATCATGTCGGGCGCCAAACCCACGCCGTTGTCGCGCACGATCAGACGGAAGGCATTCGCCTCGAAGCGATACCCTAGTGAGATGATGCCACCGGTTCTGGTGTACTTGGACGCATTGGTCAGCAAATTGCTCAGCACCTGCGTGAGGCGCAGCGGATCCACGTCAAGCATGATGGATGCGGGCGGATAGTCGATTCGCAAGGTATGGCGCTTCGCGTCAATCGCCGGCTGTACGGCCTCCACCGCCTCCGCCATGAGTGTTCTGACATCGACACACTCTCTTTTAAGAAGAAAAGCCCCGCGAGTGATGCGTGAGACGTCGAGCAAATCGTCCAACAATGAACTCATGTGGGCGACTTGACGAGTGATGATGGCTTGAGCACGCTGCAGTTCATCCGGCGGCAGGTTTGGCGACCGCAATAACTGCGCGGCCGTGCGGATGGGAGCCAGGGGGCTGCGCAATTCATGGGACAACGTCGCGAGAAAGACGTCTTTGCGGACATCCGCTTCGACCAGCGCCGCCTCGGCCTGCACGATGCTGGTGACATCGACGAAGGTGACGAGCACGCCGCTGACGGTATTATCCGGATCCCGATAGGGCAGTATTCGCATGATGTAGTGTACGGAACGATCCACGCGTGTAATGCGCCGTTCGAGCGGCTCGAGCGTCGATAAGACATAGGCAACGTCTTCGCGCAAGCCGTAGTAATTCAGCCGGCTCACGATATCCGTCAATGGCCGGCCTTGGTCGCTTGGGATCAGGTTATAGAGAGTGACGATGGAATGAGTGAAGCTGCGAATGATGAGATGCCGGTCGAGGAAAATCGTGGCGATCTCCGTGCTGTCAAACAAATTGCGCAAATCGCTATTGCTGCGGTCGAGTTCATCGATTTTCTCGGTTAAACGAGCATTGACGGTGTGCAGCTCCTCATTGACGGACTGCAATTCCTCTTTTGATGTTTCCATCTCTTCGTTGGTCGATTGCATTTCCTCATTGACCGAATGCAACTCCTCGTTGGAGCTACGCAGCTCCTCCAGCGCTGTTTGGTGTTCTTCGATGAGCGCCTGCAGCTCTTCATTCATGCTGACGAGAGCGGCTTGCAATTGCGCTACCGTTTCACCGCTTGGGGATATGGGCCCCAAGAGGTGTTCAAAGGCCGCAGCACGCCCGCGGCGGACTCTGGGTCTGACGCTAAGTCGGTCGGAGGACTCAGGGATGTTCTCGATGTTGATGGCGCTCTCCTGGGCCGCGTGCAGGCTGGTGGGTGCCGTTGCTCCGATGCCGTCGAAGCCGCGTCGAGGCATGTCTAGGTGTAGGTCGGGACTGGGGACCGCCCGGCGGCGAAAAATTCGCGCAGGTTTATCCAGCGTGTCGAACAAATCGTCGTGCTGAGACGCGGACTCGGAACCACCCAACAGCAGAATCCCGCCGGGCACCAGGGCGTAGTGAAAGACGGGTATGACTCGGTTTTGCAGTTCCGAATTCATGTAAATAAGCAAATTTCGGCAGGACACCAAGTCCATGCGGGAGAAGGGCGGATCGCGGACTAGATTGTGGGTGGAGAAGGTACAGAGTTCGCGAATCTCCTTGCTGACGACGTAGCTGCCTTGGGAGGCGCTAAAGAAGCGCTCGCGCCGCTCCGGCGCCAGCCCATCGAGTAAGGTCGCCGGATAGCGGCCGAGCCGCGCCGTCGCGATGGACGCATCATCGATGTCGGTGGCGAACAGTTGAATCTTGGGGACGCCCCGGAGATGATCCATGTGCTCACGCAGCAGGATTGCGAGCGAATAGGCCTCCTCGCCCGTCGCGCAGCCGGGAACCCATACGCGCACCGCAGCGTCCGCCCGCTTGTTTTCAAACAAGGCTGGTATGACCTGAGCTTCGAGGGTGTCGAAGGTCTGCTTGTCACGAAAAAAGCTGGTGACCCGAATCAATAAATCACGAAACAATAGTACGACTTCCTCCGGGTCGTTTCGCAAACAAGCGACGTAGTTCTGTATGGCGTCGACGTTGCGCACTTGCATGCGTCGTTCCACGCGCCGCATGAAGGTTTGTGTGCGGTAACCGGCGAAATCATGGCCCAGTTGGCGGTGTAAAATGGCGCAGATTTCGAGTCTGGCCGCGTCATTTTGGTTCGAGTCGTCGCCGATGGGCGGGCTGGCGACCGCGGCCGCCTTCAGTCGCAGCAGATGTTGCGGCATCTCCTCGACCGTCAGCACCAAGTCAACCGCGCCGGTGGCGATGGCACCGGCCGGCATTTCCCCATACATGGGCGCCGAGCCGTCGCGGCCCTGAGCGAGGGTCAAGCCACCCCGTTCCTTGATGGCCTTGAGGCCCAACGCCCCGTCACTGCCGGTCCCGGACAGGACAATACCCACGGCCCGCTCCCGCAGCGCCGACCCCAAGGAATCGAAGAATCCATCGATAGGGCGAAACAGCTTGTCATTGCTCTGTTGCGGCAGCTGCACTCCCAGGTGCCCATCCGTCACGGTGACGAGCGCATGCGGCGGCGGCACGTACACGCAATTCACCTCGATGCGCATTTGATCCTGTGCGTCCAGCACCTGCATCGGCGTCCAGCGAGCCAGGATGTCCGTCAACATGCTTTTGCGATTGGCGGGCAAGTGCAACAAAATGATGAAGGCCATGCCGCAGTCCGCGGGCATGTGGTCGAAAAAACTGTGGAACGCGTCGATGCCTCCGGCGGAGGCGCCGATTCCCACCACGGGAAAGGCGGACACGCTCACTCGGGTCCCGGCTTCCTTCATCAATATATTAAATCACGATTGAATTGCCGGCTGCTGGAGCATTGCGAGCAAATGCCGGTCAGATATCGCCTACGCCGACAGCCGCTTGGCCGATATCAAACTAACTTTTGTTAATGCTGACTGCAGACGGGCGATAGATGATGGCGGCTGCCTGCTCCGCAACGTCAAAATGGGCCTGCACCAGCCGCGCTATCGCTTCATGGTCCATGGTGGAGCGGCGCGCCTCGTCAAACATGCCGCCATCCCTTTCCATATCCGAGACGTGGTGCATGAATACCTTTTTGAGAGCGCGCAAGCGAGACACAAAGTTGGCACTTGTGGGAGGCTCGACCAAGGCATCTTGCATTTCCGCCGCGATGTCTTCGTGGCCTACGGAAGCGACAAAGTGCGTGAGTGCATCCTCGGTGGCATCGAGGAAGGCCGGGTAGAAGATTTCCGCTTCGACCGCGATATGGCGTCTTACCGCCTTGCACAGTGCCTGCCACCCCCGTTGAACGTCGTAGGGATGGCGCAGCCTGAGGATTTCATTGAATCGCTCCAGCAGCTCATGGTGGTCGGCTTGCAGGATCGCGATGGCGTTGCCGGAGAAATCTGTGGACCGCGAGGACATGCGTTTCTAAGCAGTACGTGCCTGGCGGCCAATAGCGGCCGGCGATGCCGCCGCGCGGCCTTCGTGCTTCAAGGCGTTCAACGAGGCGCGCGATCGCTTGGCTGTCGAGCTGCTGCGCGCCGGCGCCCCGTTGCCGCGCGCCAGGTCGCGCGCCGCTTGCTTGCGCGTCGAGACGGAGGCCTTGCCTTTCCGGGGCGGAGGCAGTTTGACTCCGGCGCGCCGCGCCTTGGATAAACCAATCGCGATGGCCTGTTGGGTCGAGCGCGCGCCGTGCACGCCTTCTCTGATGTGGTCCATCTCCTCTTTGATGAATTCGCCCGCCTGGGTGGAGGCGGCTTTGCCTTGACGTTTATCAGCACGCGCGCGCGCCAGCGTTTGCTTGTCGGGCATGAAGCACCTTGGGTGGTGATGGATTCGACTTCAAGAGTAGCGCGAAGAGGGAGAATGGCTATCGGGCGGACTGCGCGGCCGAGGGTCGGCGGCTTCTCACATCCGGCGTCAGCAGCTGCTATGCGTGGGGCGCGGCGGCGGCGCGAAACGGCAGCGGCACCTCGGCGCCCAACTGCAGTTGGGCGCGCAACATCGGTGTGATCGCCTGCGATTGAAAGTGCACGCGGTACATCTGCACATCGCGGAAGTAGCGTTGCAGCCGATCCCCGCGCTTCGCCCCCGATGCGCCGGCACTGTGAAATAGCATCTCCACGCATTCGCAGGCGGCGCGGCAACCTTCACGCGCCGTTCCCCAGACTCGCAGGGTGTCTGCGGCCGTGATGGGCTGCCGCTCTGTCATCCAACGTTCGCTTTGCTGCATATGAAGGCGGGTGGCACTCAAGGTGAGTGCCTCGGCGGCATCGGCACGACACAACGCCTCGCCGAATATCCGCTGCAGCTCCGGATCGTGCATTCGTGTCCGTTGCGGGTCGAACAACAATGGTTTCGTCCGCAATAATCGCTCGTATTCCTCCAGCGCTGCGCGCGCCGCGCCGGTGAAGATGGCGCCGAATTCACAGCTGAACCATCCGTAGATGATGCCGAGGAACAACCCTTCGCCGTGCAGGCGCGTACCGGGCGTGCCTTCGGGTAGATTGTCGGTGGTCAACAGACCCACCGGCGAGGGAATGATGTGGCGGTCGGGAATGAACACGTCGTGCAGCCGTACACTGTTGGAGCCGCTCGCCTGCATTCCCATGGCCGCATCGCCGCCCCAGTCCGGCAATATCTCGACGTTCGAGCGTGGCACGACGAAGGCCACGGGCGCGGGCGCACCGTTCGCGCCGGGAATAAAGGCTCCGCCCAGAAAATGCGTGCACACAGGGATTCCGGAGGCGAACGCCCACAAGCCGCTGACGCGGTAGCCTCCGTCACCACGTTCGAAGGTCGGCATCCCTGCGGGACCGGCCGCAAAGGCGGCCCGAAAGTCCCCCTCCGCGCCGAACAGTTCGCGCTGCACCTCTTCCGCGAAATGGGCGCCTATGACCAGGGCATGCGAGGAGGCGAGGGTGTAGCACCAGCCGCCGCCGGGGTGTCCCCGGGACAGCTCGAGAATCACTCGAATATAGGTTTCACAGTCGACCCCGCCGCCATTGAACATGCGCGGCTGCAGGATTCGATAGAAACCACCGTCCAGCAGCTCCCGGTGGATCTCATCGGAATAGTAGCCGCGGGCATCGCTCTGATCCTGCTGCGCGCGCAGCTTCGCGCCGATTTGTGCCGCCCGTTCAATGAGCTCGGCCGCAAGGGGGTGGCGGGATGCGATGGAATCGGAGGCCATGGCTCATTGTACGCAACTCGGAACCGCGGGCTATGATGAGTGCATGGCCGGGGACCTGAACACAATAAAAGGGGCGGACATGAGTGGGAGAATTTCTTGGCATCGCTGGGCCGCGGCGGCAGTCATTGCCGTCATGGGCGGGAGCGCATCGGCAAGCGATCGGGGAGCCGTGCCGGCATCGATCGAGGGCAAGAATCTGTCGGCGCAGGTGTATGCCGATGGAACCTATTCGATATCCGCGCCCGGCATTTCTGGCCCGGTGATTCGTTCCGACGTCGAGGCCGTGGTTGATTCCGTCGTCTTGAAGTCGACAGGCTATCCGCAGCACCGGGTGGAGCGATCCGAATCGACGCTGACCGTCACGCACACCGGCCTTGCCGGGCGGCCCGACCTGGTATGCGTACTTACACTCCAACCAGATCAGACCTGGGGAGACATCGCCGTCAGGGTGCACAACACGACAGACCGGCCGTTGACCGTGAAGTCGATCCGCAGCGTCGACGCGACGGCCATCGATCTTGGCGGGCCGGACTCTGCCGACCGCATTCTGTCCGATAGTTTCAGCGAAGATCGACCTCAGCTGGCGATTCGTGATCTTGGTGCGGGGCCCAAGGGCTTGCATCGGGCCGTGGGCAGCCAGCTCATCTATAACCGCCGCGCCGGCCAGAGCCTGTTTTTCGGGGTGCTCACGTCGGAGCGGTGGTTGACGATCTTTCATCTGACAGAAAAGAGAACGCGGGCCGCGGCACGCGTCGCGTCGTACGAAGTGGATGCAACGGGCACGACCGAGATTCTCAAAGGCGAGTCGCTCAAATACTCGCCGGCCGCGGAGCAGGTTGAGTTGAGCCTGCCGGTGACTCCCGGCGAGAGCCTCTCCTCGGAGCGCTTGATGTTTGCCGTAGGGCCCGACTACCACGCGCAGCTCGAGCAGTACGGCCGAACGGTGCGCTTGCTGCATGAAGCGCGAGTGAGCGCCGCGACCCCGATAGGCTGGTGGAGTTGGACTGCCTATTATTTCGGCGTGAACCAGGGGAGCATGGGGACGAACGCCGATTGGCTTGCCGACAACCTCAAGCCATCGGGTTACACCTATTTTCAGATCGATGAGGGCTACCAGTACGCGCGCGGCGAGTATGTGACCGCGGACGGGTCGCGCTTTCCTCTGGGGATTGCGCACATGGCGGATTGGGTGCGCCACGACGGCTTGACGTTCGGGTTGTGGACCGCCCCGTTCGAGGTATCAGAGCGGGCATGGGTTTATCAGAATCACAAGGAATGGCTGCTGCACAATGCCGCCGGTGCGCTCATTCACATTGGGCATGTCACGGAGAAAAAGGACCCGCTATTCGTGCTGGATACGACGAATCCGGGTGCGCAGGAATACTTGAGACAGACCTATGCCACCTTGCGCGACTGGGGAGTGCGCTTCATCAAGATGGATTTCATGGACGACACGGCCGTTGAGGGGTCCTACTTTCGCCCTAACACCACCGCCATGGAGGCCCAGCGGATTGGCCTGTCGATCATACGCAAGGCGGTGGGCGACGGTGTTGTGCTCGATAAGGATGGCAGCGCCATGCTGAACCCTGTGGGACTCGTGGATGCGGGCCGCATCTCCCAGGATACGGGACATACTTTTGACGCCACCAGGGATGCCGCCTCCGGCGTGGCGGCGCGCTACTACATGAATCGGAATTTCTTCATTGCCGACCCCGACGCATTCACCGTGTCCACGCAAACCGTCGACGATCAGTCCTGGCACGGCGGTCAGCGGCCCTTGACGTTGGATGAGGCGCAAGTGTCAATCGCCTTGTCGGCCGTTGCGGGCGGCATGTTCGAGATCGGCGACGATCTGCCGACCTTGGCAGCATCCCCGGAGCGATTGTCGCTGGTCAAGAATGCCGACCTGCTGGACTTGGCGAAGCTTGGACGCGCCGCGACCCCGGTCGATTTAATGACCTATGCGCCCGGCGATCAACAGCCGAGCGTGTTTCTGCTCAAAGAAAGCGGGCGTCAGACGATGCTCACGGTATTCAACTGGACCGAGAAGCCACTGACGCGCGCCATCCATCTCGCGCAGCTTGGCTTGAAGGAGTCTGCGAACTACAAAATGGTCGAGGTGTTGGGCAATCAGGGTTGCTGCGACATTGCGTCGGGCGCAATCCATCTCACTCAGCAGCCCCATTCGGTGCGCATGATCAAGTTCGTCGACAATTCCGCACCTGCCATTCCGCTGTCCTTCGAGGTGCAGTCGCCCGGCAGCGGCGCAGCGGGGAAGACGGTGACCTTCAAGGCGCAGGCCGGGTCATCGGAAGCGCCGGTGCTCGCGTTTCAATGGAATTTCGGCGACGGAACAACGGGTGCGGGTACCGAGGTGAACCATACTTATACCCGCGCCGGAACATACCCAGTGGTAGTGACCGCGGCGGGATTGGAGTCAGCCACGAATCGCAAGACACTCACGGTCACCATGTCGGGCGAAATCGCCACTCGATTCGCACCCTCGGAGATCCGGCGCGCCGAGTAGGGCCCGCGCGTGCATCATGCCGCACTGACCTGATTCAGCGATGTCTGATGACGATGCCCGCCTCGGACTGATCGACGATCAGATCCGCGTCGTGGGCCAGCACCTGCTCCAGTGATTCTGTGTCGTCGACATCGAAAACCCCGGTATAGACTCGGTTCTCAACGTCCGCTCCTTGCAATTGGATCTGCTTACGACTGTAGCGGTTGAACTCCTCCACGATGTGCTCCAGCGTCTGCTCGCGGAAGATCAGTCGCCGGTCGCGCCACGCGACTGCCTCGGTGATATCGGGCAATGAGCGTACGCTGACACTGCCTGCGCTGCTGATGTGGGCTTCCTCATTCGGACCCACACTGTGCACCGATGCCGTTCGAGGGGGCGCGGCAATCGTTGGAACTGCCGGCTTGAGAGGCGACAGCTTGGGCGAATCCGCATGCGCCTCCGGACCAGCCGCCACGTTGACACGCCCGGCGATGACCGAAACCACCGTGTCCTGCGCTCGTTGGTACACATTGAACTGCGTCCCGACGGCTTGAACGACCGCGTCATGCGTGTATACCCGAAACGGCCGGGCGCTATTGTGATGAACGTTGAACAGTGCTTCTCCTTCCAGCAGGCGCACATCCCGCGCCTCGCGCCCAAAGCGGATGGCCACCCGCGAATGCGTGTTCAAGTTGATGACGGAGCCGTCCTCGAGTTCGAATGCGCGCTGCTCGCCGGTGGCGGTCGTGAACGTCCGCCAATCCGAAGCGCCGAGTCCCCAGATCAACCAGCCACCGATCACGGCCACCAGGACGCTCGCAGCCACGGCGACCCATTGGCGTCGCGAGTGCCGAGGCGACAGGATCGCCGTCGGCATGGGGCGTCGAAATATCGGCGTAATCCGCCGATCGGCGCTCGCGAGGAGCGCCTCAATATCGTGCAGGCGCTCGCCGTCCAGGTCGTCGAGTGCCCGGTCGACGCTGATCATCAGCAAGAAATCACGCACATTGCGCGGCGATTCCTTCAGCCAGGCAACAAACGCCGCCTTATCCTGTGGGCTGGGGTCGCGCATGGCTTCGACCCAGGTCGACGCCTGTAAAGCGTGTAAATTCTCCAATTGTTGGGTTCGATTCGCCACGGGATTACATGCCGGCCAGGATGGCGCGAAGGCGTGCCCTGGCCTCTACGACATATTTTTCGATGGTGTGAATGGACAGTCCGGCCTTCTTGGCAGCTTCGGCATAGGATAGCCCGTCGCGCTTGACCAGGAGAAGTACCAGTTGATGCGTGGGAGGCAGCTGCGTCAGGGCGCTGTCCAGCCATTGCTGCAATTCCAGCCGTTCGGCAACGCCTCTTTGCGCGGGGTGCTCAGGGTTTTCGCACAGATCGTCGGTGACGGCGGAATCGAACAAGACACGTTCGTGCTGTTTTCGCTGTCTGAATTCGCGCACGACGTGGGTGGCGATGCCGATCAGGTATGCCAGAGGCTTGCGCACCAACTCCGCATCGCGAACCCGCAGCAGCCGAGCAAAAACCTCCTGGGCCAAATCGTCTGCGTCCTGCGCATGCCCGACCCGGCGGATCAGAAAACGCTGTAACTCAACCGCATGCTCACGAAATGCGGTCCCGGCCAAGTGGGAGGTGGCGTTGGTGGATTCCGGCGGCATATATATGACTAGTGCGGTTGTCGCGGACGAACCCGGTAGTTCGCGCGATCACACCATACCCTTGATAGGTGCGCAACGTGGAAAAGCTGCCATCAGGGGGGATTCAATGGCATGCTAATCGGCGAATCCGCTTGCCGGGGGAGAGATGAGCTTACGCTCAATGGTGCTGGCCGCGGTCGGCGCCATCGTGTTGGGAGGAGGAACAGCTGCCGCGCAGGCACCGAGCCAGGCCCCGATCGCCTTTCGCATTCCGGCGCAGCCGCTGGCCGATGCGCTGAATCAATTGGCTCAGCAATCGGGTCTGCAGATACTGTTCCCTTCTGAGCTCGGCGCCCAAATCCGCGGCCCGGACGTGACGGGATCGATGAGCGCCGACGACGCACTGCGTCAGCTGCTCGTCAACACCGGCCTTCGGTTTGAGTTCATCAATGCCCGCACGGTCACCATCTTCGGGGACGTGCACGCCGGATCCAACGTCTCGACGCCGCCATCGACGCCATCCGGTGCTGCGACACCGGGCGCGACGGCCGTTGCACCGGACAGCCAGAAGGACAGCCCGGCATCCCATCTCAATGGACAGCAGCGCTCGAAAGGCTCGCGCGCCGGCTGCGGCGCAGCGGAACACCCGGGCGCTGCGTGTGCGCAGGATGACGGCGCTGCGGCCGGCCCATTGGAAGAAATCATCGTATCGGCACGCAAGCGCAATGAATCTCTCGCGCAGCTTCCGGCAAGCATCACGGTATTTTCGAGGGAAACTCTGCAAAACTACGACATTCAATCGTTCAACGATTACGCGACCAAGACGCCCAATCTCTCCTTTGCCTACGGCGGAGGACCGACCGGTATCGCCGATGCCCGCACCGTCGCCATCCGCGGCATCACCGGCCAAAACCTCTCCGGTACGGCGGGAGCGACGGGGTTTTACATTGACGACACCCCGGTGCCGAGTTCCATCGATCCACGAATACTCGACGTGGACCATATCGAGGTCCTCAAGGGCCCCCAAGGAACGCTGTTTGGCGAAGACTCTCTTGGGGGGAATGTGCGAATCATTACCCAGAAACCGGACCTCACGGCGAATGGGGTCAGCTTCATGGCGCAAGCGGGCATCACCTCGAGAGGCGGCAGCCCCGACGGCGGCGGCGGTTTCGTCGGGAATCTCGCGCTCATTCCGGATACACTCGCGATTCGCGTCGTTCTGTTCATCAACCATGATGCGGGTTATCTCACTCGCACGTATCCGACCGACCCATCGAGCCCGGGAGTCAGCGATCCCTTGCTCACGGTGCCGCACACCAGCGTGGGCGACCAGGGGGCGGCGACCAGTTATGGCGGTTCGATGTCGATGCTGTTGAAGGCGACGGACCGGCTCGACGCCACGCTGCGCCTGATGATTCAAAGCACGTCGGACAACGGCTTCCCCGCGGCCTTCGCGCCGTTACCATCCTTCACGCCCGACTACACCATCGATCGGGCCTTCAATGTGCAGGCACATGCCAACGACCAATGGTGGCTGCCATCCCTCGATCTGAAGTATCACGGGCAGGGCTGGGAGTTTGTGTCCTCATCGAGCTTTTTCCGTCGCCACACCCAGGATGTGGAGGATTCAACCTATGGAACTCAGCAGATCTTGACCGGTTTCTACGGAGTATGCTGTTTACCCCCGCAGCCCTATCTCTGGAGAGGCGAGCACTACGAGGATCAGGTGAGCGAAGAGATGCGCGTGTCGTTCGACCCGGTGCGCAATCTCAGCGGCACGGTCGGCGCCTTCTTCTCCAAGACGCGCAGCAACTTCACCATCCCGCCGATCGATGCCACAGGCTTGGTGGCGGCGACGGCCAACAACACCGTGGTGGGGCCTTGGCCGAACGAGGTGCTATGGTTCTCGACTAACCTTTTCGAGCAGAGGGACACCTCAGTATTCGGCGAGTTCTACTATGAATTCCTGCCAAAATTCACGCTGACGCTGGGTGCCCGCCAGTACTGGCTGTCACAGAGCAGCAGCGGCTACTCGGGGGGCTTTCAAGATTTCAGCGAGTCGCATGTGACTCCTGAAACAACCAACGGCGAATCGGGTTTCAACCCCAAGGTCGGGCTGTCCTACCAGGCGACCGATACGGCGATGGTGTACGCCTCCGCGTCGAAGGGGTTCCGATCCGGCGGCGCGCAGGGTCCCGCGGTTTTCTGCGTCGAACCGGGTCTGTCGAACGATGATATCGAGCATGTGAAAGCCGATACGCTCTGGAGTTACGAGGTGGGCACCCGGCTGCATCTCCCACAGCCGAGCCTGCTGGTGTCGGCGGACATTTTTCACATCGATTGGCAGAACCCGCAGCAGCAGCTGGCGCTCCCCTGCGGGGCCTACTTTGATATCAACGGCCGGGCAGCCACGATCAACGGCGGAGAGTTCGACATCTCCGGCTACCTAACGCCATCGCTGTCGGTGCGGATGGGAGCCGGGTACGAGAAGGGGGATATTACCGAGCCCGGTGCCCTCATCTATGCCGGGATTCGACCCGGATCGCGTATTTTGGGCACACCGGCCTGGAATGCTTCGGTGGGCGGCGTGTACACCCAGGCGATCACGCGGGATATCGACGGGTTCGTCTCGGCCGACTATAGCTTCACCGGCAGCAGCGATGCGCTCATCAACGGCGGCAACGGCGCGGTCTCCACGCGACCTGCCTATTCCCTTGTCAACATGCGCTTCGGCATCGATCATGGGCAGACGGAGGTTTCCCTCAACATCCACAATCTGACCAATGCGAAGCCCAATCTCGGCGATATAGGCTATGTCGGCTACGCCCAGTATGGCAGCACCGGTACTGTCATCCCGCAGGCGGCAACCTTGCAGCCGCTCACCATCCTCCTACGCTACCGCAAGACCTTTTGAGCCCAAGGCGCCTGCAATCACCCTAGAGGCTTTTCCGGTACTGCAGCATCACCGTCAACGGCTGTAATGTCGCCACCTGAGGAATGAGGCTGCCGGAGCTGGTGTATTGCGCATAACCCACGTAGCCGATGTCGCCCAAGTTGGGCTTCGCATTGGTCAAGTTGTGAATATTGAGTGAGAATTCGGATTTATCGACGTCAATGCCGACGCGCAGATTGGCGAGCGAGAAGCCCGGCCGCGTGGCCTGGGCACCGGCTCCGCCGACGAGAAACGATACGCTGTTGCCGGTGTAGCTGTAATCGGCCGACACGAACCCTTGAATGTCATTGGTGAGATCCCGGGTGTAGGCGCCGCCCGCCGAGGCATTGAAGGCCGGCGTGCCGGCAATGCGTGATCCAGGTTGAACGCCGGCATAAATGAGCGCACCCGGCTGAGTCACATCGGTCTTTTCATATCCGGCTCCCAGCCGCACCGACAGTGATCGCGTCAGATGGCCTGAAATGTCGAACTCTCCGCCGTCGATCGTGGCCGACTGCCCGTTGATCTGGAAGTACGAACCGCAGGGAAGCGCCACTTGCTGCTGCGGATTCTGCCAATCGATGTGGAAGGCTGCCGCGGAAACCAGGATGTTGGGGTTCTGCAGCTGCACTTTCGTGCCCACTTCGTAGCTCCAGACGGTGTCGGCTTTCACGTGTTCGATATCATCCGCCGTCAAGCCCGGCGCTGTGCAGTAGAGCGGCGCGGGACCTGTGTCGCTACCGGCGCGGAAACCCTTCGAGGCGGAGGCATACACCATCGCCGCTTCGGTCGCTTGGTAGGACAGCCCGACCTTAGGGTTGAGACCTGACTCGCTGTTGCTGCCCGGGGGGCTCACATTCAACTCGCTGAAGTCCTGAAAACCGCCGGCGTCGCCGTTGCTGTGCTGCGAGAGCCAGTACTGCCGCGCACCCAGTGTCAGGTTGAACTTGTCGAAAAATTTGTAGTAGAGCTCGCCGAAGATGGACTTGTCTTCCTGATGGAACCAGCCATCCGAGAACCACAGCACTTCGTTCGGCCAAGGACCGACGACCTGATTGTTGGCGGTTGCCGCCACCAGGCCCGTGGCATCGATCGGCGGAATGCTGAACAGGCTGCGAGTGGTCGAATAGAAGGCGCCAAAGGTGCCGCTGAGATTGTGCACGGGATCGAACGACGCCCGCAGCTCCTGGACGAATTGATTGACGTAGTGCTCGCCCTTCCAAAGATAGGGCTGGGGCGGCAGACAGCAGATGCCATAGAACCCCTGGTTGATCTGCTCGGTTCCGTAGGTCGAATCCTCCACGTCCTGGGTGTGGCGATGGAAATAGCTGGTGGAGGACTCAAATTCCCAGCCCTGCGTGTGGTACCTCAAGCTCAAGGAGGGCAGCGCCCACTGGTCGTTGGCGTGTGCCTGCACATTGAAGGCGCGGTCGATGGTGTAGTCGGGGGTGAACGCGGGCAACGGCGCAAACGTCGCGGGGAAGCCGTGGTCCGAGCTGTTCTGAATGATGACGCGAAGCGTGGCGTCGAAATTATCCGTCGCCCGGAGCAGCGCGGAGATCGAACCGCCATAGCTAGTCACCGCCCCCTGGTCGCCCACGCTGGTGCGAGGCACCGTGAGGTTGGGATCGCTGACTCCAGGACTCTGCGGGTCTGTTGGATAGGTGCGGGTCAGATAGCCCGCATCGTGATTGACGAACATGACGACATGCAGTGCCAGCGTATTCGGAATGAGCACCAGATTGCCGATCACGTCGCCCCCGGCGTCGGCGCTCCCGCCGCCGGAGGTTGCTCCGGCTTGGGCCATGTATCCGATGGCGTTCTTGTTCAGATCCGGCTGGTTGGTGATCAGCCGGACGTTGCCGCCCAGCGACCCCTCACCGAACAGGGTTCCTTGGGGGCCCTTGAGCACCTCGATATTCTTGATGTCCAGAACCCGCGGATCGATGGAACTCGGCACCGGCGTGTCATCGATATAGAACCCCGTCGCCCCGCCGGTTCCGCCGAGGTTCTGGCCCGTGATGCCGCGAATGCTGATGGTGCGGGCATCGGCGATACCGGTTGGGCCCCCGCCGTAGGTGAAAGAGAGATTCGGCGTCTTGGTCGCGTAGTCGCCAAACGACTGGATGTTGTAGGTTTGGAGATCTTCCGGCGTGAATACCGTGATACTCACCGGAACCTTGGCGAGCGATTCGTCGCGCCTGCGCGCCGTGACGATGATGGTTTGCAAGGTGTCGGCCGCTGTCGCTGAGGCAGTGTCCTGCGCGCGCGCTTCGCCGACGAGCAATCCACACCCGCCGACGGCGATCAGGACCAGCACTCGTGCCAACGCGTTGGGTCGAAATATCATGGAATCTCCCGGATGGTCTAGATATTGGGCTGTACGGTCGTGTGCCCGAGTTGCCCCCTTGTATTAGTTATGTGTGGTTGAAGACGACAGACCCGGTAGTCAGCGTGAAGTACCGGCTTTCCGCGCGAAATCGCACTATCAGTGTGAACAGCACTGACTTGAGGTTGCGCATGACCGTTGGCCATGATTTTCGAACCGCCGCGTGGATCTCCTTGGCATTTGTCCTCGCGAGCAGCGTCGCTCAAGGGAGAACTCTATTCGTGAGCGCCGCAGCGGCTCCGGGCGGGAACGGTTCTGAAGGGGCACCTTTCAATTCGCTGGAGGCCGTGGAAGAGGCGTCGGCACCCGGCGATGAGATCGCGGTTCTGCCATCGCCATTGAGTGTGCCGCCTCTGGATGGCGGTATTGTCCTCAAGCCGGGTCAAATGCTGGTCGGGCGGGGACCGTCAGTCAACGGAACGGCTGCACTCAATCAGGCGCCGCGCATCACCAACACCGCTGCGGCAAGAAATTCCGGCGACGCAATCGTCCTGGCAGACCATGTCGAGGTGAGCAATCTTGTCATCGTGGATGCCTACCGGGGCGGCATCTACGGAGTGAATGTCACCGAGATCAACATTCACGACAACAACCTGTCCCGGACAAACACCTCGTGCACTGCCGGATTTTACGTTTACTTCCCGGGGAACAAGCCGCTACTGCCGAACGGCTGGGCGGCCATCCTGGTGGACGAGGACCGCGGATCGGCTTCGCTGTCCATCCAGAATAATCTCATCCACGATGGAATTTGCAACGACGGCATTGATCTTCGTGCAACGGGCCACGCCAATGTCGCGGCGCGGGTCTCGTTCAACACTCTCCTTCGTCTCGCGCAGGGACCCAAGGTTCGTTCGGTGCTGGCGCTCGGGATGCAAACCAGCGACGCCGCCGTGCTGACGGTGGAGTCAACCGGCAATGCTGAAACGTACATCGGCAGTCCCAACGCCGATTGCGAGGGTCTTTTCACCAATCAGACGGGTGGATCGCTGACCTGGAACATCAATCACAACACCTTTGCGCACGGCATAGGCGGTATCTCGTGCAATGGAGCAGAGTTCTACACCGTCACCGGTACCGGACCTGCCACGACGAATCTGTACATCAGCCACAGCACCTTCGAGGATGATCCGGGAGACATGATCGAGGAGGACAACGGGGGCGACACGGGTTCGGCAATGAATCTTACCCTCGACGATGTGACCGTCAGGCGCGCGACATTTGCCAAGACGCTGCCTCCCGAGCCGAAGTTCATCACGGTCCAGACCATGGACAATCTCGGCCGCTGCATGGACCAGTTTTCCTGGGGCCATCAGACGGTGAACAATTTACGCATGATCAACAGCCGATTCTATGACTGCGCGGGCGATGGGATCGGATCCGACGTCAACGGCGGCATCTACAGTAGTTCATGGTCTTTGGACAAGGCGGCAAAAAGCCTGGATCTCGGGGACGGAGCGGGGGACTCCCTGTCGATAGACATTGAGAACAGCACGATCGAAGGGACGCAACAGTATGCCCTGCACTTCACGAATCACGTCGCGATGGGCGATTTGTCCATCAGGGTCAGGAACAGCCGGCTCAGCGGCGCCAGGGGGCCCGCGACCATTGCGTTCGACCAGGATGGTTCCACGCAGCATGCGGACATCGACCTGGGCGGTACGGGTGCGAGCAGCCCGGGCGACAATTGCATCATCGGCGGGACGAATCTCGCCGCCGAAGTGACGGGATACGAGGTGAATGCCCGGTCTAACTGGTGGGGCCGTGCCGCGGGACCCTCGACGGGAGAAATCTCCGTCACCAATGGCCAATTGAATAGTGCACCGGTGCTGCAGTCGCGAACTTCCGCCTGCAAAGAAGTCAAATAATGTTCTTCTCAATACGCAATGGACGCCGTCAGTAGCGCCGTGCGGCCGGCGCCGGGCACCACATGATTTTCGACCGGCGAACTGAAATACGAATTCGCGAAGTAGTAGCGGTTGGCAAGGTTGTAGCCGTTGAGTTGCAGCGCGAAGTGCGAACCGATGCTATAGCGCGCCATCGCATCGAACGTGACGTAGCTCGGCACATGGGCGGTATTGTCGACGTCGGCCGCTCGACGGTCCAGGTAGTTCAAGCCGGCGCCTACCTTCCAGGGGTTGTGGAATTCGTAGGTCAGCCAGAGATTGGCCTGATTGGGCGCGGTGTTGAGCAGCGGTGCGCCGACTGATGCGGGATCGGTCGACACCACCGTTTCGGACTGTAGGTGGGTGTAGCCCGCGGTAATTTCGAGCTCTTCGGTCAGATAGCCTGTCGCATCGGCCTCGACGCCGCGCACCCGTTCCTTGCCGGCCAGCAGCTGCGGGGCTGTCGGATTGGTGGGATCGCCCACCCGCGCGTTGGTCATCTCGGTCTGAAACACGCCGCCCTGCACAGCGAGGCGGCCGCCGAGCACCTGCGATTTGGCACCGACCTCGAAAGTCCGGTCTTTCTCGGGAGCGAGCGAGGCGGTCTTGGCAGACAACGACAGATTCTCAGCCGAGGGGTCATACGAGGTGCCGTACGACGCATAGAGACTGGCGATCTCAATCGGTCTATAGACGAGGGAGAATCGCGGACTCGCGATGGTGTCCGTACGTTCAAAATGGGCGTGAGTGATCGGTTCATTGAACACGGCATTGAACCGATCGACCCGCACGGCCGCGGTAGCCTCCCATTGGGGGCTGAAATCGATGACGTCCTCGAGCAGAACGCTGGCCGTCTTGGTGACGGTGTCCGGTGTTTGCGTCACCTGGGTTTGATGGCCGGGAAAGGGTTCGAAAGGGTCGGGATCAAGAACCGGCGTGCCCGGTATTTGGTTCAGCTGATTCGCGAATCGCGTCAGATCCGCTTCCTCACGATCGAGCTCGATACCCAAGATCACGTGCTGTTCGATGGACCCGATCGCAAAGCGCCTGTGCAGATCGGCATCATTCATGAGCGTGCGTACGGTGCCTTGAACACTCGGACGGTCGCGGAAGGTCAGAACCGTATCCAGCGGCGTCCCGGGTGGCGGCGGCGCTGTTCCATAGTGGGCAGCCGTTTCGCGGCTGTCGAAGAAGTAGTTCCCGGCGCGCATATTGTCGGTGAACCAGAAGTCTTTGTTGAATTCTGCTTTGACGATGGCGGTGCCGACGTCGACGCGCGCTCGCGTCCGATCATCGGACGGCAATCCGTAGTAGGTATTGCGCGGGACCGGTACCGGTGCGCCGAAGGCGAACGGAATGCCGTAGTCGGGAACGTCATCCTGCTCTTGGTGAAAATAATTCAGCGTGAGTGTCGTGGGCCCACCCAATCCAAAGGCGAGCGATGGCGCAACACCCCAACGGCGGTTGTCGACGAAGTCCCGGTCCGCGACCTCCGACTTCTGACCCATCACATTCAAGCGAAAGGCACTGCTCTCCGCAAATTTGTAGTTGAAGTCCGCGGTGCCCCGGAGCTCGCTGTTGGTGCCGCCGACGAGGCTGCCGCGCACGAAATCCTGCAGCAGCGGCATTTTGCTCACCTGGTTCACCACACCGCCCGTCGACCCTCGTCCGAATAGAGTCGACGCCGGTCCCTTGTAGACCTCGAGTGCGTCGAGGTTGAAGCTGTCCCGGTTGTAAAAGCCGGTGTCGCGCAATCCATCCAGGAAAAAATCGTCGCTGGCGGCGAAGCCGCGCAGGTTGATGTTGTCGCCGTGAGTGCCGCCTTCGCCGGCATTCAAAGTAATTCCGGGCACATTCTTCAGCGCCTCTGACACCGTGCTCGCGGCCTGCTCCGCGAGGAGCTCCCCTGAAACGACCGTGACGTTTTGCGGTGTGTCCTGCACCGAACTGGCGTACGTGCTGATGGAAGGACGGGCGGTGACCACCACTTCCGCGAGTTTGTCGCTGGAGTCGTCCGCCGCCTGCAATCCGAACGAGGAGGCGAGACAGATCGTCGAGCCAACCCCCATTTGGGAGCGGCTGACACGGCGCAAGGGCAATTCAGGGGTCATGAGGGTCCTAGTAATGCGAATCATTCTTATTCGTAATTACAGTATATGCAGCGGCGGGTGTCAACTGCAATCGGGGTCGATGTCTATCCGACAGGCGGCTTTCAGGTTCCGCGAAAAACCGCTTCTATGTTGTTACCGTCAGGGTCGAACACAAAGGCGGAGTAATACCCTGGCGGATAACCTCTCGCCGTGTCGCGCAGTCCGGGTGCCCCGTTGTCGGTGCCGCCCGCCCTGAGTGCGGCGGCATGGAAGGCGTCGACCTCGGCGTGGTTCTTGGCGGCGAAGGCCGTGTGCTGCTTTACTCCGGACGGGTGGTAGCGGTCTATCCAGAAGACTGGATAGTCGAGGCCGTAGCCGATGCCGTCGCTCCCGTCGTCCGCGGGAAGTTGTATGACCCGCCGCAGGCCTAGCGCACCCAGGGCCGCATCATAGAAAGCGGCGGAGCGCGCGACGTCAGCGACGCCGATGCCGGTATGATCGATCAACATACTTCTCCACAGAGTCGAGTCGGCGGCCTCGCGTTGCCGTCTATGGCGTCGAGGGCCTGGGCGCCGCGTTCCGTGGTTCAAGCCGGCGCGCAAATTTCTTCAGTTGCTCATCTCGGCCCGCGGTTTGATTGTTGGGACCCAGGAATTCCAACATGGGCTTGCCGCTCTTGGTGTTCTCCGCGATCACCTTGAGGGCAACCAACGTCGGCGTGGCCAAGATGACCCCCGCAATGCCCCAAAACAGACCGCCAAACCAAAGGCTCAAGAATATGAGCAGGGGATTGACCTCCATGCGTCGACCGACGAGAAGCGGCTGCACCAACTGTCCCTCGATCATGGAAATCACGAGATATGTCCCCGCAACCCCCAGAATCTGACTCAACGTATTGAAGGAGACCACTGCAACCACTGTGAGCAGCAGCAAGGTGGTTCCCGGACCCGCGTAGGGAATGTAGTTGAGGACGGCCGCCAAGGCTCCCCACAGATACGGAGTCGGCATGTGCCAGGCCCACATCGCGAGACCCGTTGCCGTTCCGAGTCCAATGTTGATCAACGTGGTCGTGAGATAAAAGTGTCCAACCTCGCCTCGGACTTTCTCGATGATATGGAGCACGTACGAGGCTTTGAGGTTATCGGCGAAGGCCGCCGTCATCCTCGCCATCATGGGCGGCCCGCCGGTGAGCAAAAACAGGGTGACAATGAGAAAGGTAAGGATGGACGCGACGGCCGCTCCGCCCGCATCCAACAGAAGCGCGGGGGCACTCTCGGTGGCCGATGTGGACGCAGGAGCTGGCGAGGCGGGCGCGCCGGCATGGCCCTGAGCTCCGATGTTGCCGACGTTCTTGCGCAATTCATCGATGCGATTCATGAATTTGGCGATCGGGACCACCTTTTGCTTCATGATGTTCATTGTTTGCGGAGCTTTCGCAAACCAATCTTGAGCGGGCGTCCACATCAACGCCACCGCTCCACCCACCGTCGAGAGCACCAACACGAGGATCAGCGCCGCGCTTAGGCTGCGCGGCACGTGAAACTGATGAAGTGCTTCGACAGGGGCGGACAGTATCAATCCGAACAACAACGCCAAGGCCACGGGAATAAAGGCAACATGCCCCACATAGAGTAGAAGCCCGAGGCTCCCCCATAGGATCACTCTGCCCATGGTTGTCGTTTTCACCACGCGATTCTTCTTCTGTTCGGCGTTTTCTTAATTGTGACCTTTGTCGATCGCCTAAGCACACTAAATAGGTTCCCCGCTTTTGACTAGGACGCCTTGCCTCGATCGTGCGTAGGTGAGTGACCGACGCGCAAAGGAGTGACCGACGCGCAAAGCGGCCCGCCATTACGGATTTGACTCCGAAATCGACTATCGTCGACACTCCGGCGGGTGTCCTACACGATACGCCATGGGGAGCGGCCTTTAGTGATGCGAATGCTCGTCGTCGGCGCCGGATCGACCGGTGGCTATTTCGGCGGCCGCCTGGCGCAGGCCGGCCGCGATGTCACATTTCTGGTGCGCCCCACCCGTGCGGCGCAACTCGAGGGCAAGGGACTGGAGATTGTGAGTCCTCACGGCAACTACACGCTGCGGCCGCAGCTCGTCACGGCCGACCGATTATCGGGGCACTACGATGCGATATTGCTCACGGTGAAGGCCTTTTCTCTCGACTCTGCTCTCGCGGATATGGCGCCGGCCGTAGGACCTGAGACCATGATTCTGCCGGTGTTGAACGGGATGAGACATCTGGACATTCTCGCCGGGCGTTTCGGCAAGAGCACCGTTGTTGGATGCGCATGCAAGATTACCGCCTCCGTCGATGAGCGGGGGCGCATCGTGCAGCACACTAGGCTGCACGATATTGTCTATGGGGAAATGGACGGCGACACGTCGGCGCGCATTCAACGACTCGATCACTTCATGCGCGAGGCAGGATTCGATGCGCGACTGTCCGGCGCCATCGAGCGCGAGATGTGGGAGAAGTGGATCCTGCTCGCCGGGCTCGGTGGTATCAACTGCCTGATGCGCGGCACTATTGGCGAAGTGGCGCAAGCACCGCGCGGACCGGAATTCGTCGCGGGGCTGTTGCAGGAAATTGTTGCGGTGGTGGGGGCGGTCGGGGTGGCTCCCCATCCTGAATTCGTGGTCGCCGCCAAGGCGATGTTGACGGCAAAGGACTCGGCTCAGACTTCATCCATGTATCGAGACCTGCAAAGAGGCGTGCGCGTCGAGGCGGATCAAATTATCGGCGATCTTGAAGAACGCGCGCGCGCACACGGCATCGAGACGCCTCTGCTCAGCGCAATTTACGCCCATCTTTGCGTGTATCAGCAGCGCGTGACGCCGCAATAAGAGAATTCTTCAATGACGGTTTCCGCGCTCCACTCGCAGGAGAGCCTTCACCCGTCGGTGGGCCAGGACTGAAACAAAAGTCTTGATGCGCGCCGTACGCTCGAGCTTATCGCGCTCGACTCGGTAGATTTCCTGAACCACGTCAACCGGGGTATCGGTGTCGCGGGCCAGCAATTCAATTTCCGATTCGCGTGCACTATCGTTCATTTCGCGCGGCTTTCCTAACTTTGTTTGGATCGCAAATGTTAACTCAATTGGACATCTCTACAAGCCGGAATTCCCGATTCTGCTAAGCCCCGAGGCTCGAGTAATTTCCCAATAAAAACTGATCAATCAAGCCTTTATGCGGCGAGCCTCGACGTGGCTGTAGGACAACGCCGACAAGACGCTCGTGAATTTTTTACACTTGACATCGAGTGTCTGGCGGCGATTCCGTCCAATCTGTGGTTGAGCGCTCTTAGCCGATTCTCTGTGTCACTGCGATGTCATCGCGGTGCCTTGGTCACGTAAAAACGTGAGGGAAGAATCGGCGCAATTCATCCACCGAAACCAAGGGGAGCGACATGAAAGGACGCGTAGGATTTTTCGCAGGTTTACTGACCGCCGCCATGGTGCTCAGCGCCGCAGCACCGGCTCAGCCCAATGACAATTCGAGGAACGGCGGACGCCCTACCGTGGGCGACGGCCGCTGTGTATTGCATTCCGACAACAATCGCATTCAACACGTCGTCTACATCCAGTTTGACAACGTACACTTCCGTCGTGATGTTCCGAACGTGCCGGCCGACCTCGAGCAGATGTCGAATCTGCGAAACTTTCTGGTCGACAACGGCGCTGTCTTGACTGATCACCATACCCCGCTCATTTCGCATACCTCGGTCGACATCTTGACGACATTGAGCGGCGTGTATGGAGAGAAAATGGGCGCGCCCATCGGCAACAGCCTGCCGTTCTTCAAGGCCGATGGAACCGCGGCGTTCCCCAGCACCTTCGAATACTGGACTGATCCGCTGGAAACGACGCCCGTGGCCATTCCCGTGATGGTGACCCAACAGGGGAAGATTCACCCGGCTCCCTGGGTGGCCTTCACGCGCGCCGGCTGCGACGTCGGCGCGTTTTCGGTCGCCAATATCGAATTCGAAAACATCACCACCGACATCACCAATGTCTTCGGGGCCGGGTCCGCCGAAGCGGCCGAAGCCGCCGGCAATCCCACCAAGGCGAAAGCCGATTTCCTCGGCATTGCAGTTCACTGCGCCCAAAACAGCCCGATCTGCGCCAAAGGCAAGCCGGACGTGTTGACCGACGAACCCGGCGGCTATTTTGGCTTCAACGCATTGTTCGGCGGAGTCAATGTCGCTCCGGCCATTTCGCCTCAGGGGCCGGTCAAAGACATCGACGGCAACATCATTGAAGACGCCAAGCGAAATCCCGGGTTTCCCAATACGTTTGATCCCTCCGCCGCCCAAACGTTGGGGTATCTCGCCACGATGCTCGAAGCCGGCGTGCCGGTGGTCTACGGCTATATCGAGGACATGCACGACAATCACGGCAGCAGCGGCGGCACCTTCGGTCCGGGGGAGGCCGGCTATGTGGCGCAGCTGTCCGCCGCGAACAAGGCATTTGGAAAGTTTTTTGCCCGTCTGGCGCAGGACGGAATCACCAAAGAGAATACTCTGTTCATTGTGACGGCCGACGAAAACGACCATTTCGTGGGCGGCGCACCGTCGCCGGTGAATTGCGACGGTGTCCATGTGCCCTGCACCTATCAGCAAATTGGCGAAATCGACGCGAACCTGAGCAGGCTATTGGCCACCCAGGCCAACAACGCCACGCCTTTCGCAGTCCATTCGGACTCGGCGCCGACGTTCTACATCAACGGCAATCCGGCGCAGACCGATCCGATTACCCGACAGCTGGAGCGCGACGTCGGGGCGCTGACGGCCACCAACCCCATTACCGGCAATACCGACAAGATTGCGCAGGCGATGGCGGATCAAACGGAACAGCGCTTCCTGCACATGGTCACCTCGGATGCGGGCAGGACGCCAAATTTCGTCGTGTTCGCCAACGACAATTACTTCAATTTCGCGAGCGGCACCGACTCCTGCGATGAAGCACCCGCCTGCGTCACTCTCGAGGGTCACGGCGGCTTCGCCTGGAATCACGGGGACTTTCAGGAGCAGATCACCAAGACGTGGCTGGGGTTGGTCGGACCGGGCGTGCAGCGTGCGGGTCCCACCGAGGCCTTCTTCAGCGATCACACCGACACCCGTCCGACCATCATGAGTCTGGTTGGACTGAAAGATGACTATGAGCACGATGGCCGCGTCCTTCTCGAGGTTCTGGACGATCATCACGGCTTCAATGGCAGCAAGGAAATCGCCATTCGATTGGCGCAAGCCTACAAGGACATCAACGCACCCGTCGGGCGCCTGGGGCGGAAGACTTTTGCCATCTCCACGGCCGCACTCACTGGCGATGATGCGACTTACACGAGGCTCGAGGCCAAGCTTGCGCAGCTCACCGATGCACGCAATGCCATCGCGCAGAAGATGATTGATATGTTGGAGGGCGCCGAGTTCGACAACAAATCCATTGACAGAGTGAAAGCTGAACGTCTCATCGACGAAGCTGAACTACTGGTCGCTTCGATTCATTGACACTGCAAAGTAGGGCCCGCCCGCGGAGCGCCGCGGGCGGGCAGGGCGGCTAGTCCCAGCGATTCGCGTTCTTCGGAAAGCCCGGACGCTGTATGCGTACCACGCAGAACCGCTGCCCGCTGGGCGCCTGCATGACGACCCAGCGTTCGAGGCGGTCCACCACTCTCCCGCCCAGCTTCTCGAGTCGTGACACCTCTGCCGGGATGTCATCGCTCTCTATGTCAATGTGAACGCGGCTTTCATGGCTCACGCGCTGAATCTGCACGATGACTTCGTCCGGCGGAGTGTCGAGCATCCGGTAGTTGCCGCGGGTCCCCGGGTGATCAGGGTCGACTGCGCGGCCGAGTGCCTGGCTCCAGAAGCGGGCGGATTCGTCCACGTCAGGCGTATTGCAGTCGATCAAAACAGCGCAGAGTCGGGAGTGATGCATGTTAAATCCGTTGGGGGCCAAATTCAGTGTGCAGCGCTCACCGCGAGTTCGGCAGGGTCCAGAACTCGGCCGTCGAGGATCACTTTCACGATTCCGGCATAGGCGTCGATGGTCTGCGTCGGATCCTGACGGAGCAGCAGCAGATTGGCGCGTTTGCCGACCTCGAGGGTGCCGATGTCCCTGTCCAGCTTCAGCGCCCGTGCGTTCGTCAGGGTCGCGGACTGGAATATCTGCGCCGGAGTTTCGCCTGCGTCGATGAGCCGCTGCATTTCCAGCCAGCCATTGAGACCGGGTGGATTGGCGAAGCTCGGGGCGCTCGGCGTGTCGGTGCCGAACAAGATGCGGCCGTGCCGTGCGACGAGGTACGCGGTCGCGTACTTGCCGCGATCGATGACCGGACCAAGGCCGGAGTTGATCGTACGCTCGAACTCGCTCGGGCTGGTGCCGGCGGGTAAATTAAAGCCCTTGGCCACCTCGTCGCGAAACCATTGACCGTCGGGGGACCGGTACCAGTCAATCAGGCTCGCCGGCAGAACGCGGGACAGCCGCGGGTCTGACAGAAACGAGGTGCTGAAGAGATCGCGGATACCGTAAAGCACCTGCATCGTCGGTTGCAAACCCACGTTTTGCGCGAGTTCATCGTCCAGTATTGTCTTGATGCCCGGCGTGACCCCGCTCGTTGCGGAATGCTCCAAAGACCAATTCCACAAACCATGGGCCAAGATATCAACGCCCGCATCGAGCCCAAACCTCTGCGCCTCGTCTGAGTTGGCGTGTATCAGCACGGGCAGCCCTGCGGCGTGCGCCGCCTTGACGAGTTCGCGTATCGTCTGGAGCTTCGGCACCGGGAGGTCTCTGACATCGCCGAAGCCGCGCTCAAAGAACGTCTTCACGCAGATCGCGCCATCGGCCTTCATTCTTGCGACCACGGCCTGCGGCGTGTGCATGGCCGGGTCGATTCCGTCGGGAGCCGTGGCGCCGGGTTCGATCAGCATATAAGGCCAACCCTGGTAGCGTTGCTCCTTCGGCACGTAGTTCATCGGATAGCCATCCATCAGAGCTGCGCCGCCGCAGAAGTGCGTATCCGGAACGATGTCATGGCCTTTCCAGCGCAGCATGGCTTGCGGCGTTGAGATCAGATCGATCAGCGAGGTGAAGCCATAGAGCAGAAAGCTGCGTGGAATTTGCTGCCGAGCGGCCGCGGCGATTTCCGGGTGCTGAGCTTCCTGATCGGGCCTCATCCCGGGGATCTCACCGAGGTGGACATGACTGTCGATCAAGCCGGGAGCCAGAAACAAGCCGGAGCCATCCATCGATATCGCGTTCTTGCTGGGCGCGCCGGCGGCGCCGCCGGCTTTCGAGATGGCGACAATGCGGCCATCGTGCACGCGTACGACGGCGTCGCGCATTGGATGGGGTCTTTCGGGAGACACGATGGTGACATGCTCGATCTGCAGGTCTGCCGCCATCAAGGCGCCGGGCAGCGCAACGGCGAGCACCAGCCAGCGGCTGCGGGAAAGCAACGAATACATCGGCGGCCTCCGAGCGAAGTGGCCGGATTGTAGCGTAGTTGCTTAGCCGGGGACCTTTAGAGTCGGGAGGCGAGTGATATAGTGTCGGCGTGTCACTCAATGGGCGCATTGCAATGGTTACGGGCGCCGGCGGCGGCTTGGGCCGCTCGCACGCCCTGTTCTTGGCGCGGCAAGGCGCCCGGGTGATCGTCAACGATCTGGGACAGGAGGCGGCAGATCGCGTCGCCGCTGAGATAACGGCGGCAGGTTTCGAGGGGCTGGCCATCGCGGCCTCGGTCACCGATGAAGCCGGCGTCGCTGCGATGGTCCGTCAAACCATCGATCGATGGGGCCGCATCGATATCCTCATCAACAACGCGGGAATCCTGCGCGACAAGAGTTTCGCGAAGATGACGCTCGATGATTTTCGCTTGGTGGTCGACGTTCATCTGATGGGTGCCGTCATTTGCACCAAGGCGGTGTGGGAAATCATGCGCGAACAGCGCTACGGCCGCGTGGTGATGACGACATCCTCATCCGGCCTGTACGGCAATTTCGGTCAGGCGAACTACGGCGCCGCCAAGATGGCGCTGGTCGGGCTCATGCAGACCCTCGCGCTGGAAGGCGAGAAGTACGGTATTCGGGTGAATTGTCTGGCGCCGACGGCGGCCACCCAAATGACGAATGGCGTTCTGTCCGAGAGCAGCCTCAAACTCCTCGATCCCGCGCTGGTGAGCCCTGGGTTACTCGCGCTCGTCGGCGACGACGCTCCCACCCGAGCCATCCTCTGTGCCGGCGCCGGCCACTTCGCGAGAGCCCATGTCACGCTGTCGAATGGCCTCCAGATTGGGGCGGAGGCCGATGCCGCTGAACAAGTGATACGCCGCTGGGAAGAGATCTCCGATCGGACCGGGGAGATCGTGCCGGACTACGGCTTCGCGCAGGCCGAGCGCGAGCTCGCCGGCGCCGGAATGGCCGCCCCGGTCATGGCGGGAAAGCACGTCAATTGACGCGAGGCGTGCGCGGGGCGCACGCCGCCATGCGTTCGAGCAAGAGATTGCGTTCCCGCGCGTTACCCGCCAGGGAGGCCGCATGCGAGAATTCCGCCCGCGCCTCATCGAATCGACCCAGCCGCTCGAGCAAGTCGCCGCGAACGCTCGGCAGCAAATGGTACTCGCGCAAACGCGATTCGCCGCGCAAGCCATCGACAATCTCGAGCGCCGCGGCGGGCCCATAGGCCATCGATACAGCGACAGCCCGGTTCAAGGCCACGACCGGGGAGGGCTGCAGTTCGTGGAGGGCATCGTATAGCGCGACAATTCGCGGCCAATCGGTTTCCTCCGCCGTGCCGGCTTGGGCATGGCAGGCCGCAATGGCGGCTTGCAAGCAGTACGGGCCGAGCGGGCCTTCCAAGTCCTGCGCACGCACCAGCCCGGCGAGTCCCCGGCGGATGAGCAGCTGATCCCAAAGGGCGCGATTTTGCTTGAGTAAGAGTATGGGTTCCCCGGACGCGCTGACGCGAGCCGCGGTTCGCGAGGCCTGCAGCTCCATGAGAGCGACCAGGCCATGCACTTCCGGCTCTGCCGGAGCAAGTTCTGCGAGTATTCTCCCGAGGCGCAGCGCCTCTTCGCACAACGCAGGGCGCATCCACTCTTCTCCCGCCGTGGCCGCATAGCCTTCATTGAAAATCAGGTAGATGACCTCGAGGACGGAGGCGAGGCGCTGTGCCCGTTCCGCGGCGCCGGGAATCTCAAAGGGTACTTGCGCTTCACCCAGGGTGCGCTTGGCGCGCACGATGCGCTGCTGAATGGCCGATTCCGAGGTGAGAAACGCCCGCGCGATCTCCGCAGGCGTCAAGCCGCCCAACAACCGCAGCGTCAGGGCAACGCGCCCCTCCACGGATAGAACCGGATGGCAGGCGACGAAGATCAGGCGCAGCAGATCGTCCGAGACGTCCTCGGTATCCGCGACCGGGTCGCCCTGATTTCCAAGCAAATCGGGATCGTGATTCATGACAACACTTTTTCGTTCCAGCAGCTGCTTGCGCCGCAGCTGATCAATGGCTCGATTCTTCGCGGTGGTCATGAGCCACGCGCCCGGATTGTCCGGAACGCCGGTGTCGGTCCATTGTTCCAGTGCCGCAAGCCACGCGTCCTGGGCGACTTCTTCGGCGAGCCCCACGTTGCGCAGCATCCGTGCAAGTTTTGCGATGATCTTTGCGGACTCCATGTGCCACACAGCTTCGATCGTTCGTTCGATGTCGCTCCGATTCACAGTGCATTCTCCGCCACGGGCGCCGGTCACTGAAAACAGGGGCCAAGCTCGCGCACCTCGATCGTCGCCCACTGCGCCGCGGGGCATTCGTGCGCAATCGCGATCGCTTGCTCACGCGTGTCGCAGGTGAGTAGAAAGAAGCCGCCGATCATTTCTTTCGCTTCCGCGAAAGGTCCGTCGCGGACAATCGACTTCTCGCCCTGCATATGCACACGCACGCCGTCCGCATCGGTCTTCAGCGACTGGCCCAGGGTAAGAAGTCCGCGCCGCGTGAGATCGCTGCTGAAGCGCAGCATGCGATCGTAGAGCGCGCCTCCCTCGCTCGGCGACCGCGCCGCGCGATCACCCACTTTCTCCACCACGAGCAGCATGTATGCCATCGGCTCTCTCCTGAAATGTCGCTATTTCGCGTATCCCGCTTGCAATTCGCCGTTGACGATCCACGGCGCACCGAACTTATCCGTGAGCATGCCCCAAATCTTGGCCCAAAACATCGCCTGCAGGGGCATGGAGATCTTGCCGCCCTCGGCGAGGGCGTTGAAGGCCGCGGTGGCCTGTGCCACGGTATCAAAGTTCAACGTCAGCCCGACGCCATGAATTCCGCTGTAATTCATTTGCGGCGGACAGTCGCCGGCGTATAGCGCGCCGCCGCCCGGCAGTGCCAGCCGTGCATGCATGATGCGACCCGCGTGCTCCTTCGGCGTCTGCGCGGCGTAGGGCGAGTCCGAGTTTTTCAGCAGCACCAGTGTGCCCCCGAGCGCACCCTCGTAGAATTGCATGGCCTCGGCGCAATTGCCGTTGAAAGACAGGTAAGGAATCGGGTGAGTCATGACGTAAGTCTCTTGGTGCGGATTGGACTCAGTACTACTGTTGTGCATCGAGCCGACGACGCAGATCGGCGTCGCGGGCCTTGAGTTCAGGGGTCAGCGCTTCGCCGAAATCTTCCGGTCCGAAGATCGGACGAATCTCGATGTCGGAATCCGACAGCATGGGGTTTGGACAACGCTTGACCCATTCGACCGCCTCCTCAATCGAGCGGACCTGCCAAATCCAGAAGCCGGCGACCAGTTCCTTGGTCTCCGTGAACGGACCGTCCGTCACCGTACGTGTCTTGCCGGAGAAGCGCACGCGCTTGCCGAGCCGGCTTGGCTTCAAGCCTTCTCCAGCCAGCATGATCCCCGCTTTGACGAGTGATTCATTGAACTCACCCATTGCAGCCAGGAGCTCCTGAGTCGGCAACTCACCCGCCTCGCTCTCCGGGGTGGCTTTGACGAAAACCGTGACTTTCATATCGTGACCTCCGTTAAATCAAAAACTTACCTGCTTCAGCGATCTGCGATGAGCAGATTGTCAAGTGCTTACAGACATGACGACGAACCATGGGAACCGAGATCGACAGATATGACACAATTTTGATGCTCCAGCGGAAGGTGTCGATACCGGGGCTTGCCATTCGTCACAACTTGAGAAATGACCGGGATACGGGTTTGATATGAATATCCAACAGGAGAGACCGATGACGATCAACGCAACGCAATTGAGCAGCCGCAATACCAGGATGAACGCCGTCATGGTCGCCCTGCGCCGCGCCGCCGCGCTGCTGGCGGCGACGCTGTGTTTGCAGAGCGGCCTTTCGCAGGCCGCCGAGAAAGCCGCCGCGCCGCCCGCCGCACCCTCCGTGGCGCCGGCGGGCCAGTACCAGCTCGATAAATCCCATGCGAGCTTGGTGCTGCGAGCGAACCATCTGGGATTTTCCACCTACACGACGCGCTTCAGCCGCTTCGATGCCGAGCTGACATTCGACCCGAACAACCTAACGGCCTCCAAGGCGCGGACCACCATCGACGCCGCATCATTCGAAATGGACGCGGCGCCGGCGATGTGCCTCGACATCATGAAGGGATCGCAGATGCTCGACACGGCAAAGTTCCCGCAAATTATCTTCCAGTCTGAACGGGTTCGAATGACCGGCGCGAAATCGATGGAGATATCGGGAACGCTGACCCTTCACGGGGTGACGCGGCCCATCGTGCTTACCGCGACCTTTAACGGCGGCTATGCCGGAATTCCAAACATGGACCCCCACGCCCGCATTGGTTTTTCCGCCCATGGTTCCTTCAAGCGCTCGGATTTCGGCATGACCTTCGGCGTGCCCGCGCCGGGGACGACCATGGGAGTCGGCGACCTGATCGACTTTTCAATCGAAGCCGAGTTCACAGGCCCGCCTTTGGCGGCGGCTCCCGACACCGCGCACTAGGAGCTCCTAGAGCGCTAATTCACCATGGGAAAGCACCTTCGTACTTCTCGACACAAAGCGCTGATGGCACTAATAGGCGCGCGAGAAAGCTCTGGTTTGACTCAACGCGAACTCGCGAACTCGCGAACTCGCGAACCGCTTGAACCGCGCGCATCCTTCGTCGGCAAGACTGAGTCAGGTGAGCGACAGCTGAAGGTGTTGGAGTTCTGCGAGTACGCCAGTTTACTGGGAGTGGAACCAGCGGAAATGCTGCGGTCTGTATTGAAGAGAGGGCAGGGCAGGGGGCCAACCGCTTAGGCTGCCAGCCCTTCGATTCTTCTGATCTTATGGACGCATTAACGACTGCAGCCACCTAAATCGTCTAGGTGCTTGGGTGAGTTCTGCGGGAGTCCAATATGCATCGTACTGCCGGGTCGTGCCCCGGTTCCAAGTTCGTCGCTTAGATTCGCGAGCGCAAGGTCTTGAAACAACAGACGACTAGGAATTGCGAGCATTTCCAAAATCCACAGCACGGCTAGCTACGAACTAGTGGTCTGTAACAACTGAAAAGCGAGTATACTCGTGTTCATGAGCAACACGATTGTCTTGTCGAGAATGGAAGAAGCGGAACTCACTCAGCGAGCTACAAGTCAGTCGGGGCGTGCCGATGAGGCGCGCCGTGCGCGACTCATTCTGCTGCTCGACAGCGGACACACATGGGCGGCGATCCGCGATAAGTTGGACTGCACGGACAGCTTCATCGATCGCTGGAGCAGGCGTTTTTTGGCGGAGCGTTTGGCGGGTCTGTTCAGCCGGCATGCGGGCCAGTTGCCAACCACGCTCACCCCGGCGGCGGAAGCTCGCATCCTGGAGTGGAGCGTAAAGCGCAAGCCCGCCGATTCGACGCACTGGAGTACGCGCAAGCTTGGAGCACAGCTCGGCATTAGCCACATGATGGTGGCGCGAGTGTGGCGCAAGCATGCCCTGCGGCCGCACCGGCTCGAGGGTTACATGGCCTCGAACGATCCGGAGTTTGAGACCAAGGCGGCCGAAGTCATCGGGCTTTATCTGCATCCCCCGCAGCATGCGGCGGTGTTCTGCGTCGATGAAAAGACGGCCATCCAGGCGCTGGATCGTAAGGATCTGGTGTTGCCGCTGTCTCCGGGGCGAGCGGAGCGGCACGGCTTTGAGTACTACCGACACGGCACACTGTCTCTGTACGCGGCCTTCAACACCAAGACCGGTGAGGTGCTTGGCAAGACCGCGGCGCGACATACCTCGGCCGAGTTCGTGGCCTTCCTCGCTGACATCGTCGCCAACCAACCGCGCGGGAAAGAGATCCGCGTGATCGCAGACAATCTCTCGGCGCACAAAAGTGCTCTGGTTAAAGATTTCCTTGCAGCGCATCCGAAGGTTCGCCTGCACTTCACGCCGACCTACTCCTCGTGGCTCAACCAGGTTGAGCTGTGGTTCTCCAAGATCGAACGCGATGTCATCGCCCGCGGCGTGTTCACCTCGGTCCCTGACCTGAAGAGAAAGCTTATGCGCTACGTCCGTCACTACAACAAGGCTCCCAAGACCGTGAAATGGAAATACTTTGATCCGACCAAAAGAATCACTTCCCAATCAGTCGTTACAGGCCACTAGACGCCACTAGACGGTTAAGAGAGCGAATGCCTTCGACCAACATAGTGTTCAATGGCATCACCACGATGTCGGTAACGTTTTGATAGGTTTGTGCGGATACATCGCTCCAGGAACAACCAAATCGCAGGTCGCCATTCGACTTGCAAGATATTTCTCAAAGGCGTGACGACTTTCGCCGAGAAACGTCGCGAATTAATTTGATAGCTGGCAAGATGCACCGGCGTTAGACTAAGCACAGCTCGAAATGGAGTTCTGGCGTGACGACCAATCAAACAATACCAGTCTCGGATTGGAGCGAACCTCCGAGTCCCGTCATCCAGATAGGACGGCCGCGCCGGTGGTTTTTTCCTCCCGGCGTCATTGGTTTGGCCGGAACGATAGTCCTGCATGGCTTGGTGCTGCAAACGGTAGTTGTAGAAAGGCAGGCGCACAGGATATCCCCACCCGAGGTTCTAAGATTGGCGTCGCCACTTAATAAGGCAGCTAGCAAGCCCGCGGAAAGATTGGTATTTATCAGTCTTCCCGGAAATGCGAATAGTGACCGCGGCGGCAAGGACATGCTCGCGTGGGTCAAAGTGGCGATGAAAACGACCCCGATCAAAATCGACCGCCTCGAGTCACCTGCCCCGCTGACCCTCGAGACGTTAGCGCTGGATGAGGAAAAACAATCGGAATCGTTCTCCGATAACAACGACGGGGCAGAGCGCGCCCGACTCTATGGAATTTATTCCGGTCAGATTCAAGCGAGAATCGAGCGCATTTGGACTCGGCCGCGGACACCGGTGAACGATGTAAGCAGCTCAACCAAAACCAAAGATGCTGTCGACTACTTCCACTGCCAAGTGCAAGTCGTCCAAGACTCGGACGGTAATGTTCGGGAAGTACTGTTGCCCAATTGTAACGGCTCGCCGGCCTGGCAGCATTCGCTTGTCATCGCTATCCAACATGCCTCGCCGCTGCCGGCGCCGCCGAGTCCCAAAGTGTTCACCCGCTCGCTAAGTTTGGATTTTACCGGTTACCGATACATCGCCGGTGCGCCGGAAGAAGGATACGAAATCGCACGAATTGAGACTGCGCAGTTCATTGTGCCAACGAAGACTCCGGAGCAAATCGCACAGGAATTTTTGCCCTTTCGCTCGACACCTCCGCAGCAGCACTGAGAACTGAATTAATTGAGCAGATGAGAACGGGGTGTTGACACACGCTGGTATTAGTCGTATTTTTTCTGCGCCGCGTCGATTCGTGCTAATTGCGGATTGACCTCAAGATTTACATTGGTAAGGACACCGATTAATAAGAAGAAAATGGATTTTTGGGCGCTGGGTACCTACAGCAGGTCTTCCCGGCAGATTCACAAAGTCCAAAAAAATTCTGGCGCGCGGGTATTTCACTTCTCTCAACGGCTATCCAGCGTCCACGCGAGCTGCATCGAATCGCGGCTGCGGAACTATCACGTTCTGGTCACTACAACTATCGCTCCGATACAACACTTTTAAGAAGGGATGCAATCATGTTGCCACGGATTTGTCTTGGCCTCGCGTTCTTGTACGGGGTTTTGACGTCGTTTGATTCGACGGCCGCGCAGTTCGGTCGAACCGCGGGGAGCTTTGCAGTCCCTGCCGACGGTAGCGCGAATTACTCTATTCCAATTTGGACTCCGCCGGGGGTCATGGGATTGCAGCCTTCGCTGGCACTCAGCTACAACAGCAATGCCTCTGATGGGCTACTCGGCATCGGCTGGTCACTTTCGGGATTGAGTGCAATTAGCCGCTGCAACTTGACCTATGCGCAAGATGGAGTCGCCGGCAGTCCTCAGCTTACGTCGAGCGACCGCTTTTGTATCGATGGCAATCGTCTGCGAACGACGAACGGATCAACCTATGGAGCGGCCGGTGCGACCTATCAAACGGAAATTGCTGATTTCTCAAATATAACTTCGAACGGAACCGCGGGTAGCGGCCCGGCGTGGTTTAAGGTCCAGGCCAAGAGTGGCCTGACCTACGAGTATGGAAACACCGTGAACTCGGCGATCTTGGCGCAAGGATCCACCTCTGTCCGCGTCTGGGCCCTCAACGCTGTCCGGGACCGTAACGGCAACGCCATGACCTTTACGTATACCAATGACACGACCAATGGCAGCTATCGCCCGGCGAGCATTCAATACACCTACACAGGGTCTAGCACGTCGAATAATGGCTATTCGGTGACCTTCACATACCAGTCTCGCCCGAGCACGGATATTGCTTGGGCTTACACCATTGGCGGAGTCAACAATCAGCTCAACTATTTGACTTCCATCACGGTCAATACGATCAGCGGATCCACGTCAACCATGGTTCATGGTTACGAGCTCACGTATGCCAACGCCCCCGTCACCAGTCGACTGCGCATATCGAGCATCCAAGAATGCGCGTCGAGTACCACCGATTGCTTTCCGGCGAGTTCGGTTGGCTATCAGAATGGGACCGCAGGCTGGGGCGCGGAGATGGCTGATTCCGGCAACTCGACGAACTTGGCGTTTGCATTTCCGGTCGATGTGAATGGAGACGGTATCGACGATCTGGTCTATCCGGATCAGACGAGCGGTCACTGGTACTTCGAACTGGGGACGACATCGGGCACATTCTTAGGGCCTTACGATACCGGAATTGTAAGTACCAATTATCAGTCGGCATTGGCCATCGATTTTTACGCCAACGGTCGCAAAGACATTATGTTTCCGAATTCGAGCGGCAACTGGCGAGTCATGCAATTTGTCAGCTCCGGCGCGGCCTTTAGCTATGTTGACACGACGACCTCTGCGGCAGGTGTGGTTCCTGGTAGTGCCACCGTGGGGGACGTCGACGGAGATGGACGCGAGGATTTGATTTATGCCGTCTCGGGTGGCACTGGCTACGCGCAGCCGGATAATATCTATTATCGATTGAACACGGGCGGTGCCTTCTCAACGACACAGGGAACATTGGCGTCCTTTCCGAACGGTGCCACTTGCTCTCCGTGCGTAAAATTCGGGAACTCACAGCCCTTTGGTAATCCCGCCTTTCGCTACAACTCGCAGATCCGAAAGTTGGATTTTAATGGCGACGGGCGCACAGATTTTCTCGTCTATCTAGGGACGTGCAGCC
>Ga0193726_1000352_pt1 | contig 53044 bp, 41 predicted proteins | sample H2c1metaG_FD_144928 | JGI IMG/M metagenome (GOLD analysis project Ga0193726, IMG submission 144928) | Soil microbial communities from a riparian zone of the East river system, Colorado, United States - H2c1 | ecosystem: Environmental > Terrestrial > Soil > Riparian zone | place: USA: East River... | reverse complement strand
CGCCTTTCGGCCTCACCTTAGGACCCGCCTAACCCTGAGCGGATTAACCTTCCTCAGGAAACCTTAGACTTTCGGCGACACGAGTTCTCATCGTGTTTATCGCTACTTATGCCGGCAGGGTCTCTTGTGTAGTGTTCAGTAGTCCTCTCGGTCTACCTTCAGACTCCACGCAATGCTCCCCTACCAAAGATTATTCCCGAAGGAATAACCATTTCGCAGCTTCGGTCGTATGCTTGAGCCCCGTTGAATTGTAGGTGCATATCCGCTTGACCAGTGAGCTGTTACGCTTTCTTTAAAGGATGGCTGCTTCTAAGCCAACCTCCTGGCTGTCCGAGCGAATACACTTCCTTTCCCACTTAGCATACAGTTAGGGACCTTAGCTGGCGATCTGGGCTGTTTCCCTTTTGACCACGAAGCTTATCCCTCGTAGTCTCACTCCCGTGCAGTTGTCCACGGCATTCGTAGTTTGATTGGATTTGATAGCCTGAGTTGGCCTCTAGTCCATTCAGAGCTCTACCACCGTGGCAATTCACACAAGGCTGTCCCTAAAGACATTTCGGGGAGAACGAGCTATCACGGAATTTGATTAGCCTTTCACCCCTACCCTCAGCTCATCAGAGCGATTTTCAACTCACACCTGTTCGGACCTCCAGTCGCGGTTAAGCGACCTTCATCCTGGCCAAGGGTAGATCATCCCGCTTCGCGTCTAATCCTACGTACTTGTCGCCCTATTCGGACTCGGTTTCCCTACGGCTCGCTTGCGCTTAACCTTGCACGTAAGATTAACTAGCCGGCTCATTAAGCAAGAGGCACGCCGTCAGGCTTTCATGGACCGAAATCCATGCATAGCCCTCCGACTGCTTGTAAGCATACGGTTTCAGGTTCTATTTCACTCCCCTCGCAGGGGTGCTTTTCGCCTTTCCCTCACGGTACTGGTTCACTATCGGTCGCCAGAGAGTATTTAGCCTTGGAGAGTGGTCTCCCCAGATTCCCACGAGATTACACGTGTCTCGTGGTACTCAGGATGCCGCTTCGAGTCCGGTACATTTTCCGTTACGTGGCTCTCACACTCTTTGGCTCCGCTTTCCAGCGGATTCACGTAATGTCCGGTTTGGTAACTCTACTTATGCGGTCCTACAACCCCCAAATGCAAGCACTTGGGTTTGGGCTGTTCCGATTTCGCTCGCCGCTACTTTCGGAATCTCTGTGATTTATTTTCCTCCAGGTACTGAGATGGTTCACTTCCCTGGGTTGGCTCATACCCGCCTATGTATTCAGCGGGCTGTAACGAGAGTTCATCTCGATGGGTTTCCCCATTCGGAAATCCTCGGATCAAAGCTTGCTTGCAGCTCCCCGAGGCTTATCGCAGCTTGCCACGTCCTTCATCGCCTTCTGGCGCCAAGGCATCCACCGTACGCTCTTAGTAGCTTAATCATAAAACTTACTCAATCCGTCTTTCGGCACATCGATATTCTGATTTACCTTCGACGTCCTGCTTCACGTAGCTCCATACATCCTCGTATCTCTTCTCCTGAGTCCTCACGGATTTAGTCGATTGGTGATACAGGCTTTCGTCTCTACGCTGCACAGACTATTGAAAAGTCCGCCTTTTCTTCCACAGTTATGCTCAACTCGAGCAAAACTTGTAATCGTCCACAGTAATTCTCCATGACCTCGTGGTGTCACTGCTCACGCAGATACACCCCGGTAGGATCACAGAAGCCCTTACTGTGAACTTGCCAGCCTTTCTGTTGTCAAAGAGCGGTATCCCTGATCCCGTCAGGGCGTCTCGAATTTCTCGAGGCTCTTTTCCGGATGATGCGTAAGTTCGAATTCAAACTTACACGTCCGGAAAATAAGAAACCCGGCGCCGAGCGCCGGGCACAGTCGCCTTCCTCAGGCGTCTTTGCGCGAAGCTCGACTAGTTTCTATCCTGTGTTCGTAAAGAACCTCACTTAGGATCTACTTCAGGAGTTCGACCCGACTGTGACGCCCTGCTTGGTTCGTTTCACCAGTGATGGCGACCCCGGACGCTTTGCAGCGCCCCGAACCATTTGTAACTTTATACCAGCTTTCCCTTAGCCGTCAACCCCTTGCAACATTTTATTTTGGGCGCTCTGTGGGCGCCTGTGCAAAAACCGGCGGCCGGCGGTTAACGCGAAAATAAGTGCTTTTTTTCCCAGCTTATTTCACCATTTTGAAATTGAAGTGCGGCGTTTTGAAATAGCCCCACAAGCGCATCCAAATGGGCATCAGCGATTCTGTGCCGCGGGCGTTGGTGATATCGCCTAGATCGATGGGATCCGTCCAACCGAAGGAACGCAGTACATCCACGACTTTTCGTTTGGCTCCCGCATCGTTGCCGCAGATAAATAGATCGCTGTCGCCGTTTACGAGCGAGGGATTCACCATCACTTCACAGTTCACGGTGTTCAATGCTTTCACCACCAGCGAATCCGGCAGCGCCTTCTGCACTTCCTCACCCAAGGAATTCGTGTTGGTCAGCTCGGGCAACGCCGGAAACGGCAAGGGCTTGGACACGTCCAGCGGATTCGATACGTCCACAAAAATTTTGCCTTTCACTTTTTTCGCGCCCACCGATTTCGCCAGCGCTTTCAGCACCGGCAGCACCACATCGCCGCGTAAGGCGATAAACACCATTTCCCCGAAATCGGCAGCGTCCGCAAAGGTTCCTTCCGAGGCCTTGCCGCCGGCATTCTTAGCCCACGCTGCGCCCGCAGCGTTGCCGGCTTCACGCGAACCCATCTTTACTTCGTGACCGAGTGACGCCAGCTTCGTCCCGAGGCTCTTCCCCACCGCTCCGGTGCCCAAAATTCCAATCTTCATCGTTCTGCTCCTATTTTCGTCGTCACGATCAGAATTTCTACTATCCACGCGGGGGGCACTATTTCGCAAGTAGGCACTTTCGGGTGCAGAAAGAAATGCGCAAGTTCGGTACGGCCACATGGTCAGCTTAACTCGGGCAAACACCCGATGGCACCCGCGGAGGAGAGCAGCGCATATTCGCCACTGGCGAACCTAGTGGTTCGAGGAGGAACTGATGCAGGCTCAAGTTGGAGAGCGGTACCAATGCAGCGCGTGTGGTTGCGAAGTTCAGGTTACGAGTGCAGGCAGCAGGCCGCAAGACGATGTCTTGCACGATTCCACCGGAGAACGTTCTGACCAAAGAGCAGTTGGCGGCTCAGCCACGGGGGAGACTGGAGCGGGAACCTTGCGTAGAGCCGAGTTCGCAAGGCGCGACTGGCGAAGGAGTGTTTGGCACTTCCGGCGGCGGCCAGCGGAGCACCTCATCAGGGCGGTTCGGTTCCTGCACCGCTTCCTTGCGCTCGAGCCCGACAGGGTCGCCGGCCTCTGCACCTTCAAGTGGAAGTGGCCGTTACGACAATGTCGCGAACGGGCGCGGAGAACGAGAACAGGAAGGTTTTTCTTGCTGCTGCGGACAGCCAATGACCAGCAGTAGCCGAGGTGTGAGCCGCTCCGCTCAGGCATAGACGCCAGTCTTGCAAACACAAAGGCGAGCCGCCTAATTTATGCGGCCCGCCTTTTTTTCTTTTTTGCGATAATCGCTACTGAAGTCTAGCGAAGCCCGTACAGGTCCACTTTCGGCCTGCGGTGCCAGCTGCCCTTGCCGTACCACAATTCAACACTCTGAATCACCCGGCGCTCTCCTGGGAGGTCGATCGGGCGAGTACGTCCACCGCTGGGAATTTCTGAACGGATGGCCAGCTCTTCCTGTGAGCCATTGCCGTAGTGCACGACTACGCGCTCAAAGTTGATGGTGCCGCCGCTCACACGCAACTGAATGGCGCGGAATTTTCCATCGGCGCGTCCTACTCGGATATTGTCATGGTCCTGTCCGCCATCCACGTGCGCATTTCCGAGATATGTCCATCGGCCACGGTAATTGCGATCGTCTCGGTCGCCGTAACCCTGGGCATATAGCGATGCGCCGAAGGCCAGGCTCACCAGCAAGCCAAGCAGCCATATATTTTTGTTCTTGATCATTGATTTTTTCTCTCCGTTAGTCATGGAGTCGCCGTTGGAACAGGGTGTGCGGCGATCTCTAGTTCGGGCTGGGGACGGAAGCAACGCTCGCGTCCGCCGGGGGAATGAACATGACTGTATACCGCTGCTCAAGAATTGACAACGCTGTTGCACAGATATTCTTAGAATTAGTAACGCGTCTTCACGTTCGTTGGCGTTGGACCGTTAATCGCCGTTTAGCTAAACTGTAATCTACGGTTTATCTCACTGAGAATATGGCTGAAACTTCCCACAACAGCGGCGTCATACGAGTTCGTTTTGCGCCATCCCCGACAGGTTATCTGCACGTAGGCGGCGGTCGTACCGCGCTCTTCAACTGGCTTTTTGCCAAGCAACAGCGCGGCAGCATGGTCCTGCGCATCGAAGACACCGACGCCGAACGTAATAAGCCGGAACTGGTGGAAGGCATTCTCGCCGGACTGCAGTGGCTGGGGCTCACCTGGGACGAAGGTCCATTCTTTCAGTCGCAGCGAACTGAACTGTATCGCGCAGCGGCAAAGCGATGCCTGGCGAATGGCAGCGCCTTTTTGTGTTACTGCCCGGCGGAGAAATATGCCGGCGGGGATCACGCCGAAGATGGCCCGGTAGGTACGCAGGTGAGACGGGTAGTTCGCTGCGGATGCCGCGACGGAAACCCCAGCAACCCGGGAACCAAGCCGGCCATTCGTTTCAAAGTGCCCATCGGTGGGAAAACTACTTTTTCCGATGTGGTGTTTGGCGACACGGAATTTTCCAACGACGATATTGAAGATTTCATGCTGCTGCGCTCCGACCCCGTCGAGGAATTCGGCCAGCCCATGTATCAGCTAAGCGTGGTGGTAGACGACATAGACATGCGCATAACGCATGTGATTCGCGGCGCGGATCATCTTTCGAATACACCCAAACAGGTTTTGCTATACCGCGCGCTGGAGACCAAGCCACCTATTTTTGCGCACCTGCCGCTGATTCTGGGGCCGGATCGCAAACGCCTGTCCAAGCGGCACGGCGCCACCAGCGTGAGCATGTACCGCGACGAAGGCTTTCTGCCGGAGGCGTTTCAGAATTTTCTGGCGCTGCTGGGATGGGCGCCCGGCGGCGACGTGGAATTTATGCGCACCCCTGAGCTGATAGAACGATTCAAGCTGGAAGGAGTGACGCGCACCAACGGCGTTTTCGACAAAGCCAAGCTTGAATGGTTTAACACGCAATATTTGCAGAAATTGCCCATTGAAGATCTGGTGCCGCAGGTGGAACAGGAGCTTCGCCGCAGTGGATTGTGGCAAGAGGAATGGGCCAGCGGGCCCGGTCACGAGTGGTTCACCCGCACGGTGGATCTGCTGCGTCCCCGCGTGCGCTTAATGCCGGATTTTTCCAGTTGGTCGCGCGCGTTTTTCAGCGATGAGTTCACCATCGAGGCGGCCGCGGAAGCAAAATTTTGGAAAGATCCCCAGGTTCCCGGCCTGCTGACCAAGCTGGCGGATGCCTTGGCCGCTTTGCCGGAGTGGAATCACGACGCTTGCGATCATGCGTTGCGCGCGCTGTGCGAAGCGGAAAGTGTAAAGGCCGGACTGCTGATCAACGCCACCCGCGTGGCCATCGTAGGGCAGGCTGTCGCGCCGCCGCTGTTCGATACCATGGTGGTGCTGGGACGCGACCGCGTCGTGAAGCGATTGCGGGCCGCCGCGCCTACCGCCGTAGCGAAAACATAAGATTCATCACCACCGCTTATCGCGGTGATTTTCTGATTTCCGCTTGGTCCTTGGACTTGTTTCCGTTCTGGCCTACTTTGTCAGGGCTTTGGTCGTCATTCCCGAACGTTTTTCTGATTTTTTTATGGAACATGCTGAATTCCAGCGTGGGGTTGTCGCGATTTCCTGAGATGGCGATGGGAATCAGGGTGCCGGCGCCACGTTTGCTGAAAAATGGATCGATGGCTTTCAGGAAAATCCCTTTCTTTCCGCCGACCAGTTGCGAGAGCTTGGCGTCCATGCGCAGTTCCCCGGTAAAATCCAGATCTTCGCCGCGAATCTTGTACCTACCCGCCAACTGAATCACAGCTCCCGGAACGCTGAACGTCAAGGTCTCGAACGTAATGACCCCGTTTTTCAATTTGAATTTTCCACGCAGGTCGGAAATCGCGCTGCCAGCGTCGGGATTATCCGGCTGGCCCTGGGCGTGACGGCTGAAGGACGCGAGTTTGTCGCGCACCTCGGAGCTGGCGAAGCGCGCATCGGTAACGTTAAATTCCCCGTCGAGAGTTAATTTATCGAGAACTTTTACTTTGCCGGGCGGCAGCACCATCTTGGTTTTCAAATTCACCAAGCCGCTCATCATCGGCTTGGTGGACTTGGTCGCCAGTTGAAGTAAATCTTCCAAGCGGGCCTTAGGCGCCAACACATCCAGGACGATCAGGTGGCCCTGCTTTTCGGGAACGCGTACCACGCTTCCGTTGGCAGTAATTTGTGAACGAATCAAGGTGGCGCGCACAGGGTGCAGGTAGGTGTCGCCATTGGTGCCGTCGACGGTGGCGGAAAATTCCGTGTGCAACGGCACTGGGCGTCCCACGGGATCGAGGGAGAATGCCGGTGTGTCGGTCACCCCTTCCACTTCGAGGCGGCCCAGGACGCCGGAATATTTTCCGGTGGAAGAGAGTGTGCCGGCGATGCCTGGGAAGGGATCGAGTTTAGCGTCCGTAAAGGTGTATGAACCATCGACGGGGGTCGAACCGGGATCGTCGATCTGCCAGGGACCGAAGTCGCCCTTGGTCTTGATTTCTCCCACAGGTTTCGCATTGGTGAGATTGCCACGAAACGAAAACGGTTTGCCTGCGCCCACGGATTTTAAAATCAAATCGTGAATATCGAAATCCAGCGGTTCCTTACGCGCCTGCTTCGGAAGAATAAGCAGAGTGGTTTCGTCGCACACAATCTGGTCAATCACAATTTGCGGCAGCGGTTTCTTTATTTTCGTCGAAGGCGGTGGCGCCGGAGGGCCTGGGTCGGTTCCACGCGGTGGAACGGAAATGGTCATGTTGTCAATGTGCACGCCGTGGATGTGGCGCGGCACGCGCAGAATTCCCATGAACCCCAGGTGAAAAGTAAATTGCTCGATGTGAAGCAGTGGTGGCACATCGGTGCGGTTGTGGTAATGGACGGCCAGATTCGTGCCGGTCACGCTCATCTCTGGAAAGGCGGTGACGTGAATGGCCTCGAGCTCGACACGGCTACTAAATCGTTCAGAGAGCGCGCGTACCACCCAGTCGCGCGCCCAGTCGTCTAGATCTTCCGCGCGGCGATATACAAAAGCGCCGGCAACGAGCAGCGCAAGAATTATGGCGCCAAGAATGAAGGGCCATCTACGCGCACGGCGACGATTAACTTCTGGGGACGCCATGAACGGAGAATACCGTAGGCGCGCTCTAAGGTGTCTGGAATATTTCAGCGTGGGCGGGTTTGGCGGCGGAGTGTGTGGCAACAATGTTGACGGATGCTTGCAGATCAATGGTCACAGGCGGCAAGCAAATTTCCGTGCTGCAGGCCTGATAACGCAATTTCAGAGGGATTTCCTGTGCACCGAGCGTAGCGCTGGGGAGCGCAGTGAGCGGCATGCGTACGGTGACGATGCCTTGATAAACGTTGAGCGGTTTTTTCGAAAACGTGAAGGCGTGCAGTTCTCCCTTGGGGTAGCTGACGGCGCCAGATTTAAATCCGACAGGAATTTCCGCGCGTAGATCCGTGGCAATCAAGTAGTCCTCGGACTTTTCACGCGCGTTCACGTGAAAACCCGGGCGAATTTTGAACACCACCGCGAGTTCAAACGGAACGCCACGGGCGGCGGGCTCGGTGGAAACGTAAACGGCGGGAGAGACTACTTCTCGGGGCGAGGGAATCTGCGGCCGCGCTGGTGCAGAAAAGAATATAGAGGAGGTAACGATGAGCAGTGCCGCGATGCGTAGTTTCATAGCTTGACGGTCGTGCCCAGTTGTTGGGAGATGACGCGGGACATCACGGCGTCAAGATTTTCGCCAGTTTTAGCCAGCACAAACGCGTTTTGCGCATCGGACCAACCTAACTTGAAACTGGTGGAAAGAGCCGAAATCCAGATTTCGCGCACCGGAGTGTTCGGGGAAACGACGAACTTAGTTTCGTCATCGTCTTCGAAGAGAACTTCCAGCTTGCCGCTTTCACCCTCCACGTCAAAACCGTGCTCGTCGCCGGCGGTAAGCAATCGCTTCTTCAAGTCGTCGAACGCGGCATCCGCTTTTCGTTGAAAGTCTTTTTCTTCCAGCATGGTTTGAGCCTACACGAACCAGGCGCGCAGGGGAAAGCGTCTGCGCGGTGGCAGCCGTTTACAGTTGTGATTCGATGGAGTGGGAAATCTCTTCGTAGCTGATGAGGCCGGTAATGCGTTTCACCTGTTTGCCGTCGCGGGAAATCAGAATACTCGTGGGATACCCAAGCAGGCCGCCGAACTTATCAGCGATCGCGTCCGTGCCGATCAAAATCGGATAGCTCATGGGCAGCTTCTGGCCGCTGACATCGAAATGTTCCTTGGCCACAAAAGGCGCCACCACGCTTTTACCTTCCTCGTCCATGGCCACGCCCAGCACGGTAAATCCCTTGCTCGCGTATTTCTGTTGCATCTCAATCAGCCAGGGAATTTCGACGCGGCAGGGATCGCACCAGGTGGCCCAGAAATTCACCAGCACGACTTTGCCGTTGTAATCGGCGAGTGAGACGTCTTTTCCGTCTAGGTCCTTAAAGTGAACTTCCGGAGCTGGCGTCCCGATGGATTTGTCCGGTGAGTAGGACGCGTGGGTCGTGCCGTTCTTGGGCAGACGGGTGGCGCGGTCCGCGTAGTACGTGGCGCCAATCAGCACCAGCACCGTGAGCACGATAATTCCGACATTCTTCATTTTCATTTCCTGTTTAGAACCTGCCATTCTAAAGTGAAAAACGGTTCAAGAAAGTTAGTTTACCCGAGAGCCATGTCAGTTTGTTAACGAACACCAGCGTGCCGACGAAGAGGAGCAGTGCGCCGCTGAAAACTTCTACTGCGTGGAGGTATTTGCGAAAGTTTTTGTAGAAGCGCAGAAATTGGCCGATGCCGAGGGCCGTCAGCAGGAAAGGGACGGCAAGTCCGGCGGAATAAATGGCCAGCAGCAAGACTCCGCGAGCGATGGTGTCGCTGGCGGCGGCCAGCGCCAGAACGGTGGCAAGAATCGGCCCGATGCACGGCGTCCAACCGAAGGCAAACGCGAAGCCCAGCAGAAACGCGCTCCACAATCCGGGCTGGCCAATCTTACTTTGAATGCGCACATCTCGATTCAGCCAGCGCGCCATGACCGGACCGAGAAATCCGATCAGAGACAATGAGAAAAAATGAATGGCGCCAAATCCCCCGAAGAGCGGTGCGTGCCGCACGAGCGAAATCACTCCGAGGGCCACGAAGACTGCGCCGATGATCATGCCGGCCTTCAGGGTCAGCCTGATCAGCACGCCGAGCAGGTGCAGCCCGAACAGCAGGATTAATGCTCCCGCGATAGGCGCGAGCACACCACGATTCTGGCGCAGAAAAGATCCCACCGCGCTGGCGGACGCTCCAAAAGAAATGAATACCGCGGAGAATCCCGCCACGAACGCAAGCGCCGACCCGAACAGTCCAGACTTGGGCAATGCGCCCTGGCGCAACTGCTCCATGCCGATTCCGGACAACATGGAAATGTATCCGGGTACGAGGGGCAGGACACAAGGAGATAAAAAGGACACGAGGCCGGCAAGAAATGCTCCCGCGAGGGATACGTCGCTCATGCTACTTCCGGAATTTGGAGAAGTTTAGTCATTTCATGGATCTAGCCGAACGGCTTGGGAGCACTCTATTCTCCCATAAATGGTTAGACGGATTCCCGCATCTATTGGATTTACGGCCGATCTAAAAATTCGGATGTTTGTTAGATGGATGCAGGCGCTCATAGGCGCTCGCGATGCTTAACAGGATGTTCTCTCCGTTAGCGCCGCCGATGAACTGCAACCCTGCTGGCAAGCCCGCCGGCGTAAAGCCGCAGGGGACCGATATGGCGGGCACCCCTGCCAGGTTGGCGGGGCGATTGAGACGCAACAGCAGTGCACGGGTCGGGTATTCTTTGCTGGCGATACGAATGTTTTCTTCGCCGATGGCGGGCGCGACGACCGGAACAGTCGGGACGACTAGAGCGTCGAGTTTCGCGGACTCCATAATTTCGCGCAGTTGATTGATGAATTTCTGACGCTGATCGAGGGCTTCCAGATAGGCCGTTGCAGAAACGTTAGTTCCCGCCTCCAGGCGGGAGCGAACGTCTTCGCTGTATTCCGCGGCACGACTGGGGAACCAGCCTGCTTGCTGATGGTAATGAGTGGCTTCCGCCCAGCCGATGCGGTTGCCGGCGCTTTCGGTTTCGAGCAGCGAGGGGATTGATACATCCACAATCTTCGCGCCAAGACGTCGCAGCGAATGTGTCGCAGACTCAAACAATTTTTCCACCTCCGTGGAAATCACGTCAAAGAAAAATTCGCCCGGCAATCCCAAACGCAGCTTCGACAAATTTCGGTGTGTCGCCTTACGACTTGCTACACCCGAGTTATCCTGGTGGCCCAATATTGCCCTGAAAAGAATGGATGCGTCTTCGACGTTCCGGGCCATGGGACCGACGCAATCGAGCGTTGGCGACAAAGGAATCACGCCACTTGCGTCAACCAAGTCGCGCGTGGGCTTCAATCCCGTGACGCCGCAAAGTGCCGCGGGAATGCGTATGGAGCCTCCGGTGTCCGTGCCGATGCTGCCAAAACAAAGACCGGCGGCCAACGCCGCGGCGGAACCCCCGCTCGATCCACCGCTGATTCTGCTTACGTCCCACGGATTGCGCGCCGCGCCGAAGTGGGGATTGTTGGTGGTCACTCCATACGCAAACTCATGCAGGTTGGTTTTACCGAGGATGACCGCACCGACATGCTTCAAACGCGTAACCACGGGCCCGTCTTCAGCAGGAATAAAATCGCGCAGCACGACCGAGCCGGCGGTCGTGCGGATGCCGGCGGTATGGATATTGTCCTTCAGCGAAATGGGGATGCCGTGCAGCGGGCCGAGATCAATGGCCGTTTTGCGTCGCCGCGTAACGCTAAGTTCCGACTCCGCTTTCTTTGCTTGCGCGCGGGCCTGATCGGCGGTCACGGTGATGAAGGCATTCAGTTTCGGATGGAGGCGCGCAATGCGCTCAAGCAGGAACTCCGTCAACTCGACCGGCGACAGTTTTCTGGCACGATACAGTCGCGCGACATCGCCCATGGAAGCGAACGCTAAAGCAGAGTCGTCTTTGGAATCCGCGATTTTTTTAATGGCCTTACACCTGGAACGAACAGTACGCAAATTTCAATAAATTTTTTCCTGTCGTCGCAAATTCCCGAACGTGCCGATATTGGCGATGATGAACGCCACCCGAAACTGGTTTTCAGTGCGCACCTGGCCGAGGGCGATGCGCCGGTATTCGAAAGCCAGCCCGCAGCAACTGCCGTTGTAGCTCACCTGCATCAACTGGTTCTGCAAGCTGCTGTTGGTCAGATCGTAGCTGATTCCCGCTGCCGCGCTGACGCCCTTGCCGTTCAAGCTTCCATATCCAAAAAGAGCGCGGACCTGGTTGGACAGCGGCTGGAGGATGGGGTCGGCATCCAGCCGAAAATGCGCCACGGTGACGAAATACTGACTGTAGGGTTTGATTTTGAGCAGCGTGCCGAGGGTGGTCAGTTTTTCGATCGTGGGGTCGTACTCAAGGATCTGCTCGACATCGTAATGGCTGCCGGGAGAAACGGTGAAATCGCTGACTACCGGCGACCAGTGCACTGGGCCCAGCGCGAACGCGAAGGGCGTAATGGAATTCAGGGCCTGAAAGACGTTGCGCTGGCCCGGCACCGCGGCGCCACCAAAAGTGGGATCGAAGAAATGCTTCTGCACGAGACGCCAGGTAATGAGTTCGCGCGGCTGCTGGTCGCCGTCGTCCTTCAGGAATAATCGTTGGGTAACGCCATATTCGACTTCGTTGGTATCCGTAATAGTGGAGTCTGCATCAAAGCGAATAAAATCGGCAAAGTTATTTACTCCGGTCACGTAACGATAGGTCAATACCGGCTCGATGGAGTGTTTATACCGGCGCTTTGTTTTGGGGCGTTCGAAAAATCTTTCGAGGGTGGGCGGGCGCAGGTCCACGGTAATTTCGCCGGTGTTGCGGACGATAGCGCGATCGCTCACTTCCTCGGGGCCGGAAAGCGAAGAGCCATAACGCGTAGTTCGAAACGCGGCTGAAGTCGTGACGCCCAGCCACGAGCCAAAATGAATCGGCACGGTCACGCGTGGCGCAAATTCCGTGCGACCCACAAAGCTCGGGGTGTTGATCTGGCTATCGGAACGATGCACGGCGTCCGCAAAACTTTCCAGCCCAAAATAAATTGGCAGGTTCCGCCAAGGAGCTTGCTCGACGGAATCGAAGCGCGCTTCTGGCAAATTGCGCAGCGTTACACCGGTGGCGGGATTGATCTGCAGAAAACTCTTGTCGTTCAGCGCTGCAAAATTGAGGCTAAAGCCATGAAAATTATTGGTCAGGAAAAACGCGCTGCGGACTTCGGAGTTGATGGCGTCGCCAAAAGTGTCGGCGAAGGCCAATCGAAACGTGAGCGAAGACAAGTGATTGTAGTCAGCGACGAAACGCCAACCGCCTGGCAGTTGCGATTCAATCTCCAAGCGTTGCTGTTCACCGCCTTGCGGCTGGCGCACGCCATTGACCAGGAGGCCACGGTCATCCACGCCGAAATAGGTGTAGTTAATGGATGTGCCCTCAAAGGGCTTGGCGCGCAACTCGCCGCGCTCCGCAATGCCACGGCGGCTCATATACTGCGCGCCAAGGGTCGCGTCCAGCCAGGGCTTGGGCGCCCAGTAGAAAGCGTCGCCAAAGGTGAAACCCTTGCGGGAGCTGTCACCGATATCGGGAATCAGAAACCCCGATTGACGAACTTTTTTACCCGCGGGCGCGGTGGCGTATGGAAACCAGAGCAGCGGGACGCGAAACAACCGAAAATTGGCGTTCACCAGCGCCACGGTACGATCGAGGCGCACGCGTGCGTGCGGCGCAAAGAATTGCCAGGTGGGATGTTGCGGATCGCAGATGGTGATCCACGCGTCGTCGATGAGGTAAACGTCTTTGGGGAGGCGCTCCACGTCACGGGCCTGGAAGTACAGAGGATTGTCTGAAAGCAAAACGCTGGGGTTGGGGCGGCGTTCGATTTTCACCGTGCCGCGCACGTTGTGAAAAAGTCCGTGACCCGTTTTTACGTTGTAGTGAGCTTCGTCGGCGTCCATGTGCTGATTTTCGAAATCAAACTGCACATGTCCGCGCGCGAGGGCTTCGGAAGTTTTTTCGTTGTACTCCACGTGGTCGGCACGCAGGCGTGAATCGGTGTAGCGAATGTCCACGTCGCCGTCGGCGATAAATAAATCTCCTCGCCGGCTTTGCGGGCCGCTGGAGGAAAGCTCGGCCACGCCGCCGGTCTTGAAAGGTAGGCGGGCCTGCTGCGCCAGCGCGTTCGCGGGCATGAGCCCGACGCAGTAGAGAGCGACCAAGATTCCGGGAAACAGGGAGCGGCAGCGGGCGGCGAGTATGTTCCGCGGCGATACGTGGCGGTTCACAAGATGCATGTAAGCCATGAAAGCAGTTGGATAGCCTAGCATGGTGCCCGAGTGATGAGTACAGGATGCGTGACGGAACGGTGGAGATGCCTTCGCGCGGATTTTTGGCACCAGGCTTAGGACTGGGGGCCACTGACGCTCACGAAACCGCGGTCTCCGGTAAGTTCGATGACGTGGACCTCGTCGAAACCTTCTTCTAAGGATGGGGGCACGATTTTTTTGAAAGTCGCGGCCACTGCTGCAGCGGGTACTTTTTTCTTTCCGGCGCGCAAATTGTTGCGCTGCATGGCGTCACGCAGGGTGGTCTGAAAGAAGTAAGCGATGGTGCGAAAACCCCTGGCCCGCGCCGGTTGGATATAACGTTGACGATCGGCCGGCAACGGATTGGTGTTGTCGATTACAAAAGACTGGCCGCATTCGAGGCAGGCGTTCAGTAATTTCTCTTCCCGTTGCCGCGTGCACAGCATGTCGAGATTGATGCGCACGTGCGTATCAGAAAAACGCTCGCGGAAGAACGTGCTCTTGCCGACGCCCTGAATTCCTACAAATATGATGGCTTCCATTTTGGGTGACTGGGCGCGAGCCCTCTCCTCGAGGAAATATTAAACCCTCGGATGCTTCGGGAGCTTGGGTGGCCGCGGTCCGTGTAGAACGGCGGAGCTCACCGGTTCATAGGTTAGTTCCGCGGCCTCGCGCACCGCGCGCAGCATCAGTCCGCCGCGACTCATGTCGCCGCGGCCAACAAAAGCTGAAGGAAATAGCAAGCGCTCGCGAAAAATGGCCAGCAGCGGTTCTACATACTTGGCGGTGGCGATGCTGCCTAGCAGGACGACTTCGCAGCGCTTGCCGGCCTGGCGAAATAATTCCTGTGCGTCGCGCTCCAGGGGGCGGCGATATTGCGCGTTCCGTGCATCTACCGGGATACCCGCGATTTCGAGCATGTCGTCGTGTGAAACGAGTGTTTCCGGAGCAACCAGGCCGCGGCCGGCGGTGATCACAAAAACTCCCGGAACTTTCGCGGGCGGCAACGCAAAGGTCTGCGCGTAAGCGAGTTTCCCGCGGAAGTACAGGCCGCTGATGAAAGTGAAAAGTTCTCCGATGGGAAGGCCGTCGTTGCGCAGGCGTCGCGCCAGGATGAAGTGCGCATTTTCGCTCATGATCATTTTGGCGCGGAGGCCGCCGGCATTCGCCGGGGACAGCAAGAAAATCCGCTGCGGCAGACGCGGCTTGCCAGTCGCGCGCACGGGGCGAGTGGAGTTGCTATGTGTGACGCGTTCTATGGGCATGATCGTCGGTGACGGGAGGCAGATCGCAACAATTTACAGCAAGCCCAGCGCGGATTTATCTTCACGCTTAACCTGCTTCATGGTGCAGTCGCGGGGCGCTTTTTCCGGGCGCCAGCGCAGAAATCGGGTGCCGTGCCGGAATCTTCCGCCGGTGAAATGATCGAACTGCACTTCAGCGACCAGTGTGGGGTCCAGCGGCTGCCACTCCATGGAATGCTTGGTGCTCCAGCGACTGAGGCCGCCGGGAGATTTGCCGGTGAATCCCGGGGCCTTGATGAGCTTCTCCAATTTGCGCGTCAGCGCCACGCGTTCGTCGGCCTGAATCGACGAACTGAATCCGACATGATCCAGTAATCCCTCGTTGTTGTAGAGTCCGAGCAGCAGCGAGCCGACTAGCGGCTTCTTTTCCAAATAGCGGAATCCGCCCACGACACAATCGGCGGTGCGCTGCTTTTTTATTTTTTGCATGCCGGTGCGCTCGCCGGTTTGATAAGACAAATCCTTACGCTTGGCCACGATGCCATCGAGGCCCACGCCCATATGAAACCACTTGCGCGCGGCGCCCAGTTCGGAGGTAACAGGAGAAACGCTGATGGTGGAATGCGCGTCGAGATAGGATTTCGCCAGGTGCTCCAATTGCTTGCGTCGCTTTTCGAGCGGCAGCGCCACCAGCGATTTGCCCTTCTCATCCACTAGCAAATCAAAAACGATGAAGACGCAAGGGTGCTCGGTGCTCAATTTGAGGACGCGGCTGGCCGCCGGATGAATGCGCATGAGCAATTCGTCGAACGACAATTGGCCGTCCACGGGAATGACGATTTCGCCGTCGAGCACAAACTTTTTGGGCTTGAGGGCCAGCAAAGCGGCGGCCAGCTCAGGAAAATAGCGCGTCAGCGGCTTGCCGGATTTGGATTGCAAATCAACTCTATCGTTCTCGCGAAACGCCAGGCAGCGAAAGCCATCCCACTTGGGCTCGTATTGCCACTCCGGCCCTTTGGGTAGTTCGCTGGCTGGCAGAGCTTCCATTGGGGCGTATTTTTTGTTGAGAGGCAGGGTCATAGGAAATCCTTCAACTCCACGCGAGCTGTCTCGCTGAGCAACGGTTTCCACAAGTCGCCAATTTTTTTGAGGCGCGCCGGAACGTTCGCGACGCTGAAGTCTTCGATGCGCAGGCCATGTTCAACCTCCCGCCAGGTCACGGGCGCGGACACCGTGGCTTTAGGTTTGGGCCGCACGGAATACACCGAAGCCAAGGTGCGATTCCAGGCGTTCTGGTTGTAGTCCACCAGCACGCGGCCACGCGGCCGTTTGGCGACGCGATATTCAGCGGTGATAATTTTGGGATGGCGGGCTTCCAGTTCTTTCGCCAGCGCTTTGGCAAAAGTCCAAACCTGCTTTTGCGTGGGACCGCGCTGCATGGCGACGTATACATGGATACCGCGGGAGCCGGTAGTCTTTGCGTAACTTTTTATTTTTATGGATTCGAGAGCGTCGCGAACGATTATCGCGGTTTCCAGCACGCGCGCGAAAGAAGCGCCGGGCACGGGGTCCAGATCGAAATGCAGATAATCGGGGCGATCCACGTCGTCGCAGCGCGCGTACCAGGGATTCAGATCGATGCAGCCGAGATTCACAACCCAAAGCAGCGACGACAAATGTTGAATCACCGGGAAATCAATGATGTTGCCAGAGCCATGCTCGATGGAACAGACGGGAATAGAGGGCGGACGCGGGGAAGGAGCGCGCTTCATGAAAAAGAACTCGCCATTGATTCCGTTGGGGTAGCGCTTCATCACCATGGCACGATTGTGCAAATGCGGCAGGAGCCAGGGAGAAACGTCCAGATAATATTGCAGCAGGTCGCGCTTGGTGAGCCCAAGGCCGGGGAAAAATACTTTTTGCAGGTTGGTTAGCTGCACGGGGCCGCCGTCGACGGTGAGGGTGACAGCATTGGCGTCGTGGGGTATCTGCAATCCGGAATTGCACGAGGCGCGGGTGCGTGACGACGGCTTGTCAGGAACGGCCTGCGATTTGCGCGGTGGAGCTTCTTTTTTGCGGGGCTCGGCTTTCACGGTAGTTAGATGACACTTTTCGTGCGGCGGTCTTTTATTATTTCATGCGCTCGGGTTAGTGAAAATCGTGAGAAGCTGTCGGCGCGGTGGTAATTGTTAAAGCCTGAATGCGTTGCGACTTCACCGACACCACGTTGTCCTGATTCTGGAGCTGCCCTTCAATCAGCAAAAACTGCTGGTGTACCACGACCACGTGAGTTTGTTCGAATAGTTGCGGCGAAATGATAGCGTTGGCGATGCCCGTCTCGTCTTCCACGCTCAAAAACACAAATCCTTTGGCGGTACCGGGGCGCTGGCGGGCGATTACGCCGCCGGCAATGCGCACCTGCACGCCATCCGGTAAACGCGCCAGCTCAGCGGCGCAGCGCACGCCCATTTTTTGCAGCTCAGCACGATGGTACGCCATGGGATGCGGACCCACAGTCATGCCGGTGCCGCGATAATCAGCCACCAGGCGTTCTTCGGCGTTCATGGGAGCAAGCGGGGAGATTGCGGGTGAATCAGAATTCTCCAAGGAGATTTCTGAAAATACTTGCGGCTCGAAATCGTCGCTGCGTTCGTACAACGGGCCGCTGGAACGCGCCGTGCGTTCCACTTGCCACAAAGCGCTGCGGCGATGGAAGCCGCGCTGGTTGCCAAGGCGATTTAACGCGCCCACTTCCGCCAGCACGCCCAACTCCGCTTTTTGAATTCGCGGGACGCGGCGTTTCAAATCATCCAGTGATGTGAACGGATGCACGGCGCGCTGGCAAACAATTTCCGCCCCGATTTCCGCGCGCAAGCCTTTTACGTAGCGCAGCCCCAGGCGCACTGCGAACTTCCGGTCAATCTTTTCCAGCGTGCACAGCCAGTCCGAACAGGTGATATCAATGGGGCGCACGCACAGACCGTGGCGCTGCGCATCGGTGACCAGAGAGGGTGGCTGATAAAAACCCATGGGCTGATTGTTGAGCATGGCGGCGGTAAACGCCGCGAGGTAATGGCACTTCAAATACGCGCTGGCATAGGCGATCAACGCGAAACTAGCAGCATGCGATTCGGGAAATCCATAAAGAGCGAAGGAAGTGATGGCGCGAATAATGGTGTCCTGCGTTTCGCCGGTGATGCCGTTTTTCTCCATGCCGCGGCGCAGCTTGTGTTCGACTTCTTTCATGCGTTTTTCGGAGCGCTTGAAACCGAAGGCCCGGCGCAGCTCTTCGGCTTCGCCGCCGGTGAATCCCGCAGCAATCATGGCGATGCGCAAAAGCTGCTCCTGAAAAAGCGGCACGCCCAGGGTGCGCGCGAGCACCTGCTCGAGACAAGGATGCAGGCAGTTAGGCGCTTCGCGCCCCTGACGGCGCTTCAGATAAGGATTGACCATTTGCCCCACGATGGGCCCGGGGCGAATAATCGCCACCTGCACGACGATGTCGTAAAAACAGGTGGGCCGCAGGCGCGGCAGGCAGGACATCTGCGCACGGCTTTCAATCTGAAACATGCCCACGGTGTCGGCGCGCTGTAAAGTTTCGTAGACCACCTTGTCATTTGCGGGCAGGCGGCTCAAATCCACTTCTTCGTCGTAATCGTCGCGAATAATTTTCAGCGAATCTTCCAGTACGGCCATCATGCCCAGGCCGAGGAGATCCACCTTCACGATGCCCATGTCTGCGCAATCGTCTTTATCCCACTGCACCACGACGCGCCCGGGCATGGTGGCGGGCTCCAGGGGCACAACGGAATCAAGCTGCCCCTGGCAGACGACCATGCCGCCGGAGTGCTGGCCGAGATGGCGCGGTAGATCCTGGAAGCGCACACACAGTTCGCAGAATTTGCGAATCTGGGGATGCTGCAAATCCAGGCCGGCATCCTGAAACTGGCGCTCCAGGGTGTCGTTGGCATCCTTGTATTCCCACGCGCCCACCAGAGAAGTCAGGCGATTCAACACTTCCGCATCGAACGCAAACGCTTTTCCGATTTCACGCGCGGCGGAGCGCCCGCGATAGGTGATGACGTTAGCGGTCATGGCCGCGCCAAGTTTTCCGTAGCGCTCGTATACGTATTGAATGGCGCGCTCGCGCTGGTCACCACTGGGCAGATCAAGATCGATATCCGGCCACTCGCCGCGTTCCTCGGACAAGAATCGCTCGAAGAGCAGTTCCATGCCCACGGGATCTACGGCGGTAATTCCCAGCGCATAGCACACCGCGCTGTTGGCGGCCGAGCCGCGCCCCTGCACCAAAATATTTTGCTGCGCGCAAAAGCGGATGATGTCCCAGACGATCAGGAAATAACCGGAGAGATCGAGCTTCTCGATAATGTCCAGTTCACGGGCGATCTGCTTGCGGGCGCGCTCGTTATCGGCGCCGTAACGGTGCAGCATGCCATCGTGGGTGCGGTCGCGCAGGAACTGCATCTGCGAGCGGCCATCGGGCACGGGATAAATTGGAAATTGATAGCCCAGATCATGCAACGTGAATTGCAGCCGCGACGCGAGCTGCTGGGTGTTGGCGATCGCTTCGGGCAGGTCGGCAAAAACTTTTTGCATTTCCGTGGAAGATTTCAGGTGGCGCTCGGCATTGCGCGCCAGCAAACGGCCGGCGGTGGCCAGCGTGCGGTGATGGCGAATGCACGAAAATACGTCCAGCAATTCGCGCTGCTCGGGCAAAGCGTGACTGACCCCGTTGGTAGCCAGCACCGGCAGCTTTAATTTTCGCGCAATCTCCAGCGCACACTGGTTGCGAACTTCTTCTTCGCGGCAAAGATGGCGCTGCAATTCAACATACACGTTGTGCTTGCCAAACAATTCGCACAACTGTTGAACGGACTGGATGGCGGCAGGCATCCCGCCGGAAGCCAGCGCGTGCGCGAGCGGTCCTTCGTCACCTCCGGTAAGGCAGATCAAGCCGCCCACGCCGCCTTCCATTTGCGCGGCAATCTCCGCGCGCGAAGTCTGCCCTTCTCCTTTGCGGGCGCGTAATTTCATTTTTGTAATCAGCCGGCAGGCGTTTTGATAGCCTCGCCGGGATTCCACCAGCAGCGGGTAACGCCAGCCTTCTTCGGAAGTGATTTCCGTGCCAATCAGCGCGCGAATATTTATTTTTTTGGCGGCCAGGTAAAAACGCGGAGTTCCGTACATGCCGTCGCGATCCAGCACGGCCATGGCCGGCATGCCGCGCTCGGCGCACACGCTGGCTAATTCTTCCGGCAGAGACGCGCCGGTCAGAAAGCTGAACGCGGAGCGCGCGTGCAATTCGATGTACATCAATCGTAGGTGCCCCGCAGAAACCAATTTTGCTGCCGCGAATCGTAATAAATGAGATAAAGGCCACGTGGGTTGTTGGGGATTCCGGGACGTTTTGTTTTTTGCGCAACCGCCGCGAAGTGAATTTCCACATCCCACTCGGCCTGATCCCAGGAGTCCTGCCACCAGTCTCCGGAAGTGCGCCAGGGGCCGGAGGCCGCCACCACTTCCCCGCGCATACCCTGAAAAAATATGCGCCCGGGAAGGCCCTCGCGCATTTCCACGCGCGCGGGAATCCTGGGCCGAAAAAAACGAAACCCGTTGGCCGGCTTGGTAATTTCCGGAACAGGAGATTTTTTACCGGCTACCACAAAGGGTCTTTTTTTAAGGCTGCCGGCAGTCTCCTGCGCCAGGCGAAAACGCTCCATGCGAATGGCATCCGGGCGGTGGGTATCCATAAATTGCGGCGAACCCACATTCGAATCGCCCACCAGATTGGCGAGCCGCGCCATGGTCAGCTCCAACTTTTCCGGTTCCGGCGTCGCAGGCAAAAATAATCCCCGCTGCGTGGTGCGTGGGCGGTCGGGCTCGGCGGAAAGCGAAATTTTGATCACCGCGGCGGGCGGGGGATCAGACTGCAAACGCAAGCGCACAAGTTTCAGAAGCAATTTGGAATTGCGCATGGGCACGGGCAGAGCTAGAACTTTTTCAAATTGGCGCGGAATTAATTTCTGATTTTGCGGATCAGTGGATTGCTGCAAATCTTTTTCAAAGGAACGTTCGAGATCGAACTCTATGCAAATCGCACGGGCCGACAGCGAACGAGCAGCGAGGCGCTCGCAAAGCTGGTCCAGCAGGCGGCCCAACAGAAAGCTGAGCGATTCCAGTTCCTCTACGGAATCATCCAGCTCCATTTCTTCCTGAAAAGATGTGGAAGGCTTGGCCAGCACCAGTGAACGCGTAAATGCGCCGCGTGCGAGCGTGTGCAGGCGAACTCCTTCCTGCCCGAGACGCTCGGAAAGCTGGATAACCGGCAAAGCCGCCAACTGGCCACACTTTTGCACGCCCCAGCGTTGCAGCGTTTCGAGAATTTCCAGCGGCGGCAGCAGCGTGTGCACCGGCAAAACGCCCAGACGCTGCGCTTCTTCGCCCGGAGCGATCAGCGTAATGCCCGGCAGGCCACGCGCCGCCAGGATGGCCACTTCGATGCTCTGCGCCACCGTGATGCGCGCGCTCAATCCCAGGCTGGAGCCGCGACTGGCCAGCTCCTGAGCGATTTTTTCATCCGTCCCAAACAGCGCGCTCAGGCCGGCGATATCAACAACGATGGTGTCGGGGGCGGTATCCTCCACGCGCGGAGAAATGGACCAGCCCAGGTCCAGCAAAGCTTCATGAGCGGCTTTTTCCTGCGCCACAGAACGGTGGCGAATCTCCACGGCGGTGAATTGCGCCGCTTGCGACTTGGCCATGCCCAGCTCAATGCCAATCTTTAAAGCGCGGGGGTTGGCGGCCACCACGCTCCACAACGGCGGGGCGCCCTCTACAATCGCCACGGCACGCTCGCGAAGGGCAAGCTCTCCACGAACCAGGGCCTGCACAATAAAATCGGGAATATGAATGGCCGCAAAAGGCATGAAGGATCGATCTCAAAAGATTTATTTAAGTGGTTCGTGTTGGAAATAAACTTTTGCAAAATAAATTGTGCTGATTCATTTATTTAAGTTTGGCTTCTACAGGCGTGGCGCGAAGATAGCTCCAGATGGATTGCGTGGAGAAACTTTGCGCCGTCGCGCTGTCACCGCGATGATTTCCAGAATCGCGATCTGCGGGTCGCGGACCGCTCAGGCGGCCCGCCGCGATGGAAACGGGGGCCGCGCGCGCCTGTGGCACATTGATGGATTGAATGCGCGTGTGCAGCATTTCCGCCCGTGCATCCGCGCCATCCAGCAAGCGTGCGTGCGACAAAGGCCCACGCGCTGGGCGAGGTGAAATTCCCACCGAAGCCGCCTCCAGGGTGTTCTCAGCCGCGGTCTCTGACCAGCGCGCCTCCTCGCCATTCATCTGCAGCACCAGCGAAGCGCAGGTTTTGGCGTTGGATTCCTGCTCCAGCAAAAGCAGCACTGTGGAGGTATCCTCCACCGCGCGGCGAAACCGAAACCAGGCATTCAGGGGCACGTGGCGCACCGTTTCCGGCGCAACATCGCTCAAGTCCAGCGCAATAAATCCAAAGCCACCGCCCTGAATGATTAAATCCGCGGCGCGCAAAGACTGGTCGAGGCCGTGGCAGCGCACCCACAATAATTGCTGCAGTTGCACGCCTGCGGCTTCCGCGCTGCGCGGATCGAAGGAATCCCGCGCATCAATCAGCGCGCAGACTTCGGCCTCGGCGGTGCGCACCGCCAGCGCAGAAAGCAGCAAGGTGGTCCGGCCGGAGCAGGGGGGACCGCAAACTTCAGTTAAGGCGCCGCGCGGGAAACCTCCTGCCAGGGAATCGATCTCCGGGATACCGGTGAGGACCGTCTCCACGCTTTTGCGGTCGCGGTAGCCGAAAGGCGACACCACGCGACCGGTAAGGGATAGTTCGACGTGCGAGCGAAGGGCAGCAAGATTGGGGCGCATGGTGATTAGGAAGCAATATATTTCGCTTTTTGTTCGCCTGCCGTCATTCTGTGAAATTTTCCTGTTGCTGTCAACAGCTTTTACTTTACTGTGCTGCCCCTCTTGTGAATTTCCCGGCATCCTAGTTTCGAATCGTTTTTGACCGGCACGCCGGAAAATTCGCCATGGCCAAACGCAATTTAATCAAGCAGTTGGACCTGATTCCCGCAAAAGCCACTCTCCCTGAACTACGCGAGGCCGCAAAATCCTGCAAAAACTGTGACCTGTGGAAATTGGGCACCCAGACGGTTTTCGGTGCAGGCGCCGCGCACAGCAAACTTATGCTGGTGGGCGAGCAGCCGGGCGATCAGGAAGATCTCGCCGGTAAACCGTTTGTGGGCCCTGCAGGAAAACTTCTGGATAAGGCGCTGGACGAAGCAGGGATCGATCGCAAAAAAGTTTATGTCACCAACGCGGTGAAGCATTTTAAGTGGGAGCCGCGCGGCAAACGCCGCATCCACAAAAAACCGAACGCCGCGGAAATTGCCGCCTGCCACCCATGGCTCGATGCGGAAATCGCGGCCATTAAGCCAAAAGTGATCGTATGTCTGGGTGCCACGGCGGCCCAGGCGCTGTTGGGCAAGGATTTTCGAGTGACGCAGCACCGCGGCGAATTCCTGGATTCCACGCTCGCGCCGCGCGTGGCCGCCACCGTGCATCCTTCCTCCATCCTGCGAGCTCCTGACGAAAATGCGCGTCACGAGGAAATGGCTCGCTTCATCGCCGACCTGAGGAAAATCGCGCGCGCTTTGGAAGGCTGACGCATTACACTATTTCCCCATGGCGCCCCCTGGAAGAGTACGCATCGGCATCTCTGGCTGGACCTACAAGCCGTGGCGCGGCGTGTTTTATCCCGAAGATTTGAGCCAGAAGCGGGAACTGGAATACGCGTCCAGAGCTTTGAACTCCATCGAAATCAACGGAACGTTTTATTCCCTGCAACGTCCCACCAGTTTCGAACGCTGGGCGGCGGAGACTCCCGACGATTTTGTTTTTTCCGTGAAAGCGCCGCGCTTCATCACGCACATGCGGCGACTGAAGGACGTGGATGCACCGGTATCGAACTTTCTGGCTTCGGGAATTCTTAATCTGGGCCAAAAGCTGGGGCCAATTCTCTGGCAGTTACCGCCAAATTTTCTTTTCAAGCCGGAGATCCTCGAGGGATTTTTTAAATTGCTGCCACACGACACGGAAGAAGCCGCGGCGGTGGCGCGCAGGCACGACAAGTGGATGTCCGGGCGTTCGGCGCTGGACCCTGGCACCAAACGGCCGCTGCGTCATGCCATGGAAATTCGCCATGCCAGCTTCGCCACGCCGGATTTCATAAATCTACTGCGGAAATATGATGTCGCGCTGGTGTGCGCCGACACGGTGGAATGGCCGCGGATAATGGACCTCACTTCAGATTTTATGTACTGCCGGTTGCATGGCTCGGAAGTTTTATACGCCAGCGGATACGATGAGGAGTCGCTCGACAAGTGGTCCGTCCGCGTCAACGCCTGGTTGCGCGGGAAGGAGCCGGAGGACGCCGAACGCGTCATCCAGGAAAAAGGGCCCAAGCGCGCCGCTCGGGATGTGTTTGTTTATTTCGACAACGACGCCAAAGTGCGCGCGCCGTTTGACGCCAAGAGCCTGACTGCGAGAATGAACAAGTTGCTCGCAAAATAAACGTCGGCTGCCAACAATCAGCCAACGTCCCGAAAACTTATTTTTTGCGGCTGCGCTCCGGAATTTTGGTGTCGCCATAAATTTCATCGGCTTTCACTTCCGGCCGCCGTTCGTCGGGACCGGGCGCTTCGCCCTTGGGGCTTTTGCTGCGGGACGGCTTTGGCGCAATTTTGTTTTTGGAACTCGGTGTTCTTCTGATGGACTTCACGTTTGCGCTCCTCGAATCAGGGATTGGATGACGCCAAGATCTTGGAAATTCCTTCCAGTGGAATCGCCACCCAGTCCGGGCGATTATTCAATTCGTAGCCAAGTTCGTAAACAGCCTTCTCGAGCAACTGCAGTTGCAGCAGGGCCAGCATCTCCACGCGGGCAGGCGGCAAAAACGCCGTGCCATCCGCAACTCGCAAATACTCGCTTAGAAAACGGTCGCTCACCCATTGGGCCCAGACTTCCGCCCAGGCACGCAGATTTTTGGGATGGCCGCTGATCTCTCCAGAGCCGGTGGCCGCCAGCAACGGCGCGTACGCCGCATAGTGAAACGAGCGCAGCATGCCCGCAACATCCTGGAGCGGCGAACGCTTCAGGCGTCGCTGCGACATGGGTCGCGCCGGCTCGCCTTCAAAATCAATAATGACGAAGTCGGACCCGGTGTAGAGCACTTGCCCGAGATGATAGTCCCCGTGGATGCGCGTGCGCAGAGCGCGTATCGGATTGTTCAGCGCCGCATGAAAGCGCCGGCGAATATCGTCTTCCGCCGAGAGCACTTCCACCGCTTTATTTTTTGCTGCTGCGGGAAAGTGTTCGTTGGCCTTGAGCAACTGCTTAAAAACACGATGGGTGAGCTCTTCCAACGCCTGCTCAAATCCCTCCTGAAAGTTGGCGTCAAACGGTTCGGGAGAAAAGTCCCCATCTTGTGAAGCGGCCGCGGAAGCCAGCGCGAGATGCAATTCGGCGGTGCGCCTGGCTAGCAGCGCGACGGAATCCAAAAATGGAGCAAGCAACGCGCGCGCGGAATTTTCCTGCGCCGCAGTGAGCGCGCCATTGATTGAAACATTACCCACCTCGCGGTAGAAATGCGAAATCGATTTCATAGTGTATTGCCAGGCATCGCCGTGATTGGCGACAAATGCCTGCAGGATGCCTTGGGTCATGCGCCGTCCGTCGGCGGAGTGATATTCCAAAGCGCCGAGCAGATGCGGGGTGTGTTGGTAGCCCGCTTTTTCGGTGAGGAAGCCACTCATTTCGAGGTCGGGGTTCACGCCTTCTTCCAGGCGCCGAAAGAATTTCAGCATCAGCCGGTCGCCGTACGCTATGGAGCTGTTGCTCTGCTCCGCCTCAATGGCGCGAGGCTTGAGGCTTTCCGAGGCGCCGGCTTCCTGCAATTTCAGCGCGCTGGGATAGGAAGTACGCAACTCGCCTGAGTCGCCGGTAAAGATCAGGCCTTTTTGAATGGCTTCGAGCAGCAGCGATAGAAAGGCTTCCTCTTTAAGGGCGTCGCTAAGTACGACTTTTCCAGCGCCGTCACGCTGCGCAAGGGTCAACGTGGACGACCCACCCGCATTTTCGCCAAGGAGCAGGGGCACAGAATATAGATCCCCGCCGCCGCCCTGGTATTGGACATTTACGAGCAACACCACCGCGTCCAGCCCAACACTCTGCAGACGGATAACATCCATCACGTGCGTACCGCCGATCTCGCGTGCTTTAGCTCCAAACCAGCGCTGGCTCTTCAGGTACGCCGGCAGCTGTGCCGGCAATTCCGCTTTCAAATTAGAGAACATGTCCGTACCAAAACCCGGGGCGGCCATAAATATTTCTCCTTCACAGCGGCTGGGGCTCTTTGTATTTTTCCTTCGCGGATTCACCGAGATGACGCTCAAGCATTTGGCGCGCCAGACCCTGTCCTCCCAGTCCGAAGGCAATGGCAAGCCCGAGCATGGACGCGCCGAAGACGATCGAAAACGCGGCAATCACCGTTTGCCGCGCCAGGCCCAATTCCTCCAGTGCCATGGAGATTGCCAGTATCCAGATCACAAAACGAATTGACCAACTGACAATTTTGGCCGAGCGGTACCCGGCGTTTACGGAAGCCAGCAGAGCCGCACGCGACAAGAAGTTCGCCAGCACCAGCCCCAGAAACAAAATCAGCATGGCGATGAATATTTCCGGCAAGAAGCGGAACAAGCGCGAAATCTGCTCCTGTAGGCCGGCTACGCCCAGGATGCTGACGCCGATAAGAATGAAGCCGATCCAGGTGATCCAGAAAATCGAACGGCTCAACAACTCTGTCATGGAAGGCAAGTCGGCCATGCGCAAAACTCGCGAGGCGCCGGCATCCTCTGAAACGCGATCGAGCTTGGTGAGCCGCAGCAGAGCGCGCAGCACGTAGCGAATCACATAGGCCGCTAGCAATCCCACCGCGATGATCACTAGCATCACCACAAATCGCGGAAGGAACTCCGCGATCATGTGCACCAGATTGTAATAAGCCTGCTCTAATCCCTGAACGATGGTGTCTTTCATGATTTCACCTCAACTCCTGCTTTCCACTTCTCTATCAGGTATGGCTTTTGACGTTCGAACTCCATGCACAGAGTTTCGCTGTCGGCTTCCATATCAGCCGGCGCAGAATTGGCGTGTTCAATAAGGAAGGAACAAATCTTGCCGCGATAGAGCGGAACCAGCGCCTGCACCAGGTGGTCGCGATTGATCACCGAGCGGTGATAGGAAGCTGCAAAGTCGTACAGCACTTTCACCCACAGGTCGGTGCCAAAGCGGAAGCCCTGCTGGTCCAGCTGTGCAATCGTTTGGACGTTGGTATGAGTTTCCGAACTCAAAATGGAATTCAGCACCGGCTCCAATTGCTTCACACCGGACTTGAACATTTCGAAAATGTGACCCAGGTCCAGATCGGATGACTCGGTTGTCACCGCGTGATCTGGCCCGAAGGTCGGCACCGGCTCTGAACCGTCGCGGCCCAGCCATTCGTTCTGCCGCGTTTCGAGGCACCAGAACAGGCTGCCCACCGTCTGGCGCAGCGCTTCCACGATATCCGGACCGGAACCGGCGGGAGGCTGTGGTTTTTCGCCCAGAAAAACCTGGCAGCAGCGAAAGTCGGACGCCATCGCGGAAATTCCCATCCACGCCTCCGGCCGCGTGCGCACCGGCTCTTCATTCCACACTTCCTGGCCCAGGCAGAAGGAGCCCAGTTTGCTGGAGAAGGCCCACTCGTCTGAATACAACTCGCGAATCCTGCGGCCAAAAAGCGCCCGGGTCATGGGATACAAAAGATTACGTGCCAGCAAGCCTTGAAACTTATGGCGCGAATACATGGGCGCGACAAAATCGTAATTGTCGCGCAGAGCGGGGCGCAGAAGATTGGCGATCCAGTCAGGAGCAGTGCTGGCCGTTGCGGGCGAGACAACCGCACAGGCCTTGGCGCGCAAAAGGTCGGCAGAGGAAAGAAAGGTGCGCAAAGCCAGGCCGGCAGATGGTGCGGAGTTGAATCCCGCGGCGATGCGATGGATGGTGCGCAGCGAACTCAAACCCTTAGAGGGCCCATTTTTCGCGCCGCCGTCGCTTCCGGACGAATCAACACCGCCATCCTCAACAGCTCCGCCATCCACACTAATGATAGCCATACGCTGGCGTACAAAATTTACCTGCAGACTGTGTTCGATCAGGCGCGCGGCGGTGCGCATGGTGCTGGCGCTATTGTGCGAGAGGATCCCCACGAGGAGATCCACCTCGCCGACGCTCATCAATTGACGAAGCAGATCGTCAGAAAGGAAAGTTTCATCAGCCAAGGACTTCGACGCTCACTTTCAAGACTGTCAACACGCTCAACATTTTCGACTTTTCCAACTGCGCGCAAATATCATACACAAAGCCTCTGGACATACCTCTCGGTATAAACCCCGACGAAGACGGCGTTGGCTGGAACCGAGCCAGCGGGCTCAAATGCGGCGGAGGCGGAACCAGTAAAATTGATAGGGGCCCAGTGTCAGCAGATAAGGAAGCTCGCCAAATCTGGGGAAGAGATTTCTGCCAAACATTTCAATGGGGATGTAGCCCTTGTAGCGCTGCAAGTCCAGCTCCACAGCCTGCGCGGAGCACGACAAGTTATTCACTACCAGGATCTTGTCATTCCCCAGTTCTCGAATATAGGCCAGCACGCGGTGATTCGACGGCCGCAGGAATTCCATGGTGCCGCGACTGAAAACACGGTAAGCGTTGCGCGTTTTTATCAATGACTTCATCCAGGAAAGCAGCGAGTGGTTGGATTTTTTCTGCGAGTCCACGTTTACGACCTGGTAACCGTAGACGGAATTAGAAATCAGCGGCGAATACAGGCGTTCCGGATCGGCGAAGGAAAAGCCGGCATTGGTGCCACCGTTCCACTGCATCGGCGTTCGAACGCCGTTGCGATCGCCCAGGTAAATGTTGTCGCCCATGCCGATTTCATCGCCGTAATAAATGATGGGCGTGCCGGGCATGGACATCAGCAAGCCATTGAGTAACTCGATGCGCCGGCGGTCGTTTTCCATCATCGGCGCAAGGCGCCGGCGGATGCCCAGGTTGATGCGCATGGTTTTGTCCGTGGCGTATTCGTCGTACATGTAATCGCGCTCGATGTCCGTGACCATTTCGAGCGTCAGCTCGTCGTGGTTTCGCAAGAAAATGCACCACTGGCAATTTTCGGGAATCGCGGGAGTCTGATCGAGAATCTCGATAATCGGCTTGCGATCTTCCAGCTTTACTGCCATGAACATTCTGGGCATCAGCGGGAAATGAAACGCGGCGTGGAATTCATCGCCATCGCCAAAATAAGCGCGCACGTCGGCGGGCCATTGATTGGCTTCCGCGAGCAACATCTTTCCCGGGTAATGCTGGTCGAGGCGCTTGCGCACTTCTTTAATCACCACGTGGGTCTCGGGCAAATTTTCGCAAGAGGTCCCTTCTCGCTCGACGAGGTAAGGCACGGCGTCCAAGCGGAAGCCGTCTATGCCCATGTCCAGCCAGAACCGCATCACCTCCCACATAGCTTCGAAGACCGCGGGATTGTCGAAATTCAGATCGGGCTGGTGGCTGAAAAATCTGTGCCAGAAATAGGATTTGGAAACGGGATCCCAAGTCCAGTTGGACAATTCCGTGTCGAGAAAAATGATGCGCACGCCCTGATACTTGGTGTCCGTATCGCTCCACACATACCAGTCGCGCTTGGGATTGTCGCGGGTGCTGCGGGCTTCCTGAAACCAGGGGTGCTGGTCCGAAGTGTGGTTCATGACCATTTCAATGATCACGCGGATGCCGCGGGTGTGCGCGGCGTTCAGAAAAGTTTTGAAATCCTCGAGCGTGCCGTAACTGGGATGGACGGTGGTATAGTCGGCGATGTCGTAACCGTCATCGCGCAGCGGCGAAGGATAAAACGGCAGCAGCCAAATGGCGGTGGTGCCGAGCTCCTGCAAATAATCGAGGCGCTGCGTCAGGCCCACAAAATCGCCGATACCGTCGCCGTTGCTGTCGCAAAACGTGCGCACGTGCAGCTGATAAACGACCGTGTCCTTGTACCAGAGGCTGTCTTCTTGCAGGGCCAAGAGGTAAATCTCCCGTCAAACGATCAGATAAAAATCGCTTACTAGCTTAACGGCCGTATGCGAAAAATGTGCCCGGGCATTTGCGCGGGATTGAGCTCGACGTAATTTCTGCTGCCCTGCCAGGCGTATTTTCTGTCCGTCAGCAAATCCTGCAGCTCGTACGATTCGCCCGCCATGAGGCGGAATTCCTTCAACACCACATCAACCCAGCCCATCTGGCGGTTGACGGGATCAAGGTTGACGATCACCAGGATTTTTTCCGCGCGGTCCTCGGACACTTTGCTATAGGCGATGAGCTGAGGGTTGTCCGTGGGATGAAACTTCAGGCTGAGATTGCTCTGCAAGGCATCGCTTTCGCGGCGAATGTGATTCACGCGGCGAATCAGATCTTTCAGGCTGCGGGGATCGTCGCGATTCCATACGCGCACCTGGTATTTTTCCGAGTCCAGATATTCTTCGCTGCCTTCACGCACCGGCACGCCTTGCGCCAGTTCAAATGCCGGGCCATAAATTCCGTAGTTGGCGCTCAGGGTGGCGGCCAGAATCAACCGCACCATGAACGCTGGGCGTCCGCCCTTTTGCAGATACTCATTGAGAATGTCGGGAGTGTTAGGCCACACGTTGGGGCGAAAAAAATCGCTGACCGGCGGCGCAGTTATTTCCGTGAAGTATTCCGTCAACTCCAACTTGGTATTTTTCCACGCAAAATACGTGTACGACTGGTTGAAGCCCAGTTTCGCCAAGCGGTACATGATTTTAGGCCGTGTAAACGCCTCTGCCAGAAAAATTACCTCCGGGCACTCACAGGTAATCTCCTGAATCACCCACTCCCAGAAGGCCAATGGCTTGGTATGAGGATTGTCTACGCGAAAAATGCGAATGCCCTGAGAAATCCAAAACAAAAAGACGCTCTTCAACTCTTCCGCTAGCGCGGGATAGTCGGCGGTCTCAAAATCCAGCGGATAGATATCCTGATATTTCTTGGGCGGATTCTCCGCGTACTGCACGCTGCCATCCGCGCGCGAACGAAACCAGTCGCGGTGCTCCTTCACGTAAGGGTGGTCGGGCGAACATTGAAAGGCGATGTCCAGGGCCAGTTCGACGCCATGGCTCTGGGCTCTTTCGCGCAAGGCCTGTAGATCGGACAGCGTTCCGAGCTGTGGATGGATTGTTTTGTGTCCGCCCTCTTTCGAACCGATGGCCCACGGACTTCCGAGATCCCCGGATTCCGGCGTGGTGGAATTATTTTTACCTTTGCGTTCGGTGACACCGATGGGATGAATCGGCGGCAGATATAAAACGTCGAATCCCATGTCCGCTACGTACTCAACATAATTAGCGCAGTCACGCAGAGTTCCCGGGCGCTGCTCGGAGGTGGTACATGAGCGGGGAAACATTTCATACCAACTGCTGAAGCGCGCGCGGTCGCGATCTACGCGAATCAGTAATTCTTTTTCGTAGATGGTATCGCTGGCGCGATCACGGTATGTGGACATCAGTGAGATGAGGTCTTCATCTTCCGCGAGCGCGATGGCCCCCGGCGCGTCTTTTGCTCCGAGCTGGCGCAACCGCGCGCCCAACTCCGCAAGTTTCTTGGCGTCGTCAGGCTTGGCGCACTTTGCGGCGGCGGCCACAAATTGCGCGCCGGTCAATAAATCCAGTGCCAGGTCCTGGCCAGCGTCGGCCTTTTTCACCAAGCCGTGGCTCCACGTCTTGAAATGATCGACCCAGGCGCGGAGAGTATAAAAATAGCTGCCCACGGCGCCCACGCGGAATTCAGCGCTCCAGCGGTCGTTGTTCACGTGGATCATAAGCTCTTCGTGCCATTCGGCGTCGCCGTCTTCGCGGTACATCAGGCTCGCACCCATCACGTCGTGGCCATCGGAAAAAATGTCGGCGCTGACGGACACGAGTTCGCCGGGCGTACGCGTGATCGGGAAGCGCCCGCCGTCAACTTCCGGCGACACTTTTTCAATCACTACGCGCAAAAGAGGTTTTGGTTTATTCAGACTCACAGTTTTTTGGGCATTCCTCCGCGGGCTAATCGCGAAAGGCACTGTTACTCGGTCAGCATTGATTATATACGGGTGTAACAGAGGCATTCGCGCGGTAAAAATTAAAACGTGCTTAATACCGCCTGCCAGGCGAGTAAAACGACTCCGGTACATTGTTTTTTTCGATACCAAACGCTACTGGATTTACCGGATACTGCAAATCCCCTTTAATGACTACACTACGTGCTGCTGATGGCAATGCGTTTTGCCGGCAGCGGAGACCCCCAAGTGAAAATCGCCCAGGTATCCCCTTTGTATGAAAGTGTCCCGCCCCAGACGTACGGCGGCACAGAACGAGTTGTCTCTTTTTTGACTGAAGAATTGGTAGCCCAGGGCCAGGATGTAACGCTATTTGCGAGCGGCGATTCCAAGACTTCGGCAAAATTGATTCCTGGATGCAAAAAGTCGTTACGGCTGAGCGGCGCGATCGATCACCTGGCGCACCACATCGCTATGCTGGATGACGTAATACGCATGGCCCCCGAATTCGACATCATTCATTTTCATATTGATTACATGCACTTTCCGCTGTCGCGATATTGCGCACTGCCGAGTGTTACCACGCTGCACGGACGCCTGGACCTGGTTGACCTGATTCCCGTGTACAAGCGTTTTTCGGATGCGCCAGTGATTTCTATTTCAATGGCGCAGCGCAAGCCATTGCCGTGGGTGAATTGGGCTGGCAACATTCCTCACGGATTGCCAGAAGATCTGCATTCCTTTTATCCGCAGGGCGGGAAATATCTGGCGTTCCTCGGGCGCATATCACCGGAAAAGCGCGTGGATCGGGCCATCGAAATTGCCAAACGCGCTGGCATGCCGTTGAAAGTGGCCGCTAAGATAGATAACGCTGATCGCGATTATTACGAAACGGTGATCAAGCCGTTGATGAATGATCCCAACGTGGAATTCATCGGCGAGATTGCCGAACACGAAAAGGGGGAATTCCTCGGCAACGCGCACGCGTATCTGTTTCCGATTGACTGGCCGGAGCCTTTCGGTTTGACGATGATCGAAGCGATGGCATGCGGCACGCCGACCATCGCGTTCAATTGCGGTTCCGTTCCGGAAGTGATGCAGGAAGGCTTGACGGGCTTCATCGTGAGCGACATGGATCAGGCCGTCGCCGCGGTAGAAAAGATTGACACGGTGGAACGCACCGCATGCCGTATTGTTTTTGAGAAGCGCTTCACTGCCGCTCGTATGGCAGAACAATATGTAGAGCTCTTCCAATCCATGATCGAACCGGTGGTCACCTCGCGTTCGCTGATCGCAGACACGTCCATTTCTCCCACCTCCGAGGCAATCACCCAGTAAAAAAATCCTGATTCGTGGCAGGATAGGTTTGTGGCAGATATCGTTCGGGTAAAAGATCAGTATTACGTCCTGGCAACCTCCGCGCTGGCTGACGATCGCACGCGTGTACTCAAATACGGTGATACGTTCGCGGTGCTCAATCGCTACGGCGACATCGAACCGCTGGGCCAGGGGCAATTCGGCTTGTTTCACTCCGAGACGCGGCACCTTTCGCGCATGACTATGCAGCTCAATCAGCAGACGCCCATGCTGCTGAGTTCCACTATCCGCGATGACAACGCTTTTCTGGCCGTGGATATGACCAATTTCGATACCTCGGTCGCCAACGGCGTGAAAATCGAAAATGGCTTGCCCCGCGAAACCGTGCACCTGTTTCGCTCCAAATTTCTGGACAAGGCTTCCTGCTACGAACAGATTCGCTTGATCAATTATGGCTTGCAGCCGCTGCAGGTTTCTCTCAGTTTTCAGTTCGAAGCCGACTTTGCGGATATTTTTGAAGTGCGAGGAACCAAGCGCGCCAAAAAAGGCACGCGACTGGTGGACACTATCGAGGGCGACTCCGCCGTTCTTTGCTACCGCGGGCTCGACAACGTCAGCAGAAAGACGCGCATTGCCTTTACTCCCAAGCCGCGCTCGCTATCCACGCGGCAGGCCAAATACGAATTCACGCTGGAACCCAAGAAAGAGCAATCCGTTTTCCTCACTGTTTCGTGCGAACGGGAATCCGTCGCGGTGGACACCGGCCCTTATAGCGGCGCGTTCGAGATACTGCACAAGCGTTACGAAAACGAGCGGCTCCACGAATGCCGCATTTCCACTTCCAACAAACGCGTGAACGCCTGGCTGAAACGCTCCGAAGCCGACCTTCGCATGCTCACCGACGGAAATCCCGAGGGGCAATATCCCTACGCCGGTGTGCCGTGGTTCGCCACGGTGTTTGGCCGCGACGGGCTGATCACTGCGCTCGAATGCCTATGGATTGCGCCGCACATCGCGAAAAGCGTTTTGCAATATCTCGCCGATCAGCAGGCTACCGAGGAAATTCCTGAGCAGGACGCCGAGCCGGGAAAAATTCTGCACGAAATGCGACGTGGTGAAATGGCTGCGCTGAAAGAAGTGCCCTTCGGGCGCTACTACGGCAGCGTGGACTCCACGCCACTGTTCATCGTACTGGCCGCGGGATATTTTCTGCGCACCGGAGACCGCGAATTTGCGGCCCGGCTCTGGCCCAACATTCAGGCCGCGCTTCGCTGGATTGATATTTACGGTGACGCCGACCACGACGGCTTCGTGGAATACTCGCGGCGCTCCAACACCGGGTTGGTGCAGCAGGGCTGGAAGGATTCAAATGACTCCGTGTTCCACGCCAATGGAGTTTTGGCCGAGCCCCCCATCGCGCTCTGTGAAGTCCAGGCGTACACCTACGCGGCCAAGCGTTCCGCCGCCATGCTGGCCAGTGAATTCGGCGAAAATGATTATTCGCTGAAGCTCAACCTGGAAGCCGACAGCCTGCAGCAGCGTTTCGAAGAAGAATTCTGGTCCGAAGAAATCGGCATGTACGCGCTGGCCCTGGATGGAAAAAAACAGCAATGCAAAGTACGCTCTTCGAACGCCGGGCAGACGCTGTTCTGCAAAATCGGCACTCCGGAACATGCGGCAAGAGTTTGCCGCGAGCTGATGACCACGCAATTATTTTCCGGCTGGGGCATTCGCACCATCGGTTCGGGCGAGCTACGCTACAACCCGATGTCGTATCACAACGGCTCTATCTGGCCGCACGATAACGCGCTGATCGGGCTGGGGCTTTCGATGTACGGATTTCAGGATGCCGTCGCATCCATTCTGAATGGGCTTTATGAGGCCAGCCTGCACGTGGATTTGCACCGCCTGCCGGAACTTTTCTGCGGCTTCCACAAACGCAATGACTCCAGCGGGCCGACACTTTATCCAGTAGCCTGCGCCCCGCAAGCCTGGGCCGCCGGCGCTCCCTATCTTTTGTTGCAGGCCTCGCTCGGGCTAAGCGTCAAAGCCCAGGAACGCCAGATTTACTTTTCCCACCCCATACTGCCGCCCAACATCGAAGAAGTGCGTATTGAAAATCTGGGCGTCACCGGCGGCGAGTGCGACGTCATTATTCATCGCCACACCGGCGGGGTGGACGTGGATGTCCTGCGCAAGAGCGGTGAAATCGAAGTCATCAAATCGCTCTAATATTTTAAGAATAACCTCCCGGCGACGTGGCCAAACTCAAGCGAAGAGAATACTAGAAGCAGGTTCCTCACCCGCCGGGAAAGGGCGGCGGATGAGGAATGACACGTTTTTGTTAACCGGTCATTAAATTTTTTGGTAAAGCGAAGAAGTGAGCGGAAGAATAAAAAAGAGGAGACGGGCCAGGTCGTCCCGCCTCCTCGTCCCCTCTCGGGGAGAACCAGCCAGTCTGACGGAGGGTGACTGGCTAGTCGTGTGTTGGCCTGCCAGTGAAACCCGGATGGTGGAGAAAAAGTTTCGGCCCAAATGAAAAAATTTGCGTAGAATCGTTGCGGAGGCCATTCGCGTGGCTGTCCGCTACCTTACATGTCCCGCTCTTCACAACTAAGCCCGGAAAATCTGCTGCGTTTTCTGCAAGTTAAGAGCGAGCCCGTCTCTGCCAACGATATTGCGCGCGGCCTGCACCTCGGGAAATCCGACCGCAAACCGCTGTTTAAAGTCCTGGCGAGGCTTAAGAAACAAAACAGCATTGAGGAATTGCCCGGCGGCCGCTACCGCCTGTCCAAGCGCGGATCTGGCGAGAAGCCTTCCGGCTCGCGTGGAAATCAGGACGCCGAGAAACAACAGCCGAGACCATCCGGCGCCTCGGGAAGAGACCAATCCAGAGATCCCGATGCCGATATTTTGGCGCGCAATGAAATCAAAGGCCGCCTGGTCCTGCATCATGACGGCTACGGCTTTGTGGTTCCCTCCACACCCGTAGCGCAGCTCGATGGCGATCTTTTTATCCCACCCAGCGGAATCGAAGGCGCGATGCACGGCGACCGGGTGGTGGCGCGCATCAAGCCGGCCTACGGCGTGACTGGCTCGCGGCGCGCAGAAGGCACCATCGTGCGCATCGTGGGCCGCGCCCATGCCAGCGTTGTGGGACTTTTTCGTTATGGATCGCATGGCAATACGGTTGTGCCTTACGACGTCCGCATCCAGCAGGAAATAGAAATTCCCGCCGGCGATGAACTCACACCGGCGCTGCGAGAAAAGCTGAGCCTCGCCGCCACAGGCCAAGCGGGCGCACGCGCCAAAAGGCTGCCCGTGCTTCCAGAACTGGACGGCGCAGTAGTCGACGTGGAACTCACGCGCTATTCCCGAGGCGGCCTGCCGCCCGTCGGACGGGTGATGGAAATTTTGGGCCGCCCGGGCGACATGGGCGTGGACATTGAAATCATTATCCGCAAGCATCACCTGCCGCACGTATTTTCGCAGGCGGTGCTCGATGACGCGGAACGCCGCGCTGTGCCGGTCAGCGAAGCGGATTTTGCCGGACGTGAAGATTTTCGCAGTCTGCCCATCGTCACCATTGATGGAGAGACCGCCCGCGACTTCGACGATGCCGTACACGTGGAGCGCAGTGCCGACGGCGGCTGGCGCCTGCAGGTCCACATCGCCGACGTTTCGCACTACGTGCGCGTCGGCAGCGCGCTCGACCAGGAAGCGCGCCTGCGCGGCACCTCCGTTTATTTTCCCGACCGCGCGGTACCCATGCTTCCGGAATCGCTTTCGAACGGCATGTGCTCGCTGAAGCCACACGAAGAGCGCCTGGTTTTGAGCGCGCTAATGGAATTCGACGCCGCCGGGAATATGCAGCGGGCGCGCATGACTCCCGGCGTGATTCGCTCGTTCGAACGCATGACCTACACCGACGTGAACAAAGTCATCGAAAAAGATCCGGAGATGACCGCGCGCTACGCCCCACTGGTAAAACATTTCGCCAACATGAAAGAGCTGGCACTGCTGTTGAATGCGCGGCGCAACGAACACGGCTCCATTGATTTCGACTTGCCCGAGCAGGTCATCGCGTTTGACGACCAGCAGCGCATGGTCAGCATCGGCCGCAGCGAGCGCAACATCGCGCATCGCCTCATCGAAGAATTCATGCTGGCCGCCAACCGCGCGGTGGACAGTTATCTGGCCCAGCGCGGAATCGAATCGCTGCATCGCGTGCACGAGCAACCCGACGCCAAGAAAGTTCTGGAATTCGAAGAACTCGCACGCGCGTTCGGATATTCCCTCGGCGTCGAAAATCTGCACCAGCGCGAAATCGCGGTGCGTCACGGAAAAATTCCTGCTCCCGCGCGCGCGGGAAGGCAGGATTCTTACGGTAAGGGCCGCGAGCGCGGCATGAAAGTCAGTCTGCCGGGCGCTGATTTGCGCATCACGCCGCAGCACTACCAGCGCCTCATCCGCAAAGTGACGGGCAAGCCCGAGGAACGCATCATTTCCTACCTGATGCTGCGTTCGCTAAAGCAGGCACGCTACGCCGCCGAGGCTCTCGGGCATTTCGCGTTGGGCTTCGATGAATACGCACACTTCACGTCGCCGATTCGCCGCTATCCGGACTTGATCGTGCACCGAATTTTAAAATGGGCGCTCGAACATCCGCACGCCGAGCCGCCCAATGTCGGGGGCCAGTCGGAAGGCCGTGCGAGTGGTTCACGCGACCTTGCATCGCAACACGGGGAAGCCAAGCTCTATTCCCTCCACGAATTGAGCGAAATGGCTACCGAGAGTTCCGAGGCGGAGCGTCGCGCCACCGGCGCCGAGCGCGAGCTCATGGATTGGAAGACGGCGCAGTTCATGGAGCAGCATCTCGGCGAGGAATACGAAGCGCTGATTATTTCCGTGCAGAAATACGGCTGCTTCGTGGAATTGTTCGAAGTCTTTGTCGAGGGAATCATCCCCATCAGCGCGCTGGAGGATGCCGCCGGTGCGCGCTGCGCGTTTCGCGAAAGCGATCACGCCATCGTTGCGCTCGCGGGAGGGCGCGACAGTGGCGGACGCCGCGGCAGCCGGCGCGATCAGTCGAATTACGGCAAGGGCCGCGGCGCAAAAACGACCCAGCGCAAATGGAGCCTGGGCGACACCGTGCGCGTGCGCGCCGAACGCATTGACCCCATGCGCAAGCGCGTCGAATTCGCGCTGGTGGAATCGCCGCAGAAACCCTGACCATGACCAGCGTCGAACGTCTTCCGGAAACGCTGCACTACCTGATGGTCAAGCACGTCATCGAAACCGGCCACGCTGCCGACATTTCCAAGCTGGCCACGCTGGTGCATCTTCCACAATCCGCAACCGAAGACGGGGTACGCGAACTCGCACGCATGCACGGCGTAATCCTGGTGCCGAATTCTTTGGAAGTCTGGAGCCTGCATCCCTTCGCGCTGATGCCCACGCGATTCTGGGTCACCGCCAAACACGGTGGCTGGTGGGCTAACTGCGCGTGGTGTTCACTGGGGATTGGCGCAGCTCTGCGTACCGACACTAAAATCTCGACGGGAGACGGAGCTGAAGGTGAGCCTCTCGACTTCCGTGTCGAACAAGGCCGCGCCTCGCGCCCTGAATTGTTGATGCATTTTCCGTATTCGCCGGAGCGCTGGTGGGACAACCCCTACTGCCCTTGCGGCAATATTTTGTTTTTCTCCTCGATGGAGAAAATCGATTCCTGGTGCGCGCGGCACCATCGCCCGCGCGGAGCAGTGCTCACTATAGAGACCGGTATGGCCCTGGCTCAAGAATGGTTCGGCGATTACGCCTCGCCGGATTGGCGCAGAAGAACTTCCGAGCAGGCTGGCGCTATATTCGAGAAATTAAATCTCGATCCGCAGTTCTGGAACATGCCCGGTTCCTTTAAGTAATTAGGGAAGTGCTGAATACCGTGTTTAACCTGCACTGGAAAATACTAGCTGCTGGCCTCGTCTGACAGTTGCAACGACTGCTTCAGCCGACGAACTGGCCGCAACGCTTTTGAAACCAATGCGGTGATGGGCGTTTCCTTGGCGGTCAAATCGATTTGTTCCTCTTTGCGCTGCAGCCGCACAATCTGTCCCAGGCATTCCTGCCCATCCCTGGGGTTCGACGAATTCTCGAGATCTTCGCCGTCCATTTCCAGCTCGCGGTGGGCTGCCAGATCGTCATCCTCGCCGATGCGTTTCGCCAGCAGGTGATTGCCACGCTGGAACAGCACCACATCCCCCGAGCGCATATTTTCCAGCTTGTCCCTGCGGATCAACGCCACGTCGCCCGGCCGCACCAACGGCAGCATGCTCGTACCCTGCACATACATCGAAATGCGGCCGCGCCTTTTCAGCGCGTCGGCGATGCGATTGGCGTCCGCGGCCCGGCGTTCGCCCCGCCCGGGCTGATTTTTCCTGCGTTCTTCCATAACTTGTCCAGAATCCGTTTTTGCGCCGTACCGGTCAATGAACCGGAAGTCCCAGGTGTTTAAAACTCTAGTAACTGTTTCACTTCGGTGGGTTCTGTCACGGTATAGAAGTGGCGGCAGCGCCGTCAGAGGGTGCGAACGGCTGGCGCGGTTCTGTTATTCTAGAGACCTAACATTTGGCCGCCGGCGCTCGTTGCACTTATTCCGCTACAAACGCCCGTAAAATCATCCGCGAGAGAGGAATTTCGCAATCGTGACTACGTCCACAAGCCTTCCGCAAGTTTCCAAACGCGCCTTCAACTTCAACGCCGGGCCTGGCGCGCTGCCCCTGCCGGTATTGGAGCGCATCCGAGAGGAGCTGCTCGATTGGCGCGGCAGCGGCATGTCCGTTATGGAGATGAGCCACCGATCGCCAGAATTCGAAGGCATCATCGCCGATGCCGAGGCGCGCCTGCGCAAGCTTCTCGGGATTCCCGACGATTACGCCGTGGTATTCCTGCAGGGTGGCGGCAGCGGTCAGTTCACCATGGTGCCTATGAATTTGTGCCTGCCCGGAAAACCTGTGGATGTCCTGCACACCGGCATGTGGACCACCAAAGCCATCGGCGAACTGAAAAAAGGAATTCTGCACAACATCGCCGCTTCGAGCGAAGCCGAGAAATTTGCGCGCCTCCCGCGCCAGAACGAAATGAAGTTTTCTTCCGACCCTTCCTACGTGCATATCTGCACCAACAACACCATCGAGGGCACGCAGTGGAAGACGCTGCCCGATACCGGCACCGCGCCGCTGGTCGCCGATATGTCTTCGGACATCGCTTCGCGCCCGATGGAAGTGCAGAAATATGGCTTGATCTTTGCCGGCGCTCAAAAAAATCTCGGACCCAGCGGCGTCACCATCGTGATCGTGCGCAAAGACCTGGCCGAGCGGGCCGATAAAAATCTGCCCACGCTCTTGCAGTACCGCACGCACATAAAAGAAAAGTCCCTGTACCACACGCCGCCAACGTTCGCGATCTACATCGTCGGCCTGGTACTCGAATGGATTGACTCCGAAGGCGGCCTCCCCGCGATCACCGCGCGCAACGACGCCAAGGCTAAGCTGCTCTACGACACCATCGAAGATGGTGGCTACTATTCCTGTCCGGTGGAGCGCGAATCGCGTTCCAAGATGAACGTAGTCTTCCGTGTAGCCGGCGGCGATGAAGCCATCGAAAAGCAATTTGCCAAAGAAGCCGCTGCAGCCGGCCTCGCCGGCACCCCCGGCCACCGCTCGGTCGGTGGCATGCGCGTTTCTTTGTACAACGCCGTCACGCTCGAAGCCGTGCAAGCCCTGACAACTTTTATGCGCGAATTCAAACGCACCCGCGGGTAACGAGAGCCTCGCGGATCGTTCAGGTTCAGTACCCAAAAGAGAAGCGGCGCGCAGGGCGGTCCTTCGCGCCGTTCTTTTCTGCATTCAACTGTTTACACCAAATCAAACAACAGCACTTCGGCGTTTTTCACACCGGTCAGCTCGATGCTTTTTTCTTCTGAGATGGCTGCGCCGTCGCCTTCCTCTAGCGGGGTGCCATTGAGTTTTACCTGGCCCTTGGCCACCTGGATGTAGGCATGCCGTCCCGGCCGCAATTCGTGCCGCACCGTTTCATCCTTGTCGAGGATGGTGGCGTACAGCGAATTGTCCTGGCGGATTTTCACGGAACCGGCCGCGCCGTCTGGCGAAGCCACCAGGCGCAGTTTGGCGCGCTTTTCCTGCGCACTGAAATTTTTCTGATCATAAGCCGGTTTGAACCCGCGCTTTTCGGGCACCATCCAAATCTGCAGCAGGTGCAACGGATCCTTGGACGGATTGAACTCGCTGTGGGTCACGCCCGTGCCCGCGCTCATGTACTGCACGTCGCCGGGCTTGATCACCGAGCCGTTGCCCATGCTGTCGCGGTGTTCCAGAGCGCCATCCAGGACATAGGTCACGATCTCCATGTCGCGGTGCGGATGACTCGGAAACCCCGCGCCGCCGGCGATACGATCGTCGTTCAAAACGCGCAGGGTGCGAAACTCCACGTGCTCGGGATCGAAATAGTCGGCAAACGAAAAACTGAAGTGGCTATCCAGCCAGCCATGGTTGGCGTGGCCGCGATCATTGCTCTTGCGAATGTTAATCATGCTATCTCCCATGAAACACCGGGATTATATTCGTTATCACGACTATTGTCAAGAGGTACATTATACCAGCCTGCGCTACTGAACTTGCGAGCAAAAGCTCTACGGTACCCACGACTCTTCAACATCAAGTCTCAGCCGCTAGCTGCGTATTGCGTTCATTTCCGGCTGGCGGCTGCTTTGGTGTAAAGTGGAGGCCTAGGCACTTGTCCAGCTGCCTCCGAGGTTTTGCATGGAATCCGCTCCGTCGGCCACCCAATCCAGAAAATCCGAGGGTTCCGCCATACCCCGCGAAACGCTGACCATCACCGACAATCGCACCGGCAAAAATTACGAGATCCCCATCGTCAACGACGCCATTCGCGCGGCCGACCTGCGCCAGATCAAGGTTGAAGCCGACGAATTCGGCATGATGAGTTACGATCCGGCTTTCAATAACACCGCCTCCTGCATCAGCAAGGTCACCTTTATTGATGGCGACGCCGGCATCCTGCGCTACCGCGGGTACCCGATCGACGATCTCGCCGAAAAAAGCACTTATCTCGAAACTGCATACCTGCTGCTGAATGGCGAGCTACCCGGCGAAGCGCAGCTGAAAGACTGGACTTATCACGTTACGCATCACACCTTCATTCACGAAAGCATCAAGAAGTTTCTCGACGGCTTTCACTACGACGCCCATCCCATGGGCATGCTGATTTCAACCATCGCGGCACTCTCCACCTATTACCACGACGCCAAGGATATTTTCAGCCCGGAGTCGCGCAAGAAGCAGACCTATCGGCTGATTGGCAAGATGCCCACCATCGCGGCATTTTCTTACCGGCACTCACTGGGCATGCCGTTCGTTTATCCCGATAACGACCTGAGCTACCCAGGAAATTTTCTGAACATGCTTTTCCGCACCACCGAGACGCGCTACCGTCCGAATCCCACCCTTGAGCGGGCCTTGGATATTCTGTTCATCCTGCACGCCGACCACGAGCAGAATTGCTCCGCCAATACCATTCGCGGAGTTGGCAGCTCGCACGTGGATCCCTACTCCGCCACGGCGGCAGCCATCGCCGCCCTGTACGGACCCCTGCACGGCGGCGCCAATGAAGAAGTTTTGCGCATGCTCATGGAAATCGGCTCGGTGCAGAAGGTTCCCGACTTCATCAAGCGGGTCAAAACCGGCGAAGTGAAACTCATGGGCTTCGGCCATCGCGTTTACAAGAATTACGATCCGCGCGCGCGCATTATCAAGCGCGTGGCGTATGAAGTCTTCGATCTGATGGGCAAGAACCCGCTGCTGGAGATCGCTCTAGAGTGCGAACGCATCGCGCTGGAAGACGAATATTTCGTCAAACGCAAGTTGTATCCCAATGTGGACTTTTATACCGGGCTCATCTATCAATCCATGGGCTTTCCCATGACCATGTTCCCGGTGTTGTTCGCCATTCCACGTACTTCCGGCTGGATCGCGCAGTGGGAAGAAATGCTTCTCGATCCGGAGCAGAAAATCGCGCGGCCGCGCCAGATTTACCTTGGCTACGACACGCGGCACTACGTGCCCATGGAGCAACGAACAGAATCGCAACCAGCGGGCAGCCCGGCACCCACCAAGCGCGCCTGATTAAAGCGGAAAAATTCAACCCGGCATTTACTGCTTGGGATGAGCACGGGACGTAAGCGCGGTGGCGCCCGGCGCCGAAATCCGCACACCGTTCACTTTTGAATACAAATCCGACGAACCTCTCGACAACAACCCGTCACCGCGTATAGTTAAATCAAGTGAGGCTGTCATGAGCCAAGTAGCCAATCCTGTGACCAATCCAGCTGTCCGACGGCGCAGCCAGCGCGTGCTAATGCAGGTTAACGTGCGCGTTCGCGGCACCGACTCGCAAAATAAGCCCTTTGAAGAAGAGACGGCCACACTGGCCGTCAATGCCCATGGCGCGCTGATCGCGCTGAAGAGCCGCATCACCAGCGGCAGCAAACTAGAGATGAAGCACAAAATGACCGAACAAGAAGAGGAATGCCATGTCGTGTTCCTCGGCCCGGTCCGCGAAGGTAAAGCCGAAATCGGCTTGGAATTTTCTACCCCCCAGCCAAATTTCTGGCGCGTGGCTTTTCCGCCCGAAGACTGGACACCTAAACACCCCGAAGCGCGCACCGTTTCTCGGGCACGTCTGGTCGAAAAACAGTCTTAATCGTCCTTGCGGTACTTCAGAACTCTCGATTCAAAATCATGCCGACAGTAGTTTTTTGACGATATCGTTGATCACTTGAGGATTGGCCTGCCCACGCGTGGCCTTCATCACCTGGCCCACAAAAAACTTGAACACACCCTCGTTGCCGCCCTTGAATTTGGCAACGTTCTCGGGATTCTTTTCGATCACTTCGCGAACGGCCTGTTCGATGGCGGAAACGTCCACAGTTTGCGCCAACCTCTCGGCAGTGACGATGTCGGCAGCACTGCGCCCCGATTCAAACATCGTCGCGAACACTTTTTTCCCGATGGCTCCGGTGATTTTTCCGGATTCAACAAGTCTCACCAACTCGCCCAAAGCCGCCGGCGAAATCGGGCTGGCATCAATCGTTTTCCCGGAGTCATTCAGTCCGCGTAGCAATTCGGTTTGCATCCAATTCGCGGTATTTTTCCCGGATGCCCCCGCTTTGGCCGCAACTTCGAAATAATCCGCCAGCTCCGCGTTGGTGGCCAATACTTCCGCGTCATACGGCGTGATGTCGTAATCCTTGATCAATCGCGAGCGCTTCGCTTCGGGCAACTCTGGCAGATCGCCGCGAACTTCCTCCTGCCACGCCGCGCTCACGTGTACCGGCAATAAATCCGGCTCCGGAAAATAGCGGTAGTCGTGGGCCTTTTCCTTGGAGCGCATGGAAACGGTACGCCCTTCGCCCTGGTTCCACAGGCGTGTTTCCTGCAGGATTTTGCCACCGCTCTCCAAAACGCCGATGTGGCGTTCTATTTCGAATTCCAGGGCCTTCTGTAGATAGCGGAACGAATTCAGGTTTTTTACTTCTACCTTGGTCCCAAAAGCCTCCGCTCCGCGCAAGCGGACGCTCACGTTCGCGTCACAGCGCAGCGAACCTTCCTCCATGTTGCAGTCGCTCACACCGGTGTAGAGCAGAATCTGCCGCAGCGTGGTGAGGTATGCGTAGGCTTCTTCCGGAGTGCGCAGGTCCGGCTCGGACACGATTTCGCTTAACGGCGTGCCGCCGCGGTTGTAGTCGATGTAGGCCTTGGTGGCCGACTCCGAAAAACCCTCGTGCAGATTTTTTGCTGCATCTTCTTCCAGATGCAGACGCGTTATCCCGATGCGTTTTCTACCAGCAGGCAAATCAATTTCAATCCATCCACCAGTGGCCAGTGGCAATTCGTATTGCGTAATTTGGTAGCCCTTAGGCAGGTCGGGATAAAAATAATTCTTGCGCGCAAATCGCGAATGCTCGTGCACCGTGCAATGGATGGCCAGCGAAGCGCGCATGGCCATTTCCACGGCGCGCCGGTTAAGAACCGGCAGCGTTCCAGGTAGCCCCAGGCACACCGGGCAAACATTGGAGTTCGGGGCATCCCCAAAGCGGTTGGCACAGCCGCAGAAAATCTTGCTCTTAGTCAGCAGCTGCGCGTGCACTTCGAGCCCGATCACCGGCTCGTACTTGGCCAACACTGCGGGCGGTATGGCGGCCGCTGCTGAGGCAGATTTGCTCATGGCGAATCCGAAATTATAGCATCAGGCTGCGCCGCCACCTTTCTCGACACAGCGAGCCGTTAAGAAGCCGGCGCGGCGCTGGGCCTGAACGCCGGGTGTGTGCGTTCCGCCAGGAACAGGGCCCCGAAGAGAAGCACGGAAAACAGCGCATCTCCGGCAAGTGTGTTCCAGAACAACGGCAAGCCGGCGATGTAACACGCCGTGAGGCCAGTCAGAGTCTTCGGATAGGAATTCAGCAACATCCACACCCCGAAGTTCGTAATGAGAAAAAACTGGATCGCTCCCAGCAGTACCGCCCCGCCGATACGTGGGGCCGTGCGCCGCTCACCGAGCCACCAGCCGATCACGATACTCAGCAGAAAACTGGCGTAAACCACCGGCATCAAAATATGGAAGCCGATGAACAGGTCCCCGGCCAGCAGCGCCAACAACGGAACCGCCAAGGCCGTCAGGCGATTACGGATGACCGCACCGGAAAACAGCGCCATGGCCCCGACGGGCGCCAGGTTCCATGGATGGGGGAGGATCCGAATCACCGCGGCGAAGAGAATCATCGCCACGATCAACAGATTTCTAACCAGCTGGTCAGGCCTTGCTGTGTGCTGCCTCATAACTCCGGCACTCCTTTTCTATCAAGACATCGCAAAACGCAAATCCATCCCGTTGCACTCGTTCACCTATTTGAAAACGAATAGGCTCCCGGAAGATCGGCCCATCGAACGCGAAGGTGTGAAATTCCCCGTGCTCGCCACAGCAGTCCACGTGCGGCGGCAGGTCCTCAAAAAACGCGCGGTCCAGTTCGCGACCCGCGAAACTGGGGTCCAGTACCTTCGAATCCACACAAACCACCACAGACCGAAAGCCGTCGGCGTGAAAACTCTGGATCAGCTCGCGGCTGTCCCGCTTCCAGATGGGAAATAAAGCGGTCATGCCAATCCGAGCTAGATTTTTCTCTCGGTAGGAACGCAAATCCTCCAGAAAGATATCCCCGAAGGCTACTTTGCGAATCCCCTGTGGGGCATGCAATTGCAAAGCGGCTTCCATACGTGCCTCGTAGATGGAATTTACGCATTGCTGGGGAATAAATACTTCGTGCAATGGGAGGCCGATACTTTGCACCTGCTGCTGCAGCAACTCGCGCCGCACGCCATGCATGCTAATGCGATCGTATCCTTCCGTCACGGTGGTGAGCAGCGCCACTACTCGAATTAGTGGATCCTGCAGCAATACGTGCAGCGCCATCGCACTGTCTTTGCCTCCGCTCCAGCAAAAAAGAACCGGCTCACGTGCATCCATCAGTCGTGCCCTTTGAAAGTGTAGCGAATGCCGACGCGAGCATCGCGGCCCAGCGCCGGATAGCCGAGAGCATCCTGATATTGCTTGTCAAAGAGATTTTCTGCCCGGGCATACAGCGAGATGCCGCGGGCAAAGTCGTAATGCACGGCGACATCAAACCTCGCGTAACCCGGATTGCTCGAAAATCCCAGACCGAGAAAATCCGTATCGGTGCGCACACCGGAGAAATACCCGCCCATGGTGAGGCCGAAATGGCGATATGCGACGTTGAGCGTGAGTGAGCCGGAATTTACGGGACGGCGGAGAAGGTGATTCCCCGGCAATTCCGTAGGATCAAACGCATTCGGCGCCTGCAGGACTTTTGTGTCGTCGTAGGTATAATTTCCCGACAGATTGAGCCAACGGTTGAGTCTCGTTTCACCCCACAGGTTGACGCCCCTCGCCAGTGCGCGATCGGTATTGAAGAAAAACCCAAAGCTGGGCGGCGCGCCCGGGATGGTCACATGGCAACTGTTCATGGTCGGCTCAGTGGGGTCAGCAAAACAAAATGCGAAGCTGACAATGTTGTAGAAGCTGCTGTAGAAATATTCAGCGGAAAAGCGCACGCGATCGTGCAGCAGCTTCTGTTCGACACCGGCCGTCCAATTCTTGCTGGATTCTGGTTTCAGCAAAGGGTTGCCGAAGTCCCCGAAGTTGTCTCCTAAAATTTGATCGAATCGGGGCTCTTTGATGCCCTGCCCGTAAAATGCCCGCACCCAGGTATCGCCAAAAGTTCCTGAGCCATATCGCAACACAAGGGAAGCCCCCGCTCGCGGAACAACCCGCGTGCCAAAATTCGCATTGGCCTCGGCGCGAGCACCGAAATTGAGGGCTAGGCGGCCAATCGGGCGGTAGCGCAAATCCACATACCCTCCCTGGTTGTTGCGGCGGGCATGGCTCACGTTCACTGTCGACAGTGTCGCGTTCTCCACTTCATATTCGTAGCCGGCGGTGGCGCCGAAATTGGCAAGCATGTAACTAGTTTGCGCGTTCAGGTTGGCGCGGTTGTATTGGAAACGGCTCTCGCCGGTAAAATCGCAGAATTCCGCGGTGGCAACCGCTGCCGGATTCACCTGCGGGCAGAACGCGCCGGGATCGGTGGCAAAGAAATCTTGCGCAGGATTGTTGTTGTGTTGCCGCGTGTACGATTCGCCGCCGCTGATTTCATGCCGCCAGTGCTTGCTGGTAGAAAAATCCCACCGGGCGTTGGCGCTGAAAATTCGCTGGTCATAGGTCTGATCCAGGTTGGGCTGCTCAAAAATCGTCTGCCCGGGAATGCCGGCATTGCTGGTGTTGTTGCGCACTGTAAGGCGCAACTGGTTCGCATCGCTGAGTCTGTAACCAAAATTGCCCGACAGCGTGCGATTGATGAAACTGTCGTTGGGCCCCTGGCCGTCGGTCTCGAAATAAGATGCTGCCGCGGAGTAGTCAAAAGCGCCCAGCATTCCACCAATCTGCCCGCCACCGCGCGCAGACGAAAAGCTGCCGCCTTCCGCAAAGACGGTAGCTTCGGGAATGCGCGTCTCTCCACGATGTGTAAACAGTTGCACTACGCCGGAAACCGCGTCAGTTCCGTAAATAGCGCTTTCCGCGCCGCGGACGATTTCAACTTTGTCGATATTGTCGAGTGTCAGGCTGGAAAAATCCACTGCACCACCAGGCGGATTGATAGGCGCGCCATCCACCAGCACTTTGGTGAAGTTGGAATTTCCACCATTCAAAAAGATGGACGCGGTGCCGCCTTCGGCTCCCGTTCTGCCAATCGAAATACCGGGAGCGAACAGCAACGCATCGGCAAGTGCAACGGACTGGCGCGCATCGATTTCTTCTCTGGAAATAACGGACACGCCGGTGGTGGACTCCTCAAGGAGAGTGGGTTCGACCTGAGCGGTCACCACCACTTCAGACGACAAGCGTTCCAACAACAGTCGAACATTCCAGCTTAGCGCATCGGCAGAACGTAAATCGACAACATGCTCCACCGACCTGAAGGGCTCGCGTACAAACCGCAGGCGGTAGCGGCCGGCCGCAACAGTCAGCGTATAGCTGCCATCCGGTTTCGAAGTTGTGGACGCGACCGGTTGAACGGACGGGCCCTCGGTTGTGGCGCTGATCACCACGTCCGCAACTCCAGCGCCGCTGGCGTCGAGCAGCACACCAGAAATGGAAGCGTCCGCGGAGTTTCCTGGAGCCCGTGAATTGTTTTGAGCTGCTGAGGGAGAAGTCGAAACGAAAGCGAATATCAAGAGAACGGGCAATCGTAGAAAAATAGTTTTCATTTTATCCTCCGCTCCCTCACGCGCGGGAGCTCTGAAGGTTGTCCCACGTAAAGAAGACTCACGCGGGTTGCGGATTTCGCCGGTCTCCTGGCTTGGCGGCACTGCTACTGCGGGCCTTCCCTCCGCGGTCGTCCTTAAAAAACGACCCGCTGAAGTGACTCCGAAGTGAATTTCCGCCTTACAGTCGCGCGGCGGCGACGGCTTGTTTAATTGAAGGTTAAGCTCTCAACTAACCGTCTTCCCGAGCACGAAATCCACGGTGATTGTCATCGGGCCAGGCCCGCTGGGGGTGAAGTAAATGCTGCGACAACAACGCGCAGCGCGAAAAAACAACAATTACAAAACTCTATTTAAATTCTTGCCTCTCGGCCACGACGCTAACACGCGGGCGACCCGACGAACCTAAATCCACGGTGAGCGGCGTTTGAAAAACCTGCTCTAGCAATTCGCGCTGGTATACCGCGGACGGCGGCCCCACACGCAGGCACTTCCCGCGCTGAATCAGCACCACCTGATCCGCATATTCCGCGGCGAGATTTAATTCGTGCGTCACCACCACGACGGTGTAACGATTTTCGACCGCCAGTCGCCGCAAGCCGTGCAGCAAATCCACTTGTGCGGCAATGTCCAGATGCAGCGTCGGTTCATCGAGCAACAAAAGCAGCGGCTGCTGCGCCAATGCCCGGGCCAGAATCACTCTCTGCTTTTCGCCTCCGGACAATTCCGCCATCCAGCGTTCGCTTAGGTCCGCGGCGCCCACTTGCGCCAGCGCATTTCTCGCTATGGTCACGTCCGCGTCGCTTTCGAAGCGCAACGAGCGTCCGTGAGGGTGGCGTCCCTGCAGGACAAATTCCCAGGCCCGGGCTGGAAACAAAAGGGGACTTTCCTGCTGCACCATGGCGATGCGTTGCGCGCGTGTTTTGGCCGTGAGCGCATGGGTTTCAAATCCATTCAGCAACACACGCCCGGAAAGCGGCGCCAGTGAACCGGCGATTAATTTCAACAAAGTAGATTTGCCGCTCGCATTGGGCCCCAGTATCGCCACTATCTCGCCGGCGCGCGCTTGAAAACTGGCCGCCTCTAAAGTGAAGAGCGGCGCTTGTGAAGGATTCGGCGAGTAGGCGTAGCTGACCTGCTCGACGCTCAGGCGCACATCACTGTTCGCGCGCGCGGCCTCCAGCGGCGAACGAATGGTGGCACTCGCCGGCGGACGGGCAACCAGCGTCACGCCATCCTCCTGCGCAGCAAATAAATAAAAAGAGGCGCGCCAAACAGCGCCGTCATGGCCCCCACCGGCAATTCCGCGGGCGAAACGATAGTGCGAGCGATCGTATCCGCAATCACCACCGCGATCGCTCCACCAAGCGCCGCGGTAGGAATCAAGATCCGGTGATCCGACCCAAAAAGCTGGCGCATCACATGCGGTACCAGCAACCCGACGTAGCCAATGGCCCCGCTTACCGAAACCGCCAGACCCGTAAGCACGGATGCCGCTATGTACACGACCAATCGCACGCGCGGCACATCCACACCCAGGTGCATTGCTTCCTTTTCGCCGGACAACAGCAAATTCAAATCAGACGCAGTGGTGTAAATCGCCCCACTGGCCACCACGAAACCTACGCCCAGCACCCAATACACGCTGCGCTGCAAGGAGGTGGACAGATTGCCCATAAGCCAGAAAGCCATGCCTCGCAAATTGCTCCCGGTGAGCGAAGTCATTAGAAACATGATCACCGCGGAGATGAACGACGCGGTGATGATCCCTCCCAGCAGCAGCGTGGTACTGTCAATTTGCCCTTCACGGCGTCCGAGAACGTACACAGCGGCAATCGTGGCACCCGCGCCCAGGAAAGCACCCAGCGGAGTGAGCAAATCCGCTAGCGCCGGCGAGAGATTCAGATGGGGCGCGACAATCAAAGCCAGAATGGCACCTAAGGCTGCGCCACTGGAGACGCCCAGAACATAAGGATCGGCGAGCGGGTTGCGCAGCAACGCCTGAAAACCGGTTCCCGCTACGGATAGCGATGCGCCCACAAAAATTCCCAGCAGAATGCGCGGCAGGCGAATGTCCATGACGATCAAACCGTAATCGCTCTTTATTTCCTCTCCGTGGTGATACAGCACGCGCAGAAGATCGCGCCCCAATCCCCACAGAGAAACCTGTACGGCCCCCACCTTCAAGGCAATGATCACCACGACAAATAGAATCGCAGCAAGAATCGCGCATTGTACAAACAGCCGCCGCAAGGTCAGCGGGCGCATAAGCAGTCGGGCTCCGCCATTTCGTTCGGGCCGGTTTTATTCGCTGCAGATTTTCCCGCAAACGCTTCGGGATGCAATTTTGCCGCCAGATCTTCAATTGCAGACACGATGCGGGGCGCAGGGCGATTTACGGCATCGCTGATTACCGCAAACTGGTTATAGCGCACGGCGTCCAAAATCCTCCAGCCCGGCCGGGTGGCCAAGGTATCCATGTTTCGCGGCGTCGCCTCAGAATGCGAATCTGCGAACACCAATACTTCCGGCTGCAGCCGCGCCACTTCTTCCAGGTTCACCTGCGGCCAATCCTGCTTCGAATCTACGATGGACACGGCTCCCGCGCGACGCAAGGCATCCGCTATAAACGTATCTTTACCGATGGAAATCAATGGATCGGTCCATACCACGAACAACACCCGAGTCGGCGGAAGGAATCCAATTTTTTGCCGCAACACTTCCAGCCGCTTTTGCAGATCTTCGGCCAGCGCTGCGCCCGCTTCCGGCGCACCCAATACCTCACCCAAACGCTTGGAGGACGCGACGATTTCATTAAGGTTGCGAGGGTCAGTGGCATAGGAGGCGATGCCCAGGGCATCCAATGAATGTACGGTATCCAAAGTATTCAAATGCCGCGTCACCAGCACCACGTCCGGCTTGAGATGCGCGATTTCCTCCAGGCTAGGATTGATGGCGCCGCCCACTTTTTGTTTCTTCTGCGCCTCGGGGGGATAATCGCAATAATCCGTATCACCCACGAGCAAATCCTGCAACCCCAGGGCGTAAACGGTTTCCGTCAAGCTGGGCGCCAGGGAAACGATGCGCTTCACCGGTTGCGGCAGGTGCACGGTGCGCCCGGTTTCGTCCCGCACATCGCGAAAATCCGCGCGGGGAGCGGCACTTTGCGCCACAGCCGGGCTGGACGAAATCGCCATCAGCGCCAACGCAAAAACCGCAATGCTGCGAAGCGAAACTATTCCGCGCTTGGCGACGCTGCTAATTCCATCACCCACGGCTGCGACCATCCTGCTTCACAAGTTCCCTCAAGTTCCGTCTCCTCAAACTCTTCGTGCAAAAAAAATGCCCCGCGAGACAACGGGGCCGTACGGCAGCGCTCTTTCTCGCGAAGAGCGCGCAGCCTCTGCGGCATAGGAGGGTGGCCTGGCTTACGGCGTTTCAGCCGCTTACAGTGGCGGGACCGCGGCCGATTTTCACGGCCTTCCCCGCTGCCCATGCCTGCAAAT
>Ga0193726_1000351_pt1 | contig 53050 bp, 51 predicted proteins | sample H2c1metaG_FD_144928 | JGI IMG/M metagenome (GOLD analysis project Ga0193726, IMG submission 144928) | Soil microbial communities from a riparian zone of the East river system, Colorado, United States - H2c1 | ecosystem: Environmental > Terrestrial > Soil > Riparian zone | place: USA: East River... | reverse complement strand
CACTTCTCTTCCGGGGATCGATCTACTCGTGGTTTCCTGCTCATGCTGCCTCCTGTTTGGAGGCCCTGAATCATATCTAATTCGGTAGTCCAGTTTCAGAGGGGAGCACTACAACTTTCTATCATTTTGTGTTTTTATGAACACACGCAAGGGCGTCGATCCCGCTTGATTGTCCTGTAGTATTTTCCCCATTTTTAGCTCTAGGTCTCTTGCATATAGATAATAGAAAGTGCCTGGTACGACGGTGCGAGGTTCTTTTTCAATCTGTAAGTGCGTATCGCCGTATGCACATCCCCACAAAGTTATACTTGTCCTTCCATTGTTATGAATTTGGATTTGGCTATTCTCATAGCGAACGAAAACCTGTGGGATATAGTTAAGGGCTAGTTGTTCCTTCTCGATCTCTAATTTCTCCTTTGTGGGTCCGATGGAAGCAATCGGCTGGGCGGGAGCTTCGATTTTAGGCAGACTCTGTACAGATGGTTTGGAAGAGTCGTTTTTGAGCTCCGGTGACGAAGCATTTGGCGGCCCTTGTACCTGCGAGTAAGGTTTTGTGTTCACCAGTTTGGCAAGAGCCAGTCGAACTGAATACCAATATCCAAGCGATATGGCGCCACCGGCACAAAAAACAAGGATCCAAGTCATATTGTGCCGTCCCCATTTCTTGTAAATCCATTCCGCCTTGGACTGAAAATACTGAACATCGCAAACCTCCCATGTGAGGTGCCACAAGATTGCAAACATGATCCACGGGACAAACTTATCCACCGATTCAGGGAATTTTTCAAAAAACCATGCCACAAGAAGCCCCACTAGAATCAATTCGACGAAGAAGATGCGAAGTTTGCGCATGATCCCGGATTGTAACCGCGCCTCGCGTGAAGTATACAATCCCGTTAACTTCAGTTCCGTACATAAACAGGTTAGGTTCTCTGGCCTGCGACTGTTAGGCCTCACGAACGGCCAAGATCACTGAATCTGCAAGACGGATGCCGCCGAACTTCCTGAAATTCCTCGCTGTCCAGTGTTTAGGAGTGGCCCTGGTATCGTCTATTTGACGACTGGGGGTGGGATTGGCGCATACACCGCATACGCCCAGAATCGACCGCAACTCGTTGAAGACGCGAGGAAGCTGGTGTTTACAGGAGGTATCGAAGTGACTCGCGCGGAGGCCGATTTCGGGGATTTCAAGCCGATTTTAGACCCGGTTTGTCTGCTTAATTGGCACTAGCTTTCTCTAACCTTGCCCGTAGTTCGGCGAAGAGATTCGCAACAGGTATTACGAGAACGCACTTAGTCCCCGCTTCCCCAACGAGACTGACGGCCTTCTCAATGCTGAAAGGACGCGTGTTCTGTTCAGGGTGCTTTGCATACCCAAGGCGCGGCTCTCGAGTAACAACGAGCACGTCGGGTTTTTGTGCAACCAGCAGGGCCGCCGCGTCGTTGGCACTTGGTTCTCGACGGCCACAAATCTGATTCAACACGAGCTCAATCGTTTCAGAACGCAACCCGCTCTCAAAAAGCCAATGGACCAGAGCGATGCCGTAAACGTCCTGTTCGCTAAAAATCCGCTCCCCACCTCGTCCTCCTGGCTGAATCGAGGGTTTGATGCCGTAATTGCGTTCGCGGCCGATAAACTTATTGAGTAACGTCGGCTGAATTCCAACCGCTTCAGAGACTTCAATGCTGACAAATTGCCTATTTTTAGCCACTTTGACGCCTCCAAGAGACAATCGTTTGACAATGATAGCCAGTGGATATACACTGGGTAACTAGTAGATGTACGGGGGCATCTAAGCATTTGTATCAACAATATGTCAAGGCTTATTAGGAGAATGAAATGGTTGCTTTAAATTTGCTTCTTGCGGAGGTCGAGACTGTCGACGATCTCGACACCCCCGCTCTTACGGAAGTTCCTTGGAATATTCAGCGGTCCCTTATTCAAACCGCTCGTAATATTCCCACGCCCCCTCCGCTTCTGTCCGCCAAGGAATTCCTGGACTCCGTTTGTCCGAGACGCGCAATAAATGTTGCGCCCCGGAAGTGCTCTAAAACGGATCTAGATAGCTTGGCAAGCGGGCTGGATAAATTCAAGACGTCTGGAATTTTTAGCGAAATACTTCGAGACGATATTGACAACTTCACAAGAGACCGCTTCGCTACTTTGGCCACCTCATCAGGCATTCCTCAGCTTATGGACCGCAAAGAATTTCCGGCACGTCTGAAAGTTATCGTAGCCAACGTTCGTAACATTCTGGAATCCCCGGGTCCCGAGGAACGCGCCGGTCTTTCGATTGAAGCTCTGGAAAAAATCATTGATGCGAAAGTCGATCCGTGTGTAAAACGCTTTCAGAACAAGATTGCCAAGGAAGTGAGCATAGCCCCTGAGGACGACCCGGACTTGAAGGGCGCAACGAACATGCGCCTTCACCGAGAGCGCCATGCACTCAAAAGCGGGTTGCCTCAGGGCGGTACGACACTCTACGGGAATGACCCTGAGGTACGACTGAGCGCTCCAGATGTCGACGACGACCCAAACAACTTCGAACGGCTTCAGGCAGAACTTGCCGACCAAGGGAACGCTGAGGAAAATCGTGCCGCGCTTGCGAGGGAATGTGAGGAAGCCGACCGGGCCTATCATGAGGGTGTCGGCGAAGTCCCTGAGGACAGCAAGGGTATCTGTGAGGTTCCGGACCCTCTCTCGCCAAGGTCGCAACAAGCTCCTGACGAACTCAAATACGATGCGGCTCCCGACCCAGAGGGCAACGAGAGTCGCGACCTAGAAGCAAACGAAGCGAAATACGCCAGAGCGTCGTTCAAGAATGGCGCATCGTCAACACCAGTGGATCTCTCGAAAATCATTACGCCGGCACAGCTAGAGATATTCCAGACGAATCGACGACTATCCATTGCACGGTATGGCTCCGCCCGGCGAGCGACCTTCACTGAGATTGCCAAAGAGTCACAAAAAACACCGGCGAACGTCCGCCAGCAAATTCGGCGAATGAGGATGAACTCAGACCTCAAGAAGATCTATGACAACGTTCCGAACGTCGAGCATGTTCCTTGCGATGACGACGAATACTAAAATAAATCGGGTTGCCGCTCGCCAAAATAGTGAACAACGGCTTGGTCACAACCTGGACACGACTAACGAACGGGTAAAGTGGCGTTCTGGCGCGTAAGTGCAGCCTTAGCCTACAGTTAGATTAGATGCAGTTGATGGCTACGAACCAGAAGGTCGGGAGTTCGAATCTCTCCGGGCGCACCAGTGGTATCCCCTAATAAATTGAGGGTGCGCCACCCGCCTTTCTTTCTTGGCTTTGTCTGGTGTTGGCCGACATTCACTCAGGTTGCCTTTGGGACACAGGCGCGCCTGAGTGAATGTCACTCCACTGTTTCAATCGCCAGCTTGGGCGGTGTCGTTGGCTACGATTGTTTGCTGCCGGTCTTGGGCTAGTTGTTGTTCTTCTTGCTTGGAATACACGAGTTCGTGACCGCTCGTGTTGCCGGGATAAAACCACTTCACGAGCGTTTCGGGTCTTCCCTCTGGTTGTTCCGCCAAGACAACGGCGGTGTCTCCGGTGGGCTTGCCGCGTTCGGCTGTAATGGTCTTGAGAGTCGCATACAAGCGAGTGCCATCAGAATTGAAGATACGGACTATGTCCAGGTCGTTTGGGTCCGCCAATTTGAACAGGTAGGTCCCCGCCGGCAACATCTGGCCTGGAATCTGGATCGGCTGACTGAACGTGATTTTGGTGCACTGGTCCATTTCATCGGCATGAGCAGCAACTTCCAGGAACATCACCGATGCAATGGCGAAAGCAATTAGCAAAGCAACTTTGTTGATTTTCATTTTTTTCCTATCTCCTTTTCATTTTTCGATTCGATTTCACTTTTGAAGTACGCTAGAACATGTGCTTCAGGACTTTGCCAGTTCCCTTTACCGTAGCCTTCGTCGCTTTGTAAGTGCCCTTGCCTGCGACTTTCGCGGAATGGGTAACAACGTGTTCGGCCCCGAATGACCCACCCCCAAGAGCCAAACAAAAAGCAAATACGGCAATGAGCTTTTTCATGACGTCTCCTTTACGGGTGGTGCGGCTGAGTGCTGTGGAACGCATGTAGCTCGCGTTTCACAACCAAGCTTCCGTGGTTCTCGCCGTCATCGCGCCCTCGTTTTTTCACACCGTGGATAAAGGCAGCCTAGATGCCAAACTTAGGAGCGGCTGCAGTTTGTGTGTAAGCGACTTATTTTGGGGAGGTTAGGAGCAGCTGCTCGGCAGACTCGGAGGGTGCCTGGAGTGTGGGAAGTGTCGATATATTGTATCGATGTCAGTTCGTCACGCTGCAACGCGTAGATCTGGGCCACAAAGCGAAGTCAAAGACCCCACGTGCAAGAACGGTACGTGGGGCACCCAAATTCGGTTTCAATGACCAATACCTGGGCCACCCGCCTCTACCTCAATCCAGCCAGGATGTCCGCCTCTGGCAAACAGGCTACGAACTGGTCAATAAAAGTTCTAAAATCGTCCCCTTGGGCGCACCATTTTCCCCAGGCTATTCAACTAAATACGTTTCTGTTTCAAGCGAGAGTCCCATTAACTTTCACCAGTCTTTGGCTTATCAAATATTACCGTGCGGGATATTTTACATCTCGCCAAGACGAAGGTATATGGATATTCCCGATCGGGAACATGAACTTATCAGCGTATCAGATGGATGGTCGAACCCGGAGACATAGGTGACACTTTTGGGCCGACGGGATTTTCGCGCGGTTCAAGCACCCGAGTTTCCAGATCGAAGTAGCCAAATCATAGTTCATAAAGCTCACCAGTCAAATGTCTCTCTCCTCTTGCGCGGAAAAGTGTCATCTATGTGTCCGGTACAATGTGTTACCTATTGTCTCAGGTCGCTCCCGGTATCAGAGCTGTCCCGTCTGTTGCTCATTCTTGTATGTACCTCATACTTCCACGAAAACGGCGTAAATGGACCGTTTCGGACTCTTCTCCCTTCTGATACTTTCAAAGCTGATTTTGTTCCATGGTTCTTCGAAAATCTCCTCAAATAACGGCGCAAACTCAGGCGACTTTCGATATACCTTGAAGAGCGGCCGCTGCCGTTAACCGTGGCGGCCAACTACAAAGGATAAGACTGCGACATGAAAGCGAAGAGTGCGAGCAAACTGAAAGATGGGGTCAGTTGTAAGGTAATTGGCGGTACGCACACGGGAAAATCGGGAATCGTGAGGGACATCAAGACTGGGAAGACTGGGCACGTTTCGATTACGGTGGTGCAGGCGAATGGAGTGCGGTTGAAGACGCTGGCCAGGAATGTAGAGATTTCCTGACGAGGCCAAGGGAGAAAGGCACCACCTTTGGCGTACTGCGCAAAGTGCGGGCCACCCGCCCTCTTGAAGGCGACAGCATTTAGCACTGGTGCGCTGAGAGCTAGTGTCGTTCGGGGTTAATGTCCGGACTGAACAGAGGGATTCGGGCTTCGACCAAAGTGCCAGGTTCGGCGCGGGAAACAGTCAGCTCGCCGCCAAATTGCCGCACGCGTTCGCGCATACCGCCTATCCCGATTCCGAAGTTAATTGAATTTATTCTGCCGCTTGATTCGAGCGGGAGGCCTGCTCCGTAATCCCGAACACGTATCACCACACATTCCGACTGCTGGTCCACTTCTACCCGGGCGCTCTTACTGTGGGCATGCTTATAAATGTTCGTCAGCGACTCCTGGACTACACGGAAAATAGTGGTTTCGAAATCCGGCTCAAGTCGAGGAAATATTGGCGGGGTGATGGACAAGGAAATCTCGATCTTGCTTCTTTTGGTCAATCCCTCCACGTACCAGTGCAGCGCGGCGCGCAATCCGGTTTCGTCAAGGAGAGGAGGGTGCAACAGATAAGAGAGATTCCGAACGGTGGAGATAAGTGTATCCACATGTTTATGGACGTTTTCGTCGGCGTTGGTCGCGGGCAACAGCATCTTCAGGCCCACCAACTGCTGACCAAGGTCGTCGTGAAGCTCGCGTGCCAGGCGACGGCGCTCCTTGTCCTGAATTTGCAATAACTGTGCGGAGAGTTTCTGGAGTTCGATGGTGCGCAGCTCAATAATGCGCCGCGATTCATCCAAGTCTCCCAGACGGTCACGAAGCTCGCGGTTTAAGGCTTGCACGCGTTCTTCCGTGCGACGGCGGTCGGTAAGGTCCTGGGTTACTTTTGCAAAGCCAGAAAGCTCGCCGCTCGGTGAACGCAGAGCAGTGATGATGACAGAGGCCCAGAACGTGCCGCCGTCTTTCTTTACCCGCCATCCCTCGTCGGCGAAGCGTCCTTCCTTTTGAGCCATGGCCAGTTCCCGCTGAGGCCAACCGCTTTGCACCGCTTCGGGCAGGTAGAATTTCGAGAAGTGCTTGCCGACGATTTCTTCGCTGGCATAGCCCTTCAGGGCTTCAGCGCCAGGGTTCCAGGTCAGGACGTTACCGGCTGGGTCGAGAACAAAAATGGCATAGTCCCGGATGCTTTGGACCAACAGGCGAAAAAGGTCCAGCTGCTCCGTGACTGCACGGGACCGGACTTGTCCGTGAGCAATCGGCGATAATTCAGAATCTTCTGGCAAGTAAATCTCCTCGTAAGCGTCTCGGAGCCGAGACTGCGTACCCTAGCACTATTTGAATCGCCCGCAAAACGAAACACCCCAGAAGTGGCCGAGATGGGTCTGAGTTGAGCGACGCGTGCGAGACACGAAATGTGACCGGGTCTAAACGTCCAGTGTGGATTTTACGGTGGCGACCAGCTGGGTCATGCCGTCGGGCTTGGAGAGGACGGCGTCGACTCCCAGGGCGGACTTGAGAGACTTGCCAACGTTTTCGCTGTACATAGTGAAGAGGATGATGGGCATGTGAGGCATGCTTTTTTTGAGAACGGAGGCGACTTCAGCGCCGTTCATCATGGGCATGGAGAGGTCGAGGAGCACAAGATCGGGCTCGAGTTTTTTGGCTTTTAAGACGGCCTCGAGACCGTTGGCGGCTTCGCCGCAGATTTCGATGTCGGGCACGTCCTTGAGGAAAGTGCGAATGACGTAGCGGACGCTGACGCTGTCGTCAGCGATAAGTATCTTCTTCATTTTGAAATTGTGGCCGCTAAGGCGGAGGCTGGCTATACAGGCATGGCTGTATTGTTTGATAGCACACATAAGGACCTTGGCGGGTCGAGGCCTGCGCTATGGCTGAAGGGAGGAAAGCCCCGGATCGTCTGGGGGGAGCGATTCCGGGGCCGGAGGGCGACTGCTAAATGAAGCTTGTGGAAAACTCATTTGCTTGCTGCGGGCCTGGCAAGCCGCCGGCTGGGCGCTGGCGGCTCGGTTGGCCGAAAAACCTGCCTGCGGCAGGCAGGTTTAGTGAATTGTGTGCACGGAGAGCACGCAGATCTGCCGCAGCTCTTCGTAGGTGAAAAATGTGTCCTCGCTGCCACCGGCTTTTTCGGTGTGGCCGAAGCCCGACTCGTGCGAGATGCGGCGCAGCTCGTCGACGGAGATGCCTAGAAGCACGGCGGCGCGGCGCACGGTGACGAATTTCAAAGCCTGGTGCAATTCCTGGTTCTCCAGCTGTTCCCTGTTGCGATTCATCGTTCCCCCTTGCCCCTAACATCCTGCTAATTTTCTGTGCGGCGGTCAGGCCGGTAGTGCCACCAAGGCGTCCTGTTCGACGGCCATGATCATTTCCTTGTAGATATCCACGTCGTAGCCTTCCCCGATGCGCATGCGGACAGACTCGACGCCGTCACGCAAGAGCGTGCCGCGCAGAGGGACCTTAATGTCTCCCAGTGCTACTTGCAGGATTACCGACTGCCCCACCCATGGTTTAAAAGCGCTTTTCATGCATTTCCCTCAGTGTTGCCCGTGCCACCGGTTGGTGTTGGCTGACGTAAAGAGAATCGCGTGCGGGAGAAAAACGAACAATGGTACAGAGAGGGCACGCGCGTAGTAAGAAAGTACTGCCTCGCAAACAAAAGTGAATTTTAAGAATTCGCTTCGCGCTCGTCGCATGCAAACGCGCGTTTTCGCCTGTGTTGGAGCGGGGTACGTCGGTACTGGTCTTTTAAGGACCGTCAGGCCATTGGTGCGGGAGACGGGCGATGGCATTCTGCAGGTCATGGCGCCATTGGAATATTTCGGCGATAGCGAACTGCCGCAAGGCGCGGGGAAAGACCGCGCGGGACGGCAAGGGTGGCTACAAGGAAACGCCGCGCGGAAAGTGCACGCGGAGCGCGCGGAGAACCTGGGCCAGCTGGAAGGCCGCGAGCACTTCAAGGCGCCGCGCGCTGGCGTGGCGCTGGCGCTGGGCGGAGGATTCGCGCGGGGCTTTGCGCATTTGGGCGTGCTGCAGGTTTTCGAAGAAAATCACATCGCGATTTCGCACATTGCTGGCACGAGTGTAGGCAGCATCCTGGGCGCAGCGTATGCGAGCGGAGCCCCGCTGGCACTGATCATGGCGACGTGCCGCACATTGAAATTTCGGGACATCGCGCGGTGGAATGTTTCGCGGCTGGGACTGGCGAGCAATCACCGGCTGGCGGATCTGATTGAGCGCGTGTTTGAGTCGCGGCGATTTGAAGATTTGCGGATACCGATGGCGGTGGTGGCGACCAACCTTAATACCGGTGAGCCGGTGGTGTTCAGTGAGGGAAATATGGTGGACCCGATTCGCGCCAGCTGCGCGTTCCCGGGAATATTTGAGCCGGTGGAGATTGGCACGCGGTGGCTGGTGGATGGCGGATTGACCGCTCCGGTGCCGACACGCGCGGCACGGGAGCTGGGCGCCGCTCACGTGATTGGCGTTTCCGTGGGGATGCAGGATGGGCACACCGGGAAACCTTCGAATGTGTTTCAGGTGGTGGCGCGGGCGGTATGCGCGGCGCAAAAACACCAACTGGAATTGTGGGAGCGGCACGCCGACCTGGTGATCAGGCCGGACGTGACCGGACTTTCGTGGGACGACTTCGATCGCGCGGACGAAGCGATCGAGGCGGGCAAAGTGGCGGCGCGCCGCGCGTTGCCAAGAATTCAGAAATTGCTGGGCGTCAGCGTAGACGCGGGCCAGGCGCACGACGCCGCGGTGGCGCGGCCGGCGGAATACCGGGATAGCGGGTTGCACTTCATTACGGAAGCGATGGGCTCATGACGCGCTACAACGCTTTGATGGCGGCCATTGGTACTTGCGTGCTGGTGTGGCAGGAATGCGCGGAGAACCCCGCCCTGTTCTGCTACCGTATTGGAACGGGCGCTTTTGCGAACGTAGGGTGGCGCGCGCTGGTGCTGGCGCCAGTAGCGAATTCCACTGCGAGGAATGACAACGGGTGCTCGAATCCCTCCGGCAACTGCTCCACTCCATATATGACGTAGAAGGTCTGGTTCGCGCGGGCGGGCCGCTGCTGGTTTGCATGGTGGTTTTTGTTGAGACGGGACTCTTCGTCGGTTTTTTCCTTCCTGGTGATTCCCTACTGGTGACCGCAGGAGTATTTGCGGCGGCGGGATCCATTCCGCTGCGATGGCTTTTGATACCGGTAATGTTGTGCGCCATTGTGGGCGACCAACTTGGTTATTGGATCGGGCGCGGCATGGGCGCTTCGCTGTACAAGCGAGAAGATTCTTTTTTCTTTCGGCGCAGCCATTTGCAGCGGGCGCATGACTTCTACGAAAAATACGGCGGCAAGACCGTAATTCTGGCAAGGTTCGTGCCGATTGTAAGGACGTTTTGTCCGCCGGTGGCGGGCGCGGCGGGGATGCCGTACTCGCGCTATCTGACGTACGACATTTTGGGCGGAATAGTGTGGGTGGGCAGCATGATCCTGGGCGGATACGCACTGGGCCGCTCGATCCCGAACATCGGGCAGAAAATTCATTACGTGATTGCGGTGGTGATTGTGCTTTCATTGCTGCCGGCGGTGATCAGTGTGTGGCGCGAGCGGCAGAATTCCAAGCTCGGGCTCGCGGATAAAGATGTTGTGAAAGAAAAGGCCTAAGTAAACTCTTGGCTCCCCAGAAGATTCGCGCAATTATTTTTGATATCGGAAGAGTGCTGGTGCGACTGGATATTGCCGGCGCGATGGGCGGCTTGGCCGGCAGGATTGCCCTTTCACCGCAGGAAACGTGGACGGCCATCGAACACGATCCGAGCTGGCGTGACTGGCAGGAAGGGCGCATGTCTGCGCGGGACTGGCAGTTGCATATTTCACGGCGGCTGGGCGTGGACATCTCGTTTGAAGAATTCAGCGAAATCTGGAATCGGGTGCTGGACGTGACACCGCTGGTGGATAGTTCCCTGCTGGAGAATCTGTCGAAACATTACCGGCTGGCGGTGCTCTCGAACACCGATCCGATTCACGTAGCGGAGTTGGAGAAGAAATTCGATTTTTTCAAATTTTTTCCGCAACGGATTTATTCCTGCGTAGTGGGCGCGAGCAAACCATCGCCGATAATTTTTCGCGAGGCGTTGAAGGCGTGCAAGGTGAGCGCAGACAACGCTCTGTACATTGATGACATCCCAGCTTATGTGGAAGCGGCGCGGCAACTGGGGATGGACGGAATTGTTTTTGAGGCCGAAGAACAGCTGATAAGCGATCTGGAAAAACGTGGATTGCTATCTTTCGGGGTCAGTAAACCCAGTAGTGACGAATCGGGCAAAAAATCCGCGCCTCCGAAATAGGCGGGTAAAGATTCCCAGGACTAGTACTACTCTGTCTGTAATGGGTACGCCGTAAGATTCAGGCATTAAAGAATTTAGATTTTGCAACCACTTGGATGCCCCGATGCACGTTTCGTGCTAGACAGAGGCGTTCTTTACATCGGGATTTAGCAATCCGGCCATTCCACTTTGCTGCTGAAAAAGGGAGGAGAAACCGAATATGAGCGACGAACAAATCGTGGAGACGAGAACGGAGTCATCGTGGCACACGCCAGCGGTGATTGTGCTGGGGTTGATCGCACTTGCGGGACTTGGTTTTGGTTGGAACGCGTCGTCGAAACTGGATACCACGCAGCAGACGGTAGCCAGTCAACTGAAAGCGGAGCAGCAATCGGTGCAGCAGGACATGTCCACGCTGCGGCAGCGGCTTGCGGACGACGAGAAAAATAACGCGGACCTGCAGGGGGACCTGAAAGTAGTTACGGACAAATTGAAGATTACGCAGGGGCAATTGAAGAAGGCGCGCGAGGAATCCGCCAAGCTGAACAGCGATACTTCTGAAAAGTTGACGGCCCTGGATACGTCGGTGAAGGGCGAACTGGCAACCAAAGCGACCGCGGAAGATGTGAAGAGCGTGGACACTAAAGTTGTGGGCGTTAAGTCGGACCTGGAAGCCACGCGCGATGATTTGAAAATGGCGCGGAGCGAGATGGGAACGTTGATTGCGCGCAACCACGACGAGATCGACCAACTGCGGCGACTGGGTGAACGCGACTATGTGGAGTTCACCATCACCGGGAAAAATAAGCCCCAAAAGGTTGGCAACGTGACCGTCGAACTAAAGGGCGTCAACGAGAAGCGCAATCAATACTCGGTGGCGATGACGGTGGAAGACAAGCGCTTTGAGAAGAAGAATCGCGCGCTGAACGAGCCAATTCTTTTTTACACTTCCGGGACGCACCAGGCCGAGGAAGTGGTGATCAACAAAGTTGGGAAAGACAGAATCAGCGGATATCTGAGTGTTCCGAAGGGAAATCCGCAGTCGGCGAGTAATACCAACTCGGGACGATAACAGCTTACAGACAAGTTGGAGTGGACGAGGGGCGAGCGATATTTTGCTGGCCCCTTTTTTTTGGGGTGGTCACAAAAGTGCGCGATCAGATATTCAAAGTCAAAAACTCCACGACGACGGCACGGAGCACCTTGCACCCAGAGGCGGGAAAAAGCAGCGCCAATACCAGGTTTTGAACTACCCACCTGGGGCCCCTTTGAGATTCTTGGTTTTTTGTAACCGCGATTAGAAACGCGATTGCGACTAGAATAATGCTGCGTGGAAAGACGAGGATTGATTGAGGCAGACGCCGTGTGTTTTGTATATTGCTGTGGACTCGCTGATACCACAGCGAGGGAAAAGTATTGCGGGACTGGATGAGTTTACGGCGGCGCTGGATCATGCCGGAGTGCCAGCGGTGTGGGTTACCAACCGCTCGCGACTAGAATTTGACGCGGCGCGGCGCAAGCTGGCGCATACCCACCCGTTCATTACCGAAGATGGCAGCGTGGTGTGCATGCCGGAGGGATATTTTCATTTGAGACCGGATACCACGGTGCGGCTGGGAAGATTCACGTGCATTCCTGTGGCGGAGCCTCAGCCGGCAGCCGCAAATGCCCTGGAGGAATTGGCGGAAGAAACCGGGGTGGCGGTGGTGACATTGCAATCGTTGTCTCCCAGGGAGCTGGCGCAGAATACCGGATTGCCGCAGCGCGAAGCGGAGCTGGTGCGACAGCGGGACTTCGACGAGCTGTTCTTTTTTGCGGGGGCCTCGGATAAAGACATCGAAAGATTTGTGGCGCGCGGGCGAGAGAAGAAGCTGGAACTGCGGCAGCATGGGGTGATGTGGTCGCTGGCCATGGGCGCTAGCTTAAAGAAATGCATCCAGAGCCTGGCGAAACTTTACGATCGCGCGCTGCGATATCACCCGAGCATTACGGGAGTGGCCACTGGTGAGGATGGAGTGGAACTTTTCGCGGCATGTGACCGGGGAATTTTGTTGACGGGTGGGAAACCTTATTTGGACGAGAATGCTCCTCGAGTGAAGCAGATGGCGTTACATGATCCCGAAGTCTGGACGATTTTGCTGGAAAGTATTACTTCGAGAAATGTGTGAAAAGGTTTCCGGATTGCGATTTCCATGCACAAAATCTCCACAGCTAACGACGACGTGTGGAGCATCTCGCGGCGCCTGCGCCGGCCCCACCCTTTGCAAGAAACGCAAAGTATAGGCTACCGAGGGGCATCCTGTGTGAGCCTACTCAGGAAGTGAAGAGGTGTTCCATGATAAGGATTTGCACACTTCTTGATTGCCAGATCGTTCCAAGGCCTGGGTGGAGCGGCGCAAATCGTTTGTTCAGGTGAGATTCATGGGTTTGACACGGGCGCCGGAGTTGGCGAGCGGATTGCGATAGGTACAGTGCTTCTCTCTCGCTTTGCTTGGGCAAGGTACTAGGAGGCCCATACCGTGAGTTACCTTCGCCGATTTTTTTCCGTGCCCGCCACAGAGACGAGTTTGGGACTGGTGTTGAGTTTGTGTGTTGTAACGCTGGGGCTGATGTCGATCGCTTTGGTTTGGCAAGCACAGATTATTGCCAATCAACGGGATGTGATCCGTTGGCTAGAAATTCTGAAACTTGGAGCGTAGACCGGCGACCCGGGGAGCGTCCCGCGGCGGGCAGAACGCGAGACTTCCCGTTGTTGTAATTTCCGCGCATTGCCCGCGACTTTCCGACTTTCCTGTGGTTGAATAGAGCTACCCAGACTTTACCCCCAGTGGAGATTTTTTATGAAATTGCTTGCAGCAGTGGTGGTTCTAGCTATGAGTCCGTTTTTCGCGGCCGCACAAGTCGCGAGTGGCGGGCAGAATGAAGGCGGCGAAGTGAGCCAGCCAGTGGCACGGGCATCATCCCACGACCGGCATCACAACCAGCATAAGAGAGTGCGCCACCATCACCAGAGAGTTGCGAAGCATCACGCGCGGCGTCCGAGCTAATTGCGACGAGAAAGTACGACCTCCAGAAAGCGAAAAAGGGGAGCCCATGGCTCCCCTTTTTCTTTTGCTGTAGTCGTCTCGGGAGGTGCGCTGTGAAGCGTATCGATCTCGGGCGACGCGCACCGCAAGAGCGGTGTGTTCAGCTTTTGTTTCGCTCGGAGTCCGGTGGAGTCATGTTCCCCTCCGGAGCTTCAAGAGCTCACAATTGCGTTTTACTCCCGGCGACAATAAAAGACAAGCGAAGAGATGGAGAAATTCACAGGATTTAGTAAGAGAAAGCCGATGGGTTTTAATTTCGTCAAAAGTTCCTTGGGAGGCTCAGACTACGCCGCATACCAAGCTCTCGACTCCTGCGTAGGATGTGTTGGCGTCCATGGTGGTGCGTAAATCCTGGTAAACCCTGAAGAAAGGGGCCGAACAGGGGTGCGGCGACAGCGGCGATTTTTGCGCACGGCTGAGATTTTCGCGGCGCTGGACAAGGTTGCGTCAGCAGAGACTATTTCCGCCTCTAGCGCGACTCTGCCTTTCGCAACGCGCGTAATTGCCACGCCAAGAGAGGCGTTCGCGGAACAGCTTGGAGTGATCCTCGAACTCCGCGGCGGCGGTATCCTGGGCATCGCCGGAGGCGGTCATAGTTTTTCGAAAGGTCGTTGCGGCTCAGGTCAGGAACATGGAAGCTTCCATGTGAAATCTGCTTGACCACTTCGAAAGCCAAAATACGGCGAAGTTAAACGACGGCTTTGTCTTTGAGACCGACAAAGAGGTAGCCGGCGCCTTTGCAGCTGGGGCATTCTTTGTTGCGGAAATAGCCGGTGGCTTCACACTGAAAGCATTCGGTCCAGTCGGAGGGTTTGATGGCGACGGCATTCGTGCCGCTGCAGCGTTGTAGGGCGATGGTCTTGCTGCAACGCGCATTGGCGACTCGCGAGTTGTAACCAACTCCGCCGCAGTCTGTACAACAAGTAACAGGCAAGTCCCGCTTCATATACTGATAATACGCCGTTGCCGTGTGTTTATCTATTCGTGCGGGCGAGGATCAGCTAGCTGATGAGCACGTGAAAACATTCGTAGATTTATTAGGTTGGCTTGCTGGTGCAGGCGGTGCTGTACATTGGTCCGACGATTAACCATTTCTGGCATTCCGCGGCGTTGGTAGGACTGATCCCGACGCGTTATATGCATTCACACTCGCTAGTTCTGATTTCTGGTGCGGCGTGAGATTCTCGGTGGAATTGGTTTGTTAATGCAGCCCACGCGGCGGATGGCGGCGTGGGGATTGATTGTGATGCTGGTGATTTATTTTGACATGCACATTTCGATGCTCATGCATGCGGAGCGCTTCCCTTCCATTCCCTTGTCGGTACTCTACGCGCGGATTCCATTTCAATTTATGTTTATTGCCTGGGCGTGGGCGTACACGCGAAGTGCTTCCGGTGAGAAATCGAAAGGCCCAGCAAGTACACGGCGACCGCTTTTTGAGAGCTACTCTTTAGTGTGCCGGGTCGCGGAGTGGCTTGAAGAGTGGCGGGCCCAAGAGTTCCATGTCGTGGTGGGCCATTACTGCTCTCATTTTTTGTTCCGCGGAGGCGGCGGTGGCTCCGGCCATGGCGCTGCCCATTTCTTCAAAAAACTTTTCGAAACCGCCCGGCAGGCAGATCAAAATTAGTTTGGCTTCGCTTGCGCTAGTGTTGGACCAGAGGTGCGGCACTCCGCGCGGTAACCAGATGCTGGCGCCCGTGGGCAGAGTGTGCGATTCGTCGCCGGCTTTGAACAGAAATTCGCCGGACAAAACGTAATACCACTCGTCGAGGCTGTGGTGCACGTGGAGGTATGGACCGGATTGAGGATTGGCGCTGAGTTCGAATGCAGAACAGGATCCTCCGCTGACTTCGCTGGTTAATTTGCAAGGACTCAGCGTGGCCTGGCTGGCGGTGGAGAACGGGAAGAGAGTTTCCCCGGGCTTGGCTATGGTGACTTTTCTGGGTTGAGGGGCGCTGACAGGAATCAAAGGAGTGACAGATGCGATTCCGAAAGCGTGAAGGAGAGTACGGCGATCCATGGCGGGCATGCGCGGCAATATACATTGGAAGAATTGTTGCTTACAAGCGGCGTGGTAAAGGCGTAGAGAGACCCTAAAGGCGCCCAACTTTTTCCACAAAACGGGTCGGGTGCCCTCGCAATTTTGCCCATGCAATGTTTTCGAAAGAAGGCCGGTCGTGCGAGGAAGTTCAAGGCCAGAGATCGAACGTCAAATATAAGGCCACAGCAGGGCCCTCGACTCCGCCTCGGGATGACAATTTTTGTGTCGAGCCAAGGGCAGCTGACTTGGCAACGACAAGCGTTTATTTGATGAAGAGGTTTTCGCGCAGTTGGTCGCGGCCAACGAAAGATTTCATGGTGCGGTAGTGACTGAAGAGATCCTGGATTTCGCGGTTCTGGTAAATCTTTTGGGGCGGCGTGACGATGGACGCGGGAATGACTTGTAACGTATTGGAATCGGCGACGCGATAACGCTGGAAACCTTCGGGTTTTTTGCTATGAAACATGGCAAAGACGATGCCGGCGGGGCGCAAGAGTTCCGTGAGGCAGGAGATGATCTGTCTGGTCATAACGGGATCGAGATAGTCGAGCACGTCCCAGAGAAGCACGGCATCGAAGGAAGCGGGCGCGTATTGCAAATTAGATTTGAGGAAACGCTGGGCGCGGCCGTCGGGAGTCATATCCACAGCTTCGCGAGAAGGGTCTTCCCGCAGCGAGCTGCTGCGGAGAACAGCCGTGCGGGCCTCCTCTTCGTCGAGGAAACCTTTCCAGCCGCGCAGGATGTCTTCGGAGGAGACGCGGAAGCCGCGCTCGATGAAGAAATTCAGAGTGGTTTGCCAGGCGGGGCCAAGATCGAGCAAAGTGCCGCGGCCGAGGCCGTCAAGATTCCACAAAAACTCCTTAAGGCCGTTTGAGACGCGGGTGGCGACATGCTGTTCAGGAGCGCGAGGCGCGCCAGTGCTCGCGGCCGGTGCTACGGCGGCCGGCGTTTTTGAATTGGAAGTTCCGGGACGCGATTGGCGCGAGCCATCGCCGCCGATGCCAAATTTATTCAGCAGGGTCATGAATTAATCCGCGGCGGAGCCGGAGGCGGTGGCGGCGGCTTTGGAAGCCAGCTTACCGGCTTCGACTTTGCCGCGCAGCAGGGCGCCTTCTTCAATAGCGAGTCGATCGGTCTGGACTTCGCCAGTGACCTGGGCGGTGCCCATGAGCTGGACTTTGTCGCGGCCGGTAACTTTACCGTCGATGCGCCCACGAACAATGACTTCGCGGGCGATGACGTCGGCTTTGACGGTGCCGTTGGGGCCGATGGTGAGGCTGCCGTTGGCGAGGCTGAGCTTGCCGTCGACGAGGCCGTCCACGTAGAGATCTTCACTACCAGTGACTTCGCCCTTGATGCGGATGCCCTGGCTGATGCTGGCGCCGCCACGCGGTGCTGCAGCTACGGAGACTGGAGCGGGAGCGGTTGCCACCGGCTGAACCGAGTGAGGAGCAGGGCTGGAAAACGCCGGAGCGTTCACGGGAGCGCTGGGTCTGTCAGGGACAGCTTGTGGCTTAACTTCGTCTTTTTTCCACATGAAACACCTCGGCCGAGAAATTTAGGGTCCAAAGCCTCTTTTCGCAGGACCGGGCAGGAACCGCGACGCAGAAGAGTGAAGATAGTATACGACTTAGCTAGTGTAAACAATAATGCGCGACGGAGATAGGGGTTGTTTCCGGGGCCAAAACACCTCGAAAGCGGGCTGCGGCAGGGCGAAAGTAGTGACATTGGGCGGCCTGTGGGCCGCACCACGGAGTTCCCACAGGGCTACGGCCATCCCTGCGAGTTCGTGGGTGAAGGCCTTGAAGGATTTGCGATTTTCCCACCAGCGCTCAACCTCGAAGTTGCCATCGCGGGCGGAGGCTACGCGGACTTTCACGGAAGGTGGAAGGACGTGCTGGAAGATGTAGCGGGCGCGGCGAGTGTGGTAGTTAGAAGTTACCACGATGACGCTGTGCCAGTCGCGCTCGACGACGAGGGCCCGGAGGGCTTCGGCTTCTTCGCGGGTATTGTCAGCGTCATGCGGGAAACGGAGGATGCGGTCTCTCGGAACGCCACGCTCGACGAGGTCGTGGTCCATCAACTCGGAGATTCCGGCGCTGGGGCGCAGTCGGCGGCCGCTGGCAACCACGACGGGGGCCAATTTCTGGCGGAACAGTTCCGAGGCGCGGGTGGCGCGATCGGCAAAGAAATTGTCGTCACTGAGGAGCAGGATGGCGTCGGATTGTTCGAGGGCATCTTCCACAACCCAGGATTCACCAGCGAAGCGCAAGAGCGGGCGCCGGGCGGCGTAAAGGGCAGCGAGGAAAACGATGAGGAAAAGAAGACTAACGAGGCTGCTGAGAATGCCGCCGCGCTGCGGGTGACGAAAATACTGGCGGCAGCGCAGGTTCATGAATTGGGGTCCAGCAAACGGAGGCGTTCGGCGGCCTGCTCGGGCAGGACGCCGTTGAAATAAACTTCCTTGATGCTGTAGGACTTGCTGCGTTTTTCGACGATAGGAAGAATTTCGATGTGCCAGTGAAAATCCTCGGAGAGCGTTTTCCAGTAGCCGGCGAGTTCTCCTTTTTTGCTGCGGGTGTTGGGCGCGGTGTGGACTACGAGATGAAATGCCGGAGTGATTTTTTCGAGGCGTCGCAACACCCTGCCGAGAAGAGCGGCGAAATGGCGGCGATTGGAATGGGCGTGGGGTTGTTCGAAAAGGTGATTGTGGCGGCGGTGGAGAAGCCAGACTTCATAAGGAACGCGGGAGGCGTAGGGGCAAATGGCGTAGTATTCGCCCTGACAGTCCACGATGCGAGTGCCCTGCTTTTCTTCCTGGCGCACCACGTCGCAGAAAATACAGCGCTCGCGTTCCTTGAACCACTCATGCGCGGCGTTGAGTTCGTATTTTATGCGGCGCGGTACGAATATGGTGGCGGTGATCTGTGAGTGTGCGTGGGACCATTCCTCGCCGGCTTCGGCGCCCTGATTTTTAAAGACGCTGACGTATTTGAAGCGAACATCTTTTTTAAGGTCGGCGATGCGGGAAGCCCAGACGGAGAGGACGCGCTCGATTTCTTCATCACTGAATTGGGCGAGGCGGCGCTCGTGCTGAGGAGTTTCGACTACGACTTCATGGGCGCCGGTGGGGCCCATTTTGTCGTACATGCCCTCGGCGAGGCGGCCGGGTTGGCCCTCCACACGATAGAGAGGATCGGGATGCGGCAAGACGCGGACTTGCGCAGAACCGCCTTCGGGAGGAGAAACGAGGATGGACTTCCCTTCAGCGTCGGGTTTGTCGAAAGGGCACGGCGATACGGGATCGTCGTGAGATTCCTTGTGGCCCTGGACTACCCAGCTTTGCGTGATGGGGTCTCTTCTAATTTCCATTAGGTGTAATTCCCATAAAAATATTTTTCGGCCAACGTGACGGTATTAATTTGGTGTTGGGTGTGATGTCCGCAGCAGAGTATATCGTTGTTTGAAGTCGTTGCGAATGGGCTGGGGCGATAAACATGATGCCGAGCAGCGTGATATTCTCGGTCGGCTCATGGATGACGATATCGAATTCATGCAGGCAGCGCTGACGGAAGCGCGTCACGCGGCGGCGGGCGGCGAAGTGCCCATCGGAGCGGTGCTGGTTTGCGAAGGACGGATTTTAGCGCGCGCCGGGAATCGGACGATTCGAGACTGCGATCCCACGGCGCACGCGGAAATTATCGTGCTGCGCGAGGCGGCACGTTTGCTTGGGAATTACCGGCTGGCGGATACGACGCTGTACGTGACCATTGAGCCTTGCAGCATGTGCGCGGGAGCGATGCTGCAGGCGCGAGTGGCGAAACTGGTGTACGGAGCAACGGAACCGCGCGGAGGTGCAGTGCACACGTGTTTTCAAGTGTTGTCGCATCCGGATGTGAACCATCGCGTGCAAGTGACGTCCGGGATTCTGGCGGAGGATTGTGCGACGGTGATTCAGAAATTTTTTGCTACTCGGCGGGGATAATTATTTGTGTGGATTTGCCACGGCAGGTTTTCGTGGCCCGATTGCCGGGAATCGAATGGCTCTGCTACGATGAATAATGAGCGCAGCGGAGAGGTGTCTGAGCGGTTGAAAGAGCTCGCCTCGAAAGCGAGTGTACGAGAAATCGTACCGTGGGTTCGAATCCCACCCTCTCCGCCAAATCTTTAGAATCAATGGGATAGGGCCTTCCTAAATTCAAATCCTAAGAAATCTCCAGAACTCAGTATTGACCAGCCTGGAGATACTGATGGCTCAGCCAAAATTCACGCTGTACAAGTACATCAAGCCCGCACACGGCTCTTGGCGTTATTGCAAGACTGCCTTCTATTCGAACGGAAAAATCAAGCCTGACCGCTGCATCGTCGGCGGCAAGGAAGAAGATCATCCTGAGGGCGCCTATTACCTTAACCACAACAATAAGTGGATTGCCGTCGGCGCAGACGCGTTGGAAGCACAACGCCACCGGAATGCCCGGCTCGACGACGAGGAGTTCAATCGGCTGCAAGGAACGGCTGCAGAGCAAAGCCCGAACATCGTTAATCGCGCCATCCTTGATGTCTTAGAGAACGGACAAGAATCACGAGAAGCAAAGCCATGACTGTTGAGCAGAGACTTCGACAGCTTACAAACGGCGGTCGGCAAGAAAGGTGAGCGCACCGGTTTTCCGACGACCTACATGGCAATCGGAAGTAACCGAGTCGACGGAACATCAGCGGTTTCCTAGACCGTTGTCGCAAATTCTCAAAAACTCCTTTGAAGGTCGCACCGGCTCAGCTTGGACATTCACACATGGCGACAACTCTGGTTCCAATTTTTCATTCTGAAGATCTCTAACCTTTTCTCTCTCTATTCGTACTACTGTCGAGAAGGATGAAACGGCTAGAGGCTGGGAGCGACTAGACGCGACTCACGCCATCTTGGAGAGATATTTGAGCCGAATGCGAACAACGACTCAGTTCTTCAGTCCCGGAACTTTAAACTTGATGCGGTACACACTGGTGCTGGCCGTAATGTAGAGCGTCCTGCCATCGTTGTCGCCCCACGCCACATTGCTCACCGCCTCAGGGACCTTAATTGTGCCGAGGTGCTTTCCTTCGGGAGAAATAATCCAAACGCCTCCAGGACCGGAGCCGTAGAGGTTTCCTTTTTTGTCCACACGGATGCCGTCTGGCACGCCAGGCGCGCTGTCGTGGGAGGCATCGAGAAACAATGCTCCGTCCGTAACCGATCCATCAGACTGCACTCGATAGCGCATCCAGACCTTCTTGCCGGAATCCGCGATGTACAAGTACTTCTCGTCCGGCGAAAAACAGATTCCGTTCGGCCGCGGAAGGTCCTTAATTACAAGCTGGACTTGGTCACGAGCCGGTTCTGACCCAGGTTTCTGGCGCCGCGCCCCAGGAATGCGATAGATACCGTTTACCTGCAGCTCCTTTTGTGAATCGTCGTCCTGCTGAGTGGGCAGGCCGTAAGGAGGATCAGTGAAGTACAGCGACCCATCGGACTTGTACACGAGATCATTGGGGCTATTGAGCTTCTTTCCTTGATAGGAGTCGGCCAGAATCGTGATTTGCGCTTTCGGGTCGAGGGACTCCATGCGCCATACGTTCCGCCTGGCGTGTCCTGCCACTGTCACTCGACCATCAGGATCCAGGATCATTCCATTTGAGCCTGGCTCGGTCCCTTTGAATGGCTCGGCGCCTGTATATCCGCTAGGGTGTATAAAAACGCTCGCGCCTTTCCCGGGAATCCAAATGTCGATGTTGTTTGCTGGGATCTCGGCAAACAGGAGAGTTCCTTCGCGCGTCCAAACTGGGCCTTCAGTCCACTTGTTGAAGCCAGTGGCTATGCGCTCCAACTTGGAATCAGCACCCACCAACTGCTCGAGAGCGGGGTCGAGGTTCTGAATATCCTGCGCCAATGCGGACACGGTGCAACAAGTGATAATGACGATCACGAGAAAGAGCCGTTGTATCGCCATAGACGTCATGTCACGGCGAAAACCACATCGTGCTGGAAATGCGTTCATGTTTCCTCCTCGAGACTTCCCTGCTGCATCGAGCTACCGACCCCGCCGATATCCACGACTCTGCCGGTGACCGCACTTTTCTCAACCCAGCACTGAAGGTCTGCTTCGATCCGGCGACCTTGCAGCGTGTTAGATCAGCGCGAACCTGCGTAAGCCGGGCGAGTTGACCAGTCCACCTGTCGAAGGGCACCGACAATAAATACCCAGGACAGCGAGCCAAGTAAGGCAATAACCGAAGTGATCATGAAAGCCCAAAGGAACCTTCCCGTCTTGTCCACGACCAAACCCGTCACTACAGGCGCGATCCATCCAGCCAAATTACCTAAGAAGTTTTGCAGCCCGGTCCACTTGCCAGCGGCCTGCGGACCTGCAAGGGTTTGAGTAATTGCCCAAGTATTGGAAGCGCTGATTCCCCAGAACGCCGCCGCCAACACCAGACATACCACCGAAACCACTGGCCCGCTGACGACGCAGGCAGCCAGCGAGATCCCAGCACCGACCTGTCCCACGACCATAAACGTCTTACGAACCAGCGTTGGAGTTTTTCCTGAAGCAATGCAGTGATCGGAGAACCATCCTGCAGTCGTGGCTGCTACAGCCATCAGGAAATAAGCCAACCCAGCGATCTTCGCCATGGCGGCCAAGGGGAGATGACGCTCGTGCATGAGATAGAACGGCAGCCAGGTCAAGAGAAAATACATCACGTAATTCATGCAAAAAAGACCTACACACGTTCCCCATGCTGACCTCTGCTCTAAAATCCGCAGCATACCTGGCGCAGAGAGTCCCGATTGTGAGGACGAACTCCTATGGCCTTTTGGCATCCAGCGAAACCATGGCAGTAGCCATAACAGGCTAACCAGGCCCACCACGAGAAAAATCGGGCGCCAGCCAAATCGGCTCATCAGAATGCCAACAGCGAGCGTACCGAACGCCGGACCCAAGGCCATACCGGCAACTATGCTCGCATTGGCGAAGCCACGTTTGTGCTCGGGGAAATACCGAGACAAGATGGTCGAGCATGCCGGATAGGAGACCGATTCCCCGGCGCCCAGAGCCAATCGCGCGAGGAGCAGTGTGCTGAATTCATGCGCCGCGCCCGTAGCCACGGTTGCCGCGGACCAAAGGAAAAAACCGCCGGCGATCACCCATTTCACATCGAGGCGATCGACCAGCCAGCCGGAGACTGGCAGAAAGAATGAGTAGGTCCAAAAAAAGGACGACAGCAGAACTCCGAGCTGCGTCGCCGAAAGTTGGAACTCATCTTTGAGCAGCGGCGCTGCAATGGAAAGATTGCTTCGGTCCAGGTAATTAATGAAAACGGAAACCGCGAGCAGGAGCAGCACGCGTGAGAGCCGGATCTCATGCTCTGCCGGTTTGGCAGTCATAGTGTCACAATCTCGCTTCCACAATTATGGTTCGCCGTCAGCGGTACATTTCAGGTGCCGACTTCGGCAGCTGGGGCTCCCGTAACCAGAACAGCCCGGTAGCCGCGCATCGCGAAGTAGAGCACATAGGCTTGGCAGATCAGGGGCACTATAAAAGCCACGCGAATGCTGCTGTGATCGGAAATAAACCCCATAATGGCGGGGCAGATGGCCCCGCCGAGGATCGAAGCCACCAACAGGGACGATCCCAGTTTTGTGTATCGCCCAAGATGCTTGATGCTGAGGGCAAAGATGGTTGGGAACATGATCGAATGAAAAAAACCGATCAGGACGACCGCCCACAGGGGAGCCGCGCCGGTGCCGAGAAGAACCACGAGGAGACAGATCAGAGTTGAGAACGCAAACAAGGAAAGCAGTTTGGCCGCAGGCACCCTCTTCATGATGTAGGAACCGGAAAACCTTCCGATCATGAATCCAATCAAATGCAACTTCAAATAGTACGAAGCATCCTTTTGGAGCATTCCAGGGATGCTATGCTGCGCCAAGCGTATGACGAAACTTGCCACGCCGATCTGAGCGCCTACGTAGAAGAATTGTGCGATAACTCCTTTTATTAGGTGACTATAACGTAAAATATCGTGCAGCTCTTCTTTGGCTGACTCCTTTACGTCTCCGTCACTTGCGCCGACCTCTGGCAATTTGGAAAGAAAAATAACAACAGCATAGACGAAAAAAATTCCTGCAATAACGACGTAAGGCATCCTCACGGTGCTGACCACAGCCGTGCGATACGCAGTGATCTCTATAGGCGTCATGGCCGTCAACTGTTCACGCGAATACTCGAGAGTCGACAGGATGAAAGCTGAGCCAATGAACGGCGTCACCACTGCACCCACAGCATTGAACGACTGTGCCAGGTTTAATCGCCGCTCTGAGCTATCTGCCGGCCCTAGCAGTGTTACGTAGGGGTTAGCAGCCACCTCGAGGACTCCCTGGCCACACGCCATAACAAATAAAGCGAAGAGAAATAATCCATACACCTGAATTGAAGCCGCGGGAATGAACAGTAACGCGCCCGCCGCGCATGTAACCAAGCCAACGACTATTCCATTCTTGTAGCCGATCTTTTCCAACAGCCGTCCTGCAGGCAATGCGGAAAGGCAATAACCACCGAAGAATGCCACCTGGATGAGTGCCGATTGAAAGTCGTTCAGATCGAAGACCTTCTTCAAATGTGGGATGAGAACGTCATTGAGGTTGACCGCCAGCGCCCACAGAAAAAATAGGATGGTGACGAGAATCAGCGGGGTGACAAACCGCCGCCCGGTGATGGGTGCTGAGGTTGTCATGTTCTTAAGTCAATGCTCGATCGAGGTGCACGTAGCCGCCATCCACGAACACGTGCTGGCCGGTTATGTGCGAGGCGCGGGCTGACAGCAGGAATACCACCATTGCCGCGATCTCGTCGGGAGAAGTCATTCTCTTCTCCAAGGGGATCTTGGACAGGACAGACTGACGCTTCTGTTCGGGATCAGGGAATGTGTCGAGCCACTGCCGGTAGAGCGGGGTCATGACTTCTGCAGGAACAACCGCGTTCACGCGTATACCGTAGCCCAGCAACTCTGCCGCCCATTCGCGTGTCAGTGCCAAAATTGCTCCCTTCGATGACGCATATCCTGACGTGCCACCCTGACCGGTGATCGCGGTTTTTGAACTGATGTTCACAATACAGCCGCCCGTTTTCTTCAGATGTGGAAGCGCGAAATGCGCCATGTTGAAATAGTGCAGCAGATTGCGGCCCAGTGACTCTACGTACTGTTCTGGGGTTCCGTGCTCCAGGCCGATTTTGTCGTTTATCCCCGCGTTGTTCACGAGAGCATCAAGGCGGCCAAACTTCTCGACAGTGGAATCGACTGCCTTTTGGCAATCCGCGGGCGACGACAGATCCGCGATGATCACGTGGGTGGTGCGCACCTCGGCGTGAAGCTTTTTGCTGGCCTGGGCGTCACGGTCCACGATGACAGGGATCGCAGCCTCCGCAGCGGAGGTTCTCACGATCGCGGCGCCAATGCCTTTGGCTCCGCCGGTGACGAGCACGACCTTATTTTCAAGTTGCAGGTCCACTCTGCTCTCGCAATCAGACGTGCAAATTCATGGAACCGCCACCCAGCGGGCATCCGCTTCGGTAAAAACACCGCGCGAGGGCAAGCGAGTCTACCCGTCCAAAGTGCCCTACCTGCCGATCGCCTGCGTCTTTAGTGTATAAAAATACTTATTTGGTAATAAAAACACTCCAAGTTGTATATTTCTCCTGGTCTCTGCTTGTCAAGGAGTTTTATTGCATACCAATGGTTTCTTGGAGGACTGAAGCTAACTTTCCCCGTTGCATCAGGTAAGTCTCCGAAGGCAACCCGGACGATGCCCAAGACAGGTCATTAAAACTCGATCCCTTTCGAAGGGCGCTGATCATTCGTTCATTCGACGGCTGCCGGCAAAGAGGGCATGGATGGCACGCCCGCGCTGCTCAAAGCGACCACGGTGTAGATGTGCTTAGCGCCACTTTGCGCAGATGTATCAACATGCTTCATCTGAGGAAGCGGTGCGATTGGCGTGTCGTGGTATGAGAGCCCCTGGAAGAGTAGCCGTCCATACACCGCTTCTGGAGGTTGCGTTGGAAGCTTCGCAATCCCGCGTCCGTCGCGAAGCACAACGAAGCCACCGAGTCCACCGACCATATCCGCCTCGGCTTCCCATGTGATCTCATTGCCATGATCTGCATCAGCTTTCGCTCGCACATTGAAGGGGGCGCTGGGTGCACGCGAGTCGGTAACGGTTCCGGTTCTGACGTACTCCATCCAGATTTTCGCCAGGGCCTCATTGGGTAACCATGCGGCCTTGTTGGTATCTCCTTTGAATTCCGTTGCCGGCATGGCGGTATCCCCGAACGGAGTTGCGAACCATGCGCAGCTCAGGTCCGCCGGCCTTAAGATCTTGTTCCATTCCGTTAAGCGCATGTGAAGGCAAGCGTCGAAGAATGGGATCGCTAGATACCGGGAATCCCCACAGAAGTGCCCCGTACGCGGATCGGGAGCGAAGCCGATGGGGGCCCCCTGGGCTCGGTACTCCTGAAAAGTGGCAATGGAGCCGTCCCAGGGATGGTTCCCTCTCTCTCCTATGCCAAAGTTAACGATCGTGGGAATCTCATAGACTGCGGGCGGAACTTCAGGCTGAGCGAATTCGTGCCTCGAACGGAACATCGCGGCAGTACCCGAACGGAGAAAAGCAGCGAGCACTCGGTCGGGGTGGAGGATGCTCATTACATTGGCCCATATCCCGCCACCAGAATGTCCCCAGAGACACCACGGGACCGAAGCGATTTCCGCATGGCCCGACTTTGTCGCAAACTCGTCCAGTGCCCGAAGGAAAACACGGTCAGAACCCTGTCTGGGGTCGAACCACAACTCTGCGCCGCCTGGAGTTAAGTCAATCGCATCGTTTAGAACCTGGTAAGCGGGCCCAAGAAGAGCGCAGTTCCATTTTTTTGCAAGAGCTTGCCAGTGCAGATCGTACGCAGAGGTTGCGCCAGCCTGAGCGGCTGGAATGCTGGCCCCGTGCTGATGAACGATAACCGCCCTCACGATCTTGACATTGTCGGGGAGCCACAAAGTGTATACGGCACCAAGTTGCAATTCCCCTTTGGTTGTGGACGGCGGGTAGACCAATCGGAGATATCGACCTGCGCCGTTCGATGTAGTAAAAGGTCCCCACCCACCTTGCACTGGAGAAACCTGATGGTTAGGAATCGCCGGCTGATGATCCTGAGTCTGAGCAGCGATAGCCGCAGAGAGCGAGGACGAGGCAAGCGTCGCGCCAAGGCCTGCCACCCCTTTTATGAGTGAGCGTCGCGACGGCGACTCCAGAGAAGATAGTCTTTGTGAGCCTAGTATTTCCATTCGGGTAAACTCATTCATCGTCTCTCATCCTCATCCGGAAGTTGAGTCACCGCACTTCCGCACTTGAACCTGCGGTGACGCATGGCAATAGCTCAGGACTCTTTCGTCAGCCGCAATCCCTCTCGTTCAGGGTTGTTGCGCACGACGCAGGGCGAGTCGAAATACATGATTGCCTGGTTTTCAGCCGTGTATGTGGGCCAATGCGGCAAGCCGTCGTGATTGGGATTGCCGGTTCGGGCAAAACTCACCCAGGCAGTACTGATCTGCTTCGACAGAACGAATGCCTCGGGAGCGCCTCCACTGTAATGGTCGCAAATCCCAGCGTTGTCGAAAGTGAACGCGATTTCACAGGCGTGGAAAGAGCCGGGACGGCCGTCTAATACTGGAGTCCGCCAAGAATAGATATATGAGTACGCGGGCGCGGCGCCCAAAGCTGCTTTTCTGATGGCCTGTTCGAACGCTGGGCGGCGAAAGGAAGCGGCGGCAATGATGGCATACAGGCCAAAGGGAGTTGCTTTAGGATAATCGCGCCGGTAGGCGTCGATGATTGTCTGGCTGCGGTCGCCAAATTCTTCCTTAACCAATCGGTCAAGTTCTTCCGCTCCCATCAGATTGGCATCGGGGCGGTCGAGTCCACTTACGGCTTCGTGAAGATTTGTGCCCGTCAACAAGGGAACGTTCGCGGATATTTGTGGAGCTCCCGGATCGAACGGATGGCGTGGCAGTATGCGGCCGTCTACTGTCGGGCCCCAATCGTATTCGCCGTAAGCTCTGCGAAGGGAAGATTTGGGCCGAGGCATTTTCTTCATGGCTTCCGCCGCAGCGCCCGAAAGCCGATCAACGGGGATTGACTGCAGTTCGCTCAACTGCGATTTGGATAAACCCAGCTCGGCGACCACCAGCTCAGCCAGTCGTCCTGAGTAATCAGGAGAGAGTGATCTAAGAAAGGGCCCGCTCTGCACAATCGCACGGTGAAACAAGCCTTTTGCCGCTGGCATCGCCATGAGCGCGAGGACCTTCCCACCTCCGCCCGACTGGCCAAAGATAGTTACGCTGCCCGGGTCTCCCCCAAACATTGCGATGTTGTCGCGAACCCACGCCAGGACCGCTACAACGTCAAGCATGCCAACGTTGGCGGAGCTGGCATACTCTTCTCCTCCCAAGGCTCCAAGGTTTAGATAGCCATACACATTCAGCCGATGATTGTGCGTCAATACCACTACATCATGATTGCGGGCGAGGCTCTCGCCGTCATAGGAAAGCAGATCATGCCCGCTGCCGGAGGAAAATCCTCCGCCGTGCATGTACACCATGATCGGGCGCCTACGAGAGGCATTGATTTCCGGTGTCCAAAGATTGAGGCGCAGGCAGTCCTCGCCTGGAACAGTCCCGGCCGCGCCACGATGCAGCACGAACGCATCTTCGTCGGAGTTCGCGAGATTTTTACCGTCAGTATTAAAGTGCGCAGAGTCCTGGTACGGGCACACACGTCCATATTGCAGAGTGTTTCGAATTCCTTTCCAAGGCTCAGGCTTGACTGGGGGCATGAAGCGCCTCGCGCCAGCGGTTGAGGCGCCATAGGGTACGCCTTTGAAAATGTACACACCGTTCCGCCTGAAGCCGCGGATCTTCCCGGCGTTTGTTTCTGCGACCGTTGCCGCGTCTGAAGCAATGACCGTGCCGCCTCCGCAACCACTCGGTGTGGATTTTGTTTTCGAGGGGACTTCCCGGAGGGGATGCGCCATCCCGGTTGTGGGTGAGATGACCGAACTGGCTAAGCCTGCTCCCAAGGTCGCGATGCCGCCAATGAAGTAACGCCGTCCCTTGGAAGTAGGCGCTGACTCAGGATTTGGTTTTTTTTGAACGTGAGCATCTTTCATCGAACACCTCCGGAGACGTATGCTCTTTCATGGGGTGCAACGGCGAGCCTGCGTTGTTGACCAGAACATCGATGGGTCGAAGCTAGTTAGTCACGTCCTTCATCATGGACTTAATATCAAAGGCTTTGCACATACCCGCCTGGATTGAAACGAAATTCCGAACGAGTTAATTCTTGTTCACTCCGTTCTTATATCACTCGCACCGTGTAGACTCTCAAGCGCATCCATCGCCTTCTTCGTGGCAACATCACTCGGGTCTATTTCCAGCGCTGCCCGAAGCTCCTTTTCTCCATCTTCGAGATTCCCGGTGCGGCAGTACATCAACCCCAAGTTCCTGCGAAGATGAGCGGCCTCGCCGCAGCCCCCACAAACAGCAATGGCTTCTTTCATTTGTGCCAAAGCTCGAGGCCAATCTTGAGCGTTGGCAGACTGAATCGCAGAATTTCCCAAGTTGGCCACCCGGTCAGTCGTCTGCTCGCTCCTTTGCAGTTTGTCGTAGCGGTCTTGAAATTGCTGCGCCTCGGGGTCGTGCAACCTATTCAAGATTCTGGCCAGGCTATAGAGAGCCTCGGAGTGATTTGGATCGGCCTTGACAGCCATTTTCCAGTGCTCGATGGCCTGGGCTGTTTTTCCAAGGTGCTCAAGGCTTTGCCCCAAAAGGAATTGCGCGTCCGAATTGTCGGGATTGAGTGCGACAACTTTCCGCAATAATTCCGTTGCCCGCTCGAAGTTATTATCTTGCCTTTCCGTAAGAGCTAGAAAATAGAATGCGCTCGCGAATTTCGGTTCCAGACGCGTGGCTCTTTCAAGTTCCCTGCGTGCTTCATCGTATTTGCCGGTCTCGAAATAGAACCGGCCGAGGTTGTAGTGAGGTCGGCCAGAATTAGGACTGAGCTGTGCGGCTTTGATGAACTCTTCAAATCCAGCTTTCCGATCGAACTGGTCCACAAGCGCAATGCCCAGGTTCAAGTGCGCCTCGGCGGAATCCGGCTTCAGCGCTACCACTTTTCGAAAGTTTTCGATCGCCTCTTTTCCCCGGCCCAACTTGGTTTCAACCATGCCAAGCGACGTGTAAACCTCCACCATTTGAGGGTCGATTCGTATCGCCGACTGGAATTCTTGTTCCGCTGCCGTAAATTCACCCCGCTTCATCATTGTCAGGCCCAAATTTGCATGAGCTTGTGCACTATTTGGATCGTTCTGGATCGCCTGCCGAAGAAGCGCTTCAGCCTCCGCATTCTTGCCCGGTGAGGGGCCGGCGCTGCGGCCGATAGTCGCGTGATTCTGAGCGACAGACGGGACTGCTCCCGCGAGAATTATTAACGTGCTCAGCCCAACGAAACGCACAGTTTCACTCCCGTCCTCTGGAGAATCACCCTCCTGGGGGTTTGATTTGCATCTTATTGACGTTGCGGGTCTGTTTTGAATCCACCCCACTGCCTTCACGTACAACGTAGTACCGATTCGCCTCCAAACCCTTCAGCGTTTCAACCAGCCCGTTAGGCCAACGGATCACGACCTTTTCTGCCTTTTCGGCTTTCCCAAGACCGAAGTGAACTCGCAAGTCGCTTTGCGAAATAAAACTGTCGCCACTCCGGATCTCTTTCTGGTACGTGTCGCCATTTTGTTTCAGGGTTACCTGCGCTCCCAAAGCGGCGCGGTTTGATTTCACACCAATCAGTTGAATGCTGATGAAGTTGCCCACCGGCGCCGTGTTGTAATAAAGCGAAGGAGTTTCGTTCATGTTATTCACAAGCGCCTCTTCGCGGCCGTTGTTAAATAAGTCGCCGAGGGCCAAGCCACGAGCGGAGTGCATCTCATTGAGCGTGTCTCCGGAGTGGGAGGTAATGTTGGCAAACTTTCCGTCGCGCAAATTGGAGTACAACACTTTCGGCTGGCGATAGCTCGTTCCCAGATTCCTGCCGTCGACCTCCGGGTAGATATGGCCGTTGCATATCAAAATCCCCGGCCACCCGCTGTTATCGAAATCGTAGAACTGCACTCCCCATCCTAGCCAGCTGGTAATCTTGCCGAGGCCGGCTGTACGTGTAACGTCGTCAAATGCATCATTACCGCGGTTGAGAAACACTGTTGGCGTGTCGTCGCTAAAGTTGGTCTTCACAATATGCTGATAGCCATTGTGCAGGTAGTCGCTTGCGGAGACGCCCATACCCGCCTGCATGGAGCCGTCTTCGCTGTACGCAACACCAGCTGTCTTGCCGATTTCGGTAAAGGTGCCGTCCTGATTGTTGTGGTAAAGAAGATTTGGCGTCGTATCACAAGCAACGTACACGTCGGGCCATCCATCGTTGTCAAAATCGGCAGGCAGCGCAGTAAACCCATAGCAGCCGGAGGCTTTCGTGATTCCGGAGGCTTGCGAAACATCGGTGAATGTGCCGTCTCCGTTATTGTGGTAAAGGGCGTTGACGCTCATTTTGAGGCCGCGCGGTCCACACATGACGTATATGCCTTTCCATCTGCACCATTCGCCTTCGCCAGGTCTGGGCACCGTGTCATAACTGAAATCCACGTAGCGGGTCACGAAGAGGTCGGCTCTCCCATCGCGGTCGTAGTCTAGAAAACTGCACCCCGTGCTCCATTCACTTTTGCCGGTTTCCAGCCCGGCCGTTTCGCTTACCTCCGTGAAAGTCCCATCGCCGTTGTTGTGATACAGAATGTTCTGGCCCCAATAGGTAACAAATAAATCCAAATAGCCATCGTTATCGTAGTCGCCGACACAGCCGCCCTGGCCCCATCCCGGATGCGCGAGTCCTGCTCTCTCTGTGACATTTGTAAATGTGCCATCTTGATTGTTGTGATAAAGGTGCCCGGTCGGTTCCTGACCTTTGGAGAATCCTTCCACCCGAGTGCCATTCGGCAAAAAAATATCGGGCCATCCATCGTTATCGTAGTCAAAGATTACCGCACCAACACCGGTGCCTTCGATCAGGAACACATTATGCTGGTCGCTCCCGTTCACGTTAATTGCGGTCAGGCCAGCTTGACGCGCGATATTTTCGAAATGGACTGCATTCGGCTTGACGATGACCTGGCTGTTTTTCGATCCACTCGGCGCCTGCGCGAAAGCCAACGCCGTCGCCGCCAAAATACCAGGAAGAAAAAACCCTAAGCCCTTCGCCCATCCCTCCGCCCGTGCTCGGAATTTGGACCACACGCTTGTCCTGCTTGTCCGTCGATTCATGGATGCTCTTGAGGCTCATTGCAAGCGACCGGTAATGTAAATCCTGGTCACCTGCCAGCGCCCTCGCGCGGTATTTTCGCATATAAAACGACAGTTTTAATCGTAAATTTCTGCCAACACCATGACTTTCCGGTTCTAGCCGGGCTGCGATTTTTTGTCTGGTTGTGGACTCAAAGCTTTCTAGTTGCGGGGTTTCCAGGCAGTAACTTCCTGCTGGGATTTTCCCAGGCCATCGATGCCCAGCGCCACGACATCTCCTGGCCGCAAGTACACGGGAGGGCGCATTCCCAGGCCGACCCCGGCGGGCGTGCCCGTGCTGATGATGTCACCCGGTAAGAGCGTCATGAACTCGCTTACATAGCTGACCAGCGTAGGTACGTCAAAAACCATTTCAGCAGTGTTGCTTCTTTGCCTGAATTCGCCATTCACCGTCAACCACATCCCCAGCTGATCGGGTTTCGGGACTTCATCTCTGGTTGCCAAAAACGGCCCGAGCGGAGCGAACGTGTCCGCGCTCTTTCCCTTCATCCACTGACCGCCTCTCTCCAACTGGAAGCTCCGCTCGGAATAATCGTTATGCAGCGCATAACCCGCGATGAATTCGCTGGCTTGTTCTTTCGGGACATAACTGGCCGCTTTTTCGATAATCACCGCCAGTTCCACCTCCCAGTCGACTTTCTCCGCGCCTCTGGGAATCACGAGTGCATCGTTTGGCCCCACCAGCGATGATGTGGCTTTGAAAAACAACACAGGCTCGGAAGGAAGCTGCATGCCACTTTCGGCGGCGTGATCGCGATAATTAAGTCCCACACAAACGATCTTGCTAGGGCGGCGGATGGGCGGTCCCAGGCGCTCCTGTGGACTTACGCGATGCCGCGCGGAGATCTCGCCATTCATCAGCCGCTGTCGCAGCCGTGCCAGACCGCCGCTTCCAAAAAATTCCTCGTCATAGTCGGAAACAAGACTCGAGACATCAAGCCGCGTCTGGTCGTCCAACAGCACGCCAGGCTTCTCCGCTCCTGGTTCGCCAAATCGAATGAGTTTCATATTGTGAGCGAGTGCTTATTGCAGCACGTCGCAGTCCTCCCGATCTTCATTTCGATCAAACCGCCTGGTCTGGTGCAGGCATCGCGAATTGCGGATGCCGTTTGCTGCGACAAGTGTGTTTTCTTCCCTGCATTCAGCCGGTCACCAGTTTGCAGGAACGCTTGTGTACGAACGATCCAACGCCGCGATCGAAGCGCACCCCAGCAGCCGAAGCGTGCGTTCGACGTCCGCGCGGAGGATTTCTAAGGCTCGTGTCACGCCAGCCTCACCCGCAAAGGCCAGTCCATAAGCGTATGCACGCCCACATAAAACCGCGCGAGCTCCCAGACAGATTGCCTTGACGATGTCGGCGCCGCGTCGAATTCCGCCGTCCATCAGCACCTCCACGCGGCCGTTCACGGCCGCAGCCACTTCCGGCAACGCTCTCAATGAAGCAGCTACGCCATCAAGCTGACGTCCTCCGTGGTTCGAGACCACCACGGCGCAAGCTCCTTCGCAACGGCCCGGCGCGCGTCGTCACCGGTTAGCACACCCTTCACCACGATCGGGCCGTGCCAACGACCGCGGATCCAACGTAAGTCTTCCCAACACACTGCGGAGCTTGCCAGAGCCGCGCTTACGTCGACGAGCGGCATTGGTCCACGGCCCGGTATGACAACGTTCGGCAGCTTTGGCACGCCACCATCGAGCAGGAAACCGGCGAGCCAACCCGCATGGGTGACAATTTCCGGAAGAAACCGCGCTTTTGCCCAGAGGCTGCCACCGAGCAACTCCTTCACCCCATTGCGAAAGTCTCGCTCGCGCATTCCGGCTACCGGTGTGTCGATGGTGACAACCAAACCCGAGAAACCTGCGGCTCTTGCGCGGTCTATCGCGCCTTCGGCGGCCACTCGCCCGCCCAGCAGGTAGAGTTGGTAGAAGACTGGTCCGCATGAACTTGCTTTGACCTCCTCCAGAGGGTGTCCAGAAACGGTGGAGAGAATGTAGGCGGTGCCTGCGAGACCAGCAGCTCGCGCGGCGGCGACTTCACCACCGGGATGCATCAGGCGGCTGTAGCCAACGGGCGCCAACAGGGCAGGAAAAGATAGTTCTACGTCCAGTAAGCGTGTACGCAACTCACACCCGGGCACAGGCACTGCCTGACGGGCTCGAAACGTGACGTCTTCAAACACGCGGCAATTCTCCTGCAGAGTGACCTCGCCTTCGGCGCCACCGTCGAGGTAGTCGAAAACCGCCTTCGGCAATCGGCGCCGGGATAGGGAACGGAAATCCGCGATGCTCACGACACGGGAAGATATCGCTGCACGGGACACCGTAGTCATCAATGATGTCAATATCTTCCCCGGCGAGTTCGAAGCGATCCTCAGCTCCGACAGATTTGTTTCAGGAACCTGAATCGCCTCATAACAAAAGAGGATCAGTTCTCCAACTCGAAAATTTTTTCCATCAGCACCCATTTCTCCCCGGGCTTCGCTTGGGGTAATGATTGCTGAAATCTCCACATCAAATCTTCCCACTCCTGCACTTTCTGGTTCGACTGGTCGGCCCTACGCTTGGCTTCGAAAGAGAAATGTTCATTCACTTCCATCACCATGAACATGCGCGCGCCGAACAGATAAATTTCCAAGGCTTCAATGCCAGCCTCCCTGATGCTCCGCGTGATTTCTGGCCAGATTTTTTCGTGATATCGCCGGTATTCTGCGATCAGTTTCGGATCGTCCTTCAGGTCCAGTGTCAAACAGAAGCGCCGATTCATTTGGTTATACTTGCTCCTATTTTCGCGACTTACTTTTTACCCATTCCACAACATGGACGTTGAACCTGGGCAAGCATGGTAGGCAACAAAAAATAGTTGGCTGAACTTTTGTGGCACTCTCGTGAACGATCACGACTTTTAAACATTGGCGCCAGGTCGACGGGTTAGCCTCGTAGGTTAAAAAAACCGCCATCTAACGGATAATCTGCGCCGGTGATGAACGATGCTTGATCCGAACATAAGAAGAGGGCAAGCGAGGCCACTTCATCCGGCTCGGCCATTCGACCGATGGGTTGCGCCTTAGACAGTTTCTCGAACATCTCCTTTTCCCGTCCGGGATAAGCATTTCGCAGATAGCCATCGACAAATGGCGTGTGGACCCTGGCCGGCGAGATGCAATTGCAGCGAATGTTGTAACTCAGATAATCTTTTGCCACGGAGTACGTCATAGCGATCACCGCGCCTTTGCTCATCGAATAAGCAAACCGGTCGGCAAGACCGGAGGATCCCGCAATGGAAGCCATATTCAGGATCACGCCGCCGCCGCTGGCTTTCATGTGCCCAATGTAAGCGAACATGCAATTGTAAAACCCCTTCACATTCACCCGGAAAATGCGCTCGAAGTCCGCTTCCGTCGTGTTTTCCAGCGATCCGATGTGCGAAACACCTGCGTTGTTCACAAGAATGTGAATGGTCGCTGAGCTGAAGAGCTCCTCGAAACGAGAAGTCACTTCTTTCTGGTTCGTCACATCGCATAGAAGCGCTGACGCATTTCCGCCCTCGGCAGTAATTTCTTGGCAAACCGCTCTCGCCTCGTCTTCATTAATGTCCAGAATGCGAACCGTGGCACCATTCGCCGCGAATCTCAGGGCGATAGCTCGTCCAATGCCGCTACCGCCACCGGTTACGACGGCGACTTTGCCGTCCAGCCGGAAACTCTTCGTCTGGGTGTCTTGATTTGTCAGAGAGATGCCTCCACATCATCTTCGCTGTTGTTTTCGACATTTCCAAGTGTGTGCGGCGATTCTCGGCTCAGTTGCCTTTGTAGCATCCCTAACTTCCAAAACTGCTGCGCGTTTCCACCCAATGTAGCCTCTTGCACCTCGGTTGGATGCTGGCTGAGGTAATCCTTCACCAGATTGATGGTGCGCGTATATGAGGCGGCTAACGTGCACACAGGCCAATCGGAACCGATCATCAGCCGGCCGGGCCCGAAGGATTCCAGTGCAACATCTATATATGGAGCGATATGCTCGGGCTTCCAGTTCTGCCAATCGTCTTCCGTCACTAATCCGGATAATTTGCAGAAGACGTTCGGAAATGCCCCCAGTTCCCGCATTCCGAGTTCCCAAGGGCGTAGCTTTCCGCTCTTGATGGGCGGCTTGGCAAGATGATCCAAAACGAAGCGTTGGTGAGGAAAACGTTTCACAAACTCCGCCGCCACAGAAAGATGTTTGGAATAGATGAGTATGTCGTAGGCGAGATCAAACTCTGCAAGCAAGGACATGCCCCGGAGAAATTCCGGTTGCAGCAGGAATCGATCGTTTGGTTCGCTCTGCGCGATGTGGCGAATCCCAACCAGCTTGGGGTTTGCTGCAAAAGCTTTTAATTGCGAACGGACGTCGGGGGACTGCAAATCCACCCATCCGACCACACCGAGAATGAACGGGGTGTCGGTGGCCAGTTCGAGAAGCCATCGAGTCTCTTCCAGAGTCTGCCGCGCCTGAACTACCACGCATCCCTGAAATCCATTGCGTTCCAATTCGGGTTCAAGATCCTTCGGAAGGAAATCACGACGCAGCAATGCCATCGAATCATCAATCCAAACATATTCGCGTTGGTTATAAACCCAGAAATGCTGATGAGCATCAATGCGCATCATTCATGGCCTGTCTTGCAGGCTTGAACCCGGGGTCCGTCTAAGTGGTCCATCGGACGACACTTCATTTCCAGCCAATCCTCCGCATGGCTCAGGACAAAGGTCCTATAACTTTCAGCACGTTCGCGTAGCGCCCTGGAAGAGTAGCGGGCAAACTGACCTTAATGGCGTCGCCCTGTTGAGACCAAAGCAGTGGATTTGCATGGCCGAGCAGGTAAATCTGCGAACCGGTCTTTAGAGAGAGAGACTTAAGCGTGATGCCGGTTGTCTTTGGCTGTCCGAGAAGGGTCGCATAAACTGCAGAATCTTTTTCGGTGAAACGGACGGGAATGCCTTCAGCAGTCTCGCCAGCAGGTCGTTTCCACGGATGTGTGCCATAGATTGCGTCGCCATTCATCTGAAGCCACGCACCGAGTGCAAGCAAACGGTCCATTTGGACCGGGGGAATGGTGCCGTCGGCTTCCGGGCCTACATCGAGCAGAAGGTTTCCATTTTTGCTCACAATGTCCACCAATAAATAGATTAGATCGGCTGGAGCAATCGTCTCGGCTTCACCTTCGGCGCGGTTATAGCCGAAAGAACGACCGAGGCCCCGGCACTCCTCCCACTTGGTAGCACTGATCTTGTCCAGGGTCACGTATTCCGGAGACGTAAAATCTGAATGTTTGACGCCGAAGCGATCGTCGATGACGCCGTCCGGGACCGTGTTGTAATACTCCGCCATAATCTGTAGGGGATGCCCGGACTTAGGATAGTCGATGTCGTTCCAAAGCAACGCTGGATGGTAGCGATCGATGAGCTCCCTCATGTGCGCGTCAACGTATTTGCCATAGGCCTCGCTTTGGGGCTTCACCGTTTCATAGTCAGCGGGTCCACGAATAGGACCTGGGACAAAGGTCCAGTCGTAACCGCCGGAGTAGTAGAGACCCATGCGCAATCCCTGTTTGCCGACGGCGGCAGTCAACTCACCAACGAGGTCGCGCGTAGCATGCTGCCGTTCGACTGGCAGTTTAGGGTTCGGGGTCGAACTGGGCCAGAGCGTAAATCCATCATGATGTTTGGTGGTGAGCACCGCATATTTCGCGCCCGCGTCATGGAATATTTTGGCCCAGGCATCGGGATTCCACTTTTGAATCTCCTGGTCGAAGACCGGAGCGAAGTTGTAGTAATCGTAGTCAGCGCCATAATGCTCGCGATGGTAAGCCTGGGTTGGCGATCCGTCGAGTCGCATGCTGTTCAGGTACCACTCAGCGTAGGGATTGTGAGTGATGTAGTCCGGCGAAGTGAAATCGTGCTCCGGGTGAACCAGCGGCGCCCAGCCTGGAACCGAATAAAGACCCCAGTGAATGAATATTCCGAGTTTTGCGTCGGCATACCATTGAGGAAGCGGATGCTTGTTGAGCGATTCGAGAGTTGGTTCGAAGTGCGAAGGGGATTGTGCCTGTAAACGGGGTGAAACCAGAAAACATAACAGCAGAATGATTGCCGTCCCGCTCGATCTACAGATCTGAAAGAGAAACATTCTGTATCTCCTTACTGAACAAATTCGTTACCGAGAAACTAAAATCCTGGTGCGCTTTATCCACAAACTAACAGCCAGTGGCTAAATGTCAGAGACCGCTTGCGCCGGTCACTTCCCTCTGATTGCCCGCCGCAACTGGCGCATCATGTCCATGGAGCTCTGTTCAACGGTGCCATCCTGATATATTCCGATATTGATCGTAGTGACCGCCTGATGCTCGATGTTGGCCGTGACGTAGGCGATCAGGTTCTCTGCGCTAAATTGAGGCGCGGGAATCGGCCCTGGTTTGCCATGGACCCAAGACTCCAGCATAGATAAAAGTCCATGCGCCTGAAATCCTTTGCCAGCGCCCCGTTGGATGTAACGAGAAGCGAACGGATTATGCAGACTGTTGAGTTCGCCTGCCCAATAATCCTGGTACGGGGTTAGAACCGGGAAGATCCAGAAGTTAAAACAGGTGATCCGTTCGGCGTTTCCTATTTTGCAAGCGCGGTAAACGGCATCAATCGGAACATCCGGATACGCAGCCAGCGATTGATACCAGGAATCGAACCAGTACCCTGCGAGCCTTTTGCCGTAGCGAGCACCGATTTCACCGAGAACATCTCTGTGAATTTCCGCAAATTGCTCCTCGCTGAAAGTCAACTGGTAGAGCCCGGTTGGGCCGATGTGGCCAAGCTTTGTCAATATCGGGGAATTGATGTACAGGAGGAATTTGATATTGCGCGCCTCAAGTGCATCGGCGAGATCACCGAGTAAGTCACGCCGCGTTGTCCATCCTGGGTGAATCGCTTCCCAGGACTGGATCGGAGCAGCGCAGTGCGGATGAGCATGGTTCAGAGTGAGAACGACGTAACCTGCTCTCATCTCGTCGATCATGTTGGCAAAAGCGTTGACGTCGAAAGCATCGACCGCATCTTTATAAGGCTTCTTCTCGCCCTGTCTGGGTTGGGTGAAGTCCGTCCAATGAAACATCACTCCGTAACCCGCTTTTACAAACCAATCGGTATTCGCTCGATGCGCGCGGACACTTTCTTCCGAAGCAATGATTGCGGCATTGCCAGAGACGGGAAGAATCTCCAGGCATCGGAACCGAACCGATCCACTCAATTCTGGTCCGGATACCTGGGCGGTTACAGGGTTTACTCCCCGAGTCAGGTGTAGCTTGCCGTCCAGCCTGATCCTTTCAAAATTAAAATACCAGCCGCCCTCCGTTTGGCGATAAACGCCTTCCGTGATTTTCAACGCGACTTTAACGGAACTGGATCCGGAGCGAATCTCCAGTTCAAAGCCTGGAACGGAAACTGCGCCGGAGAGGAACAGATCGAATTCACCTTCTTCCGGAACAGTAACATTCCAAGTCATGCTGCCTGAGTGACTACATTCTACGGATATCCTCAGGTCATCTAACTTTGCCTTGCCGCCAATCTCCACGGCAGTCGAGCCGTAGAGACGGGTATTCTGTGTAAGTCCACGCACAAGCGATTGGCGGGAAACTGGTGATCGAAGTGATCGCGCAAAACCAGTACCGGCGGAAAGCGCGCTGGCCGCTCCGGCCAACACTGCCTTTAGAAAGCTTCCCCGGCTCAGGGCGTCGGATTGAGCCAATGTTTTCGTAGGGTTCTCCTTTTGTTGAGTGCCAAGTCGCAGCAGCGATCTACAAGCCACATCGTGTTGGTTGAGCTGTAGCTGTTGCCGAAGCCTATCTTTATAGTGAGTGAGCATTCAAGTAACCGACGCTGTTGCATTGGGGTTCCTGGTTGGCTCAAATGAAGTGAGACATTATTAAATCTACCGTACACGGACCGCTAACCAAAGAGGCTGACCAATATAGTTAGCCGGTCTTTGGTTCACTCCAAAGCAGTGACTAGCAGCCGGCTCAGAAGAAGAGTTTCAACGCTAGTTGCAGTTCACGCGAGGTGCCACGAAGGCTTGTGATTCTCCCGAAGTTAGGATCACCAACGAGTGCATGCTGTCGGCCGTCGTTATCGGGTAGGCCAAGGTTTGGATGATTCAGCAAGTTGAAGGCTTCCGCGCGGAACTGAAGGCTACGCCTCTCGCCGAAGGGGAAAGAGCGAAATAGGGACATATCCACATTCTGGAAACGGGCTCCACGCAGTATATTGCGGCCGGCGTTCCCAAACGTAAAGTTCGCGGGCACCTCAAAAGCAGTGGTATTGAACCAGCAGGCGGTGGTATGGACGGCAGCCCCACTTGGACAAGATCCCGTATTGGGATTTCCCACGAGGTTCGCCCGTTGAGAGTTACCCAAAGGTTCAACTCCGCCTAGAATATTGGCGGGATCACCGGATACGGCCACGGTGAAGGGTTGGCCCGAGGTAATTGTATAAATACCGTTGAGCTGCCAGTTGCCCGCAATGTAATCGACGACACTATTGTTGCTGGAGAAGCGCCTGCCCTTGCCGAACGGCGACTCAGCCGTAAAGCTCGCTGAGAAAACGTGCGTCAGATCGTACCCGGCTACGCTGCGATCATTTTCCAAGTGGTAGGGGTCATTGATGGACGTCCCCTCAACACCGAAAAAGCCGTCGCTACCCATATTCATGGTTTTGGACCAGGTGTAAGCCAGCAAGTATGAGAGTTCCTGACCTTGGTGCCGGGCGGAAAGTTGCAAGGCATTGTAGGAACCGTTCCCTACGCCGCGGTCGTAAAACGTGGGGGCGATACCTTGCCACAGCTGCCTACGTGCAAAGGCAGCGGGAATCTCAGCACCGGTAGCCGTCGTTCCATCGGGATTCAGATCTGGTCCAGGAGTCAGCGCCGTATTATATAAGCCGCCCACGATCAGACGGTGGCTCTCAGAGCCAACATAATTGGCGGTCACCACAGTGTTTGCACCAAACTGCCTGTCCACTCCGAGATTCCACTGCTCCGAATATGGATTCTTCGCTTGCGGATCCCGATAAAAAGCAAGTTGGCTGAATGGATCAGGAGCAGGAAGATTAGTTACGATGCCTGAAGTCGCTACTGGATTCTGCCAATTTACAGTTACAGGTCCGCCAGTTTGATTTGCGGCGACTTGAGGCTGTGCGTTAGATGGCCAAATACCACCGATACCCTGTACCGTCTGCGTGATGCCCGCCCACAGGTCATCGGTGATTCCGAACGAGGCGCGCAAAACCGTCTTGTCGGTTAAACGATACGCCAGACCGACTCGTGGTTGGAAATTGGTCTTTGTGCTTCTCCAGAGGTGGCCATCCGGGGAAACAACCACGTTAGCTGGCAGGCTGCCTCCTGGGATACAGGGAGCAACATCTCCCGTCGCCGCGCAGCTCGCAACCGGCCGCTGAAGGATATAGGTTCCGTTGTTAAAGTCAATTTCTCCGATGGCGCTCGTGCCATCTTTCAGGTCGCCGTAAATTGGGTACACTTGGAGGTCATAGCGCAAGCCGAGATTGAGGGTAAGCCGGTTGGTGGCCTTCCACTTGTCCATGAAATAAGCGCCGATACCCCGTTGACCATGTACCTTCGCGACGGTCGTCCGTCGCTGTCCTTGAGCGGCAGTGCCCAACAAAAACGATGCCAGGGCAGAGCCAGTGTTGCCTGAGCCGTTTTGCGGATCCTCGGTTTGGGTGGTCTCGAAATTAGCAGCGAGGCCGTTGCTCGCGACCGAGAAATGATCGGTCTCGAAGCTAAAACCAGCTGTAAGCGTGTGATTCCTAATAACCTTTGTAAGGTCCCCTCTCCACTCATAGATGTTGGTGAGATTGGTGGAACTGAGAAATTCTCCGACGTTAGTGAATCTGGGTAGGCCCACCGTCGGGACCAGGCAAGCAGCGCCCCCGGTGAATCCGCAGGCAAAACTTGGATCAATCTGCGCATCGCTCAAGACTGCATTCGCATCTCCGATAAACGTATTCGTTCCGCTATTGGTGATCTCCACGTGTCCGAAATGGAAATCGAAAAAAGTGGAAGGGCTGAAGGTGTGATAAAAGCTGGCGACGTATTGCTTCGCATCGACAGTCGTAGTGTTATTGAAACTAGTGGTGCCGCCAGTACCTACCCTCGGCTGGTTCGCACTGGAGTAGCGGAAGAACACTGAGTTGGAGGGATTAAAGTTTTCATCCACACGCCAACTGTATTGGTCAACGTTGGTGTGTCTGGGACGAAAATCATAGCCGTTAAACCCGTTTATCAGCGGAAGGGGCGCCGGAAAAACATCCTTCGCATAGGCGACAGCACCAGCATTCAGCAAATTTGCAGGGATGATATTGTTCGCGAAGGGATCACGGACAAACCCGGGCCCGGAGGGATTGGGACTCGTCGTGAACGGGTTGTAGAGCTGGTTTATTACTTTGCCGGCGCTTCGGTCGTTACAGATGCCGCCGGTGAAGCCGCTCTGGCATAGACCCGAAAAATCACCGGCCTCCTGATCTGCAGTAGGTACGTTATAGAAAGTGGTCGAAGAAGGCTGTGAGCGACGAAATCCCTCATAGCTTCCGAAAAAGAAAGTTTTATTGCGACCATCGTAAAGATGCGGCAACCGCACCGGTCCGCCGCCGTTAGCGCCAAACTGATTCTGTATTAATTTCTGTTGACCGCTAAACGGGTTCTTCGCGTCGAAAACGGTGTTGCGCAGATATTCCCAAACCGTTGCGTGGTATTCGTTGGTTCCGGACTTGGTTACTACGTTGATGATGCCGCCCGTAACCCCGCCGAACTGCACCTCGTCGTTATGAGATTGGACCTTGAACTCTTGAATATCGTCCAGAATGGGTGCGATCGCATACGTGCTGAAGACCATATCAGTATCGTCTATGCCGTCTACCATGAAGTAGTTGCTGCGGTTCGATTGGCCGTTGACTGCCGGAAACGCAAAGGTCCCAATCGGATTTGCTTGAGCACCCCCGACGTTTTGCGCGGTGCTGATCGGACTGACGCCAGGCGTGAGTGAAAGAAGCTGCGTGAAATTTCGTCCGTTCAGCGGTAGCTCGCTCACCGACTTGGACTGAATGACGGTGCCCAAAGTCGCGTTTCCCGTCTCAAGGTTAACAGCGGACGCCTCGACCGTTACGGATTGCTCGCTCGATCCAACGCGTAATATGAAGTCCTGAGTGATATCCTGATTGACGAGAAGAGTCAATTTCTCCTGCGTCGCTGCAGCAAATCCAGTTTTGTTCACGGACAGATTGTACTCACCCGGCAACACGCTGACGAAGACGTAAGCGCCGACGTCGTTCGTCTCAGTTTTTCTTTCTGTGCCGGTCTGGGTGTTGTGCAGAGTTACGTCTACCTGTGGAACTACCGCACCTGTGGAATCGTGAACTGTTCCGTTCAGACTGGCCGTGGCTTGCGCCCAAGCGTTGCGCGGCATAATCAACACCAATATAGTTAAAACAAAGAGGGAGGCGATGCTGTTACGCGATCGGCCCCACGTGAATGAATCTGTTCTTCCCATCGCTTCGGTCATAAGCTTCTCCACCGGCAGAATTTGCGACCCCACCCACCATCTACCCGGAACTGCTTTGCACCGGAACCGACCTACCGTCCCCCTCGACAGCAAATTGGTTTATTACGGACGAAGCCAATCTGCCAAGGGACGGAAGCACACCCTCATTTGCATCAAAAGTTTTCATATGTAAAATGAATATTTCATTCATCAAACGTGCTCTTATAGCCAGTTTCTGCGAAGCTTGTCAAGCACTTTGTTTGTGAATGAAAATTGTTTTTCAGAAAACTGGCCGCTTGCATGGCACAGTTTCCGTAGAAACGAACTTCAGATGTCATTGCAGCTAGTCTGTGGCGAGCTGTTGGGGACTTCGTCTGGTCCTATGCGTCGTGGGTCGGACCGCCAGGGGTATGGGCAAGATCGAGTCGATCTCTTGCGTTGGGGACCGTTTCCTGTAACATTTACCGCCTCTGTCGAAACATCAGAAGCGTGGGGCGAGAACTGGAGCGTATTGCTTTGACCAAGACGAATCTCTCGCGTGCCCAGCTGATGCCGACGAAGCCGGCTAAAATTGCGCTTCGTTACCCTACTCCTGCCCTGGAGAAGGGTTTGGACATCTTGGAACTTCTTGCCAGCCACCCTACTGGACTCACGAAAAGCGAGGTCGCCCGTAGCCTGGATCGCACTGTATCCGAAATCTTTCGGATGCTATTGTGTCTCGAAGAACGCGGTTACATCTCCCAATCGAGGGATGGGGAGCGATACTGTTTGACATTGCGGCTGTTTAAGCTGGCGCACGAATATCCGCCGACTAAGCGGATGATCACCGAAGCCCTACCGATCATGCAGCAGGTTACGCACGAACTGAATCAGTCTTGCCACCTTGGCATACTCGATGGCGGCCACGTCGTGATTATTGCGCAGGTCGATTCTCCCATCAGTCCCGGCTTTTATGTTAAGGCCGGTGCCATCGTTGATCTTATGCACGCCGCTACAGGGCACGTAATCCTTGCGCATCAAACACCTGAAGTGACTTCCAGGGCGATGCAGATTTGGCAGCGGCAAAATAACGCACAGGTGCCCCGAGACCTGACCACACATTTGACCAAGATCAAGCGCCAGGGATATGAGGAAAGAGAAAGTTACCAGGTCAATGGCATCGTTAATGTCTCGTGCCCGGTATTCGATGATCGTGGCAACGCGATAGCTGCTATGACCGTTCCATTCATCCAAAGAATTGACGACCAAACGACTCCGGCGACCGCGAGAAAAGTTTTGAAACAGGCCACTTTTCTGCTTTCGGAAGCGATTGGCGGTGTAGCCAAACCTTTGACGAGTGATTAGGCGGCGCTCGCCCGGCGAAAGATCCTTCGATTTTCTTTCCCGAAAACACCTCGATTCAGCAAATTCTCATACCCAAACTGATTTTTATTGACAAACTCAGTCTTTCAGGAATAGAAATGCCTGCTGGGTATGCGGACGGCTGCCATACCCCCGCAGCCGTAAGTTCTCTAAATTGAGGAAAGTTGATCCAGTTTGCGAGACCCAAAAATCACGAATGTTCGCGTAATTGATCTCCGCTTCCCCACGTCCAGCCAGCAGATCGGGTCGGACGCCGTGAATCGGGACCCCGACTATTCGGCGGCGTACTGCATCCTTGAAACGGATGCCGGTGTGGAGGGACACGGGTTAACTTTCACCCTCGGCCGTGGAAATGAGCTGTGCGTCTCCGCACTCAAGTATTTGTCCCGATTCGTTCTGGGCCGCTATTTGTCATCACTGACGGTTGACTTCGCGATATTCTCAAGGCAACTCACCGGCGATAGTCAATTCCGCTGGCTGGGGCCCGAAAAAGGCGTCATTCATCTGGCTGCTGCTGCTCTCATAAACGCAGTCTGGGACTTATATGCACGTGTTGAAGGTATGCCGCTCTGGAAACTGCTAGCGGACATGGAGCCGGAGCAGGTCGTCCGCGCCGTCGACTTCACCTACATTACGGATGCGATTACCAGAGACGAGGCCCTCGATCTTCTAAAACAGCGGGCCTCTTGCAAGGACACACGCCTGCAACACTTGCAGCAGAGCGGCTACCCCGCTTATATCACCTCCGTGGGCTGGATCGAGTTTAGCGATGACAAGATTCGTCGCCTTTGCCGCGAGGCTCTTGCCCAGGGCTGGACCCATTTCAAGTTGAAGGTCGGCGGTGACCCGGCCGACGACCTGCGCCGGGCTCGTTTGGTCCGGGCAGAAATTGGCCCAAGCAACAAATTGATGATGGATGCCAATCAGAAGTGGGACGTCGTCGAAGCAATCCGACGCACAAAAGAACTGGCCGAACTGGACCCCTGGTGGATGGAAGAGCCGACCAGCCCGGACGACATTCTCGGGCATGCCCGCATCCGCAAGGAAGTTGCCCCAATCCGGATAGCGACAGGAGAGCATTGTCACAACCGGGTCATGTTCAAACAGTTCCTGCAGGCCGGGGCCATCGACGTTGTTCAGATCGACAGTTGCCGGCTGGCGGGCGTCAACGAGAACCTTGCCGTGCTTCTCCTGGCGGCAAAATTTAATGTTCCAGTTTGCGCTCACGCCGGGGGTGTCGGCCTATGTGAGTGCGTACAACATCTGGCGGCCTTTGATTACCTTCGCGTATCGACGACGCTGGAGAACCGGGTAACGGAATTTGTAGATCACCTGCATGAACACTTCGTTGACCCGGTCCGAGTGGCCAAGGGGCATTACCTTCTTCCTGAAAAACCTGGATACAGCACGGAAATACGCGCCGAATCGTTGTCAACCTACACTTACCCCGATGGTCCGGTTTGGAAGGACAGGTGAGTTTCATCACATACGCGTACCGAAACGATCGTGATGCCACTCCCGTTGTTCCTTTGATCTGATTCAACGACCCGGCTTCTGCTCGTCAGGGTTGAGGAGTACAAGGATTTAGCTTGGATAGAAGAGAGTTCCTGTGGGAAGCAACTGGCGCGTACCTGGGACTAACGACGTCTTGGAAAATCGTTGCGCCACTTGCGCGCGAACCACTTGACGGTCCGTCGCCGGGCGATCTAACCCAAAGCATTTTTGTAAGTACCGCCGGAGACGATCAGAATTCAGGAACGATTTCTAGACCGCTAAGAACCTTTCAGGCTGCTCAAAGCGCCGTCCGTGAACTCAAGAAGCACAATTCCGGAACTATATCTGTTTACTTCCGGGCTGGCACCTACTACCTGCCAAATACAATCGTCTTCACACAGGAGGATTCCGGCGAGGCCGGAGCACCGATCATCTATGCTCCTTACCCTGGCGAGCAGGTCCTACTAAGCGGCGGAGCACGGTTGTCCCCAAAATGGACCCCCTATCGAGACGGAATCGTGAAGACTTCCGTTCCAGCCGGAACCACCACCGACCAACTCTTCGTAAATGGTCAGCGGCAAATGTTGGCCCGCTACCCCGATTACGATCCGAATGCCAAATACTTGGGCGGATGGGCGCCGGACGCGATCGGCTCAGAGCGTGCCAAGCGTTGGGCTGATCCACGAGGGGCTTACATCCACGCAATTCACCAACACCTGTGGGGCGACATGCACAACGTCATCATTGGCAAAAGCGCAGACGGCAATATCGTCTACGAAGGTGGCTGGCAAAACAACCGGCCCAAGCCGATGCACGCTCAATATCGTTTTGTTGAAAATGTTTTTGAAGAATTGGATGCTCCCGGTGAATGGTATTTGGACAAAACTAATTCAGTTTTGTATTTTTATCCTCCCACAGACCTGGATCTCGGAGATGCGGTTGTCGAGGCAGTGCGCTTGAAGCATCTTGTGGAGTTTCGCGGAAGCCAGGACTCTCCCGTGAAATGGATCGAGCTGCGTGGATTTAGGTTCCAGCATGCTTCCCGGACGTTTATGGAAACTCGGGAACCCCTTCTCCGCAGTGACTGGAGGATTTATCGTGGCGGCGCACTGTTCTTCACGGGTGCCGAAGACTGTTACGTGGATGATTGTTTTCTCGATCAACTCGGCGGGAATTGCATTTTTGTGAGTGGATACAACCGCCGGATTCGCATTTCACGCACCCACATCGCTCGCGCCGGAGCCAACGGAATCTGTTTTGTCGGTGCGCGGAAGGCAGTGCGTAATCCGCTTGACAGCTACGATGATCGGCTGGGCATTGGGGATCTCGATCTTACTCCCGGGCCGCGTACGGCAGACTACCCGGCAGACTGCCTAGTTGAAGACACGTTGATTTACCAGACGGGCCAGGTCGAAAAACAGACTGCTCCTGTTGAGATCGACATCGCAAGATCCATCACCGTTCGGCACTGTTCCATCTACGACGTACCTCGCGCCGGAATCAATATAGGGGACGGTTGCTGGGGAGGACATCATGTCGACCATTGCGATGTCTTCGACACTGTAAAAGAGACCGGCGACCACGGCTCATTCAACTCTTGGGGGCGCGATCGCTGGTGGGGCCTCAAGGATTTCGACCTCGACACGTTGTTACAAGGGCCTTATGCAATACTTCCCGTACTGGACGCCGCCGAGACGAATATTCTGTCGAACTCGCGCTGGCGCTGCGATCACGGCTGGGACATCGATCTAGACGACGGATCGACCAACTATCACATCTACAATAATCTCTGCCTTAACGGTGGGCTGAAGCTGCGGGAAGGCTTCTATCGTACTTGCGAGAACAACGTTCTGGTAAACAACTCACTTCATCCGCATGTCTGGTACAACGACAGCCATGATATTTTCCGTGGCAATATCGTGTTTGCTCCCTACAAACCGATTCAAATGAGGCAGTGGACGCAGGATCTTGATTTCAACCTGCTCCATCGGCCCGCGCTGCCCCAAGCCAGCCCCGCCACCGCTCTGCAAAAACTGAGTTCACAGGACGCCCACTCCGTGCAAGGAGAGGCTCTGTTTGTGGATGAGGCCGCAGGCGACTACAGGGTCAAATCGAATTCTCCGGCGTTGTCTCTCGGATTCGTCAACTTCAGTATGGACGATTTCGGCGTCCAAAGCCCGAAGCTCAAAGCTATTGCCCGGCAACCTGTGATGCCCTCGAAGTCAAGCGACATCGCACCAACTCTCAGTGAAACTCGAAGTCGAGAGGTTGCGGTTTGGGCAGGCGCGAAGCTGCGCAACATTGTTGGCCTCGGTGAGGTCTCCGCCGCAGGAAGTCCCGGTGAAACTGGCGTGATCCTGCTCGACGTTCCCGACACAAGTGATGCAGCCAAAGCCGATTTTTTGCCGGTGATGTCTTACTGGGATTCAATGGAAAGCCCATCAAGGAATTGAAGGACCTGTTGCAGGGTACCCAACAAAATGTTGCCGGGAAGCCCGCGAGTGTCACGATACTCCGCTATCAGCAGGAGTCTACCATCGTGATCATGCTCAAACCCTGATCCGATATGGGGATCGACTACATGCGAATTCGTCACGCCATTTTCTTAACCGTAAGTTTTCTCCCCCTTTCTGTCGGACTAGCACAGACTGCTGCCAGCCTCGATTCTATTCCCGCACGCATGCACGACATGATTGTCGCCAACGAAGTTCCAGGCGCGGTCACGGTGGTCGCCACGCGAGACTCTGTGCTTCGGATGAACGCTCAGGGTTGGGCTGACCCAGAACACAAATCCTATATGGGCGTGGATTCGATCTTCTGGATCGCATCCATGTCAAAGCCGATTACTGCCATAGCGGTGCTGATGCTCATGGAGGAAGGCAAACTCTACCTCGATGATCCCATCGCCAAATACGTTCCAGAACTTGCTGGACTGAAAACTCCTGATGGCAAGACGCCGCGAATCACGCTGCGGCACCTGCTCACTCACACCTCCGGAATGGGCGAAGTAACCGACCAAGAAACAAAAGCCGCGCGCACGCTCGCTGACCTGATCCCGGCCTTTGCCTCAAAGCCGCTTGCGTTTGTGCCAGGGAGCAAGTGGCAATACTGTCAGTCCGGCATTCTCACTCTTGGCCGGATCGTAGAAATCGTTTCCGATGTGCCGTTTGAAGTTTTTCTGCGCAACCGCATCTTCGACCCGCTAGGGATGAAGGACACGACGTTCTACCTGGACGAAGCCCAGATGCCGCGCTGGGTGATACCCGCCCGGCGCGAAGGCGAACAACTCATTCCGGCGGAAATTGGGCTTCTGTACGGCCATTCTCCTACCTGGCGCGATCACTACCCGGCAAGTAACGGTGGCTTGTTCTCGACCGCCCCCGATTACACGCGCTTGGCACAAATGCTGCTGAATGGCGGCGTGCTCGATGGCCGGCGTTACCTCACGGCCGAGTCGGTGCACATGATGTCTACTGTGCAGACCGGCGATCTGATCACCGGCTTTACTCCCGGGAACGCCTGGGGGTTGGGAGTATGCATCGTCCGCCAGCCTCAGGGTGTAAGTGAAATGCTCTCGCCGGGAACCTTCGGCCACGGCGGAGTTTACGGCACCCAGTTCTGGATCGACATGAAGAGGGGCGTCGCGCTAATCATGATGATCCAGCGGTCCAATTTCAAAAATGCCGACGACTCGCCCGTCAGGGTGGCCTTCCAAAAGGCCGCTCTGGAGTAGTTAAGAATCCTCCCAACGAACCTGCCACCCTGGCTTTGCGAGGTGAAACTCTAGTTATGAAAGGGCAAGTGGACCAGAAGGTCGGGAGACTCCCTTTTCCATTCATTTTCCATTTGAGGTTGGTCAGAATAGCCAAAAAATGCCGCCAAATCTAGCGTCTTAGAGTTAGATTGCTAGCTTCACAAGTTTCGGACTTCCTAAGCCTTCCTAAGACATCGCGCCAAATCGCAGGTAGCAGATTTCCCATCGTTGATGGGAAAAACTCGATTCAGCTCCCCGCGACCGTTTTCTTTGTTGACAACAAAGAGGGATAAGATTTATCAGTATTGATGGAAATTTCTTGGGCCAGCTGGGCTCCAATCCCACCCTCTCTGCCATATTTCGTGGGTCCGGACCGGACACATAGGTGACACAACGTACCGGTTACATAGGTAACACTTTTGGGCCAAAAGGGTTATCGAGAGGCTGCAGAGTTTTTTCCTTTCAGATCGATGTACCCGAGATCGTAATCAATAATGCTGACCAGCCAAATACCTTTGGGTCTGCGCCACGTGCTGCGGGCAGGAACCTTAACCTCACAGGAAAAGGCCCCAGCAGGTGGAGGCAACGTTTAGGTTTGATTTTTCCGTTTGAATAGAAGGCAGCCTTGCAATAAAACGGTTGGGCTGAATGCCGAGACAATAAAAGTGTCGGCACCGAGCCGACGGGGAAGAATGTCTCTTGACATTCCCTTTTATAGGACTTTTCCGGTAACGGCTGCCGGCTCAGGGGGTCGACGCAACACTTGCTTGCAGTTTACTTGCGGGAGTCTCGAATCCTAAAGTCTTTCTCGGTCTTTGATTCAACCGCGACGTGGCCGAGCTGTGCTTGTGAGTAGCTAGACAGGTCGATGCCTCGAGGGAAGTATTGCCGGAGCAGTAGATTGGTATTTTCGTTGGTGCCCCGCTGCCAGGGACTTTGCGGATCGCAAAAGTAAACGTGCACATCCGTCGCTACCGTGAAGTCCTTGTGTTTGGCCATCTCCACTCCGCGGTCCCAGGTCAGCGAGCGTTTCAGAGTAGCGGGGAGTTTGCGTACATGACGGCTCAAGGCAGCAACCACAGCATTCGTCTCTTTGCTTGGCACCCTGATTAGCATGGCGAAGCGTGAATGGCGTTCGACCAGTGTTGCGATATAGCTGTTCTTGGCGCCGCTTAGCAGATCGTCTTCCCAATGACCAGGGATGGCTCGGTCTTCCACTTCTGCAGGTCGTTCGCGGATGGAGACGGCATCGATGATCTGTCCTCGTGACTGTCCGCTAGCACTGGCATGGCGCGAGCGGCGCATGCGCCGCTTCGAGCGGTCCAGCAGCTCTTTTTTCAGCACTCCGCGGGCCTGAATGAACAGGCTGCGATAGATGGTTTCGTGGGACACACGCAGGCTCTCATCTCAGGATACTGGGTCTTCAGCCATCCGGAAATCTGTTCGGGCGACCAGTCCAGGATGAGTTTACTCGCAACGATGTTCCGCAACTTGCGGTGCAAGGCCAGTAGACACCTCTTAGGTCTCAAGGCCAAGTCCCAGGCATGGTCATCCTCATTATGGGCGCGATAAGCCGGACGGCCACCATGGCGAGAAATCTCCCGGCTCACAGTGGAGGCCGCTCGATCCAGTCGTCGAGCAATCTCACGAAGCGACGAATCGGAGGCGATTCCTCGTGAGATGTCTTCTCGCTCCGCTAGCGTGAGCGCCAGCCGCGAACGGCGACGAGCGGCGGGAGGAATGCCGCCGCGAGGTAACAACACCGAGCGAATGCAGCTATGTGGCTTGTCAAAGGCGCGCCCAATCTCATGGAGCGACTGTCCCGCCTTCCACCGACTCCAAACCTCACGCTTCTCAATCTCAGAAAGTCCAAATCGTTGTCCTGGCCTCATGCCAACACCACCTTTACACAACGGACTTATATCAGATGGTGTTGCATCGACCTGTCGAATGCACCGCGTTTATCAGGCGTTGAGCTTAGAACGTCGCGTCAATTATTCTTGGCGGAGAAAGCAACCCGTGCGCGATATAGACAACCTCATTCAAACGTTCCAGGCTCTTTATCCAACGGTAAAAGTCCGACAGCTAGGAGTATCCCACTCAGGAGCCGACGACGATGGCCTCTGGTTTTTCCAAAGGTCCGACAGCGAGTTCGAAGTTCAGATTGAATCATCCACAGGAATGTGCCCAGTTGCGATTGAAACTAGCGAGAGCGAGTCGCGTTTGACTACGGCAATCATTGACCAGACCATCGAGACTCTCGTTAGGCTGCTTCACTTGGAAGGTTCAAGCGGAATACGCTAAAAGTACAGGCGCGCCGCAGGCACCAAGAATCCGTACACTTTTCCGGTAACGGCGTTATCTCTAACGACGCCGGCCATTACAAGAGTTTTTTTCCGGGTTTCTTCTCTCTCAGGCACACCCCTCCGTTGGGGCGTGAAGAGTATCCTTTTCTGTCCCTACCGTTCATCGTGTCACCCTAACCCTGCCCAGCCTGTTTACGATCATCGATTCGGTGTTGCCCACCAAACATCTCTGCAGTCACGTTCGACTATGATGAG
>Ga0193726_1000350_pt1 | contig 53111 bp, 46 predicted proteins | sample H2c1metaG_FD_144928 | JGI IMG/M metagenome (GOLD analysis project Ga0193726, IMG submission 144928) | Soil microbial communities from a riparian zone of the East river system, Colorado, United States - H2c1 | ecosystem: Environmental > Terrestrial > Soil > Riparian zone | place: USA: East River... | reverse complement strand
CAATCTATACTCCCGGCGGAGACTCCAGCGCTCGTAAATAGGCCGATTCCTGTAGAGTGATGCATGTTTAGCCTTTTCGGCGCACCGGCGCTGTCGCAATTCCGACTCGATGAGCTGCTGCGCGCACTCAAGACCCAAGATTCGCGCGTCACAAGGCTTGGCAGCCGCTGGATTCATTTCATCGATGCCACCCGGGCCTTGAGCGAGTCTGAGCTTGAAGTGCTCGGCAAGCTCCTGACCTATGGCACAGCCGTTCCCGACGGCCTGCGAGTTGCCGATTCCGTGCTGGAACCACGCGGCGGTCACAGGATCCTGGTAACACCGCGCGTGGGGACAGAGTCGCCATGGTCGAGCAAGGCGACCGACATCCTGCATGTGTGCGGGTTGAGTGCGGTGGCTCGCGTCGAACGCGGCACGGTGTATTTCATCGGGTCCTCCGCACCGCTGGCGCTTGCGGATCTGAACAAATTAGCCGCCCCATTGCACGATCGCATGACCGAATCCGTATGGGCAGACTCCATCGAGCCTATGGGACTGTTTCATGCGGCACCGCCGCGCCCCTTGCGCCACGTCGCTTTGGGAGCCAATGGCTCGGAGGCTTTGGCGAGGGCCAATCGAGACTGGGGCCTGGCACTGTCGGGCAATGAGATCGACTATCTGGTGCGCGCATTTCACCAATTGGCAAGGGATCCCACCGACGTGGAGCTCATGATGTTCGCACAGGCGAATTCCGAGCATTGCCGGCACAAGATTTTCAATGCCGATTTTGTCATCGACGGTGAAACGATGCCGCAGTCGCTGATGGGACTGATTCGCGCCACGTATGCGCGTAATCCTCAGGGCGTGCTGTCCGCTTATCGCGATAACGCGGCTGTGATCGAAGGCGCGCACGCCACGCGATTTTTTGCCGATCCGCTCACGCAGCGCTACGTCGGCAGCTTTGAGCCCGTGGATATTTTGATGAAAGTGGAGACGCATAATCATCCCACGGCCATCTCGCCGTTCCCCGGCGCCGCGACCGGCTCCGGCGGCGAGATTCGCGACGAAGGCGCCACGGGAATCGGGGCCAGGCCCAAAGCCGGATTGACCGGTTTCTCGGTATCCAATCTGAAAATTCCCGGCATGCTGCAGCCCTGGGAAATCGACTTCGGTAAACCCGACCGAATTGCCTCGGCGCTCGAGATCATGCTCGCCGCCCCCTTGGGAGCGGCCGCATTCAACAATGAATTTGGACGCCCGAACACCTGCGGCTATTTCCGCGTTTTCGAGCAGCAATCGATGCAGAGCGGCGGCCTGGCGGTTCGCGGCTATCACAAGCCCATCATGGTCGCCGGCGGTCTTGGCAGCGTGCGTCGTCAGAACGTGGAAAAAAAAGACGTCGTGATCGGCGCTCCGCTCATCGTGCTCGGCGGTCCCTCCATGTTGATTGGCTTGGGCGGCGGCGCCGCCTCCTCGGTGGGCAGTGGCCAGAGCTCATCCGATTTGGATTTCGCATCGGTGCAGCGCGGCAACGCCGAGATCCAGCGTCGTGCGCAGGAGGTGATCGATCGCTGCGTCGCACTCGGGGACGCGAATCCCATCCTGCTGATTCATGATGTGGGCGCGGGCGGGCTGTCGAACGCGTTGCCCGAAGCGATCGCACACAGCCACCGCGGCGGGCGCATCGACCTGCGCAAGATTCCCAGCGCCGAATCGGAACTCTCGCCGATGGAGATCTGGTGCAACGAGGCGCAGGAGCGCTACGTGCTGGCGCTCGTGCCCGGCAGCACCGCTCAATTTGCGGCACTGTGCGAACGCGAGCGCTGCCCGTTTGCGGTGGTGGGCGAAATCACCGCAGATGGACGGCTTGAGGTTTGCGATCCGCAGCTTCACGGCACTCCGGTCGACATGCCCATTGAGATGCTGCTGGGAAAGGCACCGCGCATGACCCGCAATGTACGGTCCACACCCAAGATTACCTCCGCTTTTGCGACCGGCGCGGCAACCATTGGCGACTCGCTCGACCGCTTGCTGTGTCTGCCGACGATTGCCGACAAGTCTTTCCTGATCACCATTGGCGATCGGACCGTCGGCGGCTTGATCAGCCGCGACCAAATGGTGGGGCCGTGGCAGGTGCCGGTCGCCGACGTCGCCGTCTCGTTGAGTAGTTACGACGAATACGGCGGCGAAGCGATGGCGATGGGAGAACGAAGTCCCGTCGCGGTACTCGATGCACCGGCATCGGGACGCTTGGCCGTGGCCGAGGCATTGACCAATATTTGGGCGGCGGACATTCGCCATTTAACCGACATTCGCTTGTCGGCGAATTGGATGGCCGCCTGCGGCGAGCCGGGTGAGGATGCCGATTTGTATGCCACCGTGCGTGCCGTCAGTGAGCTGTGTACGACGCTGGGCATCACCATTCCCGTGGGTAAGGATTCCTTATCCATGAAGACCACGTGGCGGGACGCGGACGGCGAGCATGCCGTCGTCGCGCCCGTGTCGCTGATCGTCTCGGCGTTCGCGCCGGTTACCGATGCGCGCTCGACGCTGACGCCCGAGCTTGATCTGTCGCAGCCCTCGCGTCTGCTGCTCATCGACTTAGGGGGCGGCAAGAATCGCCTGGGAGGATCGTGCTGGGCGCAGGTACACCTGCAAAGCGGCGGAAGTCCCGCGGATCTCGGCAGTCCCGGTCTCTTGAGCGCGCTTTTTGCCGCGCTGCGTACCCTCAAAGATCAAGGGCTGATCCTCGCCTACCATGACCGTTCGGACGGCGGCTTGTTGGTCACGTTGCTCGAAATGGCGTTCGCCGCGCACTGCGGTCTGCGCATCGACTTGGGAGCAGCGGCAGACACGATCGCTGCGTGCTTCTCGGAGGAATTGGGCGCGGTCATCCAGGTGCCGCTGGCGCGCGCCGATGAGGCGCAAAATGTTCTGAGGCAGCATGGATTGTCGCCGCTCACCCGCGACATCGGCGAGCCTGCAGCCGGATCGCAGCTGCAGGTGAGCGCCAACGGCAGTGTGGTCTATTCCGGTTCGCGCATTGCTCTGCATCGGCGCTGGAGCGAAGTGTCGTTTCGCATGCAAGAGCTGCGCGACAATCCGCAATGCGCGCGCGAGGACTACTCGCGACTCGAGGATGCGAGTGATCCTGGGCTGCATGCCGCCTTGAGTTACGATCCTGAAGCCGATGTCGCCGCACCCTTTATTTTGAGCGGCGCGCGGCCGGCCATCGCGGTGCTGCGCGAGCAAGGGGTCAACAGCCACACCGAAATGGCTGCGGTGTTCACCCGCTCGGGGTTCGATGCCTACGATGTGCACATGACGGACATTTTGGCCGGTCGCGTGCGCCTGGGCCGATTTCACGGACTGGTGGCCTGCGGCGGCTTCTCGTACGGCGATGTATTGGGTGCCGGTGAGGGCTGGGCCAAGTCCATCCTGTTCAACGCGCGCGCGCGTGAGGAGTTCACCGCCTTCTTCGCGCGCCAGGCGACGTTTACCTTGGGGGTGTGCAACGGCTGTCAAATGCTGTCGGCGCTCAAGGACCTGATTCCGGGCGCTGCGGCGTGGCCGCGATTCGTGCGCAACCGATCGGAACAGTACGAGGCACGCTTGTCGCTGGTGCGGGTTCCCGGCTCCAATTCCGTGATGTTTTCCGGCATGCAGGGTTCGGTGTTGCCCATTGCCGTGGCGCACGGCGAGGGACAGGCTGAATTCGACGACGGCGCAACTGCAAGCGCGCTGATGGCGCAGAATTTAGTGACGCTGCAATACGTGGACCATCGCGATCAGGTCACTGAGAAATATCCTTTCAACCCCAACGGATCGCCCATGGGTCTGGCGGGACTGTGCAGCACCGATGGGCGCGTGACGTCGATCATGCCGCACCCGGAGCGGGTGTTTCGCAGCGTGCAAAATTCCTGGGTCTCCAAGGACTGGTCGCACGACGGCGGCTGGATGCGCCTGTTCCGGAACGCACGCGTGTTTGTCGGATAGGACTCGCGCGCCGCGGCGTCGCACGCGCCGCGGATGTCAGCCGGTTTCCGCCTGGTGGGGTGCGACGAAGCGGCGAAAGGTCACCGCCTGGACCAGCCGCGCTTTGCGCACGAAGGTTTGATAGAGCAGGTCGCGCATGACTTCCAGCAGAACTCCCGCCTGTTCCGAGTCCAGGTTGGGCTGATTCGGCCAAGGATCGCTATCGCTGCCGAATAGCACCGCGCGCAAGGTTGCAAAGGTGTCGTCGTCCAGATCCGCCAGGGAGCGAATTTCCTGAAGCGTATCGAACAGCTCCAACTTGCCGCGCTCGCCGAGCTCGCGGAACAATGACTGCGCCGTGCGCCGGCTCATCGAGCCAAACGCGCTGAAACAGGCCGCCGAATAGCAGTTGAGCGCCTCTTTGAACAGACCCTCCGCCTCCTCGGGCAGATACGTCAACGGGAAATTCTCGCGCGCGCGCTCAATTTCCATGAAGTTCGGCGCGAGCTCGATGCGCAGTGCCGTGTAGGATTTGGCCGCAAACTTGAGGAATATCGGCTCGATACAGGTGTCGCAGCGGAACACGATGCCGATGTGCTTCGGCTTGCGCCGGCTCAGATCATCGAACTTCGGCACCGCAACCGGGGTCAGGTGGGTGAGGGTCTGGCAGTGGGGGCAGGTCAGGGCGATGCCTTGATAATCGACGTGTAGTTCGTCTTGCGGTGTGATGTAGATGCTCATGGGTCACCCCGTCAGTGGTTTGTAGCGAATTCGGTGAGGCTGGTTGGCATCTTCGCCTTTGCGTTTTCGATAGTCCTCGACATATTCCTGATAGTTGCCCTCGAACCAAACGACTTGCGAGTCGCCTTCGAACGCCAGGATATGCGTCGCGATGCGGTCGAGGAACCATCGATCATGCGAAATGACCACCGCGCACCCGGGAAACGCCACCAATGCGTCTTCGAGAGCACGCAGCGTTTCGATATCCAGATCGTTGGTCGGCTCGTCCAGCAGCAGGACATTGCCGCCGGCTTTCAATACTTTGGCGAGATGTACCCGGTTGCGCTCGCCGCCCGAGAGCTCGCCGATCATCTGCCCTTGCTGCACGCCCTTGAAATTGAAACGGCCGACATAACCGCGCGAGGAGGTTTCGTAGTTGCCCACCTTGATGAGATCCAGTCCGCCTGAGATCTCCTGCCACACGGTGTTTTTATCGTTGAGTGCCTGGCGCGACTGATCGACGTAAGCCAGCTTGACGCTGGGCCCCAGACGAATCTCGCCGCTGTCCGGCTTCTCGATGCCGGACAGCATGCGGAACAGCGTGGTCTTGCCGGCCCCATTGGGACCGATGATGCCGACGATGCCCCCGGGCGGTAAATTGAAGCTCAAGGCATCAATCAACAACCGGTCATCGTAGCCTTTTCTCAAGTTCTTGCACTCGATGACCAGATCGCCCAACCGGTCTCCGGGCGGGATATAGATTTCGTTGGTCTCGTTGCGCTTTTGGAATTCTTGCGAGGCCAGTTCTTCATAGCGCTGCAGACGGGCCTTGGATTTTGCCTGTCGTGCTTTGGGGTTGGTGCGCACCCATTCCAACTCGCGCTTCAACGTTTTAGCCAGCGCGTCCTGCTGCCGCTCCTCCTGCGCCAGGCGCTGTCCTTTCTGCTCCAACCACGAGGAATAATTGCCCTGCCAGGGAATCCCGTGCCCTCGGTCCAACTCCAAGATCCACTCAGCCACGTTGTCGAGAAAGTAGCGATCATGCGTGACTGCAATCACGGTGCTTGGATACTCTTCCAGAAAGTGTTCCAGCCATGCCACCGATTCGGCGTCCAGGTGATTGGTCGGTTCATCGAGCAGCAGCATGTCGGGTTTGGACAAGAGCAAGCGGCACAGGGCGACGCGGCGCTTCTCGCCGCCCGAGAGCTTTCCGACCACCGCCTCCCAGGGCGGCAGACGCAGCGAGTCGGCGGCGATCTCGAGCTTGCGCTCCAGCTCCCATCCGCCGACGGCGTCGATCTTATCCTGCATCTTGGCCTGCTCTTCCATCAGCTTGTTCATTTCGTCATCGGACATGGGTTCCGCGAATTTGTCGCTGATGGCGTTGAAACGATCAATCAAGCTCTGGACATCGCCGACGCCTTCGCCCACCACCTCGCGCACCGTCTTGGTTTCGTCGAGCACCGGTTCTTGCGGCAAATAGCCGACCTTGATGCCCGCCTGCGCGCGCGCCTCGCCCTCGATGTCCTTGTCGACCCCGGACATGATTTTGAGCAGCGTGGATTTTCCGGAACCATTCAATCCCAGCACGCCGATCTTGGCGCCGGGAAAAAAACTCAAGCTGATATCGCGCAAAATTATGCGCTTGGGCGGCACGACCTTGCCAACCCGGTTCATGGTGTAAATGAACTGAGCCATCTATTGCCTATAATGAAGTAATCGCGTGAATTCGCGGGGGAACCGCATGAATTATCCGCGACTCGCGCAGCGTTGTCACGGTGCGGCTTTCTCGCTAGGGAACCTTGGCCGAATAAGCTACAATTACCGGCTATCTCTTGGAGAATTGTGCATGTTTAGCGCCCAAATGGCGATTGCCGGCTTCGATCCTGAACTGGCCCAGGCAATTGCCGGCGAACGCGGCCGCCAAGAGGATCATATCGAACTGATCGCCTCGGAGAACTATGCCAGTCCGCGGGTTCTCGAGGCTCAAGGCTCGGTGCTGACGAACAAGTATGCCGAAGGTTACCCCGGCAAACGCTACTACGGCGGCTGCGAATTTGTCGATATCGCCGAAACGTTGGCCATCGATCGCGCCAAGCAGCTATTTGGCGCGGCGTACGCCAACGTGCAGCCGCATTCGGGCTCCCAGGCCAATGCGGCCGTTTACTTTGCCCTGCTCAATCCGGGGGACACGATTCTCGGCATGAGCCTCGATCATGGCGGTCATTTGACCCATGGCGCCAAGGTTAATTTCTCCGGCAAGCTTTTCAAAGCGGTGCAATACGGGATTGTGCCCGAGACCGGCCTCATCGATTACGATCAAGTGGATCGTCTCGCACAAGAACATCGTCCCAAGATGATCGTGGCGGGATTTTCAGCCTATTCGCGCGTCATCGACTGGGCGCGCTTTCGCGCCATCGCCGATTCGATTGGCGCGTATCTGTTCGTCGATATGGCGCATGTCGCGGGACTGATCGCCACCGGCCACTACCCAAATCCGGTGCCGTTTGCCGACGTGGTGACCACGACCACGCATAAGACCTTGCGCGGTCCTCGCGGCGGTCTGATTCTGGCCCGGGCGCATGCTGACTTGCACAAAAAATTCAACTCCATGGTGTTTCCGGGAATTCAAGGCGGCCCGCTGATGCATGTGATCGCCGCCAAAGCCGTGGCTTTCCTGGAGGCCCTGCAGCCGGAGTTCAAAGCCTATTCCGCGCAGGTCATCGCCAATGCGCGCGCGATGACCCGAGTGCTGCAGCAGCGCGGCTACAAAATCGTTTCCGGGGGCACCGACAATCATTTGTTTCTGCTCGATCTGATCGATAAGAACGTCACCGGCAAGGACGCCGACGCTGCATTGGGCCGTGCGCACATGACGGTCAACAAAAACGCGGTGCCCAACGATCCGCGTCCACCCTCGATCAGCAGCGGACTGCGTATCGGCACGCCTGCCGTGACGACGCGCGGCTTCAAAGAGCCGGAAGTCGAGCAGCTCTCCAAGTGGATCGCCGATGTGCTGGATCACATGGGGGATGAAGCTGCGTTGCAGCGTACCCGCGCCGAGGTGGAGGCGATATGCCGGCGATTCCCGGTCTACGGTTAGCGATCCGATGACCTAAGATGTATTGCCCCTTTTGCGGCCACACCGAGACCAAGGTGATCGACTCCCGCCTCGCCGGGGAGGGACGGCAAATTCGCAGGCGCCGCGAATGTCTGGCTTGTACCGAACGATTCACCACATTTGAGGCAGCCGAGCTGCTGCTGCCCACGGTCGTCAAGGGCGATCGCAGCCGCGAGCCTTTCGACGAGAAAAAACTGCTCAGCGGCATGCAGAAGGCGCTTGAAAAGCGTCCCGTTTCGCGCGAAGCGATTGAAGCCGCCGCGGCAAGAATATGTCACAAGCTGCGCAGCTTGGGAGAGCGTGAAATCGCCTCGCGCAGCATCGGGGAAATGGTCATGGAGGAACTGCGCCACCTGGATGAGGTGGGGTATGTACGGTTCGCGTCCGTATACCGCAGTTTTCAGGATTTGGACGCCTTCCGCACGGAAATCGATCAGCTGCGCAAGCATCGCCGGCGCCGGGAACCGAGCAAGGATCAATTGCCGCTTCTGCCCGGCGATGCCGGCGATGCCGGCGACGATGAGGATCCGTGAGTAAGGCATCCGCTTCGCAGGATCGTGCGCACATGGCGCGGGCGCTGGAGTTGGCCGCGCTCGGTCTGTACACCACCGATCCGAATCCACGGGTGGGATGCGTGGTGGCGAATGCCGACGGCGTGCTGGGGGAAGGTTGGCATGCTCGCGCCGGTGAGCCCCACGCCGAAGTGCTGGCGCTGCGCATCGCCGGAGCGCGAGCGCGGGGCGCGAGCGTTTATGTGACGCTGGAGCCATGCAGTCACACCGGACGCACACCACCCTGCGCGGACGCCGTGATTGCCGCCGGTGTCGCGCGCGTCGTGTGCTGTACGCGTGACCCCAATCCCAAAGTCGCCGGCGCCGGGATCGAGCGCTTGCTGCAGGCCGGCATTGCCGTGGAGGCGGGTTTGTTTGCCGATGAGGCGCGCAGGCTGAATGCCGGTTTTTTTTCGCGCTTCGAACGCGGCCGCCCGTACGTCCGGCTGAAGCTGGCGATGAGCCTGGATGGGCGCACGGCGCCCGCAACCGGCTCTCCGGTGTGGATCAGCGGGGAAGCATCGCGTGCGGACGTGCAAACATGGCGCGCCCGCAGTTCCGCCGTGCTGACAGGCGCCGGCACCGTGCGTACCGACGATCCACGGCTCAACGTGCGCTTGAACTACGGCCCATGGGTTCGTCAGCCGCTGCGCGTGGTGCTCGATACCATGCTCACCTCGCCGCGCGGCGCCAAGATTTTCGACAACGGCGAGGCGTTGGTATTTGCCGCGCCGGAGGCGCCGCTGGGGTCGTTCAAGGATCTGAGGGTGGAACGAATTCCACGCGCCGGCGGCGGTTTGGATCTTGACGCGGTCATGCAGAATTTGACTGCGCGTGAGGTGAGCGAGCTGCTGCTGGAATGCGGGTCCACGCTGGCGGGGGCGTTCATCGCCAAGCAGCTGGTCGACGAACTCGTGCTATATATCGCGCCGAAGCTGCTAGGGTGTGACGCGGCACCGCTGATGCGTATTCAGCCCGGCATCCCGGCGTTGCCGGCCTTCGAATTCTGCGATATGCAGCCCATGGGAGAGGACGTGCGCCTGATTTTGAAGCTCAAGAAGTCATAACCATGTTTACCGGAATCATCTTGACGAGGGGCCGCGTCACTTCTCTCGCGGAGCGGGGCGGCGACTTGGAATTGGGCGTCGACGCCGCGGGGCTGGACCTTGCGCGCATGGCCATCGGCGATAGCGTCTGCGTTCAAGGCGTATGCCTCACCGTGACGCGCAAGCAGGACAGCGGTTTTTTTGCGGACGTGTCGCGCGAGACCATGGCCAAGACCACGTTGGGCACGCTGAAAGTCGGCTCAAATGTGAATCTCGAGCCCAGCCTGCGCGCCGGCGATCCGCTTGGCGGCCACCTGGTCAGCGGCCACGTTGATGCCGTCGGCCATCTGCGTCGGGTCGATCAGGACGCGCGGTCCTGGCGCCTGGAATTTGAATTGCCGCCGTCACTGACGCGCTTCGTGGCGGCCAAGGGCTCGATCTGCCTCAACGGCGTCAGTCTGACCGTCAACAAGGCCGACGGCCTGACATTCGATGTCAACATCATCCCGCATACGCATACGGTCACGACGCTGGGCGAGCTTCGAGTCGGCGATGAGGTCAACGTCGAGATCGACGTGATCGCGCGATACCTCGAGAAACTCATGACGAAAACTGAAACCTAAGGCAACACATGGCTGCGTTTAACACCATCGATGAAATTCTAGAGGACCTGCGCCGCGGAAAAATGGCGGTCATCATGGACGATGAGGACCGGGAAAATGAGGGCGACCTGATCATGGCCGCGGAATGCGTGCGGCCCGAGGATGTGAACTTCATGGCGCGCTACGGCCGCGGCCTCATCTGCCTGACCTTGACCCGAGAGCGCTGCCGCCAGCTTCGCCTGCCGCTCATGGTGAGCGACACCGACTCCTCGCACCGCACGAATTTCACCTTGTCGATCGAGGCCGCGGAAGGCGTGACCACGGGAATCTCCGCCCATGACCGCGCGCACACGGTCAAGACCGCGGTGGCGCCCAACGCGCGGCCTGAAGATCTGCGGCAACCGGGCCATGTTTTCCCGCTGATGGCGCAACCCGGCGGCGTCTTGACGCGCGCCGGACACACCGAGGCCGGCTGTGACCTTGCGCGTCTCTCCGGATTTTCCGCCGCCGCGATGATCGTTGAAATTTTGAATGATGACGGCACCATGGCGCGGCGCCCGGATCTGGAGCTGTTCGCCAAGAATCACGGCCTGAAGATCGGCACCATTGCGGACTTGATCCGCTATCGATTGAAGAACGAGCGCTCGGTGGAGCGGGTCTACGATGAACCCGTCGATACCGAGTACGGCGCCTTCAGACTCTGCTGTTACGAAGATCATGTGAACAAGACCGTGCATATCGCGTTGGTGAAAGGCGATTTGAATTCCAGCTTGCCGCCGCTGGTGCGGGTACACATCAAGGACACGCTGCGTGATGTCGTGGGCGTCAACAGCGAGAGGCTCGGCTGGCCGCTGCGCGCGGCCATGCGCCGGGTGGCGAAGGAGGATTCGGGCGTCGTGGTGATACTGCGCCCGGAAGAATCTGCACGAGAATTCATGGACAGCCTGAGGCAGCTCGAGGCCAAGCCCGCCAGCCGCCGGCGCGTGGGTGCCACCGTGGTGCGAACCTACGGCATCGGTGCGCAGATTCTCAAGGATCTGGGATTGAAGCGCATGCGGGTCTTGAGCGCCCCCAAGCAGCTGCAGGGGCTGGCTGCCTTTGATCTTGAAATTACCAGCTATGTGGACGGTGATGAGTGAGCGCGGCCGGTCGGAATGCCCGCACAGCCTCCCCGGTTTATACTGACCGCCTGCAACGCGAGGAATGACTTGTGCCCAATGATCAGCCGAAGATAGTCGAGGGAGAACTGCTGGCCCGTGATTTGCGCTTCGCGCTCATCGCCGCGCGGTTCAATGATTTTGTGGTCGAGCCGTTGCTGCGCGGTGCGCTCGATGCCTTGAAACGGCATGGCGTGGTTGAGAAGCAGATCGAAATCGTGCGCGTACCGGGGGCTTTCGACATTCCCATCGTTGCGCGCAAACTGGCCATGTCGCATCGCTACGAAGCGCTCATCGCGCTCGGCGCGGTGATCCGCGGTCAAACGCCCCATTTCGATTATGTTGCCGGTGAATGCGCGGGCGGCATTGCGCGCATCGCTCTGGAGTCCGGCGTACCGATTGCCTTTGGAGTACTCACCACCGACACGGCGGAACAGGCGATGGATCGAGCCGGGGGCAAGGCCGGCAACAAAGGTGCCGATGCCGCGCTGGTTGCCATCGAGATGGCAAACCTGCTTCGCCGCCTGGACAATTGAGTGGCTTCTGGGGACGTAAGCCATCGAGCTCGAAGTCTCGCACGCCGTCTTGCGCTGCAGGCGCTGTATCAGATTCAGATCAATCCGCTTCCCTGGCGGGACGTGCAGGGGCAATTTGCCGCGGATCCGGAAGCGGAGCGTGTCGATCGGGACTACTTTCGGCAATTGATCGAGGCAATAGCGCCCAATCGCGAGGCGCTGGATGTGCGGTTGTCCGTCTTGAGCGAGATTCCGCCTCAGGAGCTCGATCCGATTGAGCATGCAGTGCTGTGGTTGGGGCTGCATGAGCTGCAGTCTTGCCCCGAATTGCCGTACCGCGTGGCGCTGGCGGAAGCCGTGCAACTGACCAAACAGTTTGGGGCCACGGATGGGTACAAGTTCGTCAACGCCGTGCTGGATCGAGCCGCCAAAGAATCGCGACCGCACGAGTACGGTCGTCCGCTCGAGTGAGACGATGAGTTCGCCGCCATCGGATCTCGGCGAATTTGATCTGATCCGCCGTTTTTTTATTCGCGGACAGAGCCCGCGGCGCGAATCGGGAGTGATCTTAGGTATAGGCGATGACGCGGCGCTCCTCGATCTACCCAAGGGTGCGGACTTGGTGGCTGCCGTCGATACGATTGTAGCGGGCCGACACTTTCCCGAAGACGCCGATGCGCGTTCGATCGGCCATCGTGCCCTCGCGGTGAATTTGAGCGATATCGCCGCCATGGGCGCAACCCCGTTGTGGGCAACGCTGGCATTGACCTTGCCCAGCGTGAGTGCTGATTGGCTGACCGGATTTGCGGCAGGATTTTTGGATCTTGCCGATGCGCACGGAGTCGCACTGGTCGGCGGCGATACCACGCGGGGTCCACTGACCGTCAGCGTCCAGATTTTGGGGCATGTTCCGCACGGAGCGGCACTGCGCCGGAGCGGCGCCCAGGCCGGAGATTTGCTGGCCGTGAGCGGCACGCTGGGGGATGCCGCCGCGGGTCTGGCAATGCTCCGGGCCTCATCGCCCGACGCCCGCAGCCGCGACGCGGACGCACTGATTCGCCGGTTTGAATACGCAGAGCCTCGGGTGCAGTTCGGCTTGTCGGCGCGTGGCATTGCGAGCGCGGCGATGGACCTGTCCGACGGCCTGGTCGGAGACCTGCCGAAACTGGCGCAGGCCAGCGGCCTGGCCGCGCACGTAAATGTCGAACAGCTGCCGTTGTCGGCGGCCATGCTCGGCGCGGCGAGCGCCAAGCAAGCCCTCGATTGGGCCCTCGCCGGCGGCGATGACTACGAATTGTTGTTGGCGGTGCCTGCGAAGCGATTCGCCGAACTCAAGGCCGCTGCCGATCGATTGAACTTAATGTTGACCACGATCGGTGAACTGCGTGTCGGCGCGGGCGTGACATGGTCACGAAATAGCAAGGAATTTGTACCCAGCGTCTCAGGTTTTGACCACTTCGCCCAAGCCTCGACCCAAATCACAGTTTAGGTGCAGCCACCCCAGTATCCTCGCTCAATCAAAGTCGAATGACGCCCTGCTGCGCGCGGTTACCCTTGACCAACACTCGCTCCACCAGTCTTGCGAAAACCCAGTCGGGCCGTGGATCGTTGCCGGAAAAAATCGGCAAGTACGTGATCATCAACGAAGTAGGGCGCGGCAGCACCGGCGTCGTCTATCTCTCGCACGATCCGTATTACGGCCGCGATGTGGCCATCAAGGTCTACAACGTGGATGCCAGCGGCGATGAAAATCGCAAGCGCATCGCCCGCAAGATGTTTCTGTCCGAAGCGCACATGGTCGGCATGCTTCAACATCCGAACATTCTGCCGATCTACGATGCCGGCGAAGAAAATGGCCACTGCTACATCGTGACCGAGCACGTGCATGGCGCACGCACCTTGGCCGCCTACTGCCGTCCCGACAATTTGCTGCGCATCGACGATGTGGTCGAGCTGGTATACAAAGCCGCGCGCGCACTGCACTACGCGCACAGCCGCGGCGTGATTCACCGCGACATCAAACCCAGCAACATCATGCTCACCCTCGAGAGCGACGTGCGGATCATCGATTTCGGCATTGCGCTGGTGGCCGATTCTGAGATTTCGCGGATTGAAGGCATTGCCGGCAGCCCGTCTTACATGTCTCCCGAGCAGGTCCAGTCGATCGAACTGACCAATCGTTCCGACCTATATTCTCTGGGCGCCGTCATGTATGAGCTGCTGACGGGAAACAGGCCCTTCCGAGCCGGCAACTTACAGAAACTGCTGCACCAGATCGTATTTGCCACGCCGCCGCCGATTCATACGCTGCGTCCTGAGATTCCCGAGGAACTCGAGAACGTAACGGCGATGGCACTGCAGAAGGATCCGGAGAAGCGCTACAAGACGGGTCTGGACTTCGCCGCTGAATTGACCCGTGTGCATCAGAAGTTGCGCGCGCAGTACAACCGCATCGATCAGCAGGAACAATTCAGCCTGCTGCGCAAATTGAAATTCTTCCATGAGTTTTCGCATGGCGAGATCTGGGAAGTGCTGCGTGCCAGCAGCTGGCAGGACTATGCGGACACCGAGGAAATCGTCAAGGAAGGCGAAATGGACGACAGGTTCTACATCATTGTGCAGGGGCGGGTCGGCGTGCAGCGCAACGGCAGGGCCTTGGGCTATTTGGAAAGCGGCGACTGCTTCGGCGAAACCAGCTATGTGCGCGGCGCGAAGCGCACCGCGACGATTTTCGCATCCGGCGCGGTTACCGTGATGAAAGTGAGTTCAACGCTGCTCGAGCAGGTGTCCGCGGAGTGTCAGCTGCGCTTCAATCAAGTATTTCTGCGCAGCATGATTGCCCGTCTGCAAAGCGCGGAGCGCGGCGTCTCCTAAACGGTTGTTTCCTTGTCGTGCTCAATCATCGCATACGCCGAATGATTGTGAATCGACTCGAAATTCTCCGCCTCGACCACATAAGCGCGAACGCGCTTGTCCTTGTTGAGCGCCACCGCGACATCCCGCACCGTATCCTCGACGAATTTTGGATTGTCGTAGGCGCGCTCGGTGACGAATTTCTCATCCGGGCGCTTCAAAATTCCATAAACCTCGCATGAGGCTTCGCGCTCGGCGGTCTCGATCAGTTCTTCCAGCCACATGTGCTCGGCCAGCCGCGCGGTCAAGGTAATGTGCGATCGCTGATTGTGCGCGCCGTAGTCCGAGATTTCCTTCGAGCACGGGCACAAACTGGTCGTCGGCACGACCACCTTGAGCCAGACTTCCGTCTTGCCATCGCGGTGTTCGCCGAAAATCGTCGCCTGATAGTTCATCAGACTCTCGACGCCGGATACCGGGGCCTTCTTCATGACGAAGTAGGGGAAGGTCATTTCGATGTGCCCGGAGGTGGCATCCAGGTGCTCGGTCATTTCCGCGAGCATTTTGCGGAATGACTCGACGGAGATTTCGCGCTCATGATGATGCAGAATCTCCACGAAGCGCGACATGTGCGTGCCCTTGAAATTGTGCGGCAAATTGACGTACATGTTGAAATTCGCGATGGTGTGTTGTTCACCGCGTGAGCGATCCTTCACCTTTACCGGGTGAAAGATGTCTTTGATGCCGACCTTGTTGATCGGGATCTGGCGCGTGTCGGCGTACCCTTGCACGTCCTCCACGGGTTTCGCGTTGGGTTTCTTGGCGGGCACGGCGACGTTCATATTCGTTTCCTACACATGCGATCAAGCCCAGGATGGTGCCGAATTCGCATAACTCAAGAATTTTAGACCATTCGACTGGATTTGGCTGGAGACCGTGACGGCCGCCGGCGACCGACAGGCGGAAATCTCTGTAGCAACGTGGGTTTAGGCGCCCAAATCCACTGAAACGGGGCCCTAAACCCGGCGCTCGATCACGTAAGAGGCCAGCCAGGCCAGTACGTTGGCTGGCTCGCCGAGCGGGGCGAGCCTCTCACAGGCGCGCTGTCTCAGTTCACGCGCGCGGATCTTGGCGGCCTTAAGACCCAGCACACTGGGATAGGTGGGTTTGGCGCGCGCCGCGTCGGCGCCGCTGGTTTTGCCGATCTCTTCGGTCTTGCCCTCGACGTCGAGAATGTCATCCTGGATTTGAAAGGCGAGACCGATGTCCTGCGAGTAGCCATCCAATGCATCCCATTGGGCGGCACTCAACGTAGGCGAGCAGGCCGCGGCCATCAACACGCTGGCGCGAATCAGTGCGCCGGTCTTGAGGCGGTGCATGGCCTCCAGTTCCTCGAGAGTCAGAGCGCGCCCGACGGCCGCCAGGTCGATTGCCTGACCACCTGCCATGCCCTCGGTGCCGCTGGCATCCGCGAGGATCTGAATCATTTTCAGCCGCGCTTCGGCAGTCATGCCGGCAGTGCGATCGCGCGAGAGCAGCGAGAAGGCCAATACTTGCAGCGCATCGCCCGCGAGGATGGCGGTTGCCTCGTCGAAGGCACGGTGAGTCGTAGGTTGTCCGCGTCGCAAATCATCGTCGTCCATCGCGGGCAAATCGTCGTGAACCAGCGAGTAGGAATGAATGAGCTCCACCGCGGCGGCCGGCGCATCCAACACGATCGTGGGGATCTTCAGTGCTTCCCCGGTGCAATAAACCAGCAGGGGACGCAGGCGCTTGCCGCTGCCTAGAACCGCATAGCGCTGCGCTGCGTGCAGGCGCTGCGGCACCAAATCGGCGGCCGGAAGTGCGGCGTCAAGAACGGCGTGTACGCGTGATTGGTACTCGCGCATGCGCGCTTCCATCGCGTCCGCATTCACGTCGCGCTCAACCGTTTTTTGATTCGTCGGGCATGAAGTCTTCAATTGCAGGTTCACCGGCTTTTTTCAGCAGGATCTCGACTTTTTGTTCCGCTTCCTTCAATGCGCTCTGGCAGGCGCGCGTCAACATGACCCCCCGCTCGAATGCCGCCAGAGATTCTTCCAGGGGCAAATCGCCGTGTTCCAGGCGTTCGACCAGCTCTTCGAGGTCGCGCATGGCCGTCTCGAAGTCGGGTGTCTCTTGTTTTGCGGCTTTCGGTGTGGACATGGTCAAGAACGGTACACATGCGCTTCAGCGGGGTCAAACGCACCGCTGGTGTAGGACGCGGACAACAACATTGTCAAGTCGTGAGACGCGTCACAACCAAGGCGTCGCTTGGCGGCTCATTTTGGGTAACATTGGTGGTGGGAAGCTATATGCCAATTTCAATCAAATCAATCATCGCCTACGGGTGCCTTGCCGCCGTGGTACTGCTTGGCGCAGCCTGCAGCCCGCGGCGCATTCCCCCGATGACGGTGGCCGACCTGATGGAAGATCGCGTTTTGCTGGATGGCGTGCTCATGAAATGCAACCGTGATCCCGCCAAGGCGCGCGCCAGTTCAGACTGCTTGAATGCACGAATCGCGATCGAACGTCTCGCACAGCGAGTCGACCCCGCCGCGGAGGCCAAGCGGGTGGAGGACTTTGAGAAAAGTCGCGAGCAACTGCGGACGCTGCAGGACAAGCAGCGGCAGGAACAGGAAGCTAAAACCCCCAAGATCGATGCGTATCACCTGCCCGTGATTCCGGTGGAACCGGCACCGTCGCCCAAGGATCCGCAGTCGCCGACGGTCAGCCGGACGAACCCTTAAGCTGCGCGATCGTTAACGGACGATTTATTTGTCCGTCTCTCCCGCAATACGCCGCCGCGCCTTTATCAGCACATCCACCGCCTCGGGCCGATCGTCCCAATAGTCCAGGCGCACTCTGCTATCCGGCAACTGCGTTATGGTGGCAGGCGCGGCGCTGAACGTGCAGTACCACCCCGACGGCAAGACCACCGCATTGCGAGGTCTTCCCAAGCTGCGGTCGAAAACGAGATCCTCGCCATCCAATCGGTAGCTTGCCGGCGCGGTATAGGTCTCCGCAATGCGCAGCCTCAAAGTCTCTCCCTCCTTGATCGGTGCAAATGGAATCACAACCACGCGGGCAGTCGGTGCGACAGGCTCGCCGACGTTGATTTTCGATGCTGCGAGTTCGGCCCCACTCATCTCCAGCGTCTTCAACTGCTCTCCCGTATCCAAGACGCTTGCGGCGGGGTGGCTCGCCACACTGCCTTCACGCACGACATTGGCATAGCCGGATACGCCTGCTCTTGATTCCGTATAGTCGTGATACAGGCTGAATGCGTGCGTTTCAGGCTGCTGCAGGAAATACACGATGACTCGGTCCTGATGCGCGCGCTCCGCGAGCCGCTCCTGCTCCGTCTCCCCGATGAACGGCGATTCCCAGCTGCGCTGCGCCGTCAAAGGCTTCGGTAGCGCCGCCGCTCCAACCTGCGCTCCCCTGGCTGCCCGCAATACCAGCGGCGCTTCTCCTGCCCCTGCGTGCAGGAAGCTGATGGCAATGCGCCCATCTTTCTCCGTCAAAACCTGCGACGGCACCGTCAAGCCGACCACCTGATATCCGGACGGCAGCACCACTTTATTGCGCTTGACGCCCAAAGGTCGATTGAAGACGATCGTTTTGCCGTCGAGGTAATAGCTCTTCGGGTCTTTATAAGTCTTCACGATCACCACGCGAGCCTGGCCATGATCCGGCACCGGACGCGCCAGTGTCACTTTGATGTAGCTGGTCGCGAGTTCAGCGTCAGGCATCAAGGCATCCATACGCGCCTGCGCTCCGCTCACCACTTCAAAATGCAGCGGCGTCCCGAGCATCGCGTCATACACACTCTCATCGCTCGCCGCGCTGCCTTTGCGAATGGGGTTATAAAAAAACCGAGCCCCCGGCGTAGTCGCCGATACCTCATAAGTGATCTTGAAACTGGCAGTCTCAGGTGCCAACAATTCATAGCGCGTGTATTCGTCGGCCTCAGTCTGGCCAATTGCGGCCGGAAAATACAGTCCGTCTTTTGCCTGCGGGATTTGGGCGTTCGCAGCCGAATAACAAGCCAGCGAGAAGATAAGCGCAACCTCGAGGCGAGTGATCAGCATCGTCATGTCCTCCACGGGAAGGTCAGTGTCGCATAAAGCAGCCGGCACTCACCACCGGCCGCACCCGCCGATTTATATTCTCAGCAAAACCCCGGCTTACTTCCGCCCCCAGGTCCCGCTAAACTTCGCCGCGAACAGCGATAAAAATCATTTGGAGGACGAACATGAGTCGATTTAAATTCGGAGCTTGCGTGGGTCTGGCTCTTGCGCTGGCGTTGCCCGCGTACTTGGCCGCCGCAGCAGGCGCGCCGCCTCCGCCGGACAAGAAGCCCGACGGTGAATCCGAGAAGACCGACGCCAAGGCAGACGCCGGGAAGTTCCAGCCCTTTAGGCCCGAGTCCGTCAGCAGCGCTGGCACGGTCACGGTCGGCGGCCAAGCCATTTCCTATCAAGCGATCGCCGGCACGCTCGTCGTGCATCCAAAGGATTGGGACGACGTTCCGCGCGATCCCAAGGCTGACAAGGGGCCTGGGCAGGGCGAGGAGGCAGACAAGAATCCGACGGCCGAAGCATCGATGTTCTATGTTGCTTACTTCAAGTCCGGCGGCGGTAGCTCTCGACCGGTGACGTTCGTCTACAACGGCGGCCCGGGCTCCGCGACCGTATGGTTGCACATGGGTGCTTTCGGGCCGCGCCGCATTGTCACCGCGAGCGACGCGCATACCCCGGCGGCCCCCTATTCGCTGACCAACAATGGCTCGAGCTTGCTCGATGCAACCGATCTGGTCTTTATTGACGCACCGGGCACCGGCTTCAGCCGCATCGCCGGTAAAGACAAGGAGAAGGCGTTTTTCGGAGTCGATCAGGATGCATACGCCTTTTCGGAATTCATTTCGCAATTTCTGTCCAAATACGGCCGCTGGAACTCGCCCAAGTATTTGTTTGGTGAGAGCTATGGAACGCCGCGCTCGGCGGTGCTCATCAATCAACTCGAAAGCGACCGCGCGATCGACTTCAACGGCGTGATTCTGCTGTCGCAGATTTTGAATTTCGACTTGAGTCCTGACCGGCCAACCGGCAATCCAGGTGTCGATCTTCCCTACCAGACGGTGCTGCCAACCTATGCGGCAACCGCCTGGTATCACAAAAAACTGCCGGGTGAACCCAAGGATCTCGAAGCGCTGCTGGCCGAAGTCGAACAATTCGCCATGGGCGATTATGCCCGCGCGTTGGCGGCCGGTTCTGATCTTGGCCAGGCGGATCGGCAGGCCATTGCCGAGAAGCTGCACCAGTACACGGGGCTTTCGGTCGAATATATTCTCAAGGCGGATCTGCGCATCGACGGCGGTGAATTTCGCCAGAATTTACAGGGCGACGTCGCTTTGACGACCGGACGGTTGGACACCCGCTTTTCCGGACCCGACATCGATCCGTTGAGTCAGCGGGCGGAGTATGACCCGCAATCGACTGCGCTCTCGTCGGCTTATGTCTCGGCATTCAACGACTATGCGCGCAAGGATCTGCGCTATGGCGACGGCAAGAGCTTCAAACACAGCATTCAGACCTTCGGCAGCTGGAATTTCCAGCACAGCCAACCGGGTCAAAATCAGCGGGCGGCCTCGGCGCGTCAGGGCACCAATGTCATGCCTGATCTTGCGAATGCGATGAAGATCAATCCGAACCTCAAGGTTCAATTGAACGCCGGCTATTTCGATCTCGCGACGCCTTTCTATCAAGGCGTCTACGAGATGCGTCACCTGCCGATCCCGGCGAATCTGCAAGCGAACATCGAGTACAAGTTCTATGACTCAGGCCATATGGTCTATGCGAAGGACTCGTCCCTCAAGCTGCTGCACGACAACGTCGTGGGATTCATTCGCCGCACCAGCACGCCGGGCAAGTGAACCGGGATCTTTAGCGAACCGGTATCTTTAGCGAACCGGGATCCTTCGTGAACTGAGATCTTTAAGGGCACGTTGCGCAGCCACCAGCTGCGCAATGTGCCCCTTTCTTCAGCGTCCGGGCGCGCCATCCTTGAGATACGTGGCGAGCCACGCGTGAACTTCTTCATAGAAGTGCCGGCTGTCTTCCGGTTTTGTAATCCAGTGCCAGGCGTCCGGCCACACCAGAAGGCGGCTGGGCACTTGCATGCGCTGCAGCGTGCTCCAATTCTCGAGCGTGTTATTGATGGGCACGCGAAAGTCGCGCTCGCCGATGCTCAGCAGCATGGGCGTTTTCCAGTTGGCTGCGTAGGTGATGGGACTCTGGTTGCGCCACACGGGATTTCCATCCCAAGGCGGCCCGCCATTGGTCACTTCGCGGCCATAGATGCCGTCGCTTGTTCCCCACTGGCTCAAAAGATCGACCTCGCCGGCGTGGCTCACGATGCACTTGTAGCGCGTCGTGGTGGCCTCGATCCAATTGGCCAGGTGACCGCCGTAGCTGGCGCCTGCGGCGCACAGCCGCGATCCATCGATGAATGAATACCGCTTGATAGCCTCATCAACCGCCTGGTTGATTTCGTCGCCGGGCGTTTTCAGCGGATCGAGCTTGATGGCCTGCGCGAATTTCTCGCCGAAGCTGGTCGAACCGGTGTAGTCCGTCATCAAAATCACGTAGCCGGGCGCGGCCAGCAGATGATAATTCCACCGCAGTCCGATCTGATCGGGGTTATTGCTGGCCGCTCCGCCATGAATCAGGACCAGCATTGGATATTTCTTGGCTGCATCGAAAGCGGGCGGCAGCACAAGCATATTGTGAATGTTGCGGCCCTTGGCGCTGCTGAAATAGAAATGCTGCGGCGGCTGCCAATCGATTGTCGCGGCGGCCGCGGTATCGACATGAGTGAGATTGACATGGGCGCGCCGCGCCACATCGATGCGTACGATCTCGGTCGGGCTCACTGAACTTCCATAGCCGGCGATCAGCGGCGTTGCGGCCTTCTCGGGAATCTCCAGCGACGTGTAGCCGCCTGTGGCCGGCTCGATAATGAGTTCGGGCTTGCCGCCTTGCGCCGCAACCCGGTAAAGGTTTTCTTTGCCGGCCTCGGGCACCAGCAAATAGACCAGCTTACCGTCAGAGCTCAATGCATAGCGCGCCGCCTCCCGGTCGAAATCGCGCGTCACGAGCGACGGTGCTCCACCGGCAGGCCACGCTACTTTGTTGAGCCGCGCCAGGTGATAAACCTCCGAATCCTGCAATTCGTACTTGAAGAACAGCGACTTGCCATCGGGACTGAACGCCGCTTCCTGGTATTCGCCTGCGGCCGGGCTGACGACGGCCGGCTCGCCACCCTCGGCGGCCATGCGGTAGAGGTGGTAGCCCACGTGTGCGAACGCGGCATGCCATCTCTCGGTCGTCGCGGTAAACACCACGTCGTGTCCGTCAGGACTCCACAGCGGGGCGAGGGTGACGCTGCTTTCGGTTTCCGTACCGGAAAAACCCGAAGTGCGAGCCAGCGCGCTGGCCGAAAGGATGTCCTTTGGCATCGATCCCGGTTCGATCGATTGCACCATGAGGGTGGGTTGGCGGTCGTCCAACCACTGATTCCAAAAGCGAATCGGAAAATGTTCATAGGTGCGCACGTTGTATTTGCGCGCCTTGCGGTCGGCTGCAATCTTTTTGTTGGCCTCATCGTCGGCGGCGTTGGGATAGACCAGCGACTCGAACAGAATGGCCTTGCCGTCCGGCCGCCATTTCGGACTTGAAGCGCCGGTGGAAATACTGGTGAGCCGGCGTGCTTCGCCGCCCTCGCTGAGATTGAGAATATAAATCTGGTCGGCTTCGTCGGTTTCGCGTTTGGTGGTGAACGCAATGCTGCTGCTGTCGGGTGACCACACGACGTCGCCCTCGGCGGCCTTGGTGTTGGTGATTCGGCGCGACGCCTTGAGTCCGTCCGTGGCCACCAGCCACAGATCGCTGACGCTCTTGTCAGGTTCGTAGGACGGCTCAGTCACGGAATACACCACCCACTTGCCGTCCGGACTCAATTTGGGCGCACCCACGCGCTTCATCATCCACAGCGATTCGTGCGTGATGGGTTTGGGCGTGGCGGCTGATTGGGCCATGGACCATAAGGGAGCGAAAAGGGCCGTGGTCACGGCCGCGCAAAACTTAACCGGAAAGTTCATTGTGTCCTTGCTCAGTGAGGCTGTGGGGAATCGTAGTTTGGCGTTTAACTGTCATTTCGCATGGCCGATCAGGAGCACGTTGGCGAATCGCGTGCCCTCGCTCATGGGTGTGGCCTGGACCTCGAACCCGCATCCTTTCAAGAGCTCGCGCCACTGTGCGGCGCTACGACAGTGCGTGTTCACCGATGAATGCCCGCGAAAAAACATGACCAGTTTGTCGACCCACTGGCTGTAGCGAAACCGCAGTCCACCGTCGGCATCGCCGATGCGCATCAGCAGCAAGCCGCGCGCCGGCAGCGCGGCGCGCACTCGTTTGAGCACTTGAAGCTGTTCTTCCTTCGCCATGTAATGCAGCACATCGAGGATGACCACGGCATCGGTGGTCCCAAAATCGGCGCTTCGAATGTCGCCCTGTGATATGTCGCACAACGGCCCCAGCGCCGCGCGCGCCCGCTCCACATCGCGAACCATCAATTCAATTCCGCGAGTCGAGCACGGCGCCGGCGCCGGCGGCCAGCCCAGGGGCCAACTGCCGTTTTCGTAGCAGACCAGGGCGGCGCGCAGCCAGGACGCCAGCAGCCCTTGACCGCACCCCAAGTCCAGAATGCGCCCGCGCCCCTGCAATAGTCCGCGTTCCAGCATGGCACGGAACACCGGGTCCGCGCTTAATTTGCCGCGGGCAAAATTGTAGGCAAATAGCCCGGCGCTGCGATACGGCTCGCTGGCCCGGTCGATCAGCGTGGTACGCATCTTCGCAACTCGCTCCGAAAGTCAGGGCTTGAGCTGTGTGCGGATCTCGCCGCTCTTGTGCTCGGCGCTGTGGACGTTGACGTACAGATTTCCGTCTTTAAAGCTCTTGTACTGATCGTCCGTGAGCTTGGAGCCTTCCGGTACCGACCAGGTGTTGTCTGCCGTCTTGTTCAGGGTAATGATCGGCGGCCCGTTCTTTCCCGGCTCGGCGAGGTGGATATGGGCCACGGTGCCCTCGATTCCAGTTGTCTTGATGCTGCCGCTGACCGACTTGTCATTTTTGATGACGATGGTTCCCACGCCGGCAGCCGTGGACGTCACCGCCGGAACCTCTTGGTCACCGGTCAATTTGACGGCAATGTCGGCGGCATTCGCGGCGGAAAAACCGCCTACCGCAAAACCCGCCGCAAGGGCTATCGGAGCGAATCGAAAGGTTCGTGCTAATTTCACTGTGGTCTCCTCATGAATCTACGGACAAACGCGATCTTACTCTTTCAGGCCAAGGGAAGATGATGCGGCCGCACCAGCATGTGCCAATCCTGATGCTCTTCGAGGATCAATTCGATGGCCGCTCGGATCGAGTCCTTGACCGGGGCCGGGTTCGGCGGCGCGTCCGGCTGCTCCAAGGCCGCGCGAATGTCAGCGATGGCCAGTTGCAATTCCACCCCAAGGCGCTCGGACGTGGTACCGAGCCGGTAGGACTCGGATTGCGCCAGAGCGCCGTGCAGCGAAGCCCCAAGCGCCGGGAAAAACGTCGTGATCACGGACAGCCAAACGGTATGCAGCACCAGATGCAGCAGCGCTCCCAGAGCCGTCAGCCCAAACAACCCGATGTTCAGCGAATGGACCCGATGCAACAGAGCGTGCTGCCGCAAGGCAACTCGATGATGATAGTGCGTCTGACCGTCGAGCACGCCCACGGTCCATAGCGCGTAAGTCGAGATGAATGCCGGGTCCGACCAGGCTTGATCGAGCAGTGTTCGCGCCAAGGGTTCGTATTTCGCGCATAGCGCCTCAAGATCATCGCCGCTTCGCAGGTGGTTGCCTGGATCGAATACCCGCATGTACCAGTTTGCGGCTGTTTCCGGCCGCAGCAGGTCGAGCAGCGGAGCGACCAGCGGCAGATACCAGATCAATTCGGCGGTGGTTCGGGCATGCAGCCACTGTCCCTGCCAGTCTCGCCGATGACCCAACCAATAGATCGTGCTCACCGTGCCGATGATGAGGACTTCGCCGATCGCCCACAGACCGGCCACGGGATGCTGTAGGTGCCGGCGATCGTCCCAACCGAGCGCGAGAGGCAGGACCGCAAAAAGTACGGCAATCGCGCTCAACAAATAGATGGCCCAGAAACCGCTGCGGTAGCGGTGCCCATAATGCAGGGCACGCGCATCGAACATCAGGTGGGCAGGCGCGAGAGCCTCGATCAGGGGCAACAGACGCTCGGGCGGCCTCACGGGCGGCGGCGGCGCTGAAATTTTCAGCCGAACTCCGATCAGCAGCAGGCGTTGAACGAACTGGTGGAACGCCATGCGCGCTAGCTCAAGATTTCGTAAGTGGTTGCGAAGATGTTCTGGGCGACGATGCCGAGACTGCCGTCGCCATAGTCCACCAGCCAATCGCCGTCGTTGCCGCTCAACACGGAGACCCCGTCTGCGAGCTGCACCTCGAAGGGCTCTTGCATTCGCCGCGCCAGAATATGATACGGCAGGCTGATGTAGCGCCCGGACTCGCCCGCGACGGTCGGTGGTACTGGCCGGTATTTGTTCGCAAATTTTGGTTGCGACACGCGCCAATGGTGACCGCCGTTGCCCGTCAAGATCGCGTCCCCCGGATGCGCTTGGACCGCGCCTTCCGGCGTTCGCACGATGCAGCCAACATCTGTGAAGTGAACCACAACCTCGCGTTCGAGCTTGCGTGCCTCGACACACTGCGGATGACCGGAAACCTCGGCGGAAAATCCACTCTTTCCGCTGCAGCGAAACATCAACGCATGGCATCCTTTGTTATTCTGTTGGACGCCTGGAATGATACACAACGCGGCAGCCGGCGGTTGGATTCGAATTGCTCCGGCGCCAATCGACTGAAATCAATCCTTGCTGATCTCGATTGACCACTCCGGGCCGGATGCTATTTTGTGAAGCCCGGCGTAACTCTGCTGATTGAGCGCCACCGCGAGATTCAACAGGCTGTTGATGTACACCAGGGGCTTGCCCGGCGGCACTTCGCCGAAGGTGCGTTGGTACGGTGCGAGCGTCTCGTCAACCAGCCTGTCCTCGTGATAAATGCGCACGTGCAGCGCTGTGCCCAGCGCAATGTGCAATTCATCGAACAGTGATTTAGGGATATTCGTCCACACATTGCCGTACTGCACATCCAGCACCGGGATGATTCCAGACACCTTGGAGTTCTCGCGCCGAGGCTTCCGGTAGACCAGCGCAATCAGGCTCTGCGTGGGCAGTGCAGGACCCACCTGCTCGAAAGTGATCACGCCGGCCGCCAGCCTGGCGCCCGTATACCCGAATACATCGCGGCCGTGAAAGGTATGCGAATCGTCGGAACCCGGCCGCCGGTTGACCCGTTCGTCGATTTGACGCAGGCCCTCGATGCCGTCGCGTTCCGCGACCAGTGACAGCAGGCCATTGTTCGGACCCACGAAGAAGCGACCGGTGCGGGTCTTCAACACCACCGATAAGCGCTCGGTTCCCACACCGGGATCCACCACGGCAACGAAAACCGTGCCTTGGGGCCAAAACTGCTCGGTTTGGTAGAGTCGGTACGCACCCTCGAAAATGCTCGGATTCTCGTGACTCAGGTCGGAAATCAGCAAGTCCTGCGACACGCCATACGCGACGCCCTTCATCGCGGAGACCGCGCCATCCTGGGTTCCAAAATCCGTCAATAAAACCAAGGGTGCTCGCGCCTGCGCGAGAGCACAGAGAAGCAAGCTCAACAGCGGCAAAGTCCGCGTCGACCGCGAGGCGCGGCAGACCGGACCGCCAAAGATCACTTCTTCTGTTCTTCCAGCGGGTACGTGCGCGCGGGCTCGACGGTGGGCGCTACGCCGGGCGGCGGCTGTCCGGCAGTCGCGGGCACATCAGCCAGCGGCACGGGTGAGGTGCGCACCGCCGATCCTGTCGCCTGAGCCAATCGCTCGAGAAAACGCTGCGCGGTGGCCGGAGGTGCCGGTGCTTGTCCCGAGAAGATCTCCGACGCGCTGACGCCGCTCTTATGATACAGCGACGCATTCGCCGAGCGGTCAATGGAAATGACGCTGCCGTCCAAGGCGATGCCGCCGAATAACCCACGCGTGCGTGCGTAGGAATAAATCTCAGCGTTGAAACTCATGTCGGTTGCAGCGGAGCCTTGTCGCCCGACCGGCCCGGTCGCCACCGAAGCGTCAGCGCCCAGCGTGAGTTTGCCCCCGGCGATGCCTTCGATGCCCGTCTTCGTGGTGAAAACCAAGATGATGTCGGAGGACTGTGCACCGGCTTGGAATCCCCAGCTACCGCCGGTCAAAGAAATGAAAACCGGATTGCTCCAAGGGCCCGTTAATTTGTCGCGCACCGCCAGCACGCCGTTGCCATGCCGACCGCCGAATATGAATGCGACCTTGGTAACGTCGGGTATCACGGCAATCCCGTAGGCATGTGCAAGCAGCGTATCCGGCAGCCGCACGTCAGGCATGGCCCTGACCTCTTCCAACACTTCGGTTGCCGTGAGCAGACGGCCTTCTTCGCGCGCACCGGCCTGCGCAACATTTACAATTGCAGCGGCGCATACCGCCGTCAGCAGCGCGGTAATCGGCTTTTTTCCGTTTGGCATCGAGGAGCCCTCCAATATTGCGGGGTAGTCTACCGCAACAGCGTGGCGTCCTTCAGTTCGATGAAAGAATCTTCACCGCTTCGGCGTCGCGGTGATGCGCGCGAAAGTATTCGGCCAACCGCGAGGTCGCCAGCATGACTTCGGGATGTTGTGGCCCCAATGTCTTGAGCAGCTGCCTTTGCGCGGCCACGAGCATCGGTTCACCCTCGCGCGGGTTGCCTTCGGAAATCAACAACCAGCCCAGGCTCGCTTCGGTGCGCGCTGCCCGCCAATTGCCGGCACCCGCCAGACTTACATCGATGTCCAATGCAGCGCGAAGCTCGACCTCCGCCGCTGCGAATTGTCCGCGACGCAGGAGCACTTCGCCGATGAGGTGTCGGGTCGCGGATACGTATGAATGGCGCGCCGGCAACGACTGCGCGTAGATCGCGAGCGCTTGACGCGCGTAGTTCTCGGCGGCGCTCCAATTGTCCGCCATGAGATACAGGTTGGCGAGCCCATCCAAAATGTAGCCGACCTGGTAGTGGGAGGGCCCCAGACGCGTGGTGACGATTCTCAACGCATCCTCGGTCACAGCCATGGCGCGGACCGGATTGCCTTCGCGCTGGTAAATCGTCCCCAAATTGGCTTCGATGGACGCTACCCGCTGATTGTCCGAGCCGAAATCGCCGCGCGCGATCTGCAGGGCCTCGTTGAGTATCTGCTCGGCTTCTGAGTATTTTCCGCGCTCCGTCATGATGTAGCCGAGCCCCTCCAGAGACGACGCGTAGTCCGGATAGTTGTGGCTGACCGTGGAACGCAACAGATTCAGTCCTTCGCGCTGGTACTGCTCGGCGAGCACAAAATCGCCTGACCAGATCGCGGGGGTCGCGAGCGAGCCGAGCGTCGAGGCTATCGCCAAATGCTGATCGCCCGGAACGCTGCGGTAGATGGACAGTGCCTTGGTGAGCAACTGGCTGGCGCGTTCCGGATCGCTCTTCGCGGTGAGCAAGAAGTGCCCGTACTGAAACAAGATGTCGGCGGTTTCGGCCGTGGGCTTCACATCGGTGTTCTGCGACAGGGACAGTGCCTGCTGGATGTTGGCTTCCGCACCGACAAAGCGCCCTGCATCGGCTTGCGCCTGGGCCAAATTGGCCAGTGCGGCGGCAAGCCTGCGGTTGTCGAGGGGGTGCGCCTCACGGCGAATGTTCACTGCCTGTTCGAACAGGGGAATGGCGGTTTCACTCAGCCCTTGTCGCCGGTCGGCGAGTCCAATGCTCTCGAGTAGCTGCGCGCGCACCTCGGGCTGAAGATTCAAGTTGGCCTTTATTTTTTCCGCGCCTTGAGCGAGCAGGTCTTCGGCGGTGTCTTGCCGGCCCTGCGCCTTGAACGGATCTGCGCGCGAAAACACATCGACCATGAAGGCCGACACCTGCTGCGCCCGGTCGCGTTCCTGGGCGGTGTCGTCGCGTGCAATTCCGATGCGATGATTCTGCCAGAGCGTTACGCCTGCGATGATCACCAGGCCCATGAAAAGGGAAGCGGTTGCCACCACCGGGAGCAGGTTGCGCCGCAGGAACTTGGCGGAGTTGTAACGCCAGTCGCCTTGACGCGCTCGTACCGGCTGGCCCGATAGATGCCTGCGCAAATCCTCGGCGAGCGCTTCGACCGAGGTGTAGCGCCGGTCCGGTTCCTTGCGCATGGCCATGGCGACGATGGCGTCCAAATCCCCGCTCAAGCGGGCACGCAGACGCTGCGGAGACAGCCCGCGCCGATCCGAGATGCGGCTGCGATCGCTGTCGTTCTCGCCTTTTAATTTGGAGACCACCATTTGACTTGGACGCGTCGGGTCGTCCATGCAGATGGCCCGCTCGAGTTGCAGTTGGCTATAGCTCAACAGGCGATACGGCGAGCGGCCCGTCAATAGGAGATAAAGGAGTACGCCAAGGGAGTAGGTGTCTGTCGCCGTGGTGATCGGACGGCCCAGCACTTGCTCCGGCGCCGCGTTTTCGGGCGTCAGAATCCGCTCCTGCAGGCGGGTCACCGGCAGCGTGTGCGACAGACTTTCCGGCGCCAGCAGTTTCGCAATGCCGAAGTCAAGCAGCTTGGGCGCTCCTTCCTCGGTGACGAAGATATTCGAAGCCTTGATGTCCCGATGCACCACCAGATTGCGGTGTGCATAGTGCACGGCGCCGCAGACCGCGATGAAAAGTTCGATGCGTTCGCGAATGAACAGGGTTCGGGTATCGCAGTAGACATCGATGGGCTCGCCATCGACGAATTCCATCACCAGGAAAGGCGTCCCATCCTCGAGGTCGCCGCTGTCTATCAATCGCGCGATGGATGGATTATCAAGCGTCGCGAGGATGTGCCGTTCGCTGTGCAGCCTGCTGCGCAAGCGGGGATGCACCGACGCATGCTGAAGCACCTTGATGGCAACGGTCTGATGATATTGCGAATCATCGCGCTCGCCGCGGTACACCGTGCTCATGCCGCCATGACCCAAGATCGACACGATGCGATAGGGGCCGACGCGAGTGCCGATCAAGCGGTCCCGATGATCATCGAGCAGCGATTCAGCGGCTGCGCCGACCGCGTTCAGCAGCGGGTCTTCGCGGGCCGCATCCAAAGTCAGGAGGGACTGAACCGACAGGCGCAGGTCAGGGTCGTTGCCGCAGCTCTTGTCCAAATGCGCGCCTTGCTCGGCGCTTTCCATGTCCACCAATTGCTCGAACAAGGTCTGAATTTGCTGCCAGCGTACGCGCGGAATCATGATCCCGTGCCGCCGATTTCGCTGAGCAGCCACGCTCTGGCGAGGCGTATGTCGCGGTGCACAGTGGCGGGCGACGCACCCACCGCGGCCGCGATTTCGTCGTAAGTCATCCCCCCGAAATAATGCAGCTCGATGACCTGGGCGAGCCTCGGCTCGAGCTGCAGCAAGCTTTCCAGCGCATCATCGAGGGCGACGACATCGACCGCGATCCCCGGCAGTGCCAATCCCGATTCCTCGGTCGCCAGATCGCGAATGCCGGCGTTGCGCTTGACCCGCGCGCGCGACTTCGCATGATCCACCAGCACCCGGCGCATCAGCCGCGACGCCAGTGCGAAAAAATGCCCCCGATCTTGAAGATCGACGTTCGCCTGAACCAGGCGAAGAAATGCCTCATGCACAACCGCCGTCGCTTGCAGCGTATGGCTGCCGCGTTCAGCCCGCATATAGCCGCGCGCCAATCGGCGCAGTTCGTCGTAAACCAGGGGGGTCAAGCGGTCCAGAGCTTGAGGGTGGCCGGAGCGCCACTCGGTCAGCAGCTGCGTGAAATTGGCCGGAACCTGCATCGTCAATTACTCATAAACAGAAGGGGTTGAGTCCGACTGTAGGGCTTTCCCCTAAGCATACAATCTTATGCGGCGTGAGGGGAATTTCGACCCATTGTCGCTTAACTAAACAAACCACACGCGTGGCTTCTAAACCCGGTGTCCTTGTCAATTTTCAAATGGGAGCGTTCATTATGAAGGTAAGTCTAGTCGCTTTGGTCGCGGGCTGTGCAGTTGCTAGTTCCGCTTTTGCCGCTTTTGATATGCCGCCGGTCATGCCGCCGCACGCAGCGGTACTGGATATGCCACCAGTCATGCCGCCGCACGTACTGGATATGCCGCCCGTCATGCCGCCGCACGTACTGGATATGCCGTCGGTAATGCCCCCGCACGTACTGGATATGCCGCCCGTCATGCCGCCGCACGTACTGGATATGCCGCCCGTCATGCCGCCGCATGTACTGGATATGCCGTCGGTAATGCCGCCGCATGCGTCAGACATGCCGCCCGTCATGCCGCCGCACGTACTGGATATGCCGCCCGTCATGCCGCCGCATGTACTGGATATGCCGTCGGTAATGCCGCCGCATGCGTCAGACATGCCGCCCGTCATGCCGCCGCACAGCTTCTAATCAGGACAGATAAAGTATGTATCGTCGAAGCTTTACGGTTGCTGCCGCGGCTGCCTTCGCATTCTGTGCCGCATTTGCGGCCCAGCCCACCTCGCTTCGCGCGGATTGGGGCCTAGGACGTCTAGAACAGCGGTCGCCGTGGATTCCAGGATCAGCCAGCCCGATGTCGGCACACGAGCCGTATGAGCTGTTAGCGCCGCCGCGCTAGGCTTACGGAATCGACCTAGAGGGAAAGGCTCCGTGCACCGGAGCCTTGTCCCTCCGCGTGCGCTAAACTTGCGCGCATCGATGGGTAAGCCCTCCCTTGTCTAATATTGTCGTCATTGCGCACCGAGGCGCAAGTGGCGAGCGCCCCGAACACACGATCGAATCCTATCGCTTAGCCATAGCAGAAGGCGCGGACTACATCGAGCCTGATTTGGTGATGACTCGCGACGGCGTGCTCATCGCCCGGCACGAAAATGAAATAGGCGGTACGACTGACGTGGCGCAGCATGCGGAGTTTGCCTCGCGCCGCCGCACCCAGATCATTGATGGCGAGTCCATGACCGGGTGGTTTACCGAAGACTTCTCACTCTCGGAGATCAAACGCCTGCGCGCACGCGAGCGCTTGCCGGAATTGCGGCCGCAAAACTTGCCGTACGACGGGCAGTTTTGCGTGCCCACCTTTGATGAAATCATGCAGTTGGTTCTGAGTGCCGGCAGCCGGGCAGGCCAGAATCGGCCCATCGGCGTCTATCCGGAAACCAAGCATCCGGCGCATTTCGCGCGAATCGGCCTGCCGCTGGAATTGTCGCTGTTGGATACTCTGAGACGCTACAGCTATGCGCAAAGCGGCTCCCCGGTATTCATCCAATCTTTCGATCCGGGCAATCTGCGGCAGCTGCGCGAGATGACCAAGTTGCCGCTCGTTCAGTTGTTGGAGCATGAACTGGGTGATTTGGGCGAGATCGCAAAACACGCCAATGTGATCGGTATCGCAAAGGCGCTGGCCACTCCTGAGGCAATACGGGCGGCGCGTGCCGCCAATCTAGCGGTGCATGTCTGGACGTTTCGAGCGGAAAACGAGTTCCTGCCGCAAGATCTCAAGGTAGGCGGCGGGCCCGGCGCCCATGGCAACTTGGAAGGTGAAATTCGCCGATACCTGGATCGCGGCATCGATGGATTTTTCGTCGACTTCCCCGCGGTCGGCGTGCGGGTGAGAGATGCTTATATTTCCGCGCTCCAACCGCTGCACCAGCCCTCGACCGAGACAACCTTGCCCGGAAACAGGGAGCAGGGGCGGTAATGTGCACCGGTGGCGCCTTGCAACAGCAGGCAGTTCTCGCAGTTGGAACCCTTGTTGTAGGCCGGGTATTTCTTGACGTCGACCTGACTCGCATTCTCGACGTAGCCTACCTTCACCGCGGCGGGATCTTTGACGTCGAGATGCGGCGGCTCGGCTGCTTGCGATTGCAGGGGCGGCAGCAGCGCCGTTGCCGCCGCCGCCATACTCAAATTCTTCACCAGCGCCCTGCGTGTGATGGCAGCGCCTAAAGGTATAGACCGGCTCATGCGCATTCTTCCTGCTATCCTGATCTTTTTGGGACCTTAAGTGCCAAGCATATCGCTATTGCTGAAAATTGCGCGACTCGTATTCTTCGCCGCGCTGATCTTCACCTCTTACAGCGCCGTCATGCCGCCATCGCATGTCCTGCAGCTGACACCCTGGGATAAGGCGACGCACTTCATCGCTTTCTACGTGCTCACGGGCCTTGCGGTCGCTGCGTTTCCAAGGCAAAACCTAATTGTCGTTGCCGCACTGCTATCGGCGTTCGGAGCCCTGATAGAACTCGTGCAGGGCTTGCCCGTGGTGCACCGGGACCGGGATTTCTGGGACTGGGTGGCGGACACGCTTGCCATTACCTCTGCGCTCTCGCCGATGCTGCTTTTTTGGTGGCGCGGGCAGGCCAGATCGGGTCAGAAATATATCGACACGTAGACCTGGTAGACCGTGGCGCTGAAATTATAGAGCGGTTCGTCGCCCGGAGCGAAGCCTTGCGCAACGCCAAAATCCTTGATGTCGCGAAAGTCTTTGTAGTTGAAGCGAATGCGGCTCACGTCGCCCGTCACCGTGCCGCGCTTGAAGAACTTCCAGCCCTCCGGCAAAAAAGCATAGGTGACCTTGGCGCCAAGAGTGATGTTGTCCAATGCCGCGAGATTCTGATCGCGAGCCGTGAAATTCTGCGACCCCGCAAAGGGGAATAGATCACTGTAAAACGTGGCCGCGCTTTGCTTGTAGTAGCGGGCGCGTCCTTCGAATATCCATTTGTTGCTTATCGGATGGGTGTAGTCGAGCTCATAGGTGTTGCCGACCACTCCCCACGTATCGGTATAGTAACGATACAAACCAGTCACGGCGGCGCGATATGGCAGATAATATTTCGCCTGGACCTGCACTGCCGTACTGGTGTGCGTGTCGGGATACACCTGGCTGGCCAGGCCGTAGCCCACGGCGCTGTTGTCCCTGAAGCGGATCTCCCGATAGGGATTCGCAAGATATCCTGCATCGGTGATGACCTGCAGATTCACGCCGGCGATGAAATTCTTGGTGATGATCTGCGACACGCCGCCGCTATAGGCGCGGGTCAGCGCGTGCCCTACCCACGCGACATCAGGTTTATTGGACGTGCCGCCGTTGTCCCCGACCGTGTTGTTTGTCCTGGCGAATCCCAAGGTCACCGTCGTCAAATCGCCGAACATGCTCTGGCTCAGTGAGAAGCTGGCGGTTTCAGAAATATAGTCGCGCTCCACGCTCGACATATACGACGCCGTGTAGGTGGTCTTGTCGTGCAGGTATTCCAGCGTGCCGCTTTTCTGCCGGCGTTCATCTTTGATCGGGCTTGCCGAACTCAAGACATCGACCGAGGCGCCGCTGACCTTGTCGATGAAGTAATTGGCCTCGACCGCGAAATTCTCCGTGATCTTGGCGCGCGCCGTTGCGGAATACCCGGTGATGTCCATACCGCCGCCGCTGTACTTGCTGTAAAAGACATCCGCGCGATTGTCGGGGAGCACATCCGCGCTCGTGCTGCGAATCAGCAGCAAAGCAGCGGTCAATGCTGCACGAGCAGGGATGTGCTTATGAGCCATGCGTATTCTTCAGTTACAGCCGCAGCCGCCGCCCGCGCCGCCGGTCGCGCCGCGCGATCCTTCTCTGGATTCACGAATGTGATCCAAATAAGCGCTGGAAATGGCGTCGCGGTCCCATGCCATGATGGGATCCGCCAGTCGATCGCGCTCGTAGGGCTTTACCCAGGGCTGAATGCCGCAGGCGCTGCAGAGCAGTAGGGCGCCCGACAGGGTCGCGAACAGCAAAATTGATCGAGGCCGCACGGCTTACTCCCGAATGAGTTGACGAATGCGATCCTGATAATCGTTTTCGTCGCCCGGCTTGTAGCCGCGATGAATGTAGCGAATCTGTCCCTTGCGATCGATGATGACCGAGCTCGGCATTTCATCGACGTGATAGGCCTTGCTCACCTGATTGGCCGGATCGAGCAGCACCGGAAAACTGACCGGTTTGCGCGTCAACAGTTCCTTGACCGCGGGGGCTTCCTTGTCGACATTGACGCCGATGAGCGTAAATCCAGCCGGCTTGTACTTCTTGTACATCTGATCCAGCAGCGGCATTTCCTGCTGGCACGGCCCGCACCAGGTGGCCCAGAAATTGACCATCACAACCTGGCCTTTGTAGGCGCTCAGGCCGCTTGGCTGTCCGCCCAGGGTCGTCAGCGTGAAAGCGGGCGCAGGGCCCGAGGAATCGCCGCCCGCCGCGAACGCCGTCGAGGCGACGACGATGGCCGCCATGGCACAGCGTTTCAAGAGGGTTGAAGTGCTAAGCATGAATCGTTACTCCTAAATCAATAGAAAATGGTCAATCCGATGGTGGCTTCAATGTTGTCGACATTCTTGGTGCGCCCCGTCAGGCTGGTTTCAAAGATGTGGTCGCGTACGTCCACATGCAGCGCCAGCCAGTCGGTGATCAGAAGCCGCTCACCGACTCCAAAGTTCAGCGCGAACTGGTCCTTATCGGCAAATTTCACATCACCCATGCCGACCGTTACGTACAAGGCTGAGTTGAATGCGCGACCTCGTCCGAGAAAGATCTCGCCCGGAAGTACGTTGTAGCCTACGTCCAGGTCGTAATACGTGAAGTGTCTCCCAGAGTCGCTGACAACCGTAATATCCGGGAATACGTCCTCGAGACTGGTGGAGCCCGCCTTGGATCTGGCCACAAACCCTTCCAAGAAAATGTCCTCGGACACATGGTATGCGGCGCGCACGCCATACAGCGGATTTGTGCCGAAGTCCTGGATGCTGAGCACGCCGTAGTAGCCGCCCAATTCGAAATCCTTGGCCTTGATGTGAGGGGTTTTTACAGCGCGCCGGGTGACCTGGGGCTCGATGATGGACGGTTCCCCCTGCGGCTGCTCGGCAACGATTTCGGGCGGAGCCTTGTTGCCGCGATGGAACCAGCTACAGCCGCATAGCAGCGTGGCGGTTAGAAGAATACAGCTAAGCCGAATTTCCATTCTTCTAAATCCTCGTACACATTCAGGTTGTTGAAGACGACGTAATGGCGCCAATCGACGCGCCACAGGAATCGTCTGGTGATGAAGCCTCGCGCCCCCAACGAAACGTAGGCCATCTCATTGCTCTTTTGCAGTGGTGCGGGTGGCACTTTGTCCTGCAAATATTGATAAGCAGTGCCGATTCCTGCGGTGGGCGAGAACCATCGCCACTCCGGTATAAAGGTGTGGCGCACGCCGATCGAGGCCACATAGCGGTTATCGAGCGTGCCGAAGGCCTGCTGCACGGCGAATTCCACGTCAAGACTGGTCGTCAACCCAAAATCGGCATAGGTCGTGACGAGATTCTCGCGGTTGTAGACGCCGTACCCGGCGCCCAGCTCCCAGCGATGGGAGGCAAACTCAGGGTAAGGCGGTATCGGCGCCGGCTCGCCCGACTCCGACAGGGTTCGGGCAAGATCAGCGCGCCGCACCCATCCTTCATTGCCGTGCAACGACCGCACCTTGAACCAGTCGGTGCGGCTGTAGAGCACGGTCACCAACTCGTCGCGCCCGATGACGTAGATGACCGGGAAGCCGCGACCGGGCCCCGAGTGCATTTCCAGGTACGGATCGGTGACGACCAGCACCAGGTTCTTCGCCGCCGCATTTGCTAGACCTACATTTAACGCCTGCACCAACAGCACCAGCGCGAGCAGACGACGCATCAGGTCAGTTCGCTACGGGCGCAACAAATGGATCGTTGTAGAACTGGGCGCCAATATCCAACCATTCGGCGATCAATCGCAGCTCCGCGGGAGACAAGTAACCGGTGTGATCGAGTACGGGGTCATGAAAACTACCGTCAAACATCCTAAAGAAAGTTGTCGAACTCGCGGCGCTGCCGGCGGCCATCGGCGGCGCCAATGACACCGGCACCATGATCGTCGTCGGCAAGCCGGTCACCGGGTCCGGAGGTCCGGGCGCCGGCACCAGCAAGTCTTGCAGCACGCCCATATTAAGCGTCTGCGCGTTATGTGCAAACAACAGTTGCTCATATGAGGTGACGACGGTGGTGTCGACATTCGATGCCGTGCCGTTCAAGTCGAGCTGACCCTGGGGCACTTGCACCATGGCCATGGCATTCACCGGGTCGTGACAGACCGAGCAGGTAGTCGAGGTCGTCACCGTGTTGACCACATTGGTGCGGCTGGCGGCGCTCCACACCGACTGAAGGTACGGTTGCCTCATGGCCGCATCGGAGGCGTTCGCGTAATGAATTGAGACGCGGCATTGCGCCTTCCAATTCGCGCAACTCGGATTGGTCGCCGCAGTGACCGGCGAGGCCGATATCAAATCCGCGTAGGCATAAGAAATGGGCTTGTCCGCCTGCGGCGGCGCCGTGCCGACGGTCCAGATGCCATCGTAGATCACGTCGGCGCTCAAGATCTGCGAGCAGGGAGTGGCCGCGCCGTTCGGGGTCGTGCCGTTTGTGCAGGTGCTTAAACTGAGCGTCTGCGCCATGGTGGCGCCGGCGTTGGTCAAGGCGATGGCCGGATTGGTATTCGGGAACGGTGAGCCGGTGGCCGGCGCACCCGGATTCACGGCGGCCGTCAAGCCCGCGCGGCCGTGCGAGGTGTTGTTCGCCGTGCTATGGCAGCCGTTGCAGGTTTTTGTTTCCCCCGGCAGCAGTTGCAACCAGCTCGTATGCTGGCCCGTGATTCGCTTGGCGTTCACATCGACGATGTCCATTGTAAAGGGGACGTTTGCGGGTACCTGGATCTGCACCGATCCGTCGGGTTGGATGGGCGCATAACCCAGAATTTCCCGCATGCCCATGCCCGCGGGCCCAAACGCGGAGTTGTCGATCTTGCGAACGGTCTTGCCCGGGATCTCCACCGACTTGACGATACGGATGAAGCGGTAGGGCCGTGAATAAAAAGGCGCCTGGCCCGGATCGGAAAGGCCGGCGATGTTGGGCGTTGCGGTATCGACGCCATCGACGTCGTACACACTACTGATATCCAAGAGACCGACACCCGCACTGGCCATGGTGGCCGCTTGACCCGGAGCCGGCGCCGCGTCGACCAAGGTCACCGGCGCGGGCTTTCTGGGCTGCAGAATGACCGGCTCGACAACCATCGTGCCCAGATCGGCGCTCAACACCGGACCCAAGGTTCCCTTGTCCAAGTCGTATATCCACAGGGTGTACTGCGGTGGTGCCAGCGTGACGTTCGCGCCGGAGGTATTTGAGGACGTGCACAAGTTGGTCGCGTTGGGGGTCACGGTGGTGTCGAGCACCAAACAAGGAGACCAGCTCACCAGCATCCGGTTGGTGCCGTCGTAGAGCGGAAACACTGATGCAAATCTGCCGCCCAGGGATGGCATGTTCGCATCCGTCGTGACGCCCAAGGCCGTCGCGCTGATCTGCGCGGTGCCGGCGGCGCCCCCGGCTGTAGCCGGCTGGTGGATCTCGACAAAACCCTCCGCATTGATCTGCACGATGTCCCCGCCCAGCTGAGTTCCGAGGAACGGCCGCACAATGGCCACCAACGTGCCGTTGGCGAGTTCGCGCGCATTCAAGAATTGGATGACGTTGTTATTGGTGCCGGCAATGTTGGCGCCGGTGGCATGGCTGTTCGCCCCATAGTAGAGCTCCAAGCCGGAGCCGTTCGGATTGGCGCGATACAAGCTGATCGTACCCCCATTGGCGGTATCCCAGCGGGAGAAAATGACCTGGCCGTTGCCCAAAACAGACGGCGCGAAATCGTGATTGGTGTTGAAGCTGATCTGGTGCTGGCTGGTGCCGTCGCCATTCATGACATGCAGCAGGAAAATCGACTGTGAGCGGTCGTCGGTCTGGGCCTGGTACTGCGGACGCCCCTCGTCCAACAGGATGGATTGCGTCGCGAGCTGACGTGACGAGGAGAAGATGATTCTTCCGTCCGGCAGGTAGCGCGCACCCACATCGTGGCCGGCGGTGACGCCGTCATTGGTCAATTGAGTCACGGTCTTCGTCGTGGCGTCGTACTTGTAGATGTGCCAGTTGGGCTGCGTGACATCCGTATTGGGTTTCTTGGGGTTGAGGGGAAGACGCAATGAAAATACGATCGCCGTCCCGTCGGGGGACACGTCGAGATCGCGCACATCGCCCATGCCTTTGGTGATCGATGCGGTGACGTTGACTTCGGCGCCTGCGGCACTGGCCTGATCACGAATGTATAAATCCCCGCCCGTAATAGAAGTAATGAGGTCGCGCACATCGATGTCCTTGGTCAGGACCGGGCGCTTGACGTAGGCCAGGGGAAAATTTGTGATTCCGGGAGTCAATGTCTGGCCGCCCGCCACGCCGGGTGCATGACCGCTCGATGCGCTGCTGCATCCAATGACCCATAACATCGGCAGCGCCAACGCCGCGAGTTTGAGCAAACCGTGACGGTGTTCACGCAGTGTGAAAGTGTTCATAAGTAGCTGCCCATCCCTAAGTTTCAGTTCATCGAATTGCCGGCATGCGTGCAGGCGGCATCATTGAACTTAATCGGTCTCATACGCGCATCTTCGTTCGATGTGCATACGCATACTGTTAACGCACTCACAGAAGAACTCCACCATATCCGTTTCTCTGTGCACGCAGTGTTAGACCGTGCGGAAATCGAACTCAGGATATAGGTGTGGTCTTAGGCGTCGGTACTGTCGCGAAACGCCGACGTCGTTCGGATGAGACATTCCTTGAGCCCCAATCTGCTGCGTATATTCGCGGCCAAGTCGAAACCCACAACTCACGCGAGTGGATGTGCACATGAAGAACGGGATGGAGAAACCAATGATGCAGATTGCACGCCGTAGAACAGCGACGCCGAATCTTGTTGCTATTGCGGTACGCGCAACGGTGTGTGCCGGCGCCCTGGCGCTGCTCGGCACAAACGCGCTGGCAGCGAACCCCAATGCCGACCAAGCCACGCGAATATACAATCGCGTTGCCGGGATACCCCCGACCGCCGCACAGCTCGCGCAGATGACGGCGACCGATTCTGTGAGCGCCGCGCTGATAGCGACACAAGATCCCGCCTTCTACAACAACACCATCCGCAACATGGCGGCGCCATGGACCAACCGAGATCAATCGGTGTTCGTGCCGCTCAACGATTACACGGCCACCGTGGTCGGCATGGTGCGCGACGACGTCCCGTTCAATACTTTGCTGAGCGCCGATTTGGTTTACACCGCTGACGGAGCGTCGGGTGTGCCGGCGTATTCGGCCGCGAACAACGCCATGTACGACGGGATGGATGCCAACAATGTCGACCTCAAGGCGCACTTGGTGTCGAGCACCCAGTCGGCCCTGACCGGCATCCCGGCGGCAGCGACCGCCGGAATCATGACGACGCGCGGCGCAGGCAGTGCCTTCTTCATCAACGGCACCAACCGGGCGATGTTTCGATTCACGATGCTGAATCATCTGTGCAACGACATGCAGTTGGTCATGGACATCACCCGGCCACCGGATCGGATTCGCCAGGACGTCGCGCGCAGCCCCGGCGGCGCCAGCTCGCTATTCTTGAACAATTGCGTCGGTTGTCACTCGGGCATTGATCCAATGGCCGGCGCCTTCGCCTACTATAATTTCAACAACACCGACCCAACCACCGCCGACACCATGGGCACGGTCGTGTACACCGCCGGCCAGGTGCAGCCGAAGTACTTCATCAACAACACAAACTTCCCGCAAGGGTTTGTCACCATGGATGACTCCTGGAACAACCACTGGCGCACGGGCCCCAACTCCATACTGGGATTCAGCGGAACTCTCCCCGGCAGCGGCAACGGTGCCAAGTCGCTGGGCATGGAATTGGAGAACAGCGCGGCTTTCGCCAGCTGCCAAGTCACCCGCGTGTTCAAGGATGTGTGCCTGCGCGCACCGAACACCCAGGCTGACTTCAATCAAGTCAACTCGATGATTGCTTCGTTCCAATCGAATGGCTACAAATTGCGGCAGGTCTTCGCTGAAGGCGCCGCCTACTGCATGGGGACCTGAGTATGAACGTTACACGCATCACCGGCTTAGCAGCGCTCGCGGCGTCGATTGCCTTAAGCGCCTGCGGTGGCGCCGGCGCGCCGACAACGACCAACCCGGCTCCATCGCAGACAGTCAGTGCGACGGCCTACACGGGACCGCCGGCTGCGACCGCCGACGTCACGGCGTTCCAGGTCGCTTTCTGGAACAATGTTCGCGTGCAGAACCGCTGCGGTCAGTGTCACAACGCAACGTCGCCGGCACAGATGCCGAATTTTGCGCGCAGCGACGATGTGAACCTCGCTTATGCGCAGGCCAACACGGTCGTGAATCTGGCCACGCCCTCGACATCCCTCATTGTTACCAAGGTCAGCGGCGGTCATAACTGCTGGCTTGCCGACAACAGCGCTTGCGGCCAGATCTTGACGACCTGGATCGCGAACTGGGCGAGCACCTCGGGCGCCGCTTCCGCCACCACAGTGCAGTTGCAGGCGCCGCCGGATCAAACCGTCGGGCAGAGCTTGAATTTCCCTGCCGATTCCGGCGCCTTTGCGACCACGGTTTGGCCCGTCACCCACACGAATTGCGTGCGCTGCCATTCCACCACGGCGGACCCCTCCGTTGAGCAGTCGCCCTATCATGGAGATCCGTCGCTCGCGATTGCCTACCCAGCGGCCATCCCGAAAATCGACTTCACCGGCTGCGCGGGCTCGGGCGGCAACAACGGCGGTACCTGCGGCACAAATTCGCGGCTCTATCAGCGCCTGCTGACGGACAACCACAACTGCTGGACCACGTGTGCGGCCGACTCCGCGACAATGCTGGCGGCAATTCAGGCCTTTGCGGCACAACTGTCGCCGTCCAACCTCGATCCCACCTTGGTAACCAGCAAGGCGATCTCCCTGACGCAGGGCACGATTGCGAGCGGCGCAGCCCGCTACGATGCCGACACCATCGCCAAATATGAGTTTCAGTCGGTGGTGAACAACACCACGTTTGACACCAGCGGCATCGACCCCTCCGCGGATCTCACGATCTCGGGCAATGTCACATTGGCCGGCGGTTGGGGAATCAACGTCGGTGCCGGCGGCAAGGCGCAGGCAACGACTCAGGCCAGCCAGAAGATCTACAACTTCATTCAGGCGACCGGTGAATTCTCGGTTGAGGCCTGGGTGGCTCCCGCGCTGGTGGCGGTCGACAAGTCTTATATGGTCAGTTATTCCGGCGGCGACACCACGCGCAATTTCACGCTGGGCCAGACCAACCAGGACTATGACTTCATGATGCGCTCATCGACCACGGCGCTGACCGGTCTGCCGCAACTGCAGACCCCGAATGCAGCCATGGCGCTGCAGGCATCGTTGCAACACGTCGTGCTTACCTACGACGCCGTGAATGGCCGCCAGATCTACGTCAACGGCGTGGCCGCAGGGCCGCCGGATGCGCAGAAAGGCGGCACGATCTCCAACTGGGATAGCACCTTCGCCCTGGTCCTCGGCAACGAAGTGTCGGGCGATCGATCCTGGCAGGGACTGATCAAGTTCGTCGCCATCCACAGCCGTGCGATGTCGGCCGCGCAGGTGATGCAGAACTTCAACGCCGGCGTCGGCGAGCGCTACTACCTGCTGTTCAACGTCTCGACGGTGACCGGTGTATCGCAAGCCTACGTCATGTTCACCGTGAGCCAGTACGACAGCTACGGCTATATGTTCTACCAGCCCACGTTCATCTCGCTGGATCCGGCCGTGACGTCCAGCAATCTTCCCAGCATCCCGGTGCAGGGACTTCGCATCGGCCTCAACGGCGGAGTGCCGCAGGTGGGCCAGGCCTATATACCGCTGAAGACCTCGATCACGGCGGGGAACTACTCGTCCACCGGCGAAGTACTGTCCAATATCGGTACCATCATCGGCTTGCAGGGCGGACCATTGACCGACCAGTTCTTCCTGACGTTCGATGTCCTGGGCAGTCATACCAATGTGGTGGTCGAGGCATCGCCCAGCACGCCGGCACCGGCACCGGGACCAGTGGTTGCGGACGTCGGTGTGCGCACGTTCGCGCAAGTCAATTCAACGCTGTCGGTACTCACAGGCGTGCCTACCACGGATCCGAATGTCGCCGCGGTGTACCTCGCGGTGCAGCAACAGCTTCCGGCGACTCCGACCCTCGAGGGTTTCTCATCGGCGAATCAGGTCGGCATCGCGCAGTTGGCCATTCAGTACTGCAACGTCATGGTCAATAACCCGACCTACCTGTCGAAGGTGATCCCGGGCGTGACCTTGAGTGCCGGACTGTTCCCGTCTCAAGCGGGTATGGATTCCGTCACCGGCCCGCTGGCGGCCCGCGTCTTGGGCAGCGGTCTGCATAGTCAGCCGGCCGCCTCGACCATGACGGGAGCCAGCGGCGAGCTCGACAAGTTGATCGTAAATCTTTGCAGCACATCGGCGTGCAGCACCGTGGCTCGGGTACAGGCGGTAACCGCCGCGGCCTGCGCGACGGCCTTCGGCAACGCCAATATGTTGATCAATTAAGCAAGACGACGAAGAGGTCCTTTACTTATGAGCAAGAAATCAAAGCCGCTGGGAATCCACGATCCGCTCCTGCTGCAGGAGCATCCCCGGCCGCGGACGCGCCGCGAATTCGTCGCACAGAGCTTCATGACGGGAGCCGCGACGGTGATCGCACCGACACTCGCCGGCATGCTTGCCTATCCGCGCGCCGCTCGGGCAACCCTGTCGTCCGATATCCAGACCGCGGTGAGTGCGTGCAATATCACGACCGGCGCCGGCAAGATTCCCTTCATCTGCTTCGACCTCGCAGGTGGCGGCAATATCGCAGGCTCCAACGTCCTGGTCGGCGGCCCCAAGGGACAGATGGATTTCCTGTCGGTCGCCGGCTACAGCAAGCTGGGCCTGCCGGGCTCCATGGTGCCGAACGCCAGCGCGGCCGGCAGTTTCGTGGACGCGAGCTTCGGGCTGCGCTATCACTCGGATAGTGCGCACTTGCGCGGCATGAAAGCACGAGCCAGTGCCAAGGCCATGGCGGGAACCAACGGCACCGTGATTCCCGCGATGTCGAACAACGACACCAACACCAATCCGCACAATCCGATGTACGGCATATACCAAGCCGGCGCGCGCGGTGGATTGCTCGATCTCATCGGCTCGCAAAGTTCGCAATCCGGCGGCAGTTCCATGTCGCCGCCGACGATGGTCATCGCCGCGGCGATGCCAACCAAGATTTCCAGCTCTCAGGACAGCAAGGGTTTGGTCAGCACCGGGCAACTCAGCACACTGTTGCCCAACGCAGCCGACGTCACCAACGTACTGGAATCCATGAAGCGCATCAGCGATGCCAAGTACGCGCAGGTGCAGGCTTATACCAACCCCACTTTGAATGCCGCGGCACTGGGACCAGCCGGCGTTCAGGCATGCGGTTATACGAAGTCGGCGTACATCGTCGATAAGTACAACAGCCCCTCGGCCGTGAATCCGGATGTGGATCCGAATATCGTCGGTACGAGCGGTATCTTCACGACCGCAGAGTATCAGGCGAATTCGGACTATCAGAAGACCGCCGCGGTCATGAAACTGGTCATCGACGGCAATGCCGCGGCCGGCACCATCGAGATGGGCGGGTTCGACTATCACAGCGGCAATCGAATGGACGGAGAAGCGCGCGACTTGAATCTGGGCAATTGCATCGGCGCGTGCCTGGAATATGCCGCGCGTGTGAACAAGCCGGTCATGATCTATGTCTTCAGCGACGGCTCGCTCGCCAGCAGCGGTATGATCGACAACTCCGCCGGAGGACGCGGCAAGGGCGTGTGGACGGCGGACAACCAGAGTGTCGCGGCCACGTATTTCCTGGTCTTCAATCCTGCCGGCAAGCCCGTGCCTGCGCAGCCCAACCCCGAGATGAGCCTGCAGCTCGGCAACTTCAATCCCGACGGCTCGCTCAATACGACCGGCAGCCCCGGCGGCAACAACGTGCTCAACTTGGTGCAGATGGTGGTGCTGAACTACATGGCACTGCACAGTGCGGGCGCAGCCGCGGCGTGGCCATCGCTCTGGCCGGCGCCGAACTTGAACAACACGCTCGGCAGCGGAGGGGCGCTCGATCCTTTGATAGCCTTCCAACCTCTCGCGGGACTCGTGAACGGAAAAGTCACCTAACAAGGTGACTCGTGACTCTCAAAGGGTCCGACATCGCGTCGGACCCTTGTTTCCTGTCTCATTACAGAGACAAATTCATCGATCGTTGAGTTCGCATGTTGCGTTTGCTGCTTTGACCCGCGTCTCGATGAAATTGCACGAATGTGCGCCAAGTCATATAGAAATCCAGTGAACACGCAGCCGCTGCGTTGACACTGCGGCTCGCATTGTGCGATTTTGCATAAGGTCTGATCAGGGCAAACTCGCCGAAAGGCGAGGGCGCAAAGCTTCCGGTACGGGGCCCATTTTCAAGAGTGAGGCCTGGCACAGCGGGGTTACCAGCGTGATTGATGAATCGTGGCGCTGCGGCGTCAGTTTGAGCGCTGCAGCGCATGCGTAAAGCATTGCTCGTCGGTAGCCTGATTCTCAGTGCCGCAATCGCCGCATCGTCGCTTGCCGCCGCGCCGAGCATCGTCGGCAAGGAAGCACCGGATTTTGTGTTGCGAGGATTGGATGGACGCAACTTGCGTTTGTCCGAATTTCGCGGTCAGGTCGTCTTGCTGAACTTTTGGAGTCGCTCGGACGGGGACTCGCGCCAGCAGATGCCGGCGCTCGATCGCATCAACATTACCTACCAGCGGGCCGGCCTCGTGGTCCTCGGCGTGTCGGTGGACGATGACTTGCGTCGTTCGAAAGAGTTCGCGGCGGCCATGGGGGTTTCGTACCCGATCTTGTTCGATACGGGCACCCAGATCGGCAAGGACTATTTTTTGCAGAAAACGCCCATGACGATCCTGTTGGATCGCTCGGGCGTCGTGCGTTATTCGGCCGTTGGCTTCAAGCGCGGCGGCGAGCGCGTTTATCTTGATAAAATCCGCGAATTGCTGCGCGAGTAAACGATAGGTCAGTTATGAATCTCAAGCATCGAATTGTATCAATCATGGTCTGCGGCGCATTGCTGTCACCCGGGCTGGCGATGACTGAGCCCCCGCCGCCCGCCACTGCGGATGCTCCAGCGGCCGACGCGCCTGCGCCGCCCGCGCCTGACGCGCCCCCGGGGGAGCTCAAGACGCTGGATCAAGAGGTTCAGGGCCTCAAGAAAGATGTCGTCGATTTGAACAAAGATCTGTTCGTGCTCCAGGAAGAACTGCTGTTTCCGGCCAACACCCAGGTCGCGCTCTATATATCGATGGACGTCGGCGCCTTTTTCGCACTGGACTCGGTGACGGTCAAAATCGACAACAAGGAAGTCAAGAATTATCTGTATACGGCGCGCGAGGCCGATGCCTTGCTCAAGGGCGGCGTGCAGCAAATCTACCTGGGGAATTTGAAGGTCGGCAAGCACGAGCTCGTCGCATTCTTCACCGGCAAGGGCCCGGTCGAGCGTGACTACAAGCGCGGCGCCACGATTAATTTCGACAAGGGCGTCGGCGCAAAATATCTTGAACTGAAGATCACCGACCGCGTTCCCAAGCATCAACCTGAGTTCATGATCAAAGACTGGGAATGATGCGTGCAAGGCGTGATTAACTCACTTAGGCCGCTGCTCCTCGGCGGATTGCTGCTGGCGGCGCCGTTCGCCGCGTCAGCTGCCAAAAACGTCAAGCCGGATCCCAATGGCTTGGCGCCGCATGCGGTGCAAGATCTTAGCTATGGCGACGTGCTGTTCTACTTCTTTCAAGATGACTATTTTGACTCCATCACCCGTCTGCTGGCCGCGCGCCAACTAGGACGCATCCCGCATACCGCTGAAGAGGCCGAGTTGTTGTTGGGCGGTTTGTACCTGTCGCTCGGTGAGCATGTCGAGGCCGGCAGAATTTTCGAGGCTCTGCTGAAGCAGAATACCTCGGAGTACGTGCGAAACAGGGCGTGGTTTTATCTTGGCAAGGTTTGGTATCAGCGCGGCTATCTAGAAGAGTCTGAGCGGGCGCTGCGCCAGGTGTCGGACAAGATGGACCCGCGCATCAACGCGGAGCGCTACATGCTGCTGGCGCAGCTCATGATGCGCCAGGGACGTTACGACGAGGCCATTACGGCATTGGGCAGCTGGCACGGCGCCCCGGACTGGACCGCCTACGCGCAATTCAACCTAGGGGTGGCCCTGGTGCGCAGGGACCGGCTTGCCGAGGCCATCACGTATCTGGATCGGGTCGGCAACATGCAGACCCGCAGTGAGGAATTGCTGGCCCTCAAAGACAAGGCCAATCTGGCGCTCGGCTTCGCGCTGCTGCAGGCGCAGCGCGCGGCCGAGGCAAAACCCATCCTGCAGCGAGTACGGCTCGAGGGTCCTTATTCGAGCAAAGCGCTGCTCGGCGTGGGCTGGGCGGATGCCGGCGTGGGCGAGTTCAAGCGCGCTTTGGTGCCGTGGCTTGCGCTTCGCAAACGCAGCTTGCTCGACTCCGCGGTCCAGGAGTCCTTTCTTACCGTGCCTTACGCGTACTCTCAACTGTCGGCCATGGGCCAGGCCGCCGAATTCTACAATTCAGCCATCCAGTCCTTCGACAGTGAGCTGAAGCGCATCGATGACTCGATCGAAGGCATACGCAGCGGCAAGCTGCTCGATCGTCTATTGGATGACGACAAGAAAGACACGCTAACCTGGTATTGGCAGCTCACGACCGTGCCGAACGCGCCCGAATCACGCTATTTATATGCGCTCCTGGCGAGCAACGAATTCCAAGAAGGACTGAAGAATTATCGCGAACTCAATTTCATGAGCCGCAATTTGGACGATTGGCGTGATGATGTCTCGGCCTACGATGACATGCTCGATACCCGCCAGGAGGCCTATAACCGGCGCGTGCCGAAGGCCGATGCCGTCCTGGCCGCAACCGATCTTGACGGATTGACCCAAAAACGCGTGGATTTCGAATCGCGCATCAATGAGATCGAGAAATCCAACGACGTGGCTGCCCTGGGCACCCCCGAGGAGCAGCAGACGTGGGCGCGGTTGAAACGCATCGAGGAATATCTGGCGGCGCACTCGGATGACCCGGATTTGAGTGAGATGCGGGAAAAGCATCGCCTCATGAAGGGCGTGATGTACTGGCGCCTGTCGGAGAGCTTCAAAGCCAGACTGTGGAATGAGCGGCGTTCGGTCAAAGAACTCGAGGGCCAACTCAAGGAGACGCAGAAGCGCGCCGTGCTGGTGAGGCAGGCGCGCGCCGGAACGCCGTTGACGACGGGCGGGTATGCGTCGCGCGTCGCGGCCATCCGCGCACGCATCGATCAATTGCATGAGCGCATGGCCGATGTTTCCGAGCGGCAGAATCTATTCCTGCAATCGCTCGCCATCCGCGAACTCCAAGGCCAGAAGCAGCGCATCGAGGTCTACCAGGTGCAGGCGCGCTACGAACTGGCGGCGATTTATGACCGCACCTCGAACGGCCCGCAAAAGGCGCCAAACACGGCGCCGAGCGCACCGCCAAATGCGCCGCCAAACGTGCCGCCGAGCGCACCGCCAAACGTGCCGTCAGACACGCCGCCAAACACGGCGCCGAGCGCACCGCCAGACACGCCGCCGAACGCAGCGCCAAACGCGCCGCCGCAGGTCAAGCGATGAAGGTTTTGGTCTCACGACTGACATGCATCGCCGCCATACTGGGTGCCATGGCCTTGAGCCCGGCGACGAGCGTAGCTGCGCCTAAAAAACCGGCGACGATCAAGGATCTCGAGAATCAACAGGTCGATATCAGCCCCGATCCTCCGCAGAACGTGGATTCGGCCAAGACCATGGATAGCTACAAGCGCTTTCTGGATTTGAACGCGGGGGATGCGGCATTGCGCGCCGAGGCGCTGCGTCGTCTCGGTGATTTGAATTTGGAAAGCTCGGAATCCGAGCGCATCGAGCGCGAGTTGGCCACCAACGAAGGATTGCGGGCCACCGAAGCCATTCATTTGTATTCCGCGCTGCTGAAGGCGTATCCCAAGTATGAGCGCAATGATTCGGTGCTGTACCAGTTGGCTCGAGCCTACGAGCTGAATGCACAGCCCGACAGGGCGCTGGCCTCCCTGGATCGGCTCGTGGCCCAGTACCCCAACAGCCACTTTATTGACGAGGCGCAATTTCGCCGCGGCGAGCTGCTGTTCTCGGACAAGGCGTACCCGAAGTCGCAGGCCGCTTACGAGGCCGTCATCAAGGTCGGCTCCTCGTCCGCTTTCTACAACCAGAGCCTGTACAAACACGGTTGGACGCTGTTCAAACAGGGCGAAAACGAGCGCAGCCTGGATTCCTTCGCCGGCGTTCTCGATTCCGTGCTGATTTCCAAGCGTGACCCGAACGCGTTGATCGAACTCGACACGTTGGGCCGCGCCAATCGGGAATTGGTTGAAGACACTTTCAGAGTGATGTCGATCACCTTCTCCTACCTCGATGGTCCGAAGTCCGTGGCCGACTTCGTGAAGAACCGCAAGCCGCGGCCCTACTCGTATCTCTTGTATGCGCGGTTGGGTGATCTGTACATGGAGAAAGAACGCTACACGGATGCGGCCGACAGCTATCGCGCCTTTGTTTCACAGGATCGGAACAACGAGAAGGCGCCTCTGCTCGAAATGCAGGCGATCGAGGCTTATTCAAAGGGCGGCTTCCCGCAATTGGTGCTGCAGGGCAAGAAGGAGTTCGTGGAAAATTACAGTTTCGGGACGGCGTACTGGCAGGGACGCGAGCCGAAGGGTGAACCGCAAGTCGTGGCAGTGCTGAAGACCAATCTCAAGGATGTGGCGCAGTATTATCACGCCCAGGCGCAACGCACCAAAGATGTAGCAGACTATCAAGAAGCGGCGAAATGGTATCGCAGCTACCTTCGGTCATTCCCCGACGATCCGGGTACCGCCGTGACCAATTACCTGCTGGCCGACACGCTGTTCGAGAGCAAACAATATCTGGACGCCGCCCAGGAATACGAGAGTACGGCCTACCACTACGGCGATCACGAGAAGGCCGCGGCGGCCGGATATGCGGCCATCATTGCCTACGGCAAGCAAGAAGAGACACTCTCGGGCGAGCCCAAGGCGACCTTGCACTTGAAGACGATCGACAGCTCATTGAAGTTTGCACAGACATTTCCTGCGCATCCGGAGAGCGGGCAGGTCCTGACCCGCGCCGCCACGGAGCTCTACGCGGCGAAGGACTATCTGCGCGCGGTCTCCGCCTCGGAAGCGCTCCTGGCCAAGCAGCCTGCGGTGGATGTCGCGAAACAACGCATTGCGTGGACGGTCATCGGCAATTCGAACTTCGATCAAGGGGTGTTCGACAAAGCCGAAGCCGCCTATACGCACGCGCAGGCATTGATGCCGCCGAATGATCCGGAGCGCGCCGCCATAGTCGAGCGGCTTGCCGCTTCGATCTACAAACAGGGAGAACAGAAGAGCAAGTCCGGCGACGGCTCGGCCGCCGTGGAGGACTTCATGCGTGTGGCGGCTCTCGCGCCCTCATCAAAGGTCAGGGCGAATGCCGATTTTGATGCGGCCGCACTGCTCGTTACTCAGAAGCAGTGGGACCGCGCCATCGTTGTTTTGGAAGGATTCCGCCGCAATTTCCCGCAGAGCCCGCTGCAGACCGACGTGACCCGCAATCTCGCCGTGGCGTATTCGGAATCGAACAAACCGGGCCAAGCGGCCGCTGAATTCGAGCAGATCGCGCAAGCGCCGAAAGAGACGCCGGAGGTACAGCGGGAGGCCACCCTGCAGGCGGCGGATCTGTACGACAAGGCGGGCAATTCGGCCAAGTCGCGTACCATGCTGGAGGCCTTCGTGAAGCACTTCCCGCAACCGATGGGCCCGGCCATGGAAGCGCGCAATAAACTAAGTGTGATTGCCGGCAAGGCCGGCGATTTCAGCGGACGTGACTATTGGCTCAAGGACATCATTGCCGCGGATCGTTCCGCCGGCGCGGCGCGGACCGATCGCAGCCGGGCGCTCGCGGCCAAGGCGACCCTGACCCTGGCGGCTCCGGTTCGCGAAGAATTCAGAAGCATCAAACTGGTCGTGCCGCTGAAGAAATCTCTCGCCGAGAAGCGCAAGGCGATGGAGGCTGCGCTCAAGGCCTACGAGGCCGCGGCTGATTATCAGGTGGCCGATGTCACCACCGCCGCAACTTTTGAGAGTGCTGAGCTGTACAGACAGCTGGGCAAGGATCTGATGAGTTCGGAGCGCCCGAAGAATCTCAAGAAGGACGAATTGGAGCAATACGATGTGTTGCTCGAGGAGCAAGCTTTCCCGTTCGAGGAGAAGTCCATCAAATTGCATGAAGTCAACGCCGCGCGAACCAAAGACGGCACCTACGATGAGTGGGTGCAGAAGAGTTTTGCCGCGCTCGCACAGCTAAACCCAGGCCGCTACGGCAAGGTGGAAATCGGTGAACAGCAGGTTGAATCAATTCGCTAGCCTGGCGGCGATGGCGCTGCTGGCCGGTTGTCAGAGCGCGCCGGTGAATGCACCGCCGCGCGCGCCTGCACCTGTTGCGAGCCCACCGGGCCCGGCGAGCTCGGCGAGCCAAACGGCGCCGGCCCCCGCCAACGCCGTCAAAGGGCCGAATGGCACGGGTCAAACCGGCAGCCCCGCCGGCTCGTCCGGCACTGCGCAACCGGCGGCGGGCGGCAGCGCCGCGGCGCCTGAGCCAGTTGCGATCCCGCCTCGCGCGGCGCAACAATACAGCCAGGCGCTGCAATTGATGAAGTCGGGCCGCAACACAGACGCGGAACTGGAGTTCAAGCAGCTCATCGCGGCCTATCCGCAATTCGCGGGGCCGCAGTTGAATCTAGGGTTGTTGTACCTGCACGATTCGCGACTGAGCGACGCGGAGGCCGCATTCAAGGCTGCACTGAAGTTGACGCCCGCCAATCCGGTCGCGGGCGATGAGCTCGGCATCGTCGAGCGCAAGCTCGGAAAATTTGCGGACGCCGAGGCCGCATACTTGAGTGCGATTAGCGCTGAACCAAACTATGCGCCCGCGCATCTTAATCTGGGCGTGCTCTACGATTTGTACATGGCCGAACCGCAGAAGGCCCTTGAGCAATTTGAACGCTACATCGCGATCGCCGGGGAAAACAAACAAGTAGCCGGCTGGGTGGTGGAATTGCGCAAGCGTGTCGGTGCACCGGCGGCCGCCAAGAAGGAACCTGCATGAACAATTTATCGAAAATGTTGGGCTTGAGCGTGCTCTGCGTGGCAATGAAGGCCAACGCACAGCAACCGACGCCTGCCACGGCCCCCAGCGACCCACCGGCGCCCGCGGGGGCACCGGCGCCCGTGGCGGCACCGGCACCTGCGGCGAAACCCAAGGCCACGGCCCAGTCCGAAGCCGGCGAACCGCGCGCCAATACGTCTCAACCTGCCACCGCCCAGTCCGAGGCGGGTGAGCCTCGCGCCAATACCTCCAAGGCGCCGCCCGCCGCCGCCCGTCCTCCCGGGGTGGCCGGCCAGAAGGAGAAGGCTCCTGGCGCCTCCGATCGGCTGGAATTGGGTACGGCCACCGTGACCGGCGACCGCGAGCAGCCGAAGGTGATGTACATCGTCCCCTGGAAGAAGTCGGATATCGGCGATTTGGCGGGGAAGCCCATGAACAGCCTGGTTGACGAGATCCTGGCGCCGGTCGATCGGGACGTTTTCAAACGCGAAGTCGTCTATTACAAGGCCGTGCAAGCCGATGCGTCCCAAAATGGTGCACCGGGCCGCCCGTCGGAGCAGGGTGAGAAGTAAGTCATAGCCGATTTTACGGAATCTGGTTGAATTACATATTAGGGCGAAGAGTCTATTTAGGAGCGCGCAGATGAATTTCATGAATTCGGCAGTCAATTTTTTCAAGGACGGCGGGGTGTTCCTATACCCGCTGGCCTTGATTTTCGTGGTCGGTGTATCGATCGCCATTGAGCGGTACGTGTACCTGACCCGCGAAACCATCCGCAATCGCAGCCTCTGGGATTCGCTGGTGCCTGCATTGAGCGCCGGAAACTTCAAACAGGTGGTCGGTCTCACGCACAATTCGAAGGCCTCGATCGCCACCATTCTCAACTACGGTGTCGCGCGGGTCGCGAGCGCCCGACGGCGCGATGACATCGAGAAGGCGATGGACGAGAGCCTGCTCGAAGTCATCCCGCGAATCGAAAAGCGCACTCACTATTTGTCCTCCCTGGCGAACGTCGGCTTGTTGATCGGTTTGCTCGGCACCATCACCGGCCTCATCGGCGCCTTC